>Ga0116179_1002246_pt1 | contig 13970 bp, 13 predicted proteins | sample AD_UKC071_MetaG_FD_89751 | JGI IMG/M metagenome (GOLD analysis project Ga0116179, IMG submission 89751) | Active sludge microbial communities of municipal wastewater-treating anaerobic digesters from USA - AD_UKC071_MetaG | ecosystem: Engineered > Bioreactor > Anaerobic > Digestate | place: USA...
GCCCTTCGATCAGGGCTGTGGTGGTGGTGATCATGGGCGGTCCCCTTAATTGAGCCTATCGGCGCAGGTTAGGGTGCGTAGGCCGCAGGTCAACCCAGCCCCAATGCCGCCTTGTAGGTATCAAGGATCGCTTCCATTTCGGCCCGATCATCGGGCTTCATCTTCCGCAGGCGGACGATCTGGCGCATGATCTTCACGTCATAGCCGACTGCCTTGGCCTCCGCGTAAACGTCTTTTACGTCGTCGGCGATGCCCTTCTTTTCCTCTTCAAGGCGCTCGATACGCTCGATCAGGAGGCGCAGGCGGTCGTCGGTGGCATTGGCCATGGGGTGCTCCGGGTAAAAGGCTGAAGATGAATCGGTTGGCCCGCTCTTAGTGGCCGGGGGCGTTCTTCTTCAAGCTCTCTGCCATGGCTTCAAGCTGTTCTGGCGTCGCTTCCCTGTGGAAACGTGCTTTCCATTCGGCGCTGGGCATACCGTGGATCACTTCGCGCGCACCTTCCTTGTCAAAGGGCGCGCCGGCATCGCGGATCCAGTCGGCCAGGCAGTTGCGGCAAAAGCCGGACAGCACCATCAGGTCGATGTTCTGCGCGTCATGGCGGTGACGCAAATGGCGGACAAGACGGCGAAAGGCGGCTGCCGCTACGGCATCGTCGAGACTTTCGAGCGGATCGGAGGCGTTTGCATTCGTATTTTCGGAGCAACTCATGGGGATCGGTCCTTGGTCTTTGCCCGGCCCTTTGCCATAGAGCGCGCAACAAATGGAAGGGATAGAAGAGTGGCCAAGATCGACCCGCGCGGGCGCAAAGTCAAAATCCTGGCGACACTGGGACCCGCCAGCCGCAGCCCGGAAATGATCGAAAAGCTGCTGCGCGCCGGGGCCGATGCCTTCCGCGTCAACATGAGCCACGGCGATCACGAAACCCACCGCGAAACCATCGCCGCAATCCGCGAAGTGGAAAAGGCTGTCGGTCGGCCCGTGGCGGTGCTGTGCGATCTGCAAGGTCCAAAACTGCGGGTCGGCCAGTTTGCCGGCGGCAAGGCGGTGATCCGCCATTCCGGCCATTTCACGCTGGATCGTGATCCCACGCCGGGTGACGAAACCCGGGTCTGCCTACCCCACCCCGAACTGTTCGGCATCCTTTCCAAGGGCCAGCGGCTGCTGATCGACGACGGCAAACTGCGGCTGAAGGTGATCGAGGCGAACGAGGACCGCATCCTCTGCTCGGCCGAGGTCGGCGGGGTGATCTCGGACCGCAAGGGCGTTAACGTCCCCGATGCGGTGGTGCCGGTTCCGGCGCTGACCGAAAAGGACCGCCGCGACCTGGCCTTTGCGCTCGATCAGGGGGCAGACTGGATCGCACTGTCGTTCGTGCAGCGCCCAGAGGACGTGGCCGAGGCCCGCAAGCTGATGGGCCCGTCGCAGACCGCCTTGATGGCCAAGATTGAAAAACCTGCCGCAGTGGAGCGTCTGGCCGAGATCATCGAACTGGCCGACGGGATCATGGTCGCGCGCGGCGATCTGGGGGTTGAGCTCAACCCGGAAGAAGTGCCGCCACTGCAGAAGCGGATCGTCGCTACAACCCGGCGCAGTGGTAAGCCGGTGGTGGTCGCCACGCAAATGCTTGAATCAATGATCGAAAGCCCCGCCCCGACCCGCGCCGAGGTGTCCGACGTGGCCAACGCCGTCTATGACGGTGCCGATGCGGTGATGCTCTCGGCCGAAACGGCCAGCGGGGCCTGGCCGGTTGAGGCGGTGACGATCATGCACCGGATTGCCGGGCAGGTCGAAAGCGATCCCGGCTATGCCGAGCGGGTCCACTTCACCGTGGTCCGGCCCGAACCGACCACCGCCTCAGCCCTCGCCCAGGCCAGTGCGGCGATTGCCGATACGGTCAAGGTTTCCGGGATCATCGTCTTCACCGGATCAGGCAGCACCGCCCGCCGCGTCGCGCGTGAACGCCCGGCGGTGCCGGTGCTGGTGCTGACTCCATCTCCGCAGATCGCCCGGCGGCTGGCCTTGCTGTGGGGTACCCACGCGGTCAGCACCAGGGACATCGGCAGCTTTGAAGAGATGATCGCCAAGGGCAAGCGGATGGCGCTGCGCCATGGTTTCGGCACTGCCGGATCGAAACTGATCGCGCTCGCCGGGGTTCCGTTCGGAACCCCGGGATCAACCAATCTGCTCCACGTCGTCACCCTCAGCGGCAAGGAACTCGACGCGCAGGGCGATTGATCGCGGCTGTACGGATCAGCCCATGGACGGCCAGCGATCCGGCACGAAATAGGCCTGCTCGATCCGCGCGAGGTAGGCGGTCAGGTTCGCATGGGCCGCCACGAGATCGGCCAGCGGACTATCGAAGAAGCGGGTCGAACAGCCGGCCAGAACGCCATAGGCGACCGCATCGACTGCGCTTGGCGCCTGCCCGAACAGCCAGTCCTTGTCCGCAAGCAGGTCTGCAACAGCCGCGATGTCCGCCGCCGCGATGGTCATCTGCTCATCGCGGGTAAACCGGGCGAATCCAGCCCCGTGCATGGTGCGGCGGAAATCTTCGCGAACCTGACCGATAACCGCCTCACGCATCGGCTCGGGCACTGCGGCAAAGAACAGGCGCGGGCCGCGATCGAAGTTCTCATCGATCAGCCAGCGTTCGCAGGCCATGATCTGCGCAAGCCGGTTTTCCAGCATTCCAGTTAGCGCGCGGGCCAGGGCGCGCTCGGCAGGGGACAGCCCAGCGTCAAGGTCGCGGCCGGTCTTGGCCTCGAAATGAGCCCTGATGAAGGCCGAATCCTCGATTATCGGACCGGCGTCATCAACATAGGGAGCCTTGTGCTTGCTGACCGATTCCAGATCGGCGGTCGCGCGGGTGAATTCAACCTCCAGCAGTTGCAGTTGCATATCAGCCTTGGCGACATACGGGCTGGGGCTTGGCAGGTCGAACATTCGGCCCCAACCGAAAAGGGTTACAGTCATCATCCTGCTCCTTGTTGCGTGATCCGCCTGGCCCTAAACACACCCTGCTGACAGCATGATGTCAGCAGTGTTTGGATAGGCCTGAACCCTATGCGACGGACCGAACGCCTTTTCCGGATCATCCAGGTGCTGCGCTCGCACCAGCGGCCCGTGACCGGCGATGAGCTGGCACGTGAGCTGGAGGTATCGCTACGCACACTGTACCGCGACATCGCCGAATTGATCGCTCAGCGCGTTCCGATCCGGGGAGAGGCCGGTGTTGGCTATGTGATCGACAGCGATTTCGATATGCCGCCACTGATGCTGACCGCGGACGAGCTGGAAGCCGCTGTGCTGGGCGCGACCTGGGTGGCGCAGCGCGGAGACGGCGCGCTGGCGGCAGGTGCCCGCGATCTGATCGCCAAGCTGAGCGCCGCCGTTCCTGAAACCCTGCGCCCGATCGTGCTTGACGCCAATCTGGGCGCGGTCAGCTTTGTTCCGATCGCGCCCGATAGCTTCGATGTCGGTCTGGTACGTCAGGCGATCCGCCTGCGCCGAAAGATCGACATCGGCTACCGCGATGGCAACGCGGCGCTGACCCGGCGGGTAATCTGGCCGATCGCCATCGCCTATACCGAACAGCTCCGGCTGATCGCCGCCTGGTGCGAACTGCGCGGTGCGATCCGCCATTTCCGCGCCGACCGGGTGACTGACTGCCTGCTGCTCGATGATCCGATCCCGCAGGATCCGCGCCGCTTGCGCCGCGAATGGGAACGGACCCGCAGTCGCCGCGCTTCGGCGGAGCCTTCCTGACAGCTCTTGCCTCGCCCGCCGGTTTGGCTAGGGGGTGGCCGCCCCTGCCACAAACCGGAATTGTCATGCGCACCGACTGGACCCGAGAAGAAATCGCCCAACTGTTCGATCTGCCGCTCACCGAGCTGCTGTTCCGCGCCGCCGAAGTGCACCGCGCGCACCATCCGGCCGATCAGGTGCAACTTTGCACCCTGCTGTCGATCAAGACCGGCGGCTGCCCGGAAGACTGCGGCTATTGCGCGCAATCGGTCCATGCCGACAGCGGGATCGCTGCCACAAAGCTGATGGACGTGCGCGAGGTGCTGCAATCGGCGGCGCGGGCCAAGGACGCGGGATCGCAGCGATTCTGCATGGGCGCGGCCTGGCGCAACCCCAAGGACCGCGACATGCCCGCGATCGTCGAGATCGTGAAGGGCGTGCGGGCGATGGGCCTGGAAACCTGCATGACCCTGGGGATGCTGACCCCGCAGCAAGCCGGGATGCTGGCCGATGCCGGGCTTGATTACTACAATCACAACATCGACACTTCGCCTGAGCGCTATGGCGAGGTGATCACCACCCGCAGCCTTGAAGATCGGCTCGACACGCTGGAAAACGTCCGCAGCGCCGGGATCAACGTCTGTTCCGGCGGGATCGTCGGCATGGGCGAGAGCCGCGCCGACCGGGTCGGTTTTGTCCACACGCTCGCCACGCTGCCACGTCACCCGGAAAGCGTGCCGATCAATGCGCTGGTCCCGATCAAGGGAACCGTTCTGGGCGATCTGCTGGCCGACATTCCCACCGCCCGGATCGACGATATCGAATTCGTCCGCACCGTCGCGGTCGCGCGCATCACCATGCCGCTGAGCATGGTCCGTCTTTCCGCCGGACGCGAGAGCATGAATGAAAGCACCCAGGCGCTCTGCTTCCTGGCCGGTGCCAATTCGATCTTTACCGGGGACAAGTTGCTGACCGCAGGCAATGCCGGAGACGACGCTGACGCCGCACTGTTCGCCAAACTCGGTCTGAAACCGCTGGAGGGCGAAGAACCGCTGCGCGCCTGCGCTATGCAGACTGTCTAACCGCGCGCGCCGAACAGGGCCGAGCCGACCCTGACGTGGGTAGCGCCCAGCATCACGGCGGTTTCGAAATCGTCCGACATTCCCATCGAGCGGCCATCAAGGCCGTGATCGCGGGCCAGCTTGTCGAGCAGGGCGAAGAACGGGGCGGCTTCGATCCCTGCGGGGGGCACGCACATCAGCCCGGCCAGCGGCAGGCCGGCGGCGCGGGCCTGATCGAGCAGCGCGGGCAGATCGGCAATCGCGCAGCCGCCCTTCTGCTCTTCCGCGCCGATATTGACCTGGACGAAGCACGGCAGACGGCGGCCGGCCTTATCCATCGCCTTGGCCAGCGCGGTGACCAGGCTGGGCCGATCGAGCGAGTGGATGCAATCAAACAGGTGCACGGCCTCCTCGGCCTTGTTCGACTGGAGCTGGCCGACCAGATGCAGCTGCACCGCAGGGAATCGTTCGCGCAAGGCGGGCCACTTGGCCTCACTTTCCTGAACCCGGTTCTCGCCAAACACCAGCTGCCCGGCGTCGATCAACGGCACGATTGCTTCGGCCGGGTGGGTTTTGCTGACCGCGATCAGCGTCACATCCTCGGCCTTGCGGCGCGCAATCTTCGCTGCATGGGCAATGCGGGCACGGACATCGGCAAGGGCGTCGGCGGGGGCAATGGCTGGATTGGTCATGGCGCGCTGCTATAGCGATGCGATGGAACCGCGCCAGCCCCTGCCGCCGATCTGGCTGATCTCCGACTCGCGCAACGATGCGGTGCTGGAAACGACGCTGGCCCGGCTGCCAAGAGGAAGCGGTTTCGTCTTTCGCCACTACCACCTTGCCACCGATGCACGGAGGGCGCGCTTTGATGTGCTAGTCCGGCAGTGCCGGACGCTGGGGCATATGGTGATCCTGGCCGACAGCGCCGAAGTGGCAGCGGCGTGGCAGGCCGATGGCGCCTATGGCCGGCCCGACCAGCTTGGCCCGCCAGCAGGGCTGCTGCGGCTGGCGGCTGCCCACGATGCGGAGGAAATCGCCGTGGCCAACCGGGCGAACGCCGATGGCATCTTCCTCTCTCCGGTCTTTGCCACCCGCTCACACCCGGACGGTCACCCGCTCGGGCCAGACCGGTTCCGCGCCCTTGCCGCCCTGGCAAATGCCCCGGTCATCGCGCTGGGCGGAATGAATGCCGCACGGGCCGCAGAGCTCAACTGGCCGCGCTGGGCCGCGATCGACGCCTTTTTGCGGTGAGCGGAGTCGCGCTGATTCCCAAGGATTCTTGACGCGGAGTCACCCGCGCGGGCATAGTGCTTAACGCGCAATCCAGGGGAAGCATGATGGCAACACGTCCGGCAACAGCCAGCCACCGCGGAGCGCGGGTGGATTGGCGCGCGGCGATGAAGCGCGCGCTGCGCCGCAGCGCCGAAATCGGCGGGGCCATGGTGCTGCTGGCGGCGATGGTGTTTCTGGCCCTGGCGCTGATGTCCTATCACCAGACCGACCCTTCGGCATCGACGGCGGCGGCCGGTCCGGCAAAGAACTGGATGGGCGGTGCCGGAGCCTGGGCGGCGGAGCGTGCGCTGTTCCTGTTCGGCTGGGTGTCGGTGCTGCTCCTGCCAATGCTCTATGTCATGGCCCGCAAACTGTGGCGGCTGGTTGAAGAGGAAGACGGCGAACTGGCCCATGCCGATCACGCCTGGTGGCGCCCGGTTGGCCTGCTGCTGTTCGCGATGACCCTGATCGCCACGCCGGTTTCGCTGGTGATCGAGCGGCAGAGCGATTTTCCGGCCGGTTGGGGCGGGATCGCCGGGCTGCTGGGTGCGGGCGGGATCGGGTTTGTATCGGCCAAGCTGCCCGAAGGGTTTCAGTGGGTCTTCACCTTCGGTGCCGGGCTGCTCAGCCTCGCAGTAGGCGCGCTGATTGCCGGGCGAGTCTTCGCGATCGACTGGGGCAGCCTGTTCACCCTGCCCGGCTTCCTGAAGCGCCGCCCCGCCCTGCCCGACCGCGTGGTTGAGGCGATCCCCGCGATCAAGGCCCGCAAGGAGCGCGCCGCTCCGCCGGTTCCGCTGGGCGAGCCGCGCAAGGCCCCGGAAATCACCGATCCCTCGCGCCCGGCCAAGCCCGCGCAGCTTTCAGGAAAGAGCCGCCAGGGCGATCTGTTCGATGCCTATGAGCTGCCCGCGCTGGATCTGCTCAACGATCCGCCGCCCAATACCGCGCAGAAGATCGACAAGCTGGGGCTGGAACGCAACGCCCGCCTGCTTGAAACCGTGCTCGACGATTTCAACGTCAAGGGGGAGATCACCGCGGTCCGCACCGGCCCGGTGGTGACGATGTACGAGCTGGAACCTGCGCCCGGGATCAAGGCCAGCCGCGTGGTCGGCCTGGCCGACGATATCGCCCGCAACATGAGCGCGATTTCCGCCCGCGTTTCCCCGATCCCGGGGCGCACCGTGATGGGGATCGAACTGCCCAATGCCGATCGCCAGATGGTCAGCTTCAAGGAACTGGTCGCCTGCGAGAAATTCGCCGCCAGCAAGGGCGCGCTGCCGATCATCCTGGGCAAGGACATCGCCGGGGAACCGATCGTCGCCGATCTGGCGACCATGCCGCACCTGCTGGTGGCGGGGACCACCGGCTCGGGCAAGTCGGTCGGGCTCAACTGCATCCTGCTCTCTTTGCTCTACCGCCTGACACCGGCCGAATGCCGCCTTATCCTGGTCGATCCGAAGGTGCTCGAACTCAAGAGCTATGACGATATCCCGCACCTGCTTTCCCCTGTGGTGACCGAACCGGCCAAGGCCGTGCGCGCGCTGAAATGGGCGGTTGAGGAAATGGAGCGCCGCTATCGCCAGATGAGCGAGCTTTCGGTCCGCAACCTTGCCGGCTTCAACGAAAAGGTCCGCGCCGCCGCCGCCAAGGGCAAGCCGCTGGGCCGCCGAATCGCGATCGGGTTCGATCCCGAAACCGGCGAGGAACTCTACGAGGACCAGCAGCTCGATTACCAGCCGCTGCCGCAGATCGTGGTGATCGTTGACGAACTGGCCGACCTGATGGTGACCGTCGGCAAGGAAGTCGAAGTGCTGATCCAGCGGCTTTCGCAAAAGAGCCGCGCGGCGGGTATCCACCTGATCATGGCCACCCAGCGCCCCTCGGTCGATGTCATCACCGGGGTGATCAAGGCCAACTTGCCGACCCGCATCTCCTTTGCCGTGACCAGCCGGATCGACAGCCGCACAATCCTGGGCGAACAGGGCGCAGAACAGCTGCTGGGCAAGGGCGATATGCTCTACAAGCCCAACACCGACCCGATCAAACGCGTCCACGGCCCGTTCGTTTCGGACGAAGAGGTGGAACGGATCGCCGATTACTGGCGCGGCCAGGGCAGCCCCGAATATGTGGACTCCGTCACCGAGGAGCCGGAAGACGGCGGCTTCGGCTTTGACGACCTCGACGCCACCGCATCGGACAGCCCGGAAGAACGCAAGTACCGCCAGGCCTGCCAGATCGTGTTCGAAAGCCAGAAGGCCAGCGCATCGTGGCTCCAGCGCCAGCTTGGTGTCGGCTACAACACCGCCGCCAAATGGGTCGAGCGGATGGAGGCGGATGGCTATGTCGGCCCGGCCAACCACGTCGGCCGGCGGGACATCTACCGCGACAAGGACGGCAATCCGCTCTAGGCGCCGGCCCGTTCTGGCTCTACGGCGCGCAGATGATCCGCGTTACCGACCTTTCGCTGCCGCTTGACCATGCTCCTGAGGCGCTGGAGGCGGCGCTGTGCGCGAAGCTCGGGATCGGGGCGGATCGGCTTGAGCGGTTCTCTGTCGCACGGCGCGGCAACGATGCGCGGCGCAAGAGCGCGATCAAGCTGGTCTATTCGCTTGACGTGGCGGTGAAGGACGAGGCTGAGGTGCTGGCCCGGCTGGCGGGAGATCCGCACGTGCGGCCCGCGCCCGATACCGCCTATCGCTTTCCGGTCATGGCGCCCGAGGGCTGGCCGAACAAGCCCGATGCCCAGCGCCCGGTGGTAATAGGGGCGGGGCCGTGCGGGCTGCTGGCGGCGCTGATCCTGGCGCAGATGGGCTTCAAGCCGATCATCATCGAGCGCGGCAAGGCCGTGCGTGAGCGGACCAAGGACACCTGGGGGCTGTGGCGCCGTTCGGTGCTTGAGCCGGAATCGAACGTCCAGTTCGGCGAAGGCGGTGCGGGAACCTTTTCCGACGGCAAGCTCTATTCGCGGATCAAGGACCCGCGCCACCTTTCGCGCAAGGTGCTGACCGAATTCGTCCGGGCCGGAGCGCCCGAAGACATCCTGACCGAGGCCCATCCCCACATCGGCACTTTCCGGCTCGTCACCATGGTGATGTCGATCCGCGAGACGATCGAGGCGCTGGGCGGCGAATACCGGTTCGGCACCCGGGTCGATGATTTCGCGGTTGAGGATGGCCGAATCAAGGGCCTGCACCTTTCGAACGGGGAATTCCTGCCGGCCAGCCACGTGGTGCTGGCGGTCGGCCATTCGGCCCGCGATACCTTTGAAAAGCTCCATCAGCGCGGCATCCATGTCGAGGCCAAGCCCTTTGCCATCGGGGTCAGGATCGAGCATCCGCAAAGCTGGATCGACAAGGCCCGTTATGGTCCCAGCGCGGGCAACAAGGTGCTGGGCGCGGCGGCCTATAGCCTGGCGCACAAGGCCAGCAATGGCCGCTCGGTCTATTCGTTCTGTATGTGCCCGGGCGGGCGGGTCGTCGCCGCGACCAGCGAGGAAGGCCGCGTCGTCACCAACGGGATGAGCCAGTATTCGCGCGCCGAATTCAACGCCAATTCCGGGCTGGTCGTGGACATCAGCCCAGAGCGCGATTTTCCGGGCGGGCCGCTCGCCGGGGTGGAATTGCAGCGCAAGCTGGAAAGCCTGGCCTTTGTCGCGGGCGGCTCGAACTATCAGGCGCCGGGCCAGAAGGTCGGCGATTTTCTGGCAGGCAAGGCTTCGAGCGAATTTGGCGTGGTCACGCCCAGCTATAAACCGGGGGTCAAGCTGACCGACATGGCCGAATGCCTGCCCGGCTTCGTGCTCGACGCGATCCGTGAGGCGCTGCCGGTGTTCGGGCGGCAGGTGCCCGGCTATGACCATCCCGACGTGGTGATGACCGGGGTCGAAACCCGCACCTCCAGCCCGGTGCGGATCACCCGCGGGGCGGACTTTCAGAGCGTCAACACCCGCGGGCTATACCCGGCGGGCGAAGGCGCTGGTTACGCCGGCGGAATCCTTTCCGCCGCGGTTGACGGGATCAAGGTGGCAGAAGCGCTGGCGGCAGAGCTGGTGGCGGAGTGACCGAATACGACGCCATCGTGCTTGGCGCGGGCGCGGCCGGCCTGTTCTGCGCCGCCGTTGCCGGACAGCGCGGGCGGCGGGTACTGATCATCGACCACAATGCCGAGCCGGGCCGCAAGATCCTGATCTCAGGCGGCGGGCGCAGCAATTTCACCAATCTGCACACCGCTCCGGATCGCTACCTCTCCGCCAACCCGCATTTCGCCAAGTCGGCGCTGAGCCGGTTTACGCCGCGCGATTTTCTGGCACTGGTCGAAAGTCATGGCATCGCCTGGCATGAAAAGACCCTGGGCCAACTGTTCTGCGATGGGTCCGCCCGGCAGATCGTGGACCTGCTTCTGGCCGAATGCGAAAATGGCGGGGTCGCTCTGCGGCTGGGCGAACCGGTCGGCGAAGTGGCGCACCGTGATGGCCGGTTTCACATCGCCGGGGCCAGCGCCCCGGCGCTGGTGATCGCCACTGGCGGGCCGTCGATACCCAAGCTGGGGGCCAGCACCTTTGCCTATGACCTTGCCCGGCAATTCGGTCTAAAGGTAGTTCAGCCGCGCCCGGCGCTGGTGCCGCTGATGCTGAGCGACGATGAGGCCCTGTTCAAGGAGCTTTCGGGCGTATCAGCCGAAGTGGTGGCGCGGTGCGGCAAGACGGCCTTTCGCGAGGCGGCGCTGTTCACCCATCGCGGCCTCAGCGGCCCGGCAATCCTCCAGATCAGCTCTTACTGGCAGCGCGGTGAGGACGTGGCGATCGATTTTCTGCCCGACGCCGCGCCCGGCTGGCTGATCGAGACCAAGCGGACGCAGCCGCGCGCCATGCTCACCAAGGTTCTGCCCCTGCCCGAACGGCTGGCCAGAACCCTGGCCGAGCGGATCGGCTTGCATTCCGAACTGGGCAATTGCCCCGACAAGGCGCTGCGCAGCGCCGAGGAACAGTTGCGCGGCTGGATCTTTCACCCGACCGGCAGCGAAGGCTTCGCCAAGGCCGAGGTCACCGCTGGCGGAATCAGCACTGCTGAGCTTTCCAGCCAGACTATGGAGGCGCGCAAGACCCCCGGCCTCTATGCGATTGGTGAAGCGGTGGACGTCACCGGCTGGCTGGGCGGCTACAATTTCCAATGGGCCTGGGCCAGTGCCCATGCGGCGGGTTCGGCGCTTTAGATAGCTTTCCTGCACCAGGTCTGCACAGCAAGCCGAAGCAATCGCCACGCTCTTCACGCAACCGCCCTCACCGTAATGTCCGATTGGCCTGTCCAACCAACAGGAGGGCAAGGTGATGCAACGATTGAGCAGCCGCTGGCAGGGCGCTTTCAGGCTGAAGGTGCTGGCGGCATTGGCCGTGATCGCGCTTGCCGACTGGCTGATTTATCAGCGTGAGGAATTCATGGGCTCGTTCGGTCTGATCGGGCTCGGGATCGTGGCGGCGCTGCTATTGGCGCGCCCGGCAGTGCGGCGGGATCGGCGCGCGCTGCTGGCCCTGGCCCTCGCCGCGACAGCTGCTTTCGCGATGACATGGGACACCAACCTACTGCCCTTTGCGCTGTTCTGGATCAGCATCGGCCTGGCCACGATGCTTCCCGGGACCGGCAACTTCGACGATGGCTGGCGCTGGTTCCAGCGGTTGCTGGTTCAGGGATTCAAATCGCTGTTCGGGCCGCTGATCGATCTTGGCAGACTGGCTGGGATCAGGCGCCGCCGCCCCGCCAGCAGGCTGGGCCTGCGCCACTGGCTGAAAACTCTGGCCCTTCCACTAGCCGGGTCGACGGTAATCCTGATGCTGTTTGCCCAGGCCAACCCCCTGATCGAGAGCTTCTTCACCCATCTCGATCTGCCCCGCCCCGACAGCTCGCTGGTGCTGCGGCTGATCCTGTGGGGCTTCATCGGACTGATCACCTGGGGCGTGCTGCGCCCGCGCCCGCCGCGCTTTCTGCTGAGCACCTTCGACGGGCGCGGCGATATGGCGATCCCCGGCGTTACCCTGGCTTCGGTCACGCTGTCGCTGGTGCTGTTCAACGGGCTGTTCGCGCTGCAGAACGTGCTGGACAGCGCATTCCTGTGGGGCGGGGTCAAGCTGCCGGGCGATATGACCCTGGCCGACTATGCCCACCGCGGCGCCTATCCGCTGCTCGTCACCGCGCTGCTGGCGGCAGGCTTCGTGCTGGTCGCGCTGCGCCCCGGATCGCAGACGGCTCGCAACCCGCTGGTGCGCAGGCTGGTGATGGCGTGGATCGGGCAGAACCTGTTCCTGGTCGGCAGCGCCGCCTTGCGCACCTGGGACTATGTTCAAAGCTATGACCTGACCCGCCTCAGGATCGCTGCGCTGCTGTGGATGGCGCTGGTCGCGATCGGGCTTGTGCTGGTGCTCTACCGGATGCTGCGAAACAAGAGCGCCGCCTGGCTGATCAACGCCAACCTGGCCAGTGCCGGGGCGCTGCTGTTCGCGCTGTGCTTTGTCGATACCGGGACGATCGCGGCGCGCTGGAACCTGGCCCACGCCCGCGAATTTGACGGAACCGGAGCCGGGCTGGACTGGTGCTATCTGGAGGAACTGCGCGGATCGGCCCTGCTGCCGCTGGCCGAAATGGAACTGCGCGAAGCCGGTGGACCGCTGGGTGACGATGCGGCCAGCCTGCGCTGGCGGCTGCAACGGCAGCTGGAACAGGACCGCACTTCGGGCGGCTGGACTCTGCTCAACAATCGCCGCCTGACCCAGGTCCACACGCAGCTTGGTCCCCGCGCCGATCAACCGCAGCCCTACCGGGAGCTTTGCAACCGCTATGTCGATTGACCTGCCCAAAGAAACCGCGAAAATGATCGCCATGAGCCGCCGCATCCTTCTGGTCGATGATGACCCGCATATTCGCCAGCTGCTGGCCTTCGCCTTCGACAAAGCCGGGTTTGCGGTGGAAGAGGCCGGCAATGGGGAGGCCGCGCTGGATGCCGTGGCGCGGCAGGCACCCGATCTGATCGTGCTGGATATCAATATGCCGCGGATGGACGGGCTTGAGGTCTGCCGCCGCCTGCGCGCCCAGGGCGATTTGCCGGTGCTGTTCCTGTCCAGCCGTGATGACGAGTTTGACCGGGTGCTGGGGATCGAGCTGGGTGCCGACGACTATGTCACAAAGCCGTTTTCCCCGCGCGAGGTCGTGGCCCGCGCGAATGCCATCCTGCGCCGTTCAGCCCCCCGTCTGGCGCAGGATGGCATCCCAACGGGCGGCATAGAAAAAGGCAGGTTGCGGCTCGATCCCGAAGCCTGGACCGCGCACTGGGGCGCGGGCGAGGTTGCCCTGACTGTCAGCGAGTTCAACATCATCAAGGCGCTGGCGCTCGCGCCGGGCCGGATCCTCAGCCGTGACCAGCTGATCGACCAGCTCCACGGCCCCGGCTTTGCGATCACCGACCGGACGATCGACAGCCACATCCGCAACCTGCGCCGCAAGTTCGGCGAAGTCGGCGGCAGCGACGTGATCGAGACCAAGGCCGGGGTCGGCTACCGGCTCGGCCCGTGTGAGGGCGCTGGAGAGGGCGGGTCCTGATCCGGCGGCTGGTCACGGCGCTGCGCCCGCTGGCGGCGCGGCTCTGGCCGGTGATGCGGCTGCGCTGGCTGCTGCTGACCGTGCTGCTGTTCGCCGCCGCCCTGCCGGGTATCGCCGCGCTCAGCCTCAGGGTCTATGAAAACGCGCTGGTCCGCCGGACCGAAGCCGAAGTCAGCGCCCAGGCCGCGGCGTTGGCCGCCAGCACCGCGCTGCTCTGGCCCGGCGCCCAGCCGGTCGCCACTGAGACGGCAGAGGCCAGTGCCAGTGCTTCGGCCCGGCTCGATCCCTATCAGGCGGCCACGACCAC
>Ga0116179_1002262_pt1 | contig 13915 bp, 9 predicted proteins | sample AD_UKC071_MetaG_FD_89751 | JGI IMG/M metagenome (GOLD analysis project Ga0116179, IMG submission 89751) | Active sludge microbial communities of municipal wastewater-treating anaerobic digesters from USA - AD_UKC071_MetaG | ecosystem: Engineered > Bioreactor > Anaerobic > Digestate | place: USA...
GGGTGGCGAGCCAGGCACCGATTCATCGAGCCAGACGAGCGAGCGGATGTCCTGCGGTACGGGCACGACGCGCTCGGCCAGCCAGGCGGCCAGCGGATCTCGGCGATGCCGGGTCAGCGCCGCGTACAGAAGCGGGAAAGCGGCGGTCGTGCCGCAATCGCCGAAAGGCACGAGCGATTGTCGTACCTGCCCGTCCTCCGGCCAGGCGAGGATGCTCCAGGCGGCGTGGTCGAGCAACTTCGGCGGTACCTCTAGAAAGAGGTTCTCACCCGTCATGCGGCGCAGGCCGTCGGCGAAGCAGCAGACGTACTGCATGGCGTAGTTCATGTACCCGATGCTTTCCTTGTAGCCGCTGTCGATGCCGAAGTTCGGCTCGGACGGGCCGATCACGGGGATGGGCGTCGGGCGGTCATGCACCCAGGGATTGTCTACGAACCAGTCGCCGCCGCGATCGCGCAGCCAGGCCCGCACACGGTTGCGAACGATGCGGACCCACTCGGGGGCTTCGGGATGCTCGCCCAGAAGAGCGAGGGCACCGACGCCCGCCGAGGTTGAACAGACCATGACCCAGTTGCCGGTTGGCAGTTGATGCCGCGGGAGCCGCGAGGCGGTGACGGGATCAGCCCAATCGGTGATGAGCGGCCGGATGCCCTTTTCGACGAGCGCCTCGCGAACGCGGGCCCGCTGTTCGTCGGTCAGGTACGGATAGAGCAGGTCGTAGCCGGTGGCGACGGCGGTGGTCATCATGGCCGTCTCCAGAGCCGAGTTCCACGGCGGGTCGAAATGAGCCGTGTCGAGGAAGCTCGGACCGAGCCAGCGTTCGTAGGCACAGGCAGCCATCAGCATCTCGACGCCCTTGGCGGCCAAGCGTTCGTCACCGGTGACAAACGCGACGAACGCCACGTCGCTGAGATGCCGGTGATACCAGGTGGCGGCGATGCTGTAGTTGCCGTGCTGAACCTTGGCGGCTCGGGCGTAGTCTTCGTCGGGCGGCACGGCCTCGAGAGCGCTGAGGGCGGCATTCTGGATGTACTGCCAGCCCGGGCTGAGGCGCAGAGACGTTTCGACACGCTTCTTGAAAGCGTCCCGTTCGCGTTCCGAGAGAATCAGCCGCGGGTGAACGACTTCGGCAGGCACGCGGATGCGATCCGGCTCGCTGGCGACGAAGAAGGTCCGGTAGTTGGCGGGCGGCGTCCAGAAGCCGTCGTCATCACCCGCGAAGGCTCGCCAAAAGTATTGCCCGTCAGCCAGCGGCTCGCCGGTGTAGGGCGCGACGGCAACCGGAGTGATGCCGCTGTCGATGACCACTCGCGCGGTGAGCGTGATGGGCGAAGTGAAGTTCGCGTCGCGGGCCAGTTCCACGCGATAGCGCGTAGCCTGGTATCGACCGTTGAGGCGAAACGCCGGGCGGTGTTCGGTGATGGTCTCATAATCCGAAGGCCACACGGGCAGCGGCGGCGCGATTTTCAGATCCGCACCGCCGACGGGCACATCGCCGGAAACCGCCCACGCCGTTGCCGGCAGCGCACACAGCGCGAGCCATCCCAGTCCCGTCCGCCACGCTCGCCCGCAAGCCATACTGCAACCCCTATTTTCTCAGCCGTATTGTACACTCCAGGTGTCGAGAGGATGCCCGAGGCGCCAACGCCACGGGATCCCCGTTCGAGCGAGCGAGAAGCTTACCGCGCGGGGCGCTTATCGGACAGTCGCGACTTCAAGCCGTCAGGCGGCCGGTTCGATGAATCCCCAGTGAGAGATATAGCGCGCAGCGGCCGGCCCACGTGGCGACCGGCAACATGACGGAGGCTCGGCGAAAGCGTACCTCCCCCCCGCCCGCCGCGTGCGACCCTTGTTGATGGGAGTGGACAGCCAGATGTTCAAAGAGCGTCCGTACCACCGACCTCAGATTGGGTTCAGGCAGCCGATCGGGCCGAGTTCGTCACCGCTGAATGACGCGGGCACCGCCCTGTTGGATGAACCGGAACCGATCGAAGACGCGCCGCCCCCGCGAATTCAGTTCAAGCCCGCCCCACCCAAGTCGCTGAAAGAGGCGGGGCTGACGGATGAGATGGTGGACGCGATCGCGTTCAAGTATCTCATGACCGCGGGCTCGGCCACGGGCGGGCAGGTGGCGGCGCTGCTGGGTCTGCCGCACCCGCTGGTCGTGGAACGGCTGTCGGATCTGAAACGGCAGCAGTTGGTCGGGTACGTGGGCGGAGCCTCGCTGGGTGACTTCACGTACACGCTGAGCGATGCCGGTCGCGAGCGGGCCCGCCAATACATGGAAGAGAGCCTGTACATCGGCCCGGCTCCCGTGCCGTTGAGCGCGTACTGCGAAGCGGTGAAAGCCCAATCCATCACGCACGAACAGCCGAACGAGGCCCACCTGCGGGAAGCGTTCGGGGATCTGCTGATCAACGATCGCATGTTCGCGACGCTGGGGCCGGCCATCAACTCGGGCCGCGGCATGTTCCTGTACGGTTCCCCCGGTAACGGCAAGACCAGTATTGCCGAGCGGATCACGCGATGCTTCGGCAGCACAATCTGGATTCCACGGGCCCTGCACGTGGACGGATTCATCATCAAGCTGTTCGACGCGGAGATTCACGAGGAGATCCCGCAGCCCAAGAACTCGATCCTCAAGGCGGATGAGTACGACGAGCGGTGGGTCTGCATCAAGCGACCGACCATTGTGGTCGGCGGCGAATTGACCATGGACCAGTTGGAGGTCCGGTACAATCACACCACCAAGATCAGCGAGGCGTCCACGCAATTGAAGAGCAACTGCGGCACGCTGGTGATCGACGACTTCGGCCGCCAGCGGATGAACCCGTTCGAATTGCTCAACCGCTGGATCGTGCCGCTGGAAAAGCGCTACGACTTCCTGGGGCTGGCCAACGGCGTGAAGATCCAGGTCCCCTTCGATCAGTTGCTGATCTTCTCGACCAACCTGGAGCCCAAGGACCTGGTGGACGAGGCGTTCCTGCGCCGGATTCCGTACAAGATCAACGTGGGCGATCCCAGCGAGGAAGAGTTCCGCGAGCTCTTCCGGATCATGGCCAGGATCTTCGGGATCGAATACGACGACGAGGTGGTCAGCTACGTAATCGAGGAGTACTACAAGAAGACCGGCCGGCCGTTCCGCTGCTGCCAGCCGCGCGACCTGCTCTCGCTGGCTAAGAACAACTGCCAATACCGCGGCGTGCCGCCTCGAATGGACAAGGAAATGCTCGACTTCGCGGCCGAAGTGTACTTCACCGTCATGTGAGATCGACACCGCGCTTCCGGAACACCTGCGAGCCTCCGGCCAGCCCGCCGGAGGCTTTTGCTTGCGCAACGCTGTTCGCCGGCGCCCATGCCGACGCCGCCGATCATCTAACCCTGGTTCACTTCAGGAAGGAAAAGGGAGCGGATATCGCAGCTTTCATCAAAGATTCGAATTTCGCGCTGAACGAATGGGACGACACGATCGATGTCCTTCGCGTGCTCCTTTTCCGGTCTTCACACGCCTTGCTCGAGACACGGCGAACCGGTCTTTCCGAAGATGAGAGGTTGAGGCGACAAAACGCGGTGATGCACATCAACCGAGGTTTCGGCTTTACACCCGAAATCCGAGGCTTGAGCGGAAGACAACGAGGGATCTGCGGATCGTCGGGCCTGACGGGCGGTGGTTCACCCCAGCGTAGAGGGAAAGAGAAAGGGCCAATGGAGTCACGACAGTGCGGAAGAACGGCCCTGGCGGTAGCACCAGGGGCGTTTTTCTTCCGCAGCACCATAGCGCGGGCTGGGGTTGGCGTGGGTCCGGCGAAACGAATTAAATGCGTTTAGATTGGATTTTTTGATTGTTTTTTGTCAAGCGCGCGGGTAAAGTCGAACAAGCTGCCATGCGGTTGCATGCCTGCAGCGTGGGAGGGAGTCTGCCGCGCACGTCGAGGCAGAATCTTTTCGCATTCGGCACACGCAGAATTTGGATTCAGGGGGGCCGCTTCTACTGCGCGCCCGGAGGAGGGCGGCGGTTACGCCTTGGCGTACGTTCATTCGGTGCGGAATCTCACTTCCGCGGGTCCGGATGCCGCGCCAGAAAGAAACCGGAGGAGAAAACGTATGAAGAAGCTCACGACGATTGCGGTGCTGTGTGTTGGCCTGGCTGCACCGATGAGCCTGGCCAACTACGTCACGAACGGGGACTTTGAGGCCGGGACGCTGGAGGGGTGGACGCAATGGGGCCCGATCGGCTGGGGCTCGGGCGAGGTCAGAGTCGAGGATACGGCGGCCAGCGTCCACAGCGGCTCGTACGGCCTGCGGATCCGCACGACGCCCAACGGCAGCCTCGGCGTCAAGCAAGTGGTGGCGGTCCCCGCGAACACGCCGCTGACGCTCAGTGCGTGGGTGAAGGCTCCCGGCGCTTCGTATCCGGTTAATTGGGCCGAAGTGCTGCTCTACCCGTTCGCGGTCACCGATGATGCGACGCAGATCGACAACAACTCCGATCCCTACCTGGTCTGGAAGCGGGACAGCTGGGGCGGCAAGGACGGCGTGCCGGGTGGGTTCCTCCCGACGCCCAATCAGGATTGGGAACTGGTCACGGGAACGATCACTTCGCCGACCGGATTTGTGACCATCGCCTTCAAGTTCGGCCAGAACGACCAGCTGAATGCCGGCAACATCCGGGTGGACGACGTGGTTCTGGTGCCCGAACCGGCAGCGGCGTTGCTGCTCGTGGCCGGTCTGCCCCTGCTGCGCCGGCGCCGGTAAGTATCAGACGGCAGCAGACTGAGCTCTCCCGGAAGCCTTCGGCCGTAGCAGCGGCCGAGGGCTTCTTTTCTTGCGCTGACCGACTGCCCTGCCTTTCGCTCCCCCGGTCCACCCGCGAGTTCGCCGCCATCCCGGCAGTCTTGCGGTCTCTCGGTGGATTGGCGGCCATCCCGCCGTTGTGCGACCTTCTGGCGGACGCATAGAGAGGGGAGTATGATGAGGTGTTCTGCCCCATTATGGGGCCGGTTCAGCGCGGGCGCCGCGCAAAGGCATCAGAAGGAACGGAGATCGACGGTGTTCAAAGGCAGCATGGTAGCGCTGGTCACCCCCTTCCGGGACGGCGAGGTGGACTGGAAAACGCTGGACGCACTGGTGGACCTGCACGTGGAGGCGGGCACGGACGTGCTCGTGCCGTGCGGGACGACGGGCGAGAGCCCCACGCTCACGCACGCGGAGAACGACGCGGTGGTCGCGGCGGTGGTCAAGCGGGCCAAAGGGCGGATCCCGGTACTGGCGGGCACGGGCTCGAACAGCACGGCCGAAGCGCTGGCGATGACGCGCAACGCCCGCAAGAACGGCGCGGACGGCTCGTTGCTGGTGGTGCCCTACTACAACAAGCCCACGCAGGAGGGGCTGTACCAGCATTTCAAAACGATCGCCGATGCGGTGGACTTCCCCCACGTGCTGTACAACATTCCGGGACGTTGCGGCGTCGAGATGAGCGTGGACACCATCTGCCGGCTGCGGCAGGACTGCCCGAACATCGTGGGCGTTAAGCATGCCACCGGTTCGATGGACGGAGCGAGCGAGTTGATGGGCCGCAGCGACATTGCCGTCTACAGCGGCGACGACTCGATGACGCTGCCGCTGATGTCCATCGGAGCGATCGGCGTAATCAGTGTCCTGGCGAACATCGTGCCCAAGGACGTCAAAGCCATGACCGATGCCGCGTTGAAGGGCGACTGGGCCACCGCCCGCACCTGGCATCACAAGATGTTCAAGCTGGCCAAGGGCCTGCTGAGCATCGAAGTGAACCCGATCCCGATCAAGACGGCCATGGCCATGCGAGGCATGCTGGCCGAGGAGTTCCGCCTTCCGCTGTGCAAAATGGCGCCGGCCAATCGCGAGAAACTGGAAGCAGCGCTGAAGGAATACGGAATATAGCTGTCAGCTATCAGCTGTGAGCTTTGAGCTATGAGCCGAATATAGAACCTGGGGCAGGCGCGTCGCCTGCCCCGGTTTCGTTTATTCTGTCTCCTGTCTGCTGTCTCCTGGCTCCTGTCTTCTGGCCCACCGCTCATGGCTCATGGCTCAAAGCTACTTACTCAGCGGCCCTCCCCGTCCCAGGGTCTCGGCGATGCGGAGGCCGGCCGGGCCGACCAGCACCACGAAGATCGACGGGAAGATGAACAGGACCAGCGGAAGCATGAGCTTGACGGTGGTCTTCTGCGCCCGCTCCTCGGCAGCCAGCCGGCGCTTGGTGCGCAGCGTGTCAGCCTGCGTCCGCAGAGCCTTGGCGACGCTGGTACCGAACTTCTCGGCCTGCGAGATGACGGCCACGAGCGATCGCATTTCCTCGACGCCGCTGCGGCGAGCCATGTGTTCGAGGGCCTCCGACCGCGGCACACCCATCTGCGTTTCAAGCGTGGCGATCTGCAACTCCTCGCTCAGTTCGGGATGAACGTGGGCCATTTCGTCGCCCACCCGCATGAGGCCGGCGTCGAGAGCCAGGCCGGATTCGACCGACACCACCAGGAGGTCGAGCGAGTCGGGCAGGCCATTCTTGATCTTCTCCGCTCGCTGCTTGCGGGCCAGCCAGAGCCAGACGTTGGGGAACATGAACCCCAGCCCGCCGAGGAAGGCGGCCATGCTGAACACGGTCTGGGCGTCGGCTCCGCGAGCCAGACTGATGAGGACGGCGACGAGCGCGAGGCCGATGCCGGTAATGGTCTTGCTGGCGAGGAAGTACTTGCACGCCGACTCGTGTCGGAAGCCGGCCTGGGCGAGCTTTTCGCGGAGCGTGGACATCTCCTCGTCGCTCTTGGGCATGACCGGCTTGATGGCATAGGGCGCGACCTTGTCCAACACCTGCCGAGCGGCGGAAGGAGGCGCCACCGTGCGGGTAACCAAGGGCTGCTCGCCGTCGCGCCGCTGCCCGCTCATGCGGCGCAGCACCTGCTTGCGTTCGTCGTCCCGGCCGGGCATGAGGGAGTAGACGATCAACCCGATGCTCACGGCCACCAGAATGCCAAGCAGAATCATCTCGTTCATCATTACACCTTGATGTTGACGATTTTCTTGATCATGGCCAGTCCCATCAGGTCCATGGCGATGGCCGACCCCAACATGATCCGACCGGGCCCGGTATCCAAAAGCACCCGGGCGTAATCGGGATTGATAGCCAACGAGGTGAAGAACACCAGCACGGGCAGGATGAGCAGCACCCAGCCGGAGAGGCGGCCTTCGGCGGTGAGGGCCTGGACCATGCCGAACAGCTGGATGCGTTCCCGGATGACCTTCCCGATCTTCTCGAGCACTTCGGCCAGGTCACCACCGGTCTGCCGCTGGATGAGCACGGCCGTCACGAAGAAGCGCACGTCCATCTGGTCCACGCGGTTGGCCATGTTGAGGAGCGCCTCTTCGATCTTGATGCCGAGGTTCTGCTCGTGGAAGACCTGGGCGAACTCCTTGGAGATAGGCTCGGGCAACTGTTCGCTCACCAACTGGATGGCGCTGGCGAGCGAGTGTCCGGCCTTGAGAGCCTGGCCCATGAGATCGAACACGTCCGGCAACTGGAGCATGATGCGACGGATGCGCCTCTTTCGGCGGTGCAGGAGGTACCAGATGGGCAGCATGAGCACGCTGGCTCCCGCGGCGAGGCTGCTGATGGCGCTCATCTGGAGGAACAGCATGAGGGCGGTGACGCCAAGCGAAGCCAGGCTCAGGTTGATCAGCAGCCGGGATGCGGACCAGCTGACGTCCGCCTGATCGAGCACTCGCTGGAGCTTGGAGACGACCTGAAGGCGGGAGAGCAGACCTTCGAGAGCCCCCCCCTGCAACTCGCTCGCCCGCCGACGGAGGATCGACTCCTTGAGCTTGCGATCATGCTGCGACTGGCCGCCTTCCTTCAGACGATCGATGATTTTGCGGCTCTTGCTCGTGCGCAGGTCGAGGACGGCCTGGAAGATGCCGTACACGACCAGCACCGAGCCCATCAGCGGGAGCAACAAAAACAAAAGGCTCGACATTGATTTCATAACCGCACCATACTCCTCGTCCTGACCCCCAACCTGCTTCCCTTCGGGGTGGCGGCCAAGCCTCGTCGCTCAGCCGTTTACGTTTATCTGTGCCCATCCTCCATCGTCGCGCATGCACGTACGTCAGTCGTCCTTGTCGCGGAGAAGGACTTGTCGTTCGAACATGCCCGGATCGATGTTGCAACCCGCCTGCTTGAGGCGGTCCATGAACCCGGGCCGGATGCCGGTAGCGACGATCTGCCCATAGGCCTTCCCGTTCGAGTCGATCCCGAGTTGCTCGAAGGCGAAGATGTCCTGCATGGTGACGACGTCGCCTTCCATGCCCGACACTTCGGTGATGCTGACGATCTTTCTCGGCCCGCCGGTGAGACGCTGAGCCTGGACGATGAGGTCGATGGCCGAGGCGAACTGCTGGCGGATGGCCCGCACGGGCAGTTCGAATCCCGACATGAGCACCATGGTCTCCACACGCTGCACGGTGTCGCGAGTGCTGTTGGCGTGGAGCGTGGTGAGCGACCCGCTGTGGCCGGTGTTCATGGCCTGGAGCATGTCCAGCGTTTCAGCACCGCGACACTCGCCGACCACAATGCGGTCGGGCCGCATACGCAGGGCGTTGATGAGCAGATCGCGGATGGTGATCTGGCCCTTTCCTTCGATGTTAGGCGGCCGCGTTTCCAGTCGCACCACGTGAGGCTGACGGAGTCGCAATTCCGCCGCGTCCTCGATGGTGACGATGCGATCACTGGGCGGAATGAACGACGACATGTTGTTCAGCAGCGTCGTCTTACCCGAGCCCGTGCCGCCGATGATCAGGATGTTGAGGTGAGCGATGACGCATGCCTCGAGGAAGGTCACCATTTCCCGGCAACAGGACTTGAAGTTGAGGTAGTCCTCCCAGGTGATGGGGTCCTTGCCAAACCGGCGAATGGACATGCTCGGCCCATCGATGGCCAGCGGCGGAATGATGGCGTTAACACGGGAGCCGTCCTTCAGGCGGGCGTCCACCATAGGGCTGACTTCGTCGCACCGGCGGCCGACCGCGCTGACGATCTTGTCGATCACGTGCATGAGGTGATCGTTGTCGCGGAACTGCACGTTGGTCAGTTCGAGCTTGCCTTTGCGCTCGACGTACACGCTGCGGGGCCCGTTGATGAGAATGTCGCTGACCGCGGGGTCGGCGAGCAGAACCTCGAGTGGTCCGAGCCCGAAGGTCTCGTCGAGAACCTCCTCGACCAGCTGCTGACGCTCGCTGTAATTCAGGAGGGCGTTTTCTTTTTCGGTGAGCTCGAGAATCACCGCACCCACCTGGTCGCGAATGGTGGGGTCATCCGCGGAAATAGCGGCCAGGTCGAGTTTTTCGACCAACTTGCGATGGATGCGGGTCTTGAGAGCGTAGTATTTTTCGAGCTTGTCGTCGCTGACCACCTTCGGGGTGGGCGTGGGCACCTTCGCCGGCGCGACCGGAGTCTCGGACGCCGCAGCGGCTCCCGCCTCACCCGACGGAGCCGGCGCGTCGACCGGGCGCGGACCCAACACCGGCTTGCCGGCCGGTCTGAGTGTCTTCGGCTGCAGTGGCGTTTTCACCCTTCCGAACATATACGCTCATCTCCTGATGATCAGGTCGCACTGAAGATTCGCCCGAGCAGACCACCACGGTTGTGCTCGGCGGGTTCATCGCCCTCATGCGGATTGGCGAGTTTCTCGGCCAGTTCACGAATCGACTGACGGGTACGGCTCTTGGCGGCGCCTTCGGACAGTGGTACGCCCATGTTGATGCACGAACTGACTGCCTTCCAGTCGTCGGGAATCTGGTGAAAGACCTTGATTCCCAGCGTGGCTTCCACGTGTTCCACACACAAGTGCGAGGACTCCCGCCCGACGCGGTTGCACACGAGCTTGAAGCGATCGAGGTTATAACCGTTGTCCCGCAGGGCTTCGAGCATGCGGTGCAAATTGCGGACGCTGGTCACGAGCAACTGCAGGACGAGCAGGTTCACATCGGCGAGATCCAGGACGCACAAGGCCCCGCTGTCGTTGCGGGTCGGCCCGTCGATGATCACGTACTCGTACAAATGCTGGAGCGTGCTGAGCACGGACGCGCAATGAGCGGCGGTGATCTGATCGGCCTGAGCGAAGTTGTTGGGCCGGGCCAGCAGGTGGACGCCGCTGCTGTGCTTGACCATCACGCGATCAATCATGCCCTCGTCGAGCTGCTCGGGCGTCTCGCACAGGTCGGCGATGGTGTAGTCCGACTGGAGGTCGAGCATGGTCCCCAGCTGCCCGTAGCGAAAATCGAGATCGACCAGCGCGACCGGCTTGCCCTTGGTCATGGAGGCGAGCTCGACGGCCAGGTTGGTGGCGATGCTGGAGGCTCCCGCCCCGCCGATGGACCCCATCACCGAGATGAGACTGCCAAGTTCAACCGCCGAGGTGGCCTGCGAAAGAACCTTGTCGATGGACTCGGTCAGCAGCTGGGAGTCCAGCGGCTTGGTGAGGAACTCGCGGACGCCCGCCCGCATGGCGGCGAGAATGTGCTGGGGGTTGGTGCTTTCCGAAATCACGAACACCGCGAGTTCGGGATGCTGGGAAGCGATCTTGGTCGCGATGGGCAGACAGACATCGGGCGCCGGATCGAGGTGGGCGACGAGCACCTCAGCGGGAAACTGGGTGACGGCCTGCTCGATCATGCCGGGCTCATCGACCTCGGCCACGATTTGCACGCCGGCAATGCGCAGCAGTTCGGACCGAAGAGTGACGGCGTAATCCTCCTCGGCGTTAAACACAATGACTCGAACCGAACGTCTCATGGCGTCTCTACACAATCCTGCCGGGGCGGGGCGCCCGGGCGAAAACCGCCCCCGACGCCCCGAGCCGGTCGCGTTTTCCTGACGCGTCGGCGATACGCATCCTGCCCTGCCATGAGGGCTGCCCGCATCCCCTTCAGATCTGCGCCCCCAAGCTACTCAATGAGGACCACCTGCCGCTTGCTGCCCAGGTCCTCGAAGATCCTCCGCAGTTCCTGTTCGTACTGGTCGATGCTGCCCTCCGCGTGGTTGTGCTCCCCACCGCCGATCTGAGCGATATCGTCCATCAGCTCAGTCTGGGCGTTCACGCCAACGCTCACGGTGTGAATCCGGACACCGCGGGCGCGAGCATCGAGAGCGGCCTGCCGTGCATCCTGAGCGGCCCGGGTCTGGTTCGAGGACGTCGGATTCCCGCGCGTCTGGTTGGCGATCCCGTCCGTGAGCAGCACCATGACCTTGGCCGCGTTCGGTCGCGCCGCCGGACTGTCAAACAACACCTCCACGCCGCGATCGATTCCCTGGGCCACGTTGGTGTTGCTGCTCCACATGCCGGCCTGCAGCACGCTGACACGATCGCGCAACACAGATACATCATCGACTAGCCAACTCATGTGGTTGGGTTTTTCCTGCGGTCCATATCCCACGGTCCCATAAGACGCGAGCCCCACCAGGTCGTCACCCTCCAACTCGTCGATAATGTTCAAGCAGGCCTGGACGGCGTCGGCGACCGCCCCCATGGGCTGCGTGGGCGCGCCGTTGAGGCCGGGCGAACTGCTCGTGCCTTCCTCCATTTCCTGGAGATAGTCGATCCAGGTCTTCAGGCCGAAGCGGTAACGCAGTCCGGGATCGCCGAAGTACTCCTTCCCGTCATAGCGGTTCATGCTGGAGTTGGAGTTGCTCACGTAGTCGATGTACGCTTCCCAACTGCCGCCCACTTTCTTGGAGCCGCTGACCGGGTTGGAGGATTGGTTCGGATAAGGAACAAGCAATTCCAGCTCGTTGGCATCAATGCGGTTATCTCCGTTGCCACCGGCTTGCCCCCCCTTCTTGCCGCTCTTCCAACGAGCAAGACCGAGCGCGACCATGACTCGGCGGCGATAATCGGCGGTCGTGCCATCGTACTGGGATGAATTGATGGCACTCATTTCCGCGGTGGTGTACGGCTGATAACCATTGGCCTGCAGCGTCTGGCTGACGTACGCCGAACTGAGCGACCAACTGGAGCTGCGGGGCAGCCGTACCAGACCGGGATCCGAAGCGAACTGCCAGCCGGGTCCGGTCACCGCATCGCCCCAGGTGTTCATGTTGCCGAATGTCGGACCCGGAGCCAGATTGTGACGAACGGAAACGTCCACCTTCTTACCGGCTTTGGTCCCGACCACCATGTCGCGTAGGTACTCATCGGGAATGGTGAATTGGAACGTGTCGGTCTCGACCTTCCCGTTTTCGCCGAGGCTGGTCTCGTCGAACTTGAGGCCGTTCACGCCCGTCGTGGGGTCGGTCCCCACTTCGACAGGATACCCCCCGCTGCTCATGGCGGTAGCGGCCGCCATGGCCTGAGCGCCGGGCGGCAGACCGAAGGTCACGTGGCTCAGAGCGGCCGTGGATGTGGACCCGTCGCTAGTCAATTGGATGGTCACCGTGGAGGTTCCGTCGCCGTTGCTGGTCACGTTGACCTGCGACGTGAAGCCCAAGCCGTCGGTCCGAGGGCCCAGCGGATCCTTTAGGTATCGCCAGACCTCGTCGTTGTCGATGACGGTCTTTTTGTACGCCCGCAGCGACGAATCATCGTTGTGCGACGAGGACAGATCCAGCACGAAGACGATGTCGCGAGGCGTGAGGAGAGCGGTAGCATGCGCCGACACGTCGGCGCGGCTCCGGCCGAAGATATTGGCGAAGAACAAGGGCACCGGCCCGGACGGCGAGTTCGCAGTGCGTCGCAGTCGCACGCGAACGGCGTTGGGGAATTCCTGCGTCGGAGTGAAGGAGTACTTTTCACCCGAAACCGGGAGTGACGCCCGCCCGAGAATAACGTCGGACTCGTCGAGCAGGACGGGCGCGTTGAGGACTCGGTTCCGATTGGCGGCCTCTTGTGCGGCCTGGCGGATGACATCGAAGGAGGCGGCTCCGCTGAGCTTGGACGCGGCCGACAAAGCGGCGGAGTCGGCCGCCCGCTGCAGTTCCGTCCTCGTGTTGTAGAGCATACCCATATCGATGACCAGCGCTGAGAAACCCATCAACACGGCCATACCGACCGCGACTTGCGCGGCCACCGCACCCCGTCGGTGATGGGGATGCCCACGACAGACTCCCGCTTGCTTTCTGCTTTGGTGCGATGCCATGCTTCCCCCCCATGCTTCCCCCCCATCAACCTCTGGGCAGGCCTCGGAATCACCCGTTGCCTGCCAGCCAGCCGTCGCCCGACGATTGGCTGAGATCAATGGGAGGGAAGCGTCAATTCCGGTCCGATTACTGGGCGGTTTCCACGCGATCAGCATGCCCCCAGGGCCCGTGGAGCGAGAGTTGCTCAGGCGGACTCGAGAATTTCCGAACGCGCGGGTCGACCATCGTTTCCAGCGCCGCCTCGGGCGGCAATTCGTCGGGATCCGGCTTCCCCTCCAGCAATCCCAAGCCGAACAACTCGAAATCGTTCGGTGACGTCGTATGTTGCCCGGGCACGGCCGAGACCTGGTCTGGCTGCATGCTGCTGACCAGTTCGGGCGTGACCAGGATCACGAGTTCGGTCGTGCTTCTTTGGTAATCGACCGAACTGAATAACGCACCCAAAACAGGCACGTCACCGAGCGCGGGCACTTTCTTGGCCACGCCTCGGACGTTGTCGCTGAGCAGACCAGCGATCGCGATGGTGCTGCCGCTGGCCAATTCGATGGTGGTCGTGGCACCCCGCGAGCGGAGTCCGGGCACGCCCTGGGTCGCCAGCGCGAAGTCGGGCTCGCTGACCGTGGGCGATACCGTGAGGCGGACCATCTGCCGTCCAATAATGGAGGGGATAAACCGCAACTGAATGCCGTACTCGCGGAACTCGATGCCGGGCGTGCCGGTCGCCGAGGGCAGCGGATACGGAATCTCACCGCCCAC
>Ga0116179_1002269_pt1 | contig 13896 bp, 15 predicted proteins | sample AD_UKC071_MetaG_FD_89751 | JGI IMG/M metagenome (GOLD analysis project Ga0116179, IMG submission 89751) | Active sludge microbial communities of municipal wastewater-treating anaerobic digesters from USA - AD_UKC071_MetaG | ecosystem: Engineered > Bioreactor > Anaerobic > Digestate | place: USA...
CTCTTGCCGCTGCCGGTTGGCGATTGCATGACCACATGCTTGTGACCGTCACGCATGGCCTGTGTACACTCATTGTTGAGCGCATACTGCCAATCCCATAGCGACACGTCGGGCAGCAGTTCAGTCAATTTTTATCTCCTCGACCTTTGGCTTTTTAACCCAGAGGCGCTCGCGCTCACTGCCGTTGCGAACCTGTTTGTTCTCATAGCCGAGCTTGACCATGATGTCGCTAATGTCAGAATATGCCTTCTTGCTGCGCTTGGTGCGGTCGTCGATCTTTAAGCCGCTCCAAATGTCCTTCATTGAGATGCTCTTCATGCCAAGGCACATGCCCTCAATGTCGCTCTCCCAAGGATGCTCACTGCTGCGGTCTTTTTGTGCGCCCAAGGCCAGCGCCTCGATCTCGGGTTGAAGATAAAGTTCCTCGCCCGCGTCAATCGCAGCCTTGGCCTCGGCCCAGAGTTGCTCTTTGACCTTTTTAAGCCCCTCAATGTCGAGCTTGCCGTCAACCATGGCCGAGCACAGCACCGGCCAGAATCGACGGCCACCGGTCGGGTCATCAAGATAGCCAGCACCGCGCGGGTTGAATGTGCCAGCCAAGACAAATTTGCGGGGGAACTCACTTGCCTCATTGTGATATTTAAGGGTGAGGCGGTCGATCTTGATGGTGATCTGATTCTTGAACTCGTTCACATCGGCCTTGTCGATGCCCGACAACTCACCAATCTCAATGATGAGGCGGCCCTGCAGCTTTGGCACCGTCTTCTCGAGGCCGAGGTCTGTGGCCTTGATGGTGTCGTCAAAATAGCGTTGACCGCAAATTGTCGCCAACTCCTCAAGCATGGTGCTCTTCTTGAGACCCTGCGGCCCTTCAAAGATGAGCATATAGTCAAACTTGCAGCCCGGCTCGAGCACGCGCTTGACCGCACCGCATAGCCACTTGCGCCCCACCGCCCGCACATAGCGCTCGTCGTCAGCAGAAGCCCCGCAATAGTCGATGAGCCATGTGTCGAGGCGCTTCTTGCCGTCCCATTTTAGCCGTGTGAAATACTCGACCGCAGGATTGAGCGGGCGGCTCTTGATGACCGCATCTAGCAGCCGTCCCACCGTCCCGATGTTTTGCTTAATGCCGCGCTGCTCGAGATGAATTGTCAAATGGGTGATGTCACTGTCGGACATCGCGCGCGGCTTGAACTTGTCGGGCTGCTCCCACGGTGGGCATTGATAGACGGTCTTGCACGATGAAAACTCATCATAGCAAAAAATGCTCGAGAGCTGCTGGTCGTTTTCGATGAAGAGCACGGCGTTGCCCAGATTGCCCGGGTCGATCTTTCCCTTGTCGGTCACATAGAGCTTCTCGCGCCAGTCAACCGCGCGCGCCCGCGACTTGTCGCCCTCGCTGTAGAGCTGCACGATCTCGCGCGACTCCTCGCCATACGACTCGAGCGGTGGCAGGTCATCAAAGCGCTCTGGCGGCTCGCCCGGGTCGGTGTTGAAGCTCGGCTCATAGTCCGGCCCGTCCTCAAATGAAGGCCCGTCGTCAACCTCGGCCTCAGCTGGCCGCTTGATTCGCTCGACCAGTGCGCCGATCTGCGCCCGAGTCTCATCAACCCCAAGGTCATTCCAGTCTGTGCGCTTGCCCGGGTCGCTCGGCGAAATGGCCGGCACGGCCACAAATGCCCCGCCCGCCTTGGCTGCAGCTTCTTTGGCCTTCTCAGCCCCCACGTTGAAAAGCCGGTTGGCCTCTCGCCATGTGGCCCAACGCGGGTCATCACCCGGCACGTCAGCCGCCACCACGCCCTCGGGCTTGATGCCAGGCCGGAAGACCCAAGCATCATTATCAGCCGCGATGATGAGCACCGACCCGCGGCGAGCCGCTTTGATCTCTTTGGCCACCGCGCCCAGATTGCCAGCGTTAAAGGCCACCACCACCGGGAAGCCGGTTGCCTCGCGCAGTGTCAGGCCGGTGGCGTAACCCTCGCAAATGATGATGATGTCAAAATTGTCACTCTCCTCGGCCAAAGCGCAATAGCCGCCCGAAATGGCCCCATTGGTAATGAAGCGCTTGGAGCCGTCCGGACTGATAAATTGCAGGCTGACGAGCTTTTGCTTGCGCCGGATAGGCACATAGAGCAACTCGCCTGACTGGCGCGCACCCATTGGCTTGATGCCCTTGCGCTCTGTGTAGGGCGTCCCTGTGGCTGGTTTGGCCCGCTCCCATAGAGCTTGAGCCTTGACCGCTGCCGCCTCGGCCGCGGCCTCTTCCCGGGCAGCGGCTGCCGCCTTTGACGCGCGCACCTTCTCAGCCCATGACGCCTTCTCTGCCTCGCTGAATTTGCGAGTCGCCTTACTGTGCCATGTGATCGTGTCGCCCTGCCGGTAATTGCGGAACCAGCCCACCGCGAATCCATCCTCAATTTTGAGCTGATAGACACCTGTGCGCGATTTGCCACGGTCGCCGTCAACGGTGAACCGGTTGCGCTTGTCGTCGGCCTTGATCTCGCCGGGGTGCATTGGTGCACACCCAGCGGCCCGCATGGCCTCAATAAATTCGTTAATGAACTCTTGCACAGCGCACGCCCCTGAGAATGATTAAAGGGGCAGCTTCTTCTCAACAAGCGGAAGGCCTTTGGCGATGGCCTCGCGTAACACCTCGGTCTTGGTCTTGCCGGTCTCGGTCATTTTGTTCTCGATCTCGAGCGCTTGGGCGATGGTTGACTGAAACATTTGGTTAACTTTTGGCTCGGCCATTTTAGTTCCTTGGGGTCAGTGTTAAAAAGCTATATATTGCTAGATTATATATATAAATTAGTCAATTGCCTTTTTTCGTTAACGAATGCCCTATTTTGTCACCGTGTCTTATCTAGCTGTGACAATTGCGTGACACCATTTTTCCCAGTGTTAACAATTGGTTATATGGTGGTGTCTCTTGTCTTTTCTTCTTTATTAAAAAGAATAATATAGTAATAAGCCATAGTATATATATTGCAATATATATATGAATAATTAGCTAGTAGGATACCAGAGGTCACTGCGAACGGAATGTGTGACAGCCAAGACGTGACAAAAACCACCGGTTGCGCCCTCTGTCTGGCTGTGGCATTAATGGGACATGGAAGACGTTAACAAACTCACGCCCAAGCAAGAGGCTTTCTGCCTCGAATACCTCCTCGACTTGAACGCGACTCAAGCGGCAATTCGGGCTGGTTATAGCGAGGCCACGGCCCAAGCAATCGGCAGCGAAAACCTTAGTAAACCTTTGGTGCAAAAAAGGGTTAACGAATTGCAGGCCGAGCGCATGGCCCGAACCAAGATTTCAGCCGACCGAGTGCTCAAGGAGATCGAGCGCATTTCGTTCTATGATTTGACCGATGCAGCCGTCAAAGAAATTGGCGACATCACTGGCCCTGAAGACATGCGAAAATTGCCAGAGGATTTGCGCCGCGCGATCATCGGTTGGAACTGGGACAAGAACGGCAAGTTCACGATCAAGTGGGCTGACAAGTCAAAAGGCCTCGAGCTATATGGCCGACACCTGAAGCTCTTCACCGACAAGCATGAACACACGGGGGCAGACGGGCAACCTCTGCAAATTCAAATTGTCGATGATATCCCGGGTTAACCTCACCAAGAACATCGCGCCAGCTTTTTACCCTGTGCACAACGCCATTAAACGCGGCACACACAGCACGTTCTGGCTCAAGGGCGGTCGAGGCAGCACAAAGTCGAGCTTTGTTGCCATCGAGATCATTCTCGGCATCATCGCTGACCCGCTTGCCAATGCCCTCGTCTCTCGCAAAGTTGGCGACACCATCCGGCACAGCGTCATGGAGACTTTGCTCTGGGCAATCGGCGTGCTCGGTGTTGCCGAGGCTTTCACACACACCAACTCGCCTGCTGTCATCACCTACAAGCCCACCGGCCAGAAGATCATCATGAAGGGTCTCGATGACCCGTTGAAGCTCAAATCCATCAAGATCAAGAAAGGCTATTTCAAATTCCTGTGGTTTGAGGAGGCCGCCGAGTTCAATGGCATGGCCGAGATTCGCAACGTCGGGCAGTCGGTCTTGCGCGGTGGCAAGGTCTTTGTCGAGTTCATCACCTACAACCCGCCCAATGACCCGGCTTCATGGGTCAACAAGGAATGCGACGCAGCAACGCCAGGCCGCTATGTGCACCATTCAACCTATCAGGATGTTCCGCCCGAGTGGCTTGGCCCCAAGTTCATCGCCGACGCTGAAGCCCTACGCATCAAAGAGCCGCTTGAATACGATCATGAATATATGGGTCTCGCGGTGGGTCGCGCCGAGCAAATCGTCTTTCATGGCAAGTGGGTCGAGCAAGCATTCGAGACGCCCCACCATGATAATATCTATCAATCGCGCTTCTTCTTGGGCGCTGACTGGGGCTTTGCCGATGACCCTGCAGCCTTTATCCGCGCCTTCATCATGTATGAAAACGGCGAGACCAACCTCTATGTCGATTACGAGTCAGGCGGCTATCACATTGAGCTTGACGACCTTGGCGATCACATGAAAATCATTCCCGGCGCGACGAGTTGGCATTGGTATGGTGACAGCAGCCGCCCAGAGACCATCAGCCACGTTCGCAAAAGCTCCATCAACATCGACGGCGCGCCCAAGTGGGAAGGCAGCGTTGAGGATGGCGTCGAATATATCCGCACATTCAACAAGATCATCGTTCACCCGCGCTGTGTGCATCTCATCGAGGAGCTGAAGAAATATTCCTACAAGGTGGACAAGCACACCAAAGAGATTTTGCCCATTATCATTGATAAATGGAACCACTACATTGACGCCCTGCGCTATGCCTTGGCCGACTATATCAAGTCCGATGTGTCAATCTTGGACGTGCTCTAATGAGCAACTTGGCGGCTGGCTGGCTTTTGTGTTACTGTCTGGCAAGAATTTAACGCCCCTGAAGAGGTGAGAGCGATGACCACAGAGATCAATAATTCACTGGGCGAGTTGGTTTCGACCCTTACCGGTCATTCTTTCATGAATGGCGCACAGCTATCACAGACCACCACGCTGCAGATTAACCTGCGCGGCTATCTCATCTCAAACTTCCGTCAGCTCCTCTCCCAGCTCTATGTCGAGCACGGCATCGTGCAGACCCTTGTTGACCAGCCGGTCGATGACGCATTCAGCCCCGGCTTCGAGATCAAGACGGGCGAGCTTGACGCCGCTGACATTGAACAGCTCGAGATTTATATGGAGCGAAACCGCATTGTTGACACCAACATGCAGGCGGTCAAATGGGGCCGCTTGTTCGGTGGTGGTGCAATCATCATCCTCACCGACCAGAAGGCCGACGAGCCGCTCGACATCAAGAAGATCACTGAAGACAGCCCGTTCGAGCTGCGCGCGGTTGATATGTGGGAACTCTATTCAAACGAGATGAACGTCAACGCCAACACCCAAGTCGGTGGAGCACTGGGCGCACAGTCGGGCGAGTTCTATAACTATTACGGCTACCGCATCCACCAGTCGCGCGTGATGATTTACAAGGGCAAAGAGGCACCGTCATTCTTGCGCCCTCGCCTGCGCGGTTGGGGCATGAGCGAGATGGAGCGCGTCGTTCGCTCAATCAACCAATATCTCAAGAATCAAGATGTCATCTTCGAGCTGCTCGATGAGGCCAAGATTGACGTTTACAAGATCAAGGGCTTCAACGCTGCGCTCATCTCGGCCAAAGGCACCGCCGATGTATCAAAGCGCATTAGCCACGCCAACAGCATTAAAAACTACAACAACGCGATCACGATGGACTCGGAAGACGACTATGCCCAAAAGCAAATCGCCTTCACCGGTCTGGCCGAGGTGCTGACCCAGATTCGCCAAGGTGTTGCCGCCGACCTCAAGATGCCAATCACCAAGCTATTCGGCATTAGCGCGGCTGGCTTCAACTCGGGCGAGGATGACATTGAGAACTATAACTCGATGATTCGGAGCGAGGTTCGCAACAAGTGCAAGTTCATCTTGGTTGATTCCATTGCCCTTTGCTGCCAAAAGCTGTTTGACTTTATCCCTGAAGACCTCACAATCGAGTGGAGTCCCCTTCGCATCCTTAATGCCAAGGAAGAGGAAGAGGTCAAGGACAAGCAGTTCAACCGCACCATGTCGAGCTTCACCTCTGGCTTGGCGACGGCTCAAGAGGCCAAGGAAGCCATCAACAAAAACAGTCTCTTGCCGGTTGAGCTTGATGAGACCACCGACGCATTGCCGCCTGTCGAGGGCGACTTCACGGTTGATGAAGGTGGCGGCGACGCTAAAGACGCGCCGAAAACCAAATGAAGCGCGTCACCCTTCCGCTAAAACAGAAGTATTTTTTGCCGGTCGAGGCCGAGATCATGCGTATCTTCGACGCGCTCATCTATCGGCCCCTATTGGAGACCACCAAGCGCAACAATGAATATGGCAATGCCATCGACCCTGTTGGCGAGGCCATCCGCAGCGGCGACCTCTTCATCGACGGCGGTGTCATCAAGGGCAACTTCAACGCCCGCCTAAGCAAGCGCATCCGCGACCTCGGCGGCAAGATCAGCAAGCGCGCTGGCGGCTATGTGCTCGGCCCTGACAAAATCCCTGTTGAATGGCGCTTTGCCCAGACTGTCGCCGACCAGCGCTATCAAGACCTTGCCGCTGCGATGATTCAGACGCTCGACAATATCCAAGTCGAGAGCATCGACCTGCTGCCTGACACCAAAGCTAAATATACTCAGTCGATTGAGTGGATGAACAACGACTTTCAACGCGCGGTGCAAAGCATCACTATTGCTCCTACCCTCACCCAAGCAAGCGTTGACATGCTGGCGAGTGAATGGGCGCTCAACCTCGATCTCTATATTAAAAATTGGACTGCCGAGAACATCCTCAAGCTGCGCCAAGACATCGCGCAAAACACCTTCGCTGGCCGTCGCTCGGCTGACCTGGTGAAGACCATCATGGACAACCGGCAGGTCGGCAAGCACAAAGCCACATTCCTTGCGCGCCAAGAGACCTCGCTTCTCATGTCGAAATTCCATGAAGGCCGCTATCGTGACATCGGCTCAACCGGCTATATCTGGGACGGTGCCGATGATGAGCGCGAGCGCCAAGATCACCGCGACTTGAATGGCAAACAGTTCTCATGGGACTCGCCACCTGTCACCAATCGCAAGACCGGCGCGCGCAATCACCCGGGCGAGGATTATGGGTGCCGGTGTGTGCCTATTGCGCTAATTCCGTAATCGTTTATTATATTCACAAGCAGCCAGCCCATAAGAGCTGCTCGAACGGGGTATATTTTGGAACTCGGCAACGCAAAACAGTTTCCCAAGACCTATTATGCCAAGCACATGCAGGCTGGCATTTGCGGCTATAAGACTGAGAAAATTCTCATTGAAGCCGATCAAATGAAAGAGATGGCCCCGTCTTTCGTGGGCAAGCCTATCTATGTCAACCACCAGAAGGTTGACCTCGAGAATCTCAAACAGCAGGCAGCCGGTTATATTTCAGATAGCTTTTACAATGAGCTTGATGGCTGGCTCTGGGTTAAATTCGTGGTCATTGATGACGCTGCTCATGACGCGATTATGCGCGGCTGGGCCGTGTCGAATGCCTATGTCCCAACGCAGTGGGATGAAAAGGGCGGCCTATGGCACAACATCCCCTATGACCGGCGCATTATGGCCGGTGACTTCACACACCTTGCCATTGTGGATGACCCGCGCTATGAGGGGGCTTGCATTTTGTCGCCAGATGGGTTTAAGTCCTATCAGGCCGAAAAAAAGCAAAAGCTCAATGAGCTGACCAATAAGAAGGAGCCTTCGACGATGTTTTCATTCTTCAAGACCAAGCGCGAGCCAGTCACCGCCGACAAGATCGACGCCGACACGATGGTTGAGATCGACGGCGCAGTCATCTCTGTGCAGGAGATGGTGAACTCAGTTGCCGCCGATAAGGCCGCCAAGCTCGCCGCTGAAAAGAAGAACTCTTCTGAAGACGACGATGCCAAGAAAAAGGCCGACGAGGAGAAGATGAACTCTGAAATCGAAGTTGGCGATGAGACCATGACCCTCAAGGATTTGGTAAGCGCTTACAACTCGCTGAAGAACGCCAAGAAGAACTCGGCCGACGCTGACTCCGACGACAAGAAAAAGGCTGAAGAGGCCAAGGCCGCTGAAGAGAAGGCAAACTCCAAGGCCGCCGAATCCAAGGCTGCTGAAGCCAAAGCCAAAGAAATCACCAACAAGGCCGAGGGCCGCAAGAGCTATGACGAGTTGCGGAATGCCCACTTGAAGGTTGCCGCAAGCCCGGCCATTGAGACGGGTCAGGATAAAACCGCGCGCGGTCAGTCACGTTATGGTTCGAACTAACAGGGAGAAGTAAAATGGCACTCAATATCAATCAGTTCGCTCAAACACCGGTTCAGGGCGAAATCGACATGACCGTTCAGGGCGTGCAGATCGTCTCCGGTCTGGTAAGCTCTTCTGAATCGGTTGCCCTCATCCCTGGTCAGGCCGTCAAGGTTCTCGACACCGCCTCTGGCGTTCCCACAGTCACCGCAGTCACGTCAAACACCGATGTTGTGTTCGGCTTCGTGACCCGCAACTTCAAGGATGCCAACTACCCGGCCGACAGCCGCCTCGAAATTGCTCTCAACGGCACCTTCATGTTCATGACGGCCAACGGCGCGATCTCGCGTCTGGGCGCGGTTGAGCTTGACTATGCCGCGAACAAGGTTGGCCCGGCTGCCGGTATCAACCCGACCGTTGGCTATGCCTATGACAAGGCCGCAGCCAACAATGACCTCATCCGCGTCTTTATCGAGACTCCGAAGGCTGGCGCACAGGCTGGTGTCACTCGCACCGCTGTTGTCGTGGCAACCCTCGCCGAGATCAACGCAGGCAAAGTGCTCATCCCGGCTGTTGCTGGCAAGAGAATCCGCGTCACTGACCTCACGGCCCGTGTCACCGGAGCATTCGCAACCGGCACCTCGGTTGATGTTCAGTCCGGCACCACAGCGGTCAAGGTCAGCGTCATGGCTGAAGCTGGCCTCACCAATGGTGCGGTGCTTAAGCCGGGCGATGCCAACGCAACTCGCGGCACTGGCTATGCGGCCAACCTGCCTGCCGGTGAAGCTCTGTCTGTTGCCAATGTTGGTTCTGCCCAGACTGGTGGCACCTCCATTCAGTACACCATCACTTACGCCGTCGTTTAATAAGAAGAAGCAGGAGAAAAAGCCATGTTGCAGACCGAAATCAAGAACTCGAAGGGCCAGTTCATCGAGCTTACAGACCTCGAGGCAATGGTCGCGCACCGCAATCAGGAAATTTGCAACGACCTCGGCGTCGATGTGAATATCACCACCCTGACCGGTATCACCAAGCGCATTGTCGAACAGAAGTTCTTCACGGTCGCACCTGCTGATTATCTGCCGGTTCGCGTTGGTGAAGGCGCATGGGCAAGCCAGCTCCTCACCTACCGCGACTTCCAGCTCGGTGGTGACTTCGAGCAAGGCATCGTCAACACAGCCGTCAACGGTGGCCGCCTGGCTGAAGTTGATGCAGCGGTTGACAGCATCCTTGTGCCGATCATCAATTGGGGCAAGCAGCTCACCTATAACCTGTTCGACATTCAGCAGGCCGCCAGCGCTGGCAACTGGGACTTGGTGACAGCCAAGGAACGCAGCCGCAAGCGCAACTGGGACTTGGGTATTCAGCGCATTGCCTTCTTGGGCAGCAAGACCAACACCAGCGTCAAGGGTCTGCTGACTCAGTCAGACGTGAACTCGAACACCGCCATCATCACGACCTATATCAAGTCGATGAATGCGGCCCAGTTCAGTGCCTTTGTTGCCGGTCTGGTTGAAGCCTTCCGCGCAAACAACGGTCGCACCGCCTACCCCAACCGCTTCTATATCCCTGAAGCCGACTATAACGGTCTTGCGACTCTGGTTCCCGGCACCGCTGGCACCTTCCCGGTCAAAATGCTCGACTACCTGCTCGACGCCTTCAAGACCGTGACCATGAACCCCAACTTCATGATTAAGCCGCTGGCCTATGCAGATCAGGCCAACAACGCTGACGTGACCGGCCTGAACAAGAACCGCTATGTCCTCATGAACTACGATGAAGACACCATCCGCATGGACATTCCGGTTGACTACACAAGCACACTGCAGAACACCATCAATGGCTTCCAGTATCAGAACGTCGGGTATGGTCAGTTCACCGGTGCCAAGGCTTATCGCCCGCTTGAAGTGCTTTACTTCGACTGGAACTCATAAGGGGAATCATGATGAGCGAACAGACAATAAAACTCCTCAATAAGGGCGAGCGCACCATCACCGTCGCAGAGGGCGTGCACTTTGCCCCGATGGCGGTCATGGCGTTTCCTGCTCCTCTTGCCAAGAAACTGAAGCGGCTCTTTGGGGCCGAGCTTCAGGACTTGGAAGAGGCCACACAGGCATTCGCGGCACCCGCCCTCCTCGCGCCGGTTGAAGACTTGGCCGAGATCAAAAACAAAGAACCGCTTGAACCGAGCGCGCCTGAGCTGCAGGCCAAAGCCTTTGCGGCTGAAGCTGAAAAGCTGGGCATGTCGGTTGAAGAGCTTACGGCGGCCAATCTCAAGGTGCAGTCCCTCATTGCCGAGGGCGCAACTGAAGAAGAAGCCAAAGAGATGGTTTTCGGTAAATAAGAAGGGATAACCCCCGCGCAGCCCTAAACCCCGTAAGTCTGAAAATGGCTTACGGGGTTTTTCTTTAGAGGTGATGACATGGACTTGAACACAATCACGGTTGCAGACTTCAAAGCGCTCTTTCGCCGCGACTTCCCCTATCTGCCCAGCTATGACCCCGCAAAGCTCTATAATGCTGGCGCTCGCGTCTATTATGCAACGACCGAGCTGTTCTATACATGCCTTGTCAACGGCACTCAGGGCATCACGCCTGGCAGCGACGCGACCAAGTGGGTTGTGGTCAATGACAGCACAGACAACTATGTGCAAGACGATGACATCACGCGCGCATTCGGCGAGGCGCAGGTCAACTTCAATCAGTCGCTCTTCAGCGGCGATGACACGATCAAGCTGTGCTATCTCTATCTAACCGCCCATTACCTCGTCGTTGACATGCGGAACGCGCTGGCCGGGGTGTCTGGCGCTGGGGCATTCCCACTGGCCTCGCGCTCTGTTGGCAGCGTGTCGGAGAGCTACGGCATCCCTTCGGCCTATCTGGCAAACCCGAGCTATGCAATTTATGCCCAGACTGGCTATGGGATGAAGTATCTGTCGCTCGTGTTGCCTATGCTTGTGGGCAACGTGGGCATTGCCTGCGGGGGGACGACTCCATAATGGCCCAGCAAACTTCGATAAGCTTCAACCTTGATGGACTTGAGGATATTGCCCGCAAGCTGGGTGACAGTCTGGTGGCACGGGTTGGCATCTTGGGTAGCGATGTTGCGCGCAAGGGCGATGATGATTCCGACCTGACCAACAGCGAGATCGGCGCCATCCAAGAGTTCGGCAGCGAGACGGCCAACATCCCTCCCCGCTCCTTCTTGCGAATGCCGGTCGAGACGCACGCCAAAGAGATCATGAAGTCGATGGACACGCCCGCAGTTCGCAAGGCTGTTGAAGCCGGTGATGCCGTGATCGTATTCAAGATTCTCGGCATTGCCGCCGAGGGCTTTGTCAAACAGGCCTTCAGCACTGGCGGCTTTGGTAAGTGGGCGGCCAATAAGCCATCGACCATTGACCGCAAAGGCTCGAGCAAGCCTCTTATTGATACCGGCGAATTGCGCCGCAGTATTACCAGTGATGTCGCCAAGAAGGGAGACTTTTAATGCCAGCCAAGCCACTCAACCAGCTCTCAGGAATGCCACAAATAAGCGCGGCTTTTGCTGGCTGGTTCACCAAGATCACCATCAAGCAAATCACCGAGACCATTGTTGACGGCTTTGTTCAAACTGCTGCCACGCTGGTCACATTCCAAGGCACTATTCAGCCGCTCTCGCCTAACGAGCTGAAGCTCAAGCCAGAGGGTCAACGTCATTGGGAATGGTTGCAAATCCACTGCCTGACCGGCACGCTCAACCTTTTGCCCGGCAACAAGATCATCTATGCCGACAAGCAGTTCAAGGTCATGGGCGTGAAAGACTATCGCCTAAACAACTATATCGAGTATCATGTCGTCGAGGACTATGTGGGGCCGGATAATGGATAAGACAGCCGAGCAATTCATCATCGACATTCTGAAGGGTCAACTCGGCCTAACAGACAGTCAAATCTGGCTGCGCTACCAGAACCGATCAGTGCCACCCACCACCGGCCTTTATGTCGTCGTTGGCATGAACGACTCTCGCCCGGTCTCCTCCCAGACCTACACAGAAAACAAGCCGACAAGAACACCGCGTCTTGAGGCCGAAAACTTCAGCTTTATAGCCACCGAGTCAAACGGTCTTCTTTCCTGCGAAACCGGAGATGTTTACGAGGAGGTTGAGGTACAGCGCGTGCAGACCTGCGACGCAATCCAGATCGACATTTTCAGCCGCGACAATGCCGCCCTGTTGCGTCGTTGGGAAGTTACGGCCGCACTCCACAGCATTCAAGCCCAGCAGACACAAGAGGCAAACTTCTTCAAGATCAGCCGGTTGCCGGTAAACTTCCTCAACACCAGCGGGGCCGAGGGTGGCAGCAACATTAACCGCTATACCCTCACATTCAACTGCTTCGTCTGGTATCAGAAAGACACTGTTCTCCCGCAGGATGGCGGATGGTTTGATGACTTCAAGGCCAGAGTTGACGACTCAAAGACGATCACCGAAGAGCATGGCCTGATAGAGTTCGAGATAGCGGACGAAGAATCGATAGGCCAAAAACTGCTTCAGGAAGATGGGGGGTTTTTGATAACAGAAGACAATGCTTTCATCTGCATCACGACGCCAATTTATAGCGGGCCTTGATTGGAAATCGTAAGTCCTCTATAGTCTCAGACAACAAGGAAGAAGAAAATGGCAGCAGACGTAAAGATTTCAGCATTACCAGCGGCCACGGCTTTAGTCGGAAATGAGATTGTCCCCATTGTTCAAGGGGCTGGGTCTGAAAAAACCACCGTCCGCACATCGGCACAAGATATTGCTGATCTGTCAGTCGGAAAAGTCGCATCCGTCAATGGAGAGGATGGAGTCGTTGTCCTAACAACCGACGATATTGGCAGCGGAACAGCAACAAAACAGTTCACAGCTGATGAAAAGATCAAGCTCGGTACCATCGGCGCGAACGCCAATGTGACCAGCGTAAACGGCGGAACCGGCGTGGTTGTTCTGGACACGGACGATGTGGCCGAGGGCAGCACAAACCAGTATTTCACGCAGGCGCGGGCGATTGCTGCGCCTCTCACGGGGTTCAGTGCCGGGGCTGGCACCATATCGGCCTCTGACACCATCCTGCAGGCGTTTGGGAAGCTTGTTGGCAACATCGCCGCGTCTTTTCCGATCAACAACGTCACGGCATCGCGGGCTTTGGTCTCTTCGGATAACCGGGCATTGCTCCAGAATATCGGGGCCAGTGCCGAGGTGAATTACACGGCCCCCAGCGGCCTGCAATCCCCGGCGTTTGGGTGCCAGATTGTCAACGTCGATTCGGACGGGTCAAAGTTCACGGTGCCTGCCGGTGCCGTGGTGTATTTTGGTGACCAAGTCAGCAGCGACGGCGGGTCTATCAGCACCACCACCATCGGCGCGGTTCTGAACGTCAGCCAAGTCAGCGCAACAATCTGGGTAGTAACCAGCGCCACCGGCGACTGGACAATTTCCTAAAGGAGCAAACGAGACATGAAGATTTTCAAGACGGCCCTGATTGCAATCATCCTGTCAGTTTTTGCGGTGCAGAC
>Ga0116179_1002275_pt1 | contig 13863 bp, 14 predicted proteins | sample AD_UKC071_MetaG_FD_89751 | JGI IMG/M metagenome (GOLD analysis project Ga0116179, IMG submission 89751) | Active sludge microbial communities of municipal wastewater-treating anaerobic digesters from USA - AD_UKC071_MetaG | ecosystem: Engineered > Bioreactor > Anaerobic > Digestate | place: USA...
CGTCTAACATCTAGTCTAACGGAAGCATAGAATTTTAAAGCTCTTCCACCAGTAGTAGTCTCGGGATTACCAAACATAACTCCAACTTTTTCTCTTAATTGATTAATAAATATAGCAATTGTATTTGTCTTATTTATAATACCAGCAAGTTTTCTTAAAGCTTGAGACATTAACCTAGCTTGTAAACCAACATGGGAATCTCCCATTTCTCCTTCGATCTCAGCTTGAGGAACTAAAGCAGCTACTGAATCAATTACAACTATTTGAATAGCACCACTTCTAACTAAAGCTTCACATATTTCAAGAGCTTGTTCACCTGTATCAGGTTGAGATAATAATAACTCATCAATATTAACTCCTAAAGCCTTAGCATAAACAGGATCCAAAGCATGTTCAGCATCAATAAATGCAGCTCTACCACCTTTTTTTTGTACTTCAGCAATAGCTTGTAAAGCAATTGTTGTTTTACCTGAAGACTCAGGTCCAAATACTTCAACAATTCTTCCCTTAGGAAAACCACCAGCACCTAAAGCAATATCCAAACTTAAAGAACCAGATGGTACAGTTTCAACCTCAATTTTCGAATCAGCGCCAAGCTTCATAATAGAACCTTTACCAAATTGTTTTTCAATCTGGGCCATTACTTCAGCTAATGCTTCATCATTCTTTTCTACATCTTTATTGTCTTTTTTCATAATGTATCCTCTAATATCTTCCTTACATATATAATTCTATCAAACAAGATATTTTATTGTCAACACTTTTTATCAAACATTTGTACGCAAATTTTAAAAATCTGTAAAAAAAAGAATGATTACTCATTCTATCTTTCACTAAAAGCTTCTTTATTAACGTTATAATATTGAATACCGCTTATAATTGATAATATCGTAGCTATATAAATTAATCCTAAAGATACATTTATATTTAACAATTCAAATGGAACATTATAGAAGAATGTTAAAGTTATACCACTCATCATACATATAGTTTTTAACTTACCTAATATAGATGCTGGTACGGCATGCCCTTTAGAACCTGCTACCATCTTTATTGAATCCACAGCAATATCTCTAGTTACAATAATAACAGGTATAACTGGACTAATAACGTTATCACATGCAAGAGCAATTAAGACACCATTAACTAACATCTTATCAGCAATTGCATCCATTACTTTACCAAAATCAGTAACCATATTTCTTGATCTAGCAATATATCCATCTAATGAATCACTTAAACTAGCAATCAAAAATAATACTCCACCAATAATATATTTTAAACTTACAGTTATTGTACCAAACCAAATATACTCAGGAAATTCAACACCACATAAATCAAATGGGAACACCAATAATACTAATAATATTATTGATAAAACTATCCTACACATTGTAATTCTATTTGGTAAATTCATAACTATTTTCCTCCATCATAATAACTAATTACATTTGTTTTATTACTTCTTATAGTAATTTGTGAAACACTCCATACTACCGCTAATATAACTAATATAACAATGCCTAAACCAGCAAGTATATAAGGAAGTGTCTTTTCCTTTGGATAACATTTAGTATAAGGAGATGAGACACGTAATACTTCGTTTTCTTTTTCTTCTTCTTCTTTTTCTTGTATAGCTTTAGCTATATCATCCATCGACATTTTACTTGTAAAATCAAACATATATTCATTAAATTCTGTTGTAACTTGATTTACATCTAAACCTAAGTAACGACTATATTCAATTAATTCTCTTTTTAATACATATATATCTTCGAAAGCACCAACCGCTCCAGCTTCTATTTGCTCAAGCTCAATAACCGGGATACTTAAATCCTTACTTGCTTCCTCTAAAGATACTCCAGAAGATTCTCTAGTAGCTTTTAAACTAGCACCTACATCCTCCAAGATATATCACATCCTTTTAAAAAATAAATAAAAAAAATTCTTAATAAGCCATGTTCTGTACCTATTTCTAGGTGATAAACATTTATCTCTTAAGTATTACTACTTAACCCTTTAGTCCCTTATCATTCGTTTCTAAAGACTCTCCTACCTAATTTGGATTTCTCGCTCATGGGGTTTACCACGTTCCACTTCTTTCGTTTCCAAAAGAACTCGTCTCTTTGGCACTTTTATAGCTAATATAACCATTTGAGGTTACCTCGCAGCCGTTAACTTTAACATTACCTAGGTTTATTTATTGACCTAGCATGAACACTACTATCATCACAGATAGTGCGAGCATGGACTTTCCTCAGCACATTAATGTACCGCGTTTATCTAAGAATTTTATTCATCCTCTTTACCATATACAGCTTTCTCAAGGTTAGAAATTCTCTTTAATAAATCAACATTATTATAAGTAGAACCTTCTCCACCATCATGAGCAGCATCAATAATGGATTTCAAACGACGACATTCAGCTTTCAATTTCTCATTATCTTCAGCTAAAGCACGATTATCATTTTGAACTTTCTTAATAACATTCGTGAACTCTGTATAATCTCTAATTACCATATCAAGAAATTTATCAACTTCCTGAGGTCTATAACCTTTAGCATCTATCTTAAACTCTTTATTAAGAATCTCTTGAGGTGTTAAAAATAATTTTTCATCATACATATTTATCGCCCTTCTTACTTATATAATTTTAAGTTATTTAATATTATTTGTCAACGAAGTTACTCTATCTTACATGACGAACAGCATTTAAACCATTTAACATATTATCCATATCATCATTATCTATCATTTTAGCCTTATTATTACATATTCTAATAATATGTTCTTTAATCTCTGATGAATAATAACTACCACTTCCATCATCCAAAATAATATAACGACTAATATCAGGATTACATAATAGATAATTTCTAATCAAAGAATCCCCATCATTTTGAACACCACTTATAATCGTGGAACTAATATTCATTGAAATAAAAGCCTTTTGTAAATCTAGTGTTTTTTCATGATATAAGATATTATCAACTAATATAAAATTAGCATCGCTATAATAAGCTAAATATTTTATATTAAGTATTTTACGATAATCAACACTATTGTCATCAAAAAATAAACCAACAGGAATAAAAACTATCTTATTCATAAATTACACCTCCTATTTACGAAATATTATAATTATAAAATTACTAAACTACAAGTTATTTATTAATGCTATAATACTAAAAAGGAGAATATATGAGCAAAATAATTAAGACAAAAGAAAAAGGCAATCTTATAGTAATATCAGGCCCATCTGGATCTGGTAAAGGAACAATAATTGACAATTTAAAGAAAATAAATAAAAATATTTGGGTATCAATCTCAGCCACAACTAGAAACATGCGCCCTGGAGATGAAGATGGTAAAACTTATTTCTTTTTAACAAAAGATGAATTTGAAAAAAGAATAAAAGAAGATGACTTCCTTGAATATGCCAAATACAATGATAACTACTATGGAACACCTAAATCAAAAATACTTGAACATTTAGATCAAGGAATTGATGTAATACTAGAAATAGAAATTCAAGGTGCCTTAAAAGTAAAAGAATTAGTACCTGATACTATATTTATCTTTATTCTTCCACCAAGTATGTCTGAATTAAGAAAAAGACTAATTGGTAGAAAAACTGAAAATCGTGAAGTAATACTTAAAAGATTTGAAAGAGCCTACCAAGAAATAAATGAAGTAACTAAATATAACTATGTAGTAACTAATGATGATATAGATGATGCTACTCAAAAAGTAAATTCCATATTATTATCAGAAAAATGTCGAGTTGATCGTATAGAAGAAGTTTACTTAGGTAATGAAGAAGAAGAAATACACGAAATACTTGTTGATAAAGATCTAGATAACGAAGAAAGAGAATTATAATCATAATTCTCTTTTTAATTAACATACATTAGTATTCGATAAGTGAAATAATTTCATTTTTAAGTTTCTCAATTAAATTTAATTTAATAATAAAATAATAAAATATTAAAAATGCAAAGCCAAAAGCAAACATGGATATAAATGGTATTTTAATATAAATATTCATATAAATAAATTTAGCTAGATATGGTTGAGCAATAATATAAATAATAAAATAAATAGTATAAGCCAAGATAAAAGAAATTAATAAAAGAAAGAACTGAGATATTTCAAAATATTTTATAATATCTTTTTCATGACAACCATAAGCTTTAAGTAATCCTATAGACCTACTATTAGCATTTATATTTTTATGGCAAATACTAAAGCTTAAAATTAAAATAATTACCAAAACAATACAAATAACCAAAAGTGGAATCTTGATTAAATAATAAAGAGTCTCATCAGGATATAAATTATCTATATATCTAATATTATTTTCATCAAGGAAATGAGTTACACTATCATAATTATCCCTAGAATCAATCAAAATCATAAAGTATTTATATCCTTCAACTGGTAATTGATCAAATCCTTCTTTAGAAATATAACAATAGTTTGCTTCTTCCATACCAATATTGTCGTAACTACCAACAACATTGAACGAATATGTACCATCACTTAAAGTATTGCCAATTAATTTATTTGAATCAATAAATTTGCTTAAATCTACATAACTAGAATATTCATATGGATATAATTTTTTAGAACAAATCATATCATTAGAATTAATAACATTATTCCCACTTGTTAAATGAATAACTGATTCATCAATTATTGGTTTAATATATATATAATTCCCTTTTCCATAATAAAAAGAATAACCAAATCTATATTTATCACTATCAGCAAAAATTACATGCTCATTAGACTTAATTAAATTAAGATCAGTAGTATCTGATACCAATAAAATTCTTCCATCGCTAGACTTATCTGCATATTTAGTAATATCATTTGAAAGCTTAATTATTGTTAAACAAACAAAAATAATAACTAACATTAAAGATATAATAATTAAAGAAATTATGTTTCTTATAGTTAAAGTTTTTCTTATAAAAAATCTACCTAATATATTATTCATTGACTATTTCCCCATTTTCAATTCTTATTACTGTATCAGCATACTTCTTTATCTCATCACTATGGGATACAACAATTACACATTTACCTTCATCAGCTTGATGTCTAAGCATTTTAAAAATAATATCTTCATTATTTTTATCAAGATTTCCTGTAGGTTCATCAGCCAAGATTAAATCAGGATCATTAACCAATGAACGCATAAAAGATACTCTTGCATTTTGTCCTGTAGATAATTCACTTGGTTTACTTGACTCTTTTCCACTAAGCCCAAATTCATTAAACATAACTTTAATTTTTTCTTGTTTTTCCTTATAATCTTTGGATTTAAAACCTATGTAGTAAGGAAGCATTACATTATCAATAGAAGAAAGATCATCATCCAAATAAAACTCTTGAAACATAAAACCAATACCTAAATTTCTATAAGAACACTTTTGATCATCACTCAACTTATCAACATCATTATTAAAAATATATAAATTACCATTACTCTTTTTATTAAGTAATCCACATATTTGCAATAAAGTTGATTTACCGGATCCCGAATGACCAACTATGGCATATAATTTACCCCCTGAAAAAGAATAATTAAAATGTCTCAACGCTTGAGTCTCAACATTCCCCTTCTTATAAGTCTTACTAACATCAATTAGCTTTAATAATTCATTGTTCATATACATCACACTTTCTAAATAATTATATCAAAATTAAAATATAACTTGATAAATAATAAACAATTAAAAATTCAAAAGTAAATAGCAAAGCCTCTAGAAAGACAAGCTCATAAATCATAAACTTCTTAGCTCCAAGTATCCTAAACATCTTTCCCTTTTTAAAACCATCAAGTACTAAATCAACAAAAATAAATATAAACAACAAGATTACAACTACTTTCATAATTTTAATCATTTTCTTTAAGACTATTGTAATCATTAAAACATTTTCATTAGAATTGTTAGTATTAAAAACATAAATTTTATCACCATATTTATTACTAATATCATTAACAAGAGACCAATCAGATAACGTAATATAAGTTCCTTTATCAGTAGATAAATTAATATCATTAAATAAGTTTGAATTTACTTCAATTATATCAAAAGGTATATTATCATCAATAACATAATCACTAGTAACAGGATAATACTTAATCGTTTTACTAGATAAATAATAATTGTTTGAAAGAGAATCATCTATTTTAAATAATACACTAGAATATTTATAAACAGTATAATCATCTTTAACTTTATAATTAGACAAATCCACATCAGAAGTAGAATCATATATATAAATATAAGAATCTTTAAAGTTTTCATTATTAAGTTTTATATAGTAATTAGATAGATAATTTAAAAAAGAATAAAGTAAAGATACTAATAAAACAATGAACAAATATATTTTGGTGTTTTTTCTAGATAAGAATAATCTTAATAACATAATAAACTCCTACTATCTATATTCACTATAATGATATCATTAAAACTTATATAACTACAATTATAATAAAAAAAATAAAAGCAGAATTTCCACTTTTACTTCTTTAAATATTCAATAGCTTTAATTAATCCTAACTTACCATATCTATAAGTTAAACCACCTTGTTGATAAGCAATAAAAGGAGGTCTAATTGGTCCATCACATGAAAGTTCAATAGATGATCCTTGAGTAAAGCACCCTGCAGCCATGATAACTTGATCTTTATATCCAGGCATATCCCAAGGTAAAGGTAATGCATTAGAATCAATTGGAGATCCTGCTTGAATACCTTGAACATAATGAATTAAATCATCACTATTACCAAATTCAATATTTTGGACTATATCACATCTATACTCATCATATCCAGGACTAACCTTATAACCCAACTTATTAAGCACATAAGAAGTTAATACAGCCGTCTTTAATGATGAAGCCACAACTGATGGAGCTAAGAATAAACCTTGAAATAAACTCCTATTAACACCTAATGTAGGACCAACTTCTCTTCCCTCACCAGGTAATGTTAATCTTTCACCAACTAATTCAATTAAATCATGCTTGCCAACTACATAAGCACCATTTGGAGCAATACCACCACCAAGATTCTTAATTAAAGAACCAACAATAATATCTGCACCAACTTCAATAGGATTTTTATATTCACAGAATTCACAATAACAATTATCTATCATAACTATAATATTAAAATCTATACTTTTAATTAACTTAATAATACGTTCTATCTTATCAATACTTATAGACTTTCTTGTAGAATATCCCTTACTTCTTTGTATTTCAATAACTTTAACTTTATTAAGGAATAAATATTCCTTTATTGCTTCATCATTAAAATCATCATTTACCAAATCAATTTGATCATAACTTACACCAAATGATTTAAGACTTGAAGGATTATCATTTATACCAATAACCTCATGTAAAGTATCATATGGTAAACCACTTATAGAAAGTAGCTTATCTCCAGGTCTAAGCAAAGCAAATAAAGTTACCGATAAAGCATGAGAACCAGATACAAACTGATTTCTAACGATTGCATCTTCTGAATTAAATAAAGATTTATAAACATTTTCTAATGTCTCACGTCCAAGATCACTATAACCATAACCAGTTGTGCTTGTAAATGACCCTTCACTTACCTTATTATCTTGAAAAGCCTTTAATACTTTATCACTATAAAAATCTTCCAATGAATCAATATTCTTAAATTCATTAACTAAATTTTCTTCTGCATCATTAACTAACTTAACAATTTGTTCTCTATTCATAATTTACTCCTTAAGCTAATAATTTAACTGCAAAATATAATAACACAATTATGCCTAAAACAATACGATAATAACCAAATACCTTAAAGTCATGTTTTCTAACATAACCAATTAAGAATTTAATTATAAACAAACTTACAACGAAAGCAACGATACTTCCAACAATTAATATAGAAAGTTCACTTGAAGTAAATGCAAGACCCACATTTTTAATATATTTAAGTAGTTTAACAAGCGATGCACCAAACATAACCGGAATAGCAAGAATAAAAGTAAAATTAGCAATAGTCTTACGATCAAGTCCTGATATTAATCCACCAATAATGGTAGCACCAGATCTAGAAGTACCAGGTATTAAGGCAAGAACTTGAAAAGCACCAACCTCAAATGCTTGTTTATAAGTAATATCATCCATACTCTTAGTATGTTTATCACCAAATCCCTTATTTTCCATGACAATAAATATTACACCATAAATAATAAGTGTTAAAGCAACTACAATACCATTATAAAGATACTTATCTAATAAATCATCAAACAAGATACCAATAACACCAGCAGGAACACAAGCAACTAATACTTTTCCCCATAAATTAAATATCTTTTTAGTATCTTCCTTACTCTTATTTGGTCCCCAAGGAAATATATCTTTAAAATAAAATACAATCACGGCTATTATTGCAGCAAGTTGAATAACAACTGAAAATAATTCATAAAATTCATCACTTACATTTAGCTTAATAAATTCATCTAATAAAATCATATGTCCCGTAGAAGAAACTGGTAACCATTCCGTTACACCCTCTACAATACCAAATAATATGGCCTTTAAAATTTCCATAAAATCACATCCTTAAAGCATTATATCATGAATAACTTATCATTAATTAAAAAACATGGAAAAAGCCATGTCTATTTACTAATCAATTATTAAAAATTTATATATTTTTAATAATAACTAAAAGTATGAATAAATCATACTTTAATGAGAAAATGAAATATAAAGTTATTCTTCTACAATAGGATCATCTTCATCTGATTCTTCTTCATCTGTATCAGCAACTTTCTTACTTGCTAGAAATGAAACTTTTTCTACTACAACCTCGGTAATATATTTAGTTTCCTTATTTTCTTCATAACTTCTAGTTTGTAACCTACCACGAACACCAACTAAATCACCACATTTACAAAACTCACATGTTCTTGTAGCAATTGCATTCCAAAGAACACATCTAATGAAATCAGTCTCATAAATACCATCTTCATTCTTGTAATTTCTTTGTACTGCTAAATTAATTGTTGCATAATCTTTATCATCCCCATATTTTTTTACCTTAGGATCTTCTGTTAAACGTCCAATTAAATAGACTAAGTTATGCATAACCTCAAACCTCCTTTCTGACTTCACTTTAGCATTAAAATAACTAAATAATCAAAGTTCAAAAAAAGACAATTTGTATTACAATTATTAAATAACTCAACTACTTTTATAAATAAATATTTAATAATAACAAAAAAAGATATCCTAATTTATTAATTTAGCATATCTTTAATTTATTTTATAATTTATCTTATTAAGTTCATTTAAACAATAATCCACAGCATAATTTATAAATCTAACTATTTGATTAATACCTATTTGGTTATGATAATTTGCCGTATAAGTAACCATATAACCAACTTTATCAATAACCTCAGGTATTTCATCGGTAGGAACTTCTTTTATATGTGAAACCGGTAAATATTGATCCTCATATAAAAATGATAAATTTAAATTGTAATAATCCATTACTTCTCTATTTAAACTAGAATAATCATTATAAATCATATCATCATAATGTTCTATTTCCCTATTGGGATAAAAGACATCAATAAAGTCATCAAACCAAGCATAATCAGTTACTAAATGAATAAAATAGCCTAATTCAAAGGGATTACCTAAATACTCATAATATTTATCAAGAAATAAATCTAGATTAGGTAAATCACTACCCATATTCATAAAATGAGTATAAGCTTTTTGTTCACCAATTTTTTTAGCAACATCTGGAGCGATAGAACCTAAAAGAAAGCTCTTCCCATCTCCAACATTAATGCGTTTCATGACTTCTCTTGCAACAGCCATATGTACAATTGTAGAAGCCATTTATATCATTCTCACTTTCCATTTTGTTTTAATAATCTATCTATTTCTAATTCATCATTAGAAACACTAGACAATTTATGATCCGTAACTGTAGTTTTATACAATTGATCAGCTTTTAAATAAAAATTCTTATAAATATATCTTAAAGACTCTAATTGTACTAATTGTTGAGCAAATATATTCTCAGGAGTCTTTCTTAATATTTCTTTACCAACAATATCACCAATACCTAATAATTCAGAACATATTAATAAATATTTATATTTGTTCTCTGTAAGTTCAGTCGTTCTAGGAACCTGATTAAAATTAAGCATATACTTTTTTAATCCTTGTATTTCTTCTGCCTCTTGAACTAACTTTGCATTAATTTGAAGTTTAGATTGCTTATGATTAATACGAGTCATTCCCCCACTTTGAATCTCATCATTAATAACATTAGAAGCACTCATATTAAACCAAGACATAACCCTCATATAATGAGATGTAGCATATCTTTCAAGTAAACTGCCTTCAATAATTCCTTTATTAGAAGATTCTTTTAACAAATTATATAAATCAATATCTAATGTAGCCTCAGACGATGTTTGAGGTAAATTAATTCTCATAAAAGGTCTAGCATCTTTAGTAAATAAAGATATATTACCTTCATAAACCCATTTTAAGATTAAAGCTCCCACCAAATCCGATTTATTATTAGCTAATTTAAAATAACCAGCTAAATAAGCAATCTTATATAAATTATAATTGCATGGAACCTCTTGAAAATATTTACATGTTTCATATTCAGAAACCATTTTATTTCCTTCAGTTGAAACTCCATAATATTCATCATGTGTCCTTCTACTACTTATTATTTTACTAATAATGATTATTACAACTAATAATATAAGAATGCCAATTACAATACTAATAGTTACATAGGATACATGATTTAATATATAATTCAAATATACATTTTGCGATTTATTGGTATTATACCAATCAGTAAATGTCTCATCACGATTATTATAATGTTTAAAGGTAAAACCATTAAAAACAGTTAATAATCTAACATTAGACATACCATCCCAAGAGTAAGCATTCAAAGATATTTTATTATCAACAAAATTCAATTGAAGATCTTTACCAATACCATATAAAGCGGTATTTAAATCGGTAAACGAATTATTATTAGTCAACATAATATTAATGGTTTCAACACTCATATTTGTATTCATACCAATAAAAGTCCAATCCAAACCAATGGTACCATCGCTGTAATGATTAATAACATTACTTACTTTATAACTAATAACATATGTACCAACACTCGATACATCTAAAGCCATCTCAATAACTTTACTTCTACCATTATCTTTATAACACCAAGTATTAACTTTAGACTTTTTAAAGTTCTTAACCTCAGTAATATTATTACCTCTCATATCAATAAATTTAATATCGCTTATTTCTGAATTACTTGCGTTATAAAAGTTTTTTTCAAAATAAGATCCTAATTGAATAGGAACTGTCCAAGTTTCTACAACATCTAAAGAACCATCTTCATTTAAAGAAGCATCAATCTTTACTGTTTTTACCTGACTAGCACTTACAGGCATTATAAATAAAAATAAAGAAATAATTAAAAACCAAACTTTTTTCATATTACACTCCTAATAAATAACCTAAAATCTTAAAAACAAATGAACTATTCCAATAAATTATTAACATACTAATTGCTAAAAAAGGTCCAAATGGAACAACACTATCCTTTTTTCTACAAGTAATATATATTGCATAAGGTAAAGCGATAACAGAAGATAAAAATATATATACAGCACCTAATCTAACACCCAATAATAAACCTGCAAGAAAAGATAATTTAACATCTCCCCAACCAAGAGATTCTCGTTTAAACAATTTATCACCAAATAATTTAATAAGCACCATGATAACCAATAATACAATACCATGAAACATACTATTTCCAAGATAAACTAATCCTCCATCAAAGAATAGCAATATAGAAATCATTATACTACCAATAATAATTGGTTCATCCAAGATAACCATATACTTAAAATCACTTATTACAGTAATTACAACAACTGATACAACCACCAATGACATAAGCATTTGATAAGATGCACCAAATATAACATAGCTTAAAACAAACAAGATACCTGTAACAAGTTCTGATAATGGATATAATATAGATAATTTTATTTTACATTTACTACATTTACCACCTTGAAAAATATAAGAAAAAACTGGTATTAATTCATACCAGGTTAATTTATGATTACAATTTTCACAGTGAGACCCGGGAGAGATGATTGATTCATTTTTAGGTAATCTAGATGCCACAACATTATAGAAAGAACCTAAAACCATACCTAATATAAATAGATATACGAGTATTATAACCATCATCTTGCATTCTCCTTTTACTATTGAATATTTTGATATAATGAGAAAATCGGAACTATAACTGAAATAATGATACCACCAACAACAACTGCTAAGAATATAATAAGAATTGGTTCAATCAATGTCTTCATTGAATTAACCATAACTTTATGTTGCTCAGAATAATATTCAGATACTTTTTCCATCATCTCATCAAGTTTACCAGTAGATTCACCAGTAACCATCATATAATATGCAACTTCAGGGATTGCCCAATTATCTTTAAATGATGAACTAATTTTTTCACCACGACCTATACAATTTATTGTATTAATCATAATTTCACGATAAACTTCATTAGAAGTAACTTTACCAAGAATATCCATTGACTCCGTAATAAATACATTATTCTTTAATAAAGAAGCAAATGTCTTAGTAAATATTGTAATTTCTTTATAAATAATTAATTTGCCAAATAAAGGCATTTTCATCATCATTACTTGCATAGAATATCTAAATGCTTTTACATTCTTATAAAGAACTGTAATTGTTGTAACAATAATCGCAATAACAACAATAATATAAAATAAATTAGCTCTTAAGAAATTAGACATCGATATAATAAATGTTGTCATTGGATTTAAAGCAACTCCAGCAGTATTATAAATATTAATAAACTGAGGAATTAAATAAACCAAAATAAATACAATAACACCAATTGCAAATACTAATACTAACGCTGGATAAGTTAAGGCACTAATCATTTCTTTTCTAGTATTTTCAGTTTCACGATAATAATTAGCCATATCATCAAGAGTTCCCTCAAGATCTCCTGTAGCCTCAGCTGATTTAATCATATTAACTAATAAAGGAGGAAATGCTTCTCCTTGCTTTTCAAGTGAACTAGAAAAACTTTCACCTAAAGTTAAATTATATACAACTGAATCAAATGTTCTTTTAATATTATCATTCTTACCCATTTGTTTACTTAAAATACGCATAGCATCCGTTAAAGGAATACCAGCTTTCAAATAAGTAGATAACTGATCTAACCAGAAAACAATGTTCTTCATGCTTATCTTACGAGAAATAAAAGCATTAGCACCATACATTCTCTCAATCCATTTATTATTTTCTATTTTAAATACTTTATAACCTTCATTTTCAAGAAAAGTATAAACTTCTACTTTAGAATATGCGATAAAAGTGTTTGTAACTTGTTCACCATCAGGATTTAAAGCAACATATCTATATGTTAAAGGTCTATCGCTTCTTATTTCATTCTGGGCATCAATCGAATTTATTAAAGCTTCACGTGACTCCAATAAACTTGTTGAAATTCTTACTTCTTTTTTTACAGTTGTAGTTGGGGAAACACTAACATCTTCATCTTTTTTACTTAGAGCTGAAGCTTCTGTCTCATTAAGATATGCACCACTTAAATCACCTGTATTAACTTTTGTATTTACACTATTATATAAACCATTAGACAATGCATTCCAAATAAAGATAAAAGGCATAGCTAATGTATTAAGAATATAATATACTCCCAAGCATACA
>Ga0116179_1002276_pt1 | contig 13855 bp, 13 predicted proteins | sample AD_UKC071_MetaG_FD_89751 | JGI IMG/M metagenome (GOLD analysis project Ga0116179, IMG submission 89751) | Active sludge microbial communities of municipal wastewater-treating anaerobic digesters from USA - AD_UKC071_MetaG | ecosystem: Engineered > Bioreactor > Anaerobic > Digestate | place: USA...
CCGGCAGGACTTCCCGATTCTGTCGACGCAGGTCAACGGGCATCCTCTCGTCTATCTCGACTCTGGGGCGACGTCACAGAAACCGTCCGTGGTGCTGGATGCCGAACGCGACTTCTCCCTGCACCGCAACTCGGCCGTGCACCGGGGAGCCCACACGCTGGCCGCCCTCGCGACGGAGGAGTTCGAGGCCGCCCGCGAGACCGTCGCACGATTCGTGGGCGCGGACGCCGATGAAATCGTGTGGACGTCGAACGCGACGGAGGGCATCAACCTGGTCGCGTACGGCATCTCGAACGCGACAACTGCAGGCACCGAGTCGGCGCGCTTCGTGCTCGGGACCGGCGACGAGATACTCGTCACCGAGCTCGAGCACCACGCCAACCTCATCCCGTGGCAGCAGCTCGCCCTGCGCACGGGTGCGACGCTGCGATTCATCCCGGTCGATGACGACGGCGCACTCGAGCTCGACCGTCTCGACGATCTCATCACGGAACGCACCAGAGTGGTCGCGGTAGCCCACGTCTCGAACGTGCTCGGGGTCATCAACCCGGTGGAGACCATCACGAGGAGGGCGCACGCTGTCGGGGCGCTCGTGGTGCTCGACGCCTGCCAGTCCGCCCCTCACCTGCCGCTCGACCTGCATGCCCTCGAAGTCGACTTCGCCGTCTTCTCGGGCCACAAGATGCTCGCGCCCACCGGCATAGGTGTGCTCTACGGCCGTCGGGAGCTGCTGGATGCCCTGCCCCCGTTCCTCACGGGCGGGTCGATGATCACGACCGTGACCATGGAGGGCGCCGGGTTCCTCCCCGCGCCACAGCGGTTCGAGGCGGGCACGCAGCAGGTGTCGCAGGCCATTGCCCTCGCGGCCGCGGTGAACTACCTCGGTGCGATCGGCATGGATCGCGTCGCCGCCCACGGGCGTGAGCTCAGCCGCCAGCTGCTCGACGGTCTCGCCGCCATCGAGGGCGTGCGCGTGCTCGGCGACTACGGCGAACGAGTCGGCCTCGCCAGCTTCGACGTGCGGGGAGTTCACGCGCACGACGTTGGCCAGTTCCTGGACGACCGCGGCATCGCGATCTGGGTCGGCCATCACTGCGCGCAACCCCTCCATCGCCGACTCGGCCTCACGGCGAGCGCCAGAGCGAGCGGCTCGATCTACACCACCGCCGCCGAAGTCGACTACTTCCTCGACGCGGTGAGCGGCGTTCGCGGGTTCTTCGGAGCAACCGCATGAGCGACGACCTCACCAACCTCTACCAACAGCTGATTCTCGATCACGCGAAGAACCCGCACGGGCGCACGCCGCTCGAGCATCCGACCGCCAGCTCGCATCAGATCAACCCGACCTGCGGCGACGAGGTGACGCTGGCGATCGAGGTCACGGACGGCGCGATCGCGGCGATCGGATGGGAGGGGCACGGATGCTCGATCTCGCAGTCCTCGGCATCCCTCCTCTCGCAACTCATCGAGGGGACGACGGTCAGCGAGGCCAGGACCCTGCTCGACGAGTTCCGCGCGGCGATGCGGTCGCGCGGAGAGATCGAACTCGACGAGGACCGCTTCGGGGATGCGATCGCTCTCAACGGTGTCTCCCGCTACGTCGCGAGGGTCAAGTGCGCGATGCTCCCGTGGGTGGCGCTGGAGCACGCGCTGTCTCAGTAGTGGCGCGGTCGTAGTCAGTGCGTGTGCGTCGACTCGTCAGTGGCGGTGAATTTGAACGCGAGCCGCCCGTGCGCATAGCCACCGCCCGCACGGATGGCCGTCGCCACCCAGGCCGCTTCGGCGAGCTCGCCCTGTGACGCTCCTGCCTTCACGGCATTCTGCGAGTGCGCATCGATGCAGTACACGCACTGCGTGGTGATGCCCACCGCGAGCGCGATCAGCTCACGATACTTCAGGGGAATCTCGCGACCCTCTGCGGCGAAAACCGCGTTGTCGAAGGCGTTGAACGCGGCGAGGATGTCTGGCGTCTCAGCCTTGTAGACGCGCGTGTACTTCTTGTCTTCGGTGCGGTCGAAATAGTCGGACATTGAGTTCTCCAGTCGCGATCATGGCTGCAGGCGAGTGTGCCCGCGCCCCCGTCAACGCTATTCGGCGCAGGCACGCCGCCGCGCGTCGTGGCGACGCAGAACGTCATGCAGCGATATGCCCTCGGGCGATGACGCCTAGCCCCGTTTTGCGTAGCGTCGCGCGGCCAGGGGGGCGAAGATTCCGATGAGGACGATCGACCAGATGATCGTGGTGAGCACGGGATGCGCCAGCGGCACCGGGGCATCCCGAATCACGCCGTTGCCGAACAGGTGGCGCGCCGCAGTGATAGCGGCGCTGAACGGGCTCCACTCCGCGAGTTCGCGGATGACCGATCCTCGCCCGGATTGCCAGGTGCGCCGTACCCGGTCACAACTCAATTGCCGCCAGCGCGCCTCCGACGAACTCGCTGCACGCGCATCATTCTGGAGGCGTGACAGAGCAGACGACACCTGCGTCCAAGAAGGCCAGAGCGCCCCACGAGCCGAGCTTCACCTCGACGAGTTCCACGGCGTTCGGCCGTGACATCTCCTACATCGACGCCATCTTTGCCGCGACGCTGCTGATCTCGAACGAACGGGAGGACTATTTTCCCGGCAGATTCGCCTCTGACAGCTACGCGGGCGCACGACATTCTCTTGCTCGAGCAGACGGATTCTCTTTTTCGCCTCGCGCAGCTCGGCGCGGTCAGCGTCCGTCGCGCCGGGACGATGACTGTCCTCGATATTTCCTGAACTCTGTCGTCAACGGTGACGGCGACCGTGACGCTGTGGCCACATTGACCCGGTACTGCCAGGAATCTGGAACCCTGCTCGGCACGTAATCGAGGCCTTCCGTAGTGGTGTCAAATATGACGGGTGGTATTGCCGCTCTGCGTCGCGCCCGACACGAGGATGTTCTGGTTAGCGAGCACGCACATCCGCAGAAACTCGGCGGCCTGCTGGGTGAGGCTGCCGAGCGCGACGAGCGCCGACAGGTCACGGATGCGCGTGCTGAACTTGCGCACGTTGACCGCCCAGTGGCGGCGGGTCACGTCGGGGATCGCGACGTGCAAGCGCGAACCGTCCGGTAGCGAGGCGTCGACGAACGGTGAGCTGAGGTCGACGCGACGGCCCGAGCTCTGCAGCATCCGCTCGACCAGGTCGCGCACCTGGCCGTCAGTCAGCCGGATGCCCGTGGCCTCACTCACCCCGCCGCGCGCAACGAACACGGCGTCGGGTGCGTTGATCCAGAGTTCCTCGATGTCGGGATCGTCGAGCAGGGGTTGGAGCGCGCCGAAACCGGTCAGCGTGGCGATGACCTGGCGGGTGGCATCCGTCTCATCGTCGAGCATCGGAAGCGACCCGCCGAGCGCGCGCTCGCTGTAGCTGCGCACCTCCTCGCGCACGTAGCGGTCAGCGAGCTCGGGCGACAGGTCGATGCCCTCCCGGCGCACCCGTTCGCGCACGCGGTCGGCGATTGTCGCGAGGGCGGTGGACATGCCGCCATTCTCAGGGCGACCGCCCGGTCAGGGGCTTGAGTTGTCCACACCGCTACTTCGCCACGGCGGCCTTCCGCGCGGCGAACTGCTTGGTCAGACGCAGGTAGCGCTGCAACCCGCGCAGCGGAACGCCGCGGGGCCAGTCGTCGCTGCGGAAGTAAGCATCCGTACCCCCGTCGACGAAGACGACCGAGCCGGCCATGAAGTCGGCCGCGGGGCTCAGCATGAAGATCACCCAGTCGGCGATGTGGTCGGCGGTGCCGTAGGTGCCGGTCGGGATCGGGAAGGCCTCGATCGCGCCGCGTTGTTCCGGGTTGTCGAGCTGGGCCTGCAGCAGCGGGGTGAGAATCGCCCCCGGCGCGATCGCGTTGAGACGGATGCCCGCCCCAGCCCACGCCGGAGTGACCGCCGCGCGGCGCAGCCAGCGGCTCAGCGCGATCTTGGACGTGCCGTACATGAGCGACGGCGCGTTCTTGCCGAAGCGGCCCATGATGCGCTCGGCCTTCGCCGCGTTGCCGTCGAGAAGCGCGCGGATCGCGGAGCCGGGAATCAGCGGCGTGGTCGTCGTCGAGTTCGACGAGAACACCACGACCTTCGCCGATGCCGTCGCGGCGAGCGCGGGACGCCACGCTGTGAGCAACTCGACGGCGCCGAGGTAGTTGATCTCGGCCAGCGCTCGCGTGCGACCCGGCCCGGGGCCGATCCCCGCCGCGAGCACGGCCCCGCGGAGCTTGCCGCCCGACTGGTGCAGCACCTCCGATGCGGCAAACGCGCGCCCCTGCGGATTCGAGAGGTCGGCGATGATGTCGGCGTCACGCAGGTCGACTCCGATCACGGTGTGGCCGTGCTCGCGCAGACGATCGGCGGTGGCTTTGCCCATTCCTGAGGCGGATCCGGTGACGGCGTAGATGCTCATGAAACCGAGGTTAGGGATGCCGCCGCGCACGCCACAGGGCCGGAAGTCCCCCGACGGCCAGCGTTCGCGGCCAGAGCTAGCGGCTCGAGGTTAGCGGCCGCCCTGACGCGGCTCGGTGCCTCCGCCGACGGAGCCGCCGGTGATGCTCGAGAACGCGCTCGACCCGGGAATGCCCAGGCCGGCACCACCGATCAGCATGCCGACGACGACACCCGCGATCAGGGCTATCGCCGCGGCGATGAGGATCGCCGCGATCGTGTAGTGCCGCTGGACCGTGGACTCGTATGCTGCGCGAACCGATGCCATGCCTACAGGCTAGCGCGGCGAGGGTCGCCTGTCGCGGGAGAATCCGGCGCGGGCCCGGCCCGCCACGAACAGCCCGTAGAGCGGAGCGGCGAGCAGCAGCATCCCGAGCAGGGCACCGAAGGTGGTGAAAACGATCGTCGTCAGGGCGGTCACGGCGATCGCCACACCGAGTAGCACGAGCCACACGCGCGCGCCGGTGAGCGCGAACCCGACCGCCGAGACGACCATCAGCGAGAACCGTAGGGTGGGTTCCCAGATGGTCAGCGGCAGCGGGGATCCCACGACCGACACGGCTATCGCGAGCAGCATGAGCGCGACCCAGGTGCCGAGCAACAGCCAGTTGTGTTTCGGGGGCAGACGGGTTGCGGATGCCGCGGCATCCGTCGCGCTGAGAGCGGCAAGCAGCACATTCCGCGCCTCGGTCGCCCGCACGAATCGCGCCTGAGCCAGCGCCTGCTCGCGCATCGCCTCCCCGGACAGCCGATCGGGGTGCGACTCGCGCGCGAGTCGCCGGTACGCCCGCTCGATCTGCTGTCGGGACGCCCCGACCGGCACGCCGAGTTCGGCTGCAGCGTCGTCGGGGGTCATCACGCCAGCGTACGCCGGGCGGCTACAATCGACCTGCCAGCGGGAGTGGTGAAATTGGCAGACACGCAGGATTTAGGTTCCTGTGCTTTCGAGCGTGCGGGTTCAAGTCCCGCCTTCCGCACGAGGGGGTCGACGCCTCCAGGCGTCGGCACGCTCGTTCACAGGGCGGGCGCGAAACGCACCGGGGCCCCCGCCGCGCCGGTTCCGGCGCACGGCGAAGCCGTGTGACGGCCGTGCCGGTGGGGCGGGTTCAAGTCCCGCCTTCCGCACCGCACCTGCATGCAATTCACTCCCGGAGCGCGGGCAGGGGCTCGGTAGACTTCGACCATGACAATTGCCATTGCGCTCGACCGAGAAGCCATTGCTCGGGCGTGCCGCACGCACGGTGTCAGTCGTCTTGCGATTTTTGGATCCGTCACGTCCCCGCGTTTCGACGCCGAGCGCAGCGATGTGGATTTTCTCGTCGAGTTCACCCCCGGGTCCAGTGACGCTTTCGGTGCCTATTTCGGCCTCAAGGAAGACCTCGAAGGTTTGCTCGGTCGACCGGTGGACTTGGTGATGGCGAACGCTGTCCGAAACCCGCACTTCGCTGCGTCGGCAGCGATCGGGGCTGAAGAAGTCTATGCAGCCTGATTCCGCTGCACTCCTCTGGGACGTACACGCGGCAGCTACTCGAGTGGCCGGCTTCATCGTGGGCCTCGATGCCGACGCCTACGCCGCCGACGAGTTGAGGAGTTCAGCAGTCGAGCGCCAGCTTGAGATCATTGGCGAGGCGCTGAAGAACCTGAGGAAAACGGATCCAGCCACCGGCGATCAGATCCCGGAAATCGCCCGAATCATCGGGCTCAGGAACATCCTTGCCCACGGCTACACCGTCGTCGACGACGCAGTCGTGTGGAGCGCCGCCTCCCAACGCGTTCCAGAACTTCTGGCTGTCGTGGCCCGGCTTCTCTCTGGGTAGTGGCACGGGTGCGGGAGTCGCTGGCGAGCCCGCTCACAACCCGCTGCGCGCACCCCGCGGCATCCCGAGCAACGACTCGAGGGGCATCATTGCGGCGCCGAGTGCGACGGTGTCGCCGCCGAACCGGCAGGCCGCGAGGGTGAACTGCCCGCCCGGGCGCACCAGCGCTTCACGACGGGTCGCCTCTTCGATACGTGGTGCGAGGTACTCCATGAGGCGCAGTCCCACCCACCCGCCGATGACGACGCGCTCCGGGTTGGTCAGGTTCACGAGCCCGCCGAGCGCCGAGCCGAGGGTCGAGACGATTTCCTCGACGACGGCTGCGGCTACGGTGTCGCCCGCCTGTTCGGCGTCGAGCAGGCCGCCGAGGGCGCCCCACCCGGAGCCGTCGAACTGGCCGCCGGCCTCACGCCACGAGGCGAGTATCGCGTCGGCGCCGAGGTAGGCCTCGACGCAGCCGCGGCCGCCGCAGCGGCACATCCGTCCGCCTCGAACGATCTTGACGTGGCCCCACTCCCCCGCGCTGCTGGTCAGCCCGTGGGCGAGTTCGCCGTCGCTGACGATCGCGAGTCCCACGCCGCGCCCGAGCAGCACCACGAGGGCTTCGTCGACGCCGCGGGCGGCACCATCCCAGACCTCGGCCATGGCTTCGGTCTTCGCACCGTTCTCGGCGAACACGGCGATGTCGTGGGTGACGAGCTGGCGCACCGGCACGGCCGGCCAGCCGAGGCTCTGCGCGTAGAGGGTCTGCTCGCCGTCGGCACCCTGCTCGACGATTCCCGGGAGCCCCAGGCCGAGGCCGACCACGCGCGGCCAGGCCTCGGGGTTGCGCTCGCGCAGGGCGTCGAGGGCGGCGTCGAGGTCGCGACCGATCGCATCCAGTTGCTCGCCTTCGGCGCCGCCCCGGAACTCACGGTCGATGCGGGTCATGGTCAGGTCGAACAGCTCGACAGCGACGCCCCGCTCGCCGACGTCTGCCCCGAGGAAGTACGCGCCAGACGGGTTCGGCGCGAGAAGCGTGACCGGGCGTCCACCGCTCGAGGCCACGGAACCGGCCTCCATCACGAGCCCCTCGGAGATGAGTTCCGACACGAGGTTGGTCACCGACGCGACCGAGAGGCCGCAGTCGCGGGCGAGTTCCGCCCGCGAGGTCTGCCCGCTCAGGATGACGCTGCGCAACGCCTGCGACCGGTTGCGCTGGCGCACCTCGCCCACTGTCGCGGGGGCCGCCGCCGGGCGGGCCGCTGCGATGCGTGGCGTCATGATGCCGAACCTACCAAGTCCCGCCCCCGCTGCGGGGAACCAGACGCGCCAGATCGGTCGCCTCCTGAGCCGTCACCCGGATGCCCCGTGCCGAACGCTCGACCCGCACCGGGGCCTCGGCGCCCGCACCGTCCAGCGCGACCATCGGCCCCGCAGCCTCGACCTCGAACTCCAGCCAGTCCCCCGGCTCGAGTCGCACGACCAGCTGCTCCTCGGCCCGGTATTCGCGCCCGTCGTTCTGCTCGAAGGGGTTGGCCGGGTTGTCTCCGGGGTGCGCCCAGGTGATGCCCGCGGCATCCGTCTGCCTGATGCCGGGAAGCGCCGTGCCGGAGCGCACCGAGTACGACTCGCCTTCGCCCCGGAACCCGAACCCCCACGCCGGGATGACGCGGGGCTCGTGCGACAGCAACGCCGCCACGATCTCGGGCTGCCACTGGCAGTTGCGCACGCGCACCGCCTCCAGCAGGTCGGTGAGGATGCGCGCGACATCCACCCCCTCCAGGGCGGCGGGGTCGGAGACACCCGCGACGACCGAGCGCCAGCCCTCGGGTGGGATGACCGACAGCGGCGAGGTGCGCGTGGCGATCTTCTTCCACGGCCAGAAGTTCCACCCGATGTCGTGGGTCTCGTACAGCCGGAAGGCCGTGTACAGCCACTCGATGGTGTTCTCGCCGCCCTCACCCATGTAGATGGGCAGACCGAGCCGATCGCGCGCCTCCAGGAAGCGCTCGATACTGTCGGTGTCGGGCGACGACCAGTACTTGTGGAACTGCAGCATCGAGTTGTCGTCCCACACCTCGGTGAAGATGTCCCAGTTGGTGGCCCAGTGCGAACCCTCGTAGACGATCAGATGGTCGGGGTCGATGGCGCGGATCTCGCGGGTGAGTTCGCGGTAGAGGTCGGCGAGCTCGGCGGCGTAGGTGTGCTGCCACTCGTTGGGCAGGGGCTCGTTGAGCAGGTCGTAGCCGAGCACGACCGTCTCGCTGGCGTAGCGCGTGGCGAGGTCACGCCACAACCGCACCGTGCGCTCGCGGTACTCCTCGACCATGAACAGCTCCGGAAGGTTGCGCGGAGAGTCGTCGATGTTGGTGCCGGTCTGCCCGCCGGGCGCACCGTGCAGATCGAGGAGCACCCACAGCCGGTGGGTGCGGCACCACTCGATGAGGCGGTCGATGAGGGCGTAGCCCGCCTCGATGGGGTTGCCGGCGTCATCCTGAATCACCCGGGAGTTGATCGGCAGACGCACGTGATCGAACCCGCTCGCGGCGATGAGCGCGATGTCGGCCTCGTCGATGAACGCGTCGCGGAACTCCTCCCAGAAGGATGCCGCTGCCTCAGGCGCGTGACGCGCGAACAGTGCCTCGATCTCGCGCGGTGACTCGGCTCCGGGCCCGAAGCCCCACATGTAGCCCTCGGGCAGCATCCAGTTGCCGAGGCCCACACCGCGCAGCAGCACCTCGGTGCCGTCGCCGTCGACGAGCCGGGCATCCTTGGCGCGCACGAAGCCGGAGAAGTTCGCCGGACGGTGACCGAACGGTGCGGCGGTTGGGGTATCGAGGTCGGTCACGCGGTTGAGCTCCACAGTCATTTGAGTCCGGACAGGGCGAATCCCTGCATCACATAGCGCTGGAAGATGATGAAGATCACGAGGATCGGAACCACCATCACCGATGCCGCAGCCATCTGCAGCGACGGGTTGACGGCCAGCTGCTGGTTGAGCAGCGCGAGCCCCACCGAGAGCGTGTAGAGCTTCTGGTCGCTGGCGATGATGAGCGGCCAAAGGAAGCTGTTCCAGCCGGAGATGAAGGTGAGCACGACCTGCACCGCGAGGATCGGGCCCGACATCGGCAGCACGATCTGCCAGAAGGTGCGGAACTCGCCCGCGCCATCGAGGCGAGCCGCCTCGAGCATCTCCGTGGGGATCGTCGACATGAACTGCCGGAAGAGGAAGATGCTGAACCCGCTGACCAGCGTGGGAAGGGCGATACCCACGAGCGTGTTCGTGAGCTTCATGCCGTTGAGGATCAGATAGGTGGGGATCATCGTCACCTGCACCGGGATCATCATGGTGGCCAGCACGAGGAAGAACATCCACCGGCGGCCGCGGAAGTCGAACTTGGCGAAGGCGTAGCCCGCCATCGCCATGAGCAGCAGTCCCACGAACCCGATGAGCACGACGATCACGGTGTTGATCAGGTAGCGGCCGAAGTCCAGCTCCGTGAACAGCTGCCCGTACCACTCGAGCGTGGGTTGCTGCGGCAGGATCGTGGGCGGGAAGTCGATGGCTTCACGCTGCGGCTTGACGGATGTCGCGAGCATCCAGAAGAACGGGAACGCCGTGATGAGCGCCCCGATGCCCAGCGCCACGGCGATCAGCAGGGTCAGGCCTGTGGCGCGGGCGGCGGCGGACCGGTCCCGGCCCGCCATGGTCTCAGTACTCATCGTCGGCCCTCCTCAGCCGCAGCTGCACGAGCGTGATGGCCGCGATGATGACGAACAGCACGATGGATCCTGCGCTGGCGTAACCGAACTGGTTGAGCCGGAAGCCCTCCTTGTACAGGAAGATCGAGACCGAGGTCGTGGCCCCGAGCGGGCCGCCGTCGGTGAGCACGAAGGGTTCGTCGAAGAACTGCAGCCACGCGATGGTCGTGGTGACCGAGACGAAGAAGATGGCGAACCTCAGTAGCGGCACCGTGATCGACACGGTCTTGCGCCACTCGCCGGCGCCGTCGAGGGATGCCGCCTCGAGGTACTCCTTGGGAACACCCTGAAGCGCCGCAAGGAAGATGATGATGTTGAGTCCCGTGCCACGCCAGACGGCGACCAGCGCGACCGAGAACTTGGCCAGCCACGGGTCGGACAGCCACTGCACCGGCGGCACACCGACCAGCGAGAACAGGTAGTTCAGCAGCCCGAACTGCGTGTTGTAGAGGTAGCTCCAGACCAGCGAGATCGCCACGATGGCGGTGATCGCCGGCAGGAAGTAGAAGGCGCGCAGGCTGCGGAAGAACCAGCTCTGGCTGCGGTTGAGCAGCAGCGCCGTGCCGAGCGAGAGGATGACGATCGCGGGCACGCCCACGACGGCGAAGAGGCCGGTGTTGCCCAGGGCCTGCCAGAAGTCGGAGTCGGCGAAAAGCTTCGCGTAGTTGTCGAGCCCGACGAAGTCGACGTTGTTCCAGCTGGCGAACGCCGAGATGTTCATGTTGGTGGTGCTGATGACCGCGGCGACCGCGATGGGCAGAATGCCGAAGGTGATCAGCAGCAGCATCGCCGGGGTGACGAAGAAGTAGGGCACGAGACGGTTGCGCATCGAGGTACCTTCCTTTCTTGTCGACGGCGCGGATGCTGCGTGAAGGGCGGGGCCGCACGGTGTGCGGCCCCGCCGGGTACTACTTGATGGACAGACCCTTGGTCTCCGCGAAGAACGCGTCGAGCGCGGTGGTGCGGTCGGCACCGGTGAGCACGATCGAGTTCAGGGCGTTGAGCAGGCCCGTGCCGACGACGCCGTCCCAGTTCGCCACGATCGGCAGCACCTTCGCGGTGGCCAGCTGAGCCGTGTAGACCTGCACGTTCGGGTCGGCGTTGAGCGTGGCATCCGACAGAGCGGCATTGACCGTGGGCAGCTCACCCGTGAGCTTGTACCAAGCGAGCTGCTGCTCCGGCTGGGAGATGTAGTCCAGCAGGGCCAGCGACTGGTCGACCTGGTCGGAGTTGTGCCAGATGCCGAGGTTCGAGCCTGCGAACAGCGAGATGGATCCTCCGTCGCCGGCGGGCAGCGGGCTCGCCTGCCACTTGCCGTCGAGCTCGGGGGCGGCGCTGGAGACACCGTTGGCCAGGTAGGGGCCGCTCACCAGCATCGGGGCGATGCCCGAGATGAAGCCCTGCGTCTGGTCGAAGTCGCTGTTGGTCGGCACGCTGCCATCGGCGTAGAGACCGGTGTACAGGTCGACGGCCTTCTGGAACTCGGGGGTGTCGAAGTTGACGTTGCCGTCGGCGTCGATGACCTCACCGCCCATGCTCCAGGTCATCTCGATCGGCAGCGGCGCATCCCACTGCGGGATGTAGTAGCCGTACTGTCCTTCGCCGCGAGCGGCCAGGATCTTCGCGTCGGCGCGCAGCTCATCCCAGGTGGCGGGCGGGGCGTCGATGCCGTTCTCGGCGAGGATGTCGGTGCGCGTGAACAGCACGCGGGTGTCGCTGGTCCACGGGATGCTGACGATCTCGCCGTTGACGGCGGTGGACGTTCCCGAGACTCCCGCGGGGAAGTTGTCCGGCGCGAGGTCGGGGTGGTCGGCGATGAGCGAGTCGAGCGGCAGCAGCGCGCCCGCCTCGGCGAAGGTCGCCAGCTTGGACAGACCGATCTGCAGGATGTCCGGGCCGTTGCCCGAAGCGACCGCAGTGGTCAGCTTCTCGTCGATCGCGTCCCACGGGATCGCGACCACGTCGACCTCGATGCCGCTGTCGGCGACGAGGGTCTCGAAGTTGGTGCCCGAGTCTCCCATGACCCAGACGGTCAATGGGCCTGACGCCTCCTCGGTGGGCGCCGAGCAGGCCGACATTCCCAGTGTGAGGCCGGCCACCGCGGCGATGGCCAGAGCGGTCTTCGCTGTTCTCTTCATTGAGGTTCCTTTTCTCGTGTGATTTGCAAGGGCGGTGCCGGTCTTCCAGACTTGCACCTTTTTTGGGGTCAGGCTGTCGCGCGGGTCGCGACGGCCTGATGGTCTGAGATGAGCTGCGCGTACCAGTGCGCGCTCAGCTTGGGAATCCGCTCCTGAGTGCGGTAGTCGACGTAGACGAGACCGAAGCGCTTGCTGTACCCCTCGGCCCACTCGAAGTTGTCGAGGAACGACCACGCGTAGTAGCCGCGCAGGTCGACCCCGGCCCGAATGGCGTCCGCCGCCGCCGCGAGGTACCCGTCGAGGTAGCTGACCCTCTCCGCGTCGATCACCTCGCCGTTCGGGTCGACGTAGTCGTGGAAGCTCGCGCCGCTCTCGGTCACGTAGATCGGAAGCGCCGTGAACTCGCGCGACACCCGCACCAGCACGGCCGTCAACGACTCCGGGATGACCGACCACCCGAACGACGTCGTTGCGGGTTCGGCGGGGCGCTGGCCAACGGCGAAAGGCTCGTCGTCGTCGTGCCAGGCCACCACCCGCTGGTAGTGGTTGACGCCGGCGAAGTCGGTCGGAGCGGAGATCAGCTGCAGATCGCCCTCGAGCACCACATCGGCGAGGCCGAGTGGACCCAGCGCGTCCCACACTGCGGCCGAGTACTCGCCGACGTAGGCGGGGTCGAGGAAGACACGGTTGCTGGTTGCGTCGAGGCGTTCGACTGCCGCGGCATCCCGTGCATCGCCGGTGAGCGGCACGATGTCGGTGATGATGTTCGTGATACCCACGCGCGCCTCGGGTCGCACCGACCGGATGCCACGCAGAGCCAGTCCGTGGGCGAGGTTGAGGTGGTGCGCGGCGGCGACTGCTGCCCGGAGGTCGGTGCGACCTGGCGCGTGCGCACCGAAGCCGTACCCGAGGAAGGAACTGCACCACGGCTCGTTGAGGGTGACCCAGTCGGTTGCCAGATCGCCGAGTCGACGCACGACCTCGGTGGCGAACTCGCCGAAGGCGACGGCCGTGGAGCGCACCGGCCAGCCGCCCTCATCTTCGAGAGGCTGCGGCAGGTCCCAGTGATAGAGCGTGACCAGAGGTCGGATGCCACGGTCCGCCAGCCCGCGCAGCTGCGCCCGGTAGAACTCGACGGCCTCCTCGTTGAGGGCGCCACGCCCCGCGGGTTGGAGCCGTGACCACGACACCGATAGCCGGTAGTGGCCGACGCCCAACTCGGCCAGCAGATCGAAGTCGGCGGTCCAGCGGTGGTAGTGGTCGCAGGCGATGTCGCCCGTGTCGCCGTTGTGGCTGAGGCCGGGTGTGTGGCTGAAGGTGTCCCAGATGCTGGGTCCGCGTCCGCCCTCGCGGGCCGCCCCCTCGATCTGATAGGCGGCAGTGGCCAGCCCCCAGCGAAAATCGTCAGGGAAGTCGCTGGCGACCGTGGTTCGTTCGAGCGACGACAGTCGTGCGTCACGGGTTGCGGCGGTCTTCATCGATCGTCCTTGGTCGGAGGGGCATTGGTCGGAGGGGAACTGACTTATTTCAATCATTATTATAACTAGTGACCGAAGCTGTCAAGTCGACGGTGCCGCTCACGCTCAGGCGTCTCCGGCAGCGACCTAGTACCCTGTCAAGAACGCCCGCGACGACTGGAGTTCGACTTGCTGCCTGCCGCCCTCATCCCCTGGCTCGATCCTGAGAATCTCATC
>Ga0116179_1002277_pt1 | contig 13854 bp, 14 predicted proteins | sample AD_UKC071_MetaG_FD_89751 | JGI IMG/M metagenome (GOLD analysis project Ga0116179, IMG submission 89751) | Active sludge microbial communities of municipal wastewater-treating anaerobic digesters from USA - AD_UKC071_MetaG | ecosystem: Engineered > Bioreactor > Anaerobic > Digestate | place: USA...
AGAACGACGCGAAGTCGATGATGGAGCCGACGGGTGGGCTTCCCGGCACGGCGTTGCGCAGGGGGATGAGCGCGAACAACATTCCCGCCAGCATCGAACAGGCTGAGAAGTGCAGGCCCCGCTTCGGCCGGAGAACGTAGTAGGCCGCCACCGCCGCCGCGCCGGCAAGTCCCAGCATCAGCGCCATGATGAACAGCGCGAACACTTTCATCGGTTCACTGCGGCGCGCCGTGAACTCGATCGCCGCGGTGTCCCACGGACTGGTCGCCTCAGCGGTGGCGGCCCGGAAGAAGGGATCGGTGTTGAGCAGCGTGATCGTCGTGGGAAGTTCCCTGCCGTCAGCGCCCATCACGTGCAGGTCGACGAACGTCGAATACTGGTCGAAGGGATAGTCCGTCGCGGCGCCGACCATGCCTATCCGCTGATCGATATCGGGCGGTAGATCACCCTTCCTGATGGCCGTCTTCACGTTGCCGACCGCACTGGTGAGCAGGGTCGCATCGGCGGCGAAATTCCCGGTTCCGTCGGCCAAGGCACCCGAGGGACGCATCCTGACCGTCATCGACAACGTGTAGGCGGCGGTGTCGATCCGAGTCACCCAGACCAGCAGATCCACCCGGTCCGGACGACTGAAGTCACCGAAGTGACTCTCCTGAAACGTCGCCCGCCGACTGAGGGCATACCCTCCCGCACTGGCCGCGACGAGCAGCACCACCAGGACCGACACGAGCACGCGTGCGCTGGCACCGCGAAACACCCTCCGCGGCAACGAGGTGAGTGTCATCGGCGCTGGGACAGGACCGGTTCGGGTTCGCCGGAAAAGGTCATCACATGTCGCGTCACGAAGGCGCACCCTACTCGGCCATCTGCACCTCGATAGGCTGGAATCACGATGGCGACCACACCCAGGTCCGATGGCCGCGCGGCGACGGTGCCCGGTTCACCGAAGGGCAACGCTCCCGCGACCCGGTCAACCGGCGAGCGGATGTTGCGGCGGGTGCTGGCGGCAGCCGCCGACGGCCTGGGCCCGTTGATCGCTCTGTACAAGCCCTATGTGCAGGGGCTGGAGAACCTTCCGGCCGACGGGCGATTTCTGCTGGTCGGCAATCACACCCAACTCGCGGCTGCCGAGATCATCCTGCTCCCGTACTTCGTGCGCCACACCATCGGACGACAACTGCGCCCCCTCGCTGATCGCAACTTCGGCAAAGGGGGCCGACTGCAAGCGGACCTCCTGGCCGCCTACGGCGCCGTCATCGTCTCCCCGGAGTCCGCCACCGAACTCATGCGGGCGAATGAGCCGATCCTCGTATTCCCCGGCGGGGGGCGGGAAATCCCGAAGTTCAAAGGCGAACAGAACACGCTGCGCTGGGACAACCGGTACGGATTCGCCCGACTCGCCGTGCAACACCGCTACCCGATCCTCACCGCGGCCCTCCTCGGCGGTGATGACGCCTTCACCAGCCTCACCACTCGCGACGGACTTTTCGGCCGGGCTGGTGAATGGATCGGCCGGCGGCTGACCGGGCAGGACGGCATGGCCATCCCTCTCACGCGCGGTATCGGATTCACCCCGGTGCCACACCCCCAGCGCATGTACCTGCGCTTCGGCCCACCGATCGCCACCGCCAAGCCGCCCCGGGTCGCCGAGGACACCTGGGTCCGTCAGGTCAAGGAGCGCACCCAAGAGCAGCTGCAAGGCGACCTCGATGATCTGCAGCGCCTCCGCGCCACCGACCCCTACCGGTCGCTGAACCCGCTGGCCTGGGGTTCAGCGCTGACACCGGATTTCTGATGACCTCACCGGCTGAGTGCCACCGCTTCGAGCAGGCGCTCGACCGTGCGCAACTGCCGGCTGTGGTCACCGTCGATCTTGGCGAGCAGGGTGCCGATCCCCGTGTCCCGGTATGCGGCGATGCGCTCGGCGACTTCGTTTGTGCCACCGAGGAGATTGGTCAGCCGGCCCAGATCGAGCGGCACCGCCGCACGGGCCTCATCGCGGCGTCCTGACTGCCACAGGCGACTGACATCGTCGACCTGTTCGGCGTAGCCCAACCGGCTGAAGGCGTCGTTGTAGAAGTTCGTTCCACCGGTGCCCATGGCGCCGATGGTGAAGGCGTATCCGTCGGCGTGGCGACGGGCGGCCTCAGCGGTCGCGTGCGCACTGTCGTGAAACTCCACGGCGACGGGGGCGACCAGGTCGAGTTCGGCGAGGGTGCGTCCGACTGATTCCGCGCCCTGCCGCAGGGGGTCGAGGAACACCCCGGCGGATTCGGGGATGAAGGCGTTGGCGAGCCAGCCGTCGGCGACTTCGCCGGTGAGGCGCAGGTTCCGCGGACCCATCGCGGCGATGTAGACCGGCACCGGTCGGGGTCGCACGAGAGGCTGCAGGGCGGCGCCCCTGCTGTCGGGTAGCGGCAGGGGATAGATCTCACCGGGGTGCTCGAGGCGATCCCCGCGGGAGACGATGCGGATGATCTCCACGGTCTCCCGGGTGGTTTGAACGGGTCGGCGGAACCGGATGCCGTGCCAGCCCTCCATGACTCGGGGTCCGGATGTCCCGATGCCGAGCAGGAATCTGCCGTTGGACAGTTCCTGGAGGCTCAGCGCCGAGGTGGCCAGCAGGGCGGGACTGCGGGAACCGAGTTGCACGACGAAGGTGCCCAGCCGGATCTTCTCGGTGCACGCCGCCAGATAGGACAGTCCGGTGAGGGCGTCATAGCCCCACACCTCGGGCACCCACAGTGAGTCGACGCCGAGTTGCTCAGCGCTCCTCGCGAATTCAGCGGACCCGGGAAGTCGCGGTTCGACGGCCAGGCCGATCCTCACGGCGAGCCGCCGCCGGTCTGCTCGGCGATGTAGGCCAGGTTCGCCCGCATGTTGGTCAGCCACTCCTCGAGGCGCCGCGCCACGATGCGGGCTTCCTTGTCGGGCTGGGCGTTGATGGCGAACGTCAGACCCGACGGCGCCGGGCCCATCCGGGCCCACTGACGGACGAGGGAACCCTGTGAAGACGGCTCCACCTCGAAGCCCCACGTCGCACCCACCCCGGCCGGGGTTCGGACATTCCACACCCAGCGCCGACCTGGCTCGACCTCGACGATCTCGCAGACGGTCTCCCACTCGCCCAGTGCCGCATGGCGATTCCGGCCAGTGAAGCGAGCGCCGACCGCCACATGATCGGCGCCATCGAGCCACTCCACACCCGCCAGTTCGGTGGAGACCCGCGCGGGCAGGGTGATATCGGTGACGTACCGCCACGCGGTGTCAACGTCGCAGGTCAGTCGTTGTACGGCTTCGACGGTGGGTTGATCGCGGTACCGCATTGGTCCGTCTCCTCCGGGGCTGTCGCGGAACGGAGCTGTCATCAGGGCTGTCACGGATTTCCCATTCCTCCAGCCCCTGAAAGGTACTCGTCACGGCACCGCGTGATGGCCACGGCTATCCGCGTGCGGTGAGATTCTCGAGCGCGGGGACGCCGACGGGTTCGTCGGCCAGCAGCGGGATGACGGCGTAGCGGTCGGCGTATGTGGTTCTGACGGTGTCGATTTGGCTGATTTCAGCGGCAGCCCTTCGGCGCAGCAGCGGGTTGCTGGGGGCCGCCGCCGCAACGGAGTTGTTGATGACCCATGCCCACGGATGGATGCCGGCGCGCTGGAGATCGTTTTGTAGGTCCGCGGCCTCGAGCACCGGTGTGGTTTCGGCCAGGGTGATCAGCAGCACTTTGGTGAGTTCAGGGTCCTGAAGTCGCATCAGCGGTGTCGTGTAATGCCCGCCGTCACCCATCTGCCGGGCTATCTCACGGTGGTAGGAGCCGGTGGCATCGAGCAGCAGGAGGGTGTGTCCGGTCGGCGCGGTGTCCAGGACGACGAAGGTACTGCGGGATTCGTGGATGACTTTCGAGAACGCCTGGAAGACGGCGACTTCCTCGGTGCACGGCGAACGCAGGTCCTCGGCCAGGGTTGCGCGTCCGGCCTCGTCGAGGGTGGCGCCTTTACCGGCCATGACGCGGTCGCGATACTGCCGACTGGCCTCGGCAGGGTCGATGCGGGAGACGCGCAGGTGCTCCACGCCGCCGTGCAGAGTTTCGGCGAGATGTGCGGCGGGGTCGGTGGTGCTCAGGTGGACGTCGTGACCGCGGCGAGCCAGGGCCACGGCGATGGCGGCGGCGATGGTGGTCTTTCCCACCCCGCCCTTGCCCATGCACATCACCAACCCCTTGCCGCCGCGTTCGATCTCGTCGACGAGATCACGCAACGGCGCGATCGCCACGGCCTTCGGGTCGGACGGACCGGTCTCCCCCGAAGCGACCACGGACGTGGTGTCGAACAGGCCGCGCAGCGCCTGAAGGCCGACCATGTTGTCGGCTTTGAGATCGATGTGGTCCCGGGGCAGCACCCGCAGAGCGGACGGCATGTCGGCAAGAGCGGCCTGTTCGCGACGGTACACCGCACTGGCCAACGGGTCGGTGTCCTCGGACGGCCTGGGCATGACGGCATTGACGACGACGTACTGGCACGTCATCCCGAGGGAGACGAGTTCGGTGTGGGTGCGGTCGATTTCGCGCAGCGCCGACCGGGTGGGGCGGGTGACCAGGACCAGACGGGTGCGGTGCGGGTCAGCGAGGGCTTCCACCGCAGCGGCGTAGGTGCTCTTCTGCCTGTCCAACCCGGCCAGCGGGCCCAGGCACGAGGCGTCGCCCTTGCCGGTTTGCAGGAACTCCGTCCAGTTACCCGGTAATTGCAGCAGGCGGATGGTGTGCCCGGTGGGCGCGGTGTCGAACAGGATGTGATCGAAACCGCCGACAGTGCCCTCGGTGTCGGTGAGCAAGGCGGTGAACTCGTCGAAGGAGGCCACTTCGGTGGTGCACGAACCGGAGAGTTGTTCGGTGATGGAGGCGATCTCGGCCTCGGGCAACAAGCCCCGTACCGGGCCGACGATGCGCTCACGGTAGTCGGCGGCTGCGGCCTCGGGGTCGATCTCCAGTGCGGACAACCCATCCACCGCGGGGATCGCGGTGATGTGGTTGCCGATCGTCACCCCGAACACCTGCCCGACGTTGGAGGCGGGGTCGGTCGACACCAACAGCACCTTCTTGCCCGATCCCGCCAAGGCCAGCGCGGCCGCACAGGCGATGGAGGTCTTGCCAACCCCACCCTTGCCGGTGAAGAACAGGAACCGGGGCGGGTCTGTGAGGAACGCCAGATCAGCAGACGACATTGGTCAGGTCTCCAGGAGTGGTGCGGGTTTCGAGCAGAGTCGGGGTGGGGTCAGCAGCAACCGGAGTCGCCGCAGCAGGACGACGATTCGGTCCCCTCGGAAAGCCCGAGGTTGATCGCACCGGCCGGCACCGACGCGGGGGTGTCCAGGCCGGCCCAGCGGGCCAGTTCCGCCCGGGTGGGATAGCGGCCGGTTGCCACGGTGACACCGTCGACCTCCACCAGAGGCAGCCCGGCCGATCCGGCGATCTCCAGGAATTTCCGGACCGCTTCGTTGTGGGCGAAGGCGAGTGGGTCGTTGGCCAGGTTGTGGCGGGTGATGGTCGCGCCCTGTTCGAGCAGCCAGGCCATGTCGGCGGTGAAGGTGACCAGATTCTGGTCGACATCCTCACCGCACACCCCGGTGTTGCAGCACAGTGCCGGTTCGAACACCGCGATCGTCGCCATGGAAGTTCTCCGTCCGTCGCGCCGCCGGGTTGACGGCTGAATTGATTACTATCAATATAGACGCATGTCGATACTTGCGCCCGGCCGGGCCGACCCGTGCTGCGCCCCACTGGCTGATGAACCACTGGACTCCGATTCGGCCGGCGAACTGGCCCGGATGTTCAAGGCGCTGGGTGATCCGGTGCGGTTGCGGATCCTGAGTCTGGTCGCTAGCCATGAGGGCGGCCAGTGCTGCGTGTGCGAGATCTCCCCGGCCTTCGAGGTGTCCCAGCCGACGATCTCCCATCACCTCAAGACCTTGCGCGAGGCCGGTCTTCTCGACTGCGAGCGTCGTGGCACGTGGGTCTACTACTGGGTGATCCCCGCAGCCCTTGAACGGTTGTCGGCGGTCCTGGCCCCCGGCTCCGGCGTCCCGCCCGCCACCCCAACCGGAAATGCCTGTCGATGAGCGCGAAACCCTCGGTGTTGTTCGTCTGCATCCACAACGCCGGACGTTCCCAAATGGCGGCCGGGTTCCTCTCGGCACTGGCCGGGGATGCCATCGAGGTCCGCTCGGCGGGCAGTGCGCCCGCGGATGCGGTCAACCCCGCCGCGGTGGCGGCGATGGCCGAAGTCGGTATCGACATCTCCACCCAGAACCCGAAAATCCTGACCACCGACGCGGTCCAGGCCTCCGATGTGGTGATCACGATGGGCTGCGGCGACACCTGTCCGTTCTTCCCCGGCAAGAGTTACCGCGACTGGGTCCTCGACGACCCCGCCGGCAAGGGAGTGGAGGCGGTGCGCCCGATCCGCGACCAGATCAAGGCCCGCGTCGAAGACCTCATCGCCGAACTGCTTCCCGACACCACCCACCGCTGAACCCCGCCACACCACCAGCCCGGCACACCACCAGGAGGAACCCTCATGTCCCGAATCCAGTTGGCGCTCAACGTCGATGACCTCGACGCGGCCATCGCGTTCTACTCCACGCTGTTCAACACCACCCCGGCCAAGGTCAAGCCCGGCTACGCCAACTTCGCCATCGCCGAGCCGCCGCTGAAACTGGTGCTGCTGGAAAACCCCGGCCACGGCGGCACCCTCAACCACCTCGGCGTCGAGGTCGAGTCCAGCGGACAGGTACACGCCGAGATCGCCCGACTCACCGACGCCGGCATGTTCACCGAGGAAGAGATCGGCACCACCTGCTGCTTTGCCACCCAGGACAAGGTCTGGGTCACCGGTCCCGGCGGCGAACGCTGGGAGGTCTACACCAAACTCGCCGACACCGAGAACTTCGGCACCCCGCCGGCCTTCGCGACCCTGCCGCTCACCGAGGCCGCCAGTTGCTGCACCGACGCACCCACCGGTACCTCCTCATGACCGCGGTACCCGCCGCCGACCCCCACACCCCGGTGGCGGGCCGACTGTCCACCCTCGATCGGTTCCTGCCGGTATGGATCGGCATCGCCATGGCCGCGGGGCTGCTGCTGGGACGCTGGATCCCGGGCCTGAACACCGCACTTCAGAAAGTGCAGATCGACGGCATCTCGTTGCCCATCGCCCTGGGCCTGTTGATCATGATGTACCCGGTCCTGGCCAAGGTGCGCTACGACCGCCTCGACACCGTCACCGCCGACCGCAGGCTCCTGATCAGCTCCCTCGTCCTGAACTGGGTGCTCGGCCCGGCACTGATGTTCGCCCTGGCCTGGCTGATGCTGCCCGACCTGCCCGAGTACCGCACCGGACTGATCATCGTGGGCCTGGCCCGCTGTATCGCCATGGTGATCATCTGGAACGACCTCGCCTGCGGGGACCGCGAAGCCGCCGCCGTCCTGGTCGCCCTGAACTCGATCTTCCAGGTCCTGATGTTCGCCGTGCTCGGCTGGTTCTACCTCTCGGTCCTGCCGGGCTGGCTTGGTCTGCCCCAGACCACGATCGCCGCCTCGCCCTGGCAGATCGCCAAATCCGTACTGATCTTCCTCGGCATCCCCCTGCTCGCCGGCTACCTCTCCCGCCGTCTCGGCGAACGCGCCAAGGGCCGGCAGTGGTACGACACGACGTTCCTGCCCAAGATCGGGCCGTGGGCGCTCTACGGACTGCTATTCACGATCGTCATTCTCTTTGCACTGCAGGGCGAGCAGATCACCAACCGTCCCCTCGATGTCGCCCGCATCGCCCTGCCCCTGCTGGCCTACTTCGCCATCATGTGGGGCGGCGGCTACCTACTCGGGGCCTCGCTCGGCCTGGGGTACTCCCGCACCACCACCCTGGCCTTCACCGCTGCCGGCAACAACTTCGAACTCGCCATCGCCGTGGCGATCGCCACCTACGGCGCCACCTCCGGACAAGCGCTCGCCGGCGTCGTCGGACCCCTCATCGAGGTCCCGGTCCTGGTCGCCCTGGTCTACGTCTCCCTGGCGCTGCGCAACCGATTCGACACGGCACCGCCGACCGAAACCGGTCGGCGGTGCCGTCGAAGGTGACGTGGACGGTGACTACGCGCGCAGCGCCTTAGCCAGTTCGCCGAAGGCCTCGACCCACTTGCCCATGTCCTCATCGGTGTGGGCCAGCGACACCAGCCACTGGTCATCCATGCCCGGGGGCGTCAGGACGCCGCGGTTGATACCCCACAGCCAGCCCAGCTCGGCCGCGTGGAAATCGGTGACCAGCTTCCAGTCGCGATAGTTGCGGATCGGGGTGGGCGACCATGTCACCGAACCCTTCACCCCGAAGCCGACGGTGTGGGCCGGCAGTTCGTACTCACGGATGATGGTGTCCATCGCCTCCATGGCGTTGTCGTTGACCTGTTCGGCCGCGGCAAGCGCCTGCGGAGTGGCGACCTCGTCGACCGCGGCGGCCGCAGCCATACACAGCGGGTTGCCGTTGTAGGTGCCGAAGTGGGCCATCCTGTTGTCGACGACGACCTGCATGACCTCCTCGGTGCCGCCGAACGCGGCCAGCGGCAGGCCGCCGCCGATGGACTTGGCCAGCGTGATCAGGTCGGGCTTGACGCCGAGGCGCGCCGCGGCGCCATGGGCGCCCGCGGTCAGGCCGGTTTTCACCTCGTCGAAGATCAGCAGAACGTTGTGGTCGTCGCATAGTTTGCGCACCCCGGCGACGTAACCGGCGTCGGGCAGGATGATCCCGAGGTTCTCGATGACCGGCTCCATGACCACGCACGCGACATCCTTGGCGTGGGCGGCGAGCTTGCGCTCCATCTGGCCGAGGTCGTTGTAGGCGACGGTGTGCACGACGCCGGCCTCGACGTCGAAGGGCACCTGCGGTGTCGGGTCGTCGGCGGGACCGATCTCGTCGATGCCCGGCTTGACCGACACCGACAGGCCGTCGTACCCGCCGTGGTAGCCGCCCTCGATCTTGATGATCGCCTTGCGGCCGGTGTACGCCCGCGCGGCGCGCACCGCGTACATCGTCGACTCGGTGCCGGAGTTGGTGAACCGCAACATGTCCAGACCGAAACGCTCCTTGAAGCGCTCGGCGATGTCGGTGGAGATCGGCGACGGGGTGACGAACAGCGTGCCGATCTCGTCCAGGGAGTGCTTGACCTTGGCGACCACAGTGGGATTGAGGTGGCCGACGAGCATCGCACCGAAGCCCATCGACAGGTCAAGGACCTGGCGGTCGTCACAGTCGGTGACGTAGGCGCCGCGCGCGGACTTCACGCCCATCGGGTACGGATCCCAGTACTGGAAGCTGCTGGTCACGCCCAGCGGCAGCGTCTTGACCGACCGTGCCGCGTGGTCGGCCGATCCGGTGGTGGTCTTGGCGTAACGCTCCCACTCCTGGGCCATCAGGGCTTCCACCCGGGCGGGGTCGAGTGGGGTGTAGGAGGCCGGCAACTGTCGCCAGCCGGCGGGGTCGTGGGCGGGGAACGAAGCCGTGCCGGTATTCGGGCTCATCAGGTCACCTTCAGCCATCGGATATTTCCTTGCGGAAGCGTAACCAAAGAGCGCGGATTTGGCGGTCCATCGAGCAGAGGGCCTGACCGGCGCTCGTAGTCGGGATCGGTTCCGTCATTCCCACATGGTGGTTTCACGCACCGACCTGCGCTCGGTCGGTGGTGGCGGCGTTCCCTCCGCCGGGGGAAGCCCGAGCCGGATCAGCGTCTGCGGATACGCCTCACCGTCGAACACCTCGCACGCCAACGCGAGACGATTGCGCATGTCATTCAGGGGTTCGGTGAGTGGGCAGGTGGCCAGACCCATCGCGGTGGCCGTCAAGGTGATGTGACTGAGCGCCTCACCGGCCCGCAGTCGCATGCTGTCGTCGTCCCGGCGGGTGCCGAGCACCAGCAGGACCGCGTCGTCGGCCGGCCCCTCAGCGGCCTCGGGAAAACACAGCACCACCTTGCCGTCGTCATGTCGGACCCACCGGGACCGGGGTACGACGGCCAGTTCGACGCCCAGTCGGGCGGCGCGAACGTGCAACATCTCCACCGTGGCGGCCGGGATCCGGCGGGGCGAATAACGGCGAAGGTCGGCCCTGCGCCGGGAGATGGCCCCGGCCAATTCCAGATTGCCGGCGGTGGGCGGTTGCTCGACGACCTCCAGAATCGCCAGGTGGCTGTCACGCGCGCCGTCCGGGAAGCGCCGCACTCGCGGGGACCAGCCCGCGGCGGCAAGCGCCACGATGCAATGGTCCAGAACCGCCCCGCAGCTGAGAAGAACGTCGCGCCGATCCGCCGGTGATCCACCGGCCTGCCGACGCCAGTCGGCGAACAAGTGCAGAGCGGACTCGTTCACCTGCCACATCCAGGGCTGCAGGTTTCCCGATGACGGTGCACGGGCGGCGACGTCGAGAACGCCTTCCAGCGTCACCTGGTCCGGGAATAGCGTCGCCAGCGTTCTCACCTCCGTCGTTGCAGCCCCTCGAATTATCGCATCGGACACCCCGACGTCCCGGTGACGAAAGTGAGACAGATCTGCCGGCTACCGGGACGGCCGGGACACCCGGCCGGCGAGCGTCCCACTGTTAACACCAGTCCCATTGTTAACATCGGGCGGTGCGGGACGCGGGTACCACCGGCCATGGACGGTCGCTATCGGTCTCCCGCCGGGACGCACTCCGCGGCGCCGCCGCGGCGGCTCTGGCCGGGCTCGGTGCGGCATCGGCAAGCGCCGCTTCGCCCGTCGCCGCGGCGGCCGCTCCCCAACTCATCGACTACGCGATGCGTCAGATCCCCGCGGAGCACATTCGCGCCGCCGGCTACGCCGGAGTGATCAATTACGTGTCGTTGTCGCGGCCCGGATCATCCTTCGGCGCCAAGCCGATCACCCGCCCCTACGCCGAATCGCTGACGGCCGCGGGACTGGTCATCGTCAGCAACTACCAGTACGGCAAACCGGGCGGAACCGCACCGTCGGATTTCACCCGGGGGCTCGCCGGCGGGATTGCCGACGCCCGCACCGCCTGGCAGTTACACACCGCGGCGGGCGGCGGTCAGAGCGCACCGATCTTCTTCAGCGTCGACGACGACATCGACCGCAACACCTGGAACACGCTCGCGCTGCCGTGGTTTCGCGGGATCAACTCGGTACTCGGCGTTCAGCGCACGGGCGTCTACGGAGGTATCGACGTGTGCCAGTGGGCCGCCGCCGACGGCGTCATCGGCGCCTCGCGCACGCCCGGGCGCCGGTGGTCCTGGCAGACCCGGGCCTGGTCCGGCAATCGCATAGACCCCGCCGCGGTGCTCTACCAGCGCGTGGTGAGCACCGCGTCGAACCCGGGCCCGCTGGTCGGCGGGATCGAAGTCGACGTCAACGACGTCCTGGCCCAGGACTGCGGCCAGTGGAACATGCACCCGTAGGTTCCAGCGTTCGATTAACCGACCGACACCTCGTTGGCCGACGGGGGTTCGTTGGCCGGCAGGGGTCGGCGCAGTACGGGGGCGACCAACTGCCAGCGCAGCCGATTGTTCGCCTCCCGGAACAAGTGGCTCATCGCGGCGAGGGTGCCCCGCACGTCGTCGCGGGAGGTGAGGTACGTCCATCGGTGTGAATCCGGTAGCTCGAAGAACTGCTCGAAGAAGCCGGGAACATCGTTCGGCGGTAACCGCAGCAGCGCTTCCAAACCGATCAGCCGGATGCGACGGATCACCTCTGCGGCCCGTGGCCACACGGTGTCCTGTGCCGCGGCTAGCGCCCGGTCCGGATGGCCCGGCAGGTGCGCCGCGAACGCCTCGGCGACCCGGGGTGCCAGCTGGAGGGATGCGGCCAGGCTGTAGCCGGTCGCCGGGTGAATCAGCGGTGCGGCCGCACCGAATCCGAGCACCCCGGAGCCGCGGTGTCGGGGATGGTCCACGCGGAAGGAAACGCGCTCGGCCCGAGCGTTCTTCGGCGCCTCGATGCCGTAGCGAGCAAGTCGGGCGTGCAGCCGCCGGCGCAGCGTGGCCAACGGCAGCCCGGGCCGGCGGGCCAGCGATGTCTCCTCCACCAGCACCTGGTCGCCACCGAGGGGGACGGCGTAGAAGAAGGTCGGCCACCCGGTCTCACCGTGTTCGGGCCGCCAGTCCATGAACAACGCCTCACCGTCGCTGACGAACGGCGCGGCCGTCTCCGCGTCCAGAATCACGCCGAACGCCGTTTGTTCGGCCGGCACCTGCGTGGAGGGGGTGCGGTCCAGCGGGCGCCACCGGCCCCCGGCGTCCACGACGACGGCGGCGCGAAGATGCGACCCGTCGGCGAGGGCGACGACGCCCGGTTCCGGCGCACCGATGGCCCGCCCGACGTGGAACCGCACGCCACCGGCACGTCCGGCGAGGTGGGCTTGGAGTGCGGGCACATCGAGCACGGCGTACTCCCACCCCAGCCGATGCTCCGTGAGCGCGATCGCCCGGCCCTCGGCGCGGGCGGCGACGACGTCACCGGGCAGATCGGCCGGCAACTCTTTACTCCAGAGCCCGTAGGTCGCCGTCCAGGGCCGGTCCGGGCCGGGGTCGAGCACGCCGGTGTCCAGCCCGAGCCGGCTGCAGGCAGCCGCCAACGCCATGCCCGCAGGGCCGGCGCCCACCACAAGTACGTCCATCGCCTCCATCGTGCCCGCTGAACGTGAATCGCGGGGTTTGAGGTTGCCCACAAGGGGCGTGCGGTGTCGGCCTGCGGCCGGAAAGCGCCGACGGGCACAAGAGAACGGACCACTCGTGTTCCGGTTCAATGAGCAACCATGGGTGGGCATCTCTTTGTCCTGCGGGGCGATCTGAAACAGCTGCGCTGCAGCGCAGTCCTTATCCCCTGCGACAGCCGCTGGAAGGTCGTGTGGGACCACTGGGCTCCACTTCTTCCGGAGGATCGCTTCGAAGCGCCTGATCCCTACGGATGGAGACCCCTGACCGGTGGCGGCGGAACAAGACGCTTCACCGACGTGGCCCCCGTCGGCGGAAAGTGGGTCCGACTCGTCGTCACCGCCGACGACGACAGACACGACACCCCCGACAAAAGAGCCCAGTGGGTGGCAGAAGGTGTCGCTGACGCGATCGCAGACTTGTCGGGGCGGGAGCTCCCCCTGCCGGCCGGCCGGGTGAAGCCGCTGATAGGTCTTCCACTGGTCGGAACGGGAGCCGGCGGCTTCGAGACAACTCGAGGCGTCCTCATTCACGCCCTGGTGCCGGCGATGATGCGGGCCGCCCGACAACACGACGTGGATGTCGCACTCGTCCTGATCGACGACCGCGACCACGCCGCGGTACAAGCCGTCCGAAGCGACTATTGGGACGAGTTCGAACGAGAGCAACCCCTCCTCGCACAACACCTGGCTGTCGCTGACAATCTCGGGAGCAGGGCTGCACGCAGCGAGCTATCGCTGTTTCTCGGATCTGGTGTGAGTGTTCCCCTGGGCGTTCCGGATTGGAGGACGCTGCTGTCAGACGTCTCCCCCCGCGCGCTCGACTTTCGCACGGGTACGCCGCAGCAGATCGCCCAGGAAATCCAAGAGGAACTCGGCAGAGAGGAACTCGAAGACCGCATCGTGGCCAAGGTGGCCGTGGACGGTGTGGCGCCCACGCACCTGCTGCTGGCAGCCCTCTCTGTCGTCCAGAACGTGACGACCAACTACGACATCGCTTACGAACTGTTCGGGGGCATTCCGGTTGAGCAGCACGGGGTAGCTGTCCGGCGTTGACGGTGAGCGGCTCGTTGTGGGGTCGGGTCTGAGTTGGTGCTTGGGGTGCCGGGGCGGCACGGTGATGACGTCG
>Ga0116179_1002283_pt1 | contig 13836 bp, 13 predicted proteins | sample AD_UKC071_MetaG_FD_89751 | JGI IMG/M metagenome (GOLD analysis project Ga0116179, IMG submission 89751) | Active sludge microbial communities of municipal wastewater-treating anaerobic digesters from USA - AD_UKC071_MetaG | ecosystem: Engineered > Bioreactor > Anaerobic > Digestate | place: USA...
ACAATGCGGCCCAGGCGATCCTGGCCGACCGGCCGCTACTCAGGAAGATCTTGCGGAGCTGACCATAAGATAGACCGGAAGGCCGGCCACGATCAGCAGTGCGCCCCAGCCCATTGCCTCACCGCCAAGACCCCATTCAGCCCACACGGTGAAGGCGGCGGCGATCAGCGCGGCGAGCATCAGCGTCCGGTCCTGCGGGACCAGCCTGATCGCCGCCAGCGCGGCCATAAGGTATGAAAGCAGCCCTGCTGCGAGGCTGACCGAGGCAACGAAGGAAAACAGATCGGCCATGCCCTTCTGATAGTTCATCAGCGTGATCAGCGTCAGCAGCGCGCTGGAAACCAGATGCGACCGGACCGGCGCGCCATGCGCGTTTTCGGCCGCAAACCACTTGGGGAAGACCCCGCCTTTGGCCATCGCCCAGGGCATCTCGGCCTGGACCAGCACCCAGCCGTTGAGCGTCCCGAAGGCGCTGATCGCGGCGCAGGCGGCAACCGCAATCGCCAGGTTCCCGCCAAGGTAACGGCCCAGAAAGTCGGCCACCGGAGCGGATGAGGCGGCGGCCTCTTTCACCGGCATATAGAGCGCGAAAGCGGTCGATATGCCGATGTAGATCAGCCCGGTCAGCGCCACGCCCCACAGCGTCGCGCGCGGCACATTGCGGGCGGCGTTTTCAACCTTGTCGGCAGGGACTGTGGCGGCTTCCAACCCCAGGAAGCCCCAGAAGGTCAGTCCCGCCGCAGTGGCTAATGCGCCGGTGCTGAGCGGTACGCCTGGATCGGGCGCACGCTCGGCCCCGGCCAGGCCCAGCCATAGCGCCAGGCCGACCAGCGCCACCAGCGGGATCAGCTTGAGCAGGACGGTCACCTCCTGCAGCCGCCCGGCCGCCTGGACCCCGCGGATGTTGACCCAGGTGACGATCCACACGCAGGCTACCGCCAGCAGCGCAGGCAGGCCCTGGGTCTGGCCGATCGCGGGAAAGATCAGGCTCAGCGCCGAAACCACGGCAACGGCCACGGCGGCATTGCCGACCCAGCTCATCACCCAATAGGCCCAGGCGGTGGCAAAGCCAGCCAACGGGCCGAAGGCTTCGCGGGCATAGGCATAGGGCCCGCCAGCCAGCGGCAACCGCGCACCCAGCCGGGCAAAGACCAGCGCCAGCGCCAGCGCGCCGACAATCGTGATCGCCCAGCCGCCGAGCTGGTTCCAGCCAAGTGGAGCCAGGGTTGCAGGCAGCAGGTAGATGCCCGAACCGACCATGTTGCCGATCACCAGCGCCAGCAATGCGCCAAAGCCAAGCCTGCGGTTCATCGGCGTTATCCCCTTTGCACTGCAACCTATCGCTTGATTGCGCCGCGTCACCATGTTTCTTGGGCCATCATGGCAAGTGTCACCACCCAAAGCTGGCTGTCGCGTCTCGGCAAGTATCACCCGCGTCTGATCGAGGCGGCGCTGGCGATGAATGACAACGATATCCCCCGCGCCGAGTTCTTGCTGCGTGAACACCTCAAGCAGGACCCATTCGAAGTTGCCGCGATCCGGATGTTCGCCGAAGTGGCTGGGCGGATCGGGCGTTACCGGGATTCCGAAACGCTGCTGCGCCGGGCATTGGAACTGGCGCCGGGCTTTACCGCGGCTCGGGCCAATCTGGCGCTGGTGCTCTATCGCCAGAATCGGCCCGAGGAAGCCATTACCGAACTGGACCGGGTGATCGCGGAGGAACCGGAGAACCCGGGTCACGCCAACCTCAAGGCCGCTGCCTTCGGGCGGGTCGGAGACTTTGAAGAGGCGATTGTCCTGTACGAGCAGGTGCTGGCCAGAGCACCCGGCCAGCCGCGCGTGTGGATGAGCTTTGGCCATATGCTCAAGACCGTGGGGCGGCTTGACGAAGGCATTGCCGCCTACCGCAAGGCGATCGAGCTGATGCCGACGCTGGGCGAAGTCTGGTGGAGCCTGGCCAACCTCAAGACCGTGAAGTTCAGCGATGCTGATATTGCGGCGATGGAAGCGGCGCTGAAACACGCTGATCTGGCGAAGGAAGATCGCTTCCACCTTGACTTCGCGCTGGGCAAGGCGCTGGAGGATCGCGGCGAGGTGGAGGCATCCTTTGCCCACTATGCCGCCGGAAATGCGCTGCGGAAAAGCGAGCTGGACTATGATGCGGACGAGAACACGCGGCTGGTCGATCGCCTGATCGAAATTGCCACTCCTGCTTTCTTCGCTGACCGTGCCGAACAGGGTTTTGATGCCAGCGATCCGATCTTCGTGCTGGGAATGCCGCGCGCCGGATCGACCCTGATCGAGCAGATCCTTTCAAGCCACAGCCTGATCGAAGGGACGACCGAGCATCCTGATATTCCCGCACTGGCCCGGCGCGCTGCGGACTATCCGCTCAACCTGCCGAAACTGACGCCCGAACAACTGGCCCAGCAGGGAGAGGAATACCTGCGCCGCACCCGAGTTCAGCGCAAGACCGACCGGCCGATGTTCATCGATAAGTTGCCCAACAACTGGATGCACATTCCATACATCATGGCGATCCTGCCGGGGGCAAAGTTCATCGATGTTCGGCGTCATCCGCTCGGCTGCTGCTTCTCCAATTTCAAGCAGCACTTCGCCAAGGGCCAGGCCTTCAGCTACAGCCTGGACGATATGGGGCGCTATTACCGCGACTATGCCCGGTTGATGGCGCATCTCGATCGGGTCTGTCCGGGCAAGGTCCACCGGGTGATCTACGAAGACATGGTCGATGACACCGAAACCGAGGTCCGCAAGCTGCTGAATTATTGCGGAGTTGATTTCGAGGAAAGCTGCCTGTCCTTCTACAAGACCGAACGCGCGGTCCGCACCCCCAGTAGCGAACAGGTCCGCCAACCGATCTATCGTGACGGAACCGAGGCATGGAAACCCTATTCCACCTATCTCGATCCACTGCGGGCCGCCCTTGGCGATGTACTGGATTGTTACCCCGTCGTGCCGGAATCGTTGTAAAACTGCCACGCTCCGCCGCATAACAGCAACAAGATTGCACGACCGCTTGACGGATTGACGGGCAGGAATCACGCTCCCCTGTGGCAACCCGGCCAAACAGGGGAAAACCGAATGCGAACCATCAATCGCCGCGCCGCCATCGCGGCTCTGTTCACTTCCACCGCACTTGTCGCTGCTCCGGCCCTCGCTCAGGAAGCGGCTGATGAAGCGGATGACAATCTGGAAATCGTGGTGACCGCACAAAAGCGGTCTGAAAGCCTCCAGAACGTCCCCATCTCGATCCAGGCGCTTGGCACGGCCAAGCTCGATCAGCTCAACATTTCCGATTTCAAGGGTTACGCCCAGCAGCTGCCGTCAGTGGCATTCCAGGGCAGTGGTGCGCCGGGCAGCAACAACGTATATATGCGCGGCGTCGCTTCGGGCGGTGACGGGAACCACTCGGGCTCGTTGCCCTCAGTTGGTGTCTATTTGGATGAGCAGCCGGTCACCACGATCGGCGGCAATCTTGATGTTCACATCTATGATGTTGCCCGCATCGAAAGCCTTTCCGGTCCGCAAGGCACACTTTACGGCGCTTCGTCGCAGGCTGGGACCTTGCGGATCATCACAAACAAGCCAAGCACCGCCGGGTTCGAAGGCCGTGTTGATGGTGAGGTGAACCTGATCGACAAGGGCGGCTGGGGTGGCAAGCTGGAGGGCATGATCAACGCGCCGCTGTCTGATTCCGCGGCATTGCGCGTTGTCGGTTTCTACCAGAAGGATGGCGGCTATATCGATAATGTCGCTGGGACCCGGCAGTTTTGCGGCGGGACCAATTTCAACGTTGATGGCACCTGCGTTCAGGATGGCATTGCCGTCAATAACGCAGCGTTCGTCAAGGATAACTACAATTATACCGATACCTGGGGCGGCCGCGCGGCGCTGAAGGTCGATCTGGATGACAACTGGACCATCACGCCGGCCGTGATGTATCAGGAAATGCGCGCTTACGGCACTTATGCCTACGATCCCAGCGTTGGCGACCTGAAAATCCAGCGCTTCTTCTCGGAGCCACGGCGCGATCGTTTTGTTCAGGCGGCACTGACCATCGAAGGCAAGCTCGGCAGTTGGGATGTGACCTATGCAGGATCCTATCTGGACCGGAAGGATTACACCAAGAGCGATTATACCGATTACGCGGAATACTATGATTCCTACTATTCAACTGTCGGTGGGATCGCGGGCTATCAGAATTTTGTGGACTCGATGGGCAACACCATCGATCCGCGCCAGTATATCGTCGGGACGAACCACTTCAAGAAGATGAGCCACGAATTGCGCGTGGCGTCTCCTGCCACCGATCGGTTCAGGCTGGTGGCCGGGCTGTTCATGCAGCATCAGTCGAACGACATCTACCAGGATTACAAGGTCGATGATCTTGCCGCCAATATGTCGGTCAATGGTTCTCCGGGTACCTTGTGGTTGACCAAGCAACACCGCGTTGACCGTGACTATGCGATGTTTGGCGAAGCCACGTTCGATGTGACTGACACGTTCTCCCTCACTGGCGGGGTGCGGGTGTTCATTTATGAGAACGACCTGGTCGGGTTCTTTGGCTTCGGTCGTGATCCGGCAGGTGACTATACTGCGTCGCCGCGCAATCCGGGCGATTTCAGTGCCGGGGTCAGCTTCTGTTATACCAGCACTGGCGAGATGGTGCGTGATGTGGCCGGAACGCCCGGAATCGTTCTGGCACCGGCCGCAGTCGCAGGAACACCCTGCACCAACTTGGGCGTGTTCAATAGCACGACCGGGCAGGTCGATCCAAAGCGCGCGGTTGGCTCAGGCGTAACCTACCGCTTCAACGCAACCTGGAAGCCGACGCCCGGCGTCATGCTTTATAGCACGTTCAGTCGTGGTTTCCGGCCTGGCGGGATCAACCGCCGCGGCGACTTTGGAGGCTATCAGCCGGATTACCTGACCAACTATGAAATCGGCTTCAAGACATCGCCGATGCGTGGCGTGCGCTTCAACGGCGCCATTTATCAGCAGAATTGGGACAAGTTCCAGTTCAGCTATCTGGGTCCGAACAGCTTTACGATCATCACCAACGGGCCAAACGCGCGCATTCGGGGCGCAGAACTTGATTTGGGGTACAATACCGCAAACCTCGCGATCAATGTGAACGCCGCCTACACCGATGCGATCATGCAGAACAACCTGTGCCATGCGATTGATCCGACATATCAGTGTAACACGGGTGGCAATTCGATCGATGCGCCGGCTGGCACTCGCTTGCCGATTACCCCGCAGTTCAAGGTTGCCGGTACGCTGCGTTACACGGCGCCGATGGGCAGCGCGAAGGCGTATGGCCAGGTCAATGCGTCCTATCAGTCATGGTCGCCGACTGCGCTCCGCACAGCCGATACCGCGCTGCTCGGGCGGCTCGACCCCTATGGCCTCGTCAATCTGGCAATCGGGGCCGACTGGGAGCGTTTCAATCTGGAGCTGTTCGTTTCCAATGTGTTCGATGAACGCGGCCAATCGAACAAATCCGTTCAGTGCGGCCCATGTACGCGCATCTATATTGTGCCGGTTACACCGCGGATGTTTGGTCTGCGCCTTGGGGCGAAGTTCTAACAGGCGGAGGATAGCAGATATACGCCCCGGACCTCAGTGGTCCGGGGCGTTTTGCTATTCGGGCAAGCGGCAGATTTCGACCCAGCGGGCGCCGACCAGTTCAGCTAGCCGCTCCGGTGCGATTTCGACCGAACTGGTGCGGCTGCCAGCCGCCGGGAATACCGTGGGATAGGCCAGCAGCGAGCGATCGGCCAGGATCGGCAGATCGCTGGCAAGGCCAAAGGGGCAGACCCCGCCGACCGCATGGCCGGTCAGCGCCAGCGTTTCATCCGGGTTCAGCATCCGGGGGCGGCCGCCCAGTTCGGCCTTGCATTCGGCATTGCCCAGCCGGGCATCGCCGCGTGCGATGAGCAGATAGGCGGTTTCGCCCACCCGGAACGCCAGGGTTTTGGCGATCCGGCCCGGTTCCACCCCCAGTACCTCGGCCGCTTCGGCAACGGTTGCGGTGGAGCGGGAATGGTCGATCAGCGCCAGATCGGGCGCCTGTGCGGCGATCCAGTCGAGCACGCTTTGGGCGCTCATCGCGCCAGTTCCGCGACCAGGGCGCGGGCTGCCGTGGTGACTTCTTCCCAGGTGATGAGAAAGCCGTCTTCCTGGCCGTACCAGGGATCGGCGACCGACTGCCCTTTGCGCCCCGGGACCAGATCGAGCAGCAGCGAAAGGCGCGTCGTGTGCCCGGCCGGCGCGATCCGTTGCAGGCCGCTCAGGTTGGCTTCGTCCAGTGCAAAAATATGGCTGAAGCGTTTGAAATCACGCGGGTTTACCTGACGCCCGCGATAGCCGGAGATGTCGATCCCGAACCGTGCGGCGGTGCGGATCGCGCGTGGGTCGGGGGCTTCGCCGACATGGTAGTTCGCGGTCCCGGCGGAATCGGCTGTTGCCGCCAGTCCGGCCCGCGCAGCCTCGGCCCGGAAGGCGGCCTCGGCAAGCGGCGAACGACAGATATTACCGAGGCACACGAATAGCACAGCAAGGTCACTCATCGGCACCACCGAACCGTTCGAGCCGGAATGCAGCGCCAAGATAGTCCTCGGCCGCGGCCTTCAGCTGCGGTTCCTTGGCAAAGGCTTCGGCCGGTAGCGGCGCCGCATCGAATGCGTGGAGCAGGGTCCACAGCGCGAACCGCCGGCCCGGTTCCCGCTCAACGCCGAATCCGATCCTGAGCCGCTCCAGCGCCAGCGCGAATTCGCCCTCGGTCAGGGTGGCGGGATCGTCGGTTTCGAAGAAGTGGCGGATCAGCGCGTCGAGGTCCATCGCCCTACAGCCAACCGAGTGCCTGCGCGGCCCACACCCCGGCGCCGCCAAGTGCCAGCGCCAGCAGATAGCCGCCCCAGCCGCGGCTTCCCTCGCGCCGGTCCCAGACCAGCTCGACATCGGGCAGCGGCGGGGCGTCGGGTGCGCCGCCCTTGGCCGGGAATTTGTCCTCGATCCGTCGAACCAGATCGGGCAGGCGCAGCAGCGTTTCAGTGTCCTTGCGCAGCCGGTCGGCAATCGCGGCTTCGGGGCCAAGCTCGTCGCGGATCCAGTCGCGCACGAAGGGCGAGGCAACGTCCCACATATTGATCTTGGGATTGAGCTGGGTCGCCAGACCTTCGACCATCACCATGGTCTTTTGCAGTAGCAGCAGGTGCGGCTGGGTTTGCATATCGAATTCACGGGTGATCGCGAACAGACTGTCGAGCATCTGCCCAACCGACAGTTCGCTGACCGGACGGCCCCGGGTCGGTTCGCCCACGGCGCGCAGCGCGGTCGCGAATTCGTCAACCGAGTGATAGCTCGGCACGTATTGCGCTTCGAAATGGATTTCAGCGACGCGGCGGTAGTTGCCGGTGGTCAGGCCATAGAGAATCTCGGCCAGCCACAGCCGGGCGCGCCGGTCGATCCGGCCCATGATCCCGAAATCGATTGCCGCGATGGTCCCGTCGGCCTGCACGAACAGGTTGCCCTGGTGCATATCGGCATGGAAATAGCCGTGGCTGATCGCCTGCTTGAGGAAAGTCAGCACCAGATGTTCGGCCAGCGCGTTCAGATCGTGCCCGGCGGCGCGCAGCGTTTCGATCTCGCTGATCTTGGTCCCGTCGATCCAATCGACCGTCATGACCCGCCCGTTGGTCCGGTCCCAGTCGATCCCGGGCACCAGATAGCCTTCGGTGCCCTTCATCATCTCGGCCAGTTCAGAGGCCGAGGCCGCCTCGCGCCGCAGATCAAGTTCGCGCAGGGTCTAGCGCTTGAAGTTGGCGATGGTCAGGCGCGGGCGCAGCCGGGCAGGCTCGCCCCCCAATGCCTCAAGGTGGGCGGCGGCCCATTCGTAGGTCTGAAGGTCGGCGCCGAACTTCTCGCGGATGCCGGGGCGCAGGACTTTTACCGCGACCGTCCGGCCATCGGTGGTCACCGCGCGGTGGACCTGCGCGATCGAGGCCGCGCCGACCGGGTCTTCCTCGATCGACTGGAACAGCGTTTCGATCGGTCTGGCAAAGCTCGCCTCGATCTCGCGCCGGATTGCGGCGAAGGGCACGGGCGGCAGGCTGTCCTGCAAGGTCAGCAGGTTGTTCGCGGCGTCGTCACCGACAATGTCCGGCCGGGTCGCCAGGGTCTGACCCAGCTTGATCGCGGCCGGGCCGATCGCCTGGAATGCTCCTGCATAATCGGGAGTTTGCGGCTGGAAAGTGCCCAGCCGCGCGATCCGCACCAGGCGGCGGACCTGTGCCGGCGTGTTGGGATCGTGTTCGATCCCGCGCAGCGCGCCATGCTTCGCCAGCGTCCGGCCCCAGCGCAGGAGGCGAAGAATATGCGTCGATGGACGCGTCATGCCGGCACGCGGCGCGTAGCCGCCGCTCTGCTGACGCCCCTCCCGCCTGCGGGAGGGGTTGGGGGAGGGTATGTCAGTCCGGGGAAGGGCAACAGTCCCTCCCCTGGCCCCTCCCGCAAGCGGGAGGGGGAAGCGCTGCCTTGCGTGCTTCGCAGCAAGGTGGCCGTCACACCTTCCACCCCGAATGGATCGCGACCAGTCCGCCCAGAATCGGCTCGACCCGGGTATTCACGAACCCGGCCTTGCGGATCATGCCCTCAAATTCGGGCATCGGCGGGAAGCGGCGGATCGATTCGATCAGATAGCGATAGCTTTCCGCGTCCCCGGCGATCGCCTGGCCGATGCGGGGCACCAGATGGTGCGAATAGGCGTCATAGACTTCCTTGAAGCCGGGCCATTCGGTGGTCGAAATTCCAGGCAGAAGAACCGCCCGCCGTGCTTCAGCACGCGGTAGGCTTCGGCCAGAGCCTTGTCGATATGGGTGACGTTGCGGATCCCGAAGGCGATGGTGTAGCCATCGAAGAAGCGATCGGGAAAGGACAGCTCCTCGGCATTCTGGCGCGACCAGACCAGATCGTTGAGGCCGCGTTCCAGTGCCCGTTCGATCCCGACGTCGAGCATATCCTGGTTGATATCGGAAACGGTGATCGTCGCCCCGCGCGCGGCCATGCGAAAGGCGATGTCGCCGGTGCCCCCGGCCATGTCGAGGATCTGTTCGCCCGGCTGCGGCTTTACCCGCCGGACGAACTTGTCCTTCCACAGCCGATGCAGCCCCGCCGACATGGCGTCGTTCATCACATCGTACTTCTTGGCAACGGACGAGAAGACCGCGCCTACCTTTTCGGTCTTCTCCGTCGGAGAGACCTCTTCGTATCCGAAGGAAACCTTGTCGCTCATGGCTGGCGCCTTAGCGCCAAGCATGGGCCGGTGCCAGTGAAAGCGTGTGAGGAAGCGAAGGAATTCAGGCCGCGGGCGGCGGGAACATGAACTGGCCCAGGTGGCCCAGGAAATCGGCCTTGCCCAGCTCGATCCCGCGTGAACGCAGGATCGCGTAAGTGGTTGATGCGTGGAAATAGAAATTGGGCACGGCAAAGCCGGTCAGGAAGGTGTGCCCATCAAACCGCAGGCCCGCGCCATTGGGAAAGGTGATCACCACTTCGCGGTCTCCCCCGGCATCATAGGCGGCGGGATCGATCGTGTTCAGATAGGCGATGGTTGCGTCGCAGCGCGCCTTGAGCTCGGCAAAAGTGGTTTCGCTGTCCTCCATTGCCGGGGCTTCCACCCCGGTCATCCGGGCGCCCGCGCCCTTGGCGGCGTCTGACGCGATCTGGATCTGACGGGGCAGGGCGAACATATCGGGGGCCAGCCGGGCTTCGATCAGGGCGGCTTCGTCACCCTGGGCGGCGGCCTTGTCGAGCCAGCCCTTGATGTTGCTCATCATGGCGATGAAGCCGGGGACGGTGGCTGCATAGAGCGAAGAGGACATCGGTGTTTCTCCCACGAATCTGGTAGTTGGAGCAGATGGTATCGCGGCGGAATTAAAGTTGCAATAAGAAACTGATTGTCGATGCGCTGCGCCCTTCCTATCTCCGTTGCCATGCCCGAGCTACCCGAAGTTGAAACCACCGTGCGCGGTCTGGCCCGCTATCTGTACGGGGCACGACTGCGCCGGGTTGAACCGCGCCGTGAAGGACTGCGGCGGCCTTTTCCGGCCGATCTGGTCCAGGTTTTGACCGGGGCGCAAGTGACGGGATTGGGGCGGCGCGCCAAATACGGACTGATCGAAACCGATCGCGGGCAGACCATGGTCTTTCATCTTGGAATGTCCGGGCGCTGGCGGATCGAACCGGAAGAGTTGGGCAAGCACGATCACCTGCTGCTGGAAACCGAAAGCGGCCTCGTGCTGGCGCTGTGCGATCCGCGGCGATTCGGCTCGGTCGATCTGGTTGAAACCGCGCAGCTGGATCACTGGCCGGCCTTTGCCGCGCTTGGCCCCGAACCGCTTGGGAATGGCCTGTCTCCGGCTCATCTCAAGCAGGCGCTGGCGGGGCGAAGCGCTCCGATCAAGCTGATGCTGCTCGATCAGCGAATCGTCGCCGGGCTGGGCAACATCTACGTCTGCGAGGCGCTGTTCCGGGCCGGGATCGATCCGCGCAAGGCCGCGGGTAGAGTTTCCGGCGCGGCGCTCGCCCGGCTCGTGCCAGAGATCAAGGCGGTAATCGCCGAGGCGATCGAGGCGGGCGGATCGACCCTGCGCGATTTCGCCCAGCCCGATGGAGAGCTGGGATATTTCTCCAAGAAGTTCGACGTTTACGATCGCCACGATCAACCCTGCACCCGTTGCGGCGCGCCGATTCGGCGGCTGCCGCAAGGTGGGCGCAGCACGTGGTATTGCGGGAAGTGCCAGAAGTAGGGGAGTGGGCCGGCCAGGCAGGGAAAGCCGGACGGCTTGCCCGCACCGACGTCAGTTGGAAGAAACACTCTCTCGCTTGACGATTCGCGCCTCCACGGTTAAGGGCCGCGCTTCCCGCAGGGCCGACTCCGGTTGGTGCCTCGCTTTTGCATGAGATTCTAAGGACGAACATGGCCAATACGCCGCAAGCCAAGAAGCGCATCCGCCGCAATGAAAAGCGCGCCGAAATCAACGGCAACCGCATGGGCCGTATCCGCACCTTCGTGAAGAAGGTCGAAGCGGCTCTGGCCGGTGGTGACAAGACCGCTGCTGCCGAAGCGCTCAAGGCGGCTCAGCCGGAACTGGCCCGCGGCGTTGCCCGCGGCGTGCTGCACAAGAACACCGCAGCGCGCAAGATGTCGCGCCTGACCAAGCGAATCGCTTCGCTCTGATTCGCCTCTCCCGCGCGATTGGCGGGGGACGAATACGGAACGAAATGAGACAGGGGCCCCCGGTATTCCGGAGGGCCCTTTTGCTTGTGCAGCGCACAAGAAGACCCCCGCCGGGCTAAGGCAATGGATTCCCGCGATTCGCAGGGGTGGTTTTAGGAAAACATAATAATAACAATGGATTGAATGTCGGGGCGGGGATTTCCGGGGGTCCGGTAGAGTCAAGGCCATTTATTTCAGTTTTTTTACCATGTGCTCCTTGCCCTCGGCGCTGAACCGTCCATAACCGAACTCAGGTCCGAGGCCGTCTGGCTCACCGGGCATCCATTCAAATAGCAGATCTTGGCGTCGGCTTCGGGCGGCCGACGTGGCGTGGTGCATTCAGATTGCGCCGGGTATGAACTTTTCGTGCGGGGGCGTTACGAGGTGACGGGAACGGGTATGGGCGGATCGCAAAAGCAGCCTTCCGCCGCTGGGATGACTGAAGAAGAGCGACTGCGCGCTGAACAGGAGGCCCTGGATCTCGCTGCGGACTGGGCTGATATCAGCCAGGGTCTGCGCAAGGATCTGGGGCAGCAGCTGCACAGCCAGTGGATCAAGCCGATCCAGCTGGGCTCGTTCTGCAAGGACGATGGTACGCTCGATCTGTACCTGCCGACCGAATTTTCAGCCAACTGGGTAGCAGACCGATTCGCTGACCGGCTTTCGCTGGCCTGGAAGATCGCCCGGCCCGATATTGCCGCGGTTCGCATTTCGGTCGCGCCCGGGCGGCGTGCGCCTGCCGGGCTGCGTTTTGGTGCGGGTGAAGGCCTGCGCCGCAGCGGCGGGGAAACCGCTTCGGCGCAACCGGGCGATGCCCTGGGCATGGGCGCGGCAGAGCTGGGTGCGCTTGGTCCGAACGGGCTGGGCATGGCCTCGATCGGGCTCGATCCGTCGCTGACGTTCACCACATTCGTTACCGGTGCGGCCAACGTGCTGGCCAGCAACGCCGCGCAGCGCATGGCGGCAACCGAAACCCCGCAGTTCGCGCCGCTCTATCTCAAGGCGGCGACCGGGCAGGGCAAGACCCACCTGCTCCACGCGATCGGCCATGCCTATCTGGCGGCGCATCCGCGGGCGCGGATCTTCTACTGCTCGGCCGAGCGCTTTATGGTCGAATTCGTCCAGGCGCTGCGCCAGAACCAGACGATCGAATTCAAGGCGCGGCTGCGCGGATTCGATCTGCTGCTGGTGGACGATATCCAGTTCATCATCGGCAAGGCCAGCGCGCAGGAAGAACTGCTCTACACGATCGACGCGCTGCTGGCCGAAGGCAAGCGGCTGGTCTTCGCCGCCGATCGCGCGCCGCAGGCGCTCGACGGGGTGGAGCAGCGCCTGCTCAGCCGCCTGTCGATGGGCCTGGTGGCAGACATCCAGCCCGCCGATATCGAGTTGCGCCGCCTGATCCTCGAACACCGGCTCCAGCGTTTTTCGCCGACCCATGTTCCGGCTGACGTGATCGAATTCCTCGCCCGGACGATCAACCGCAACGTGCGTGAGCTGGTCGGCGGCCTCAACAAGCTGATCGCCTATGCCCAGCTGACCGGGCAGGCCGTTTCGCTCCAGCTGGCCGAGGAACAGCTCACCGATATCCTCTCGGCCAACCGTCGCCGGATCACGATTGACGAGATTCAGCGCACCGTCTGCCAGTTCTACCGGGTTGACCGGACCGAAATGGCCAGCAAGCGCCGGGCCCGCGCCGTGGTCCGTCCGCGCCAGGTGGCGATGTACCTCGCCAAGGTGCTGACCCCGCGCAGCTACCCGGAAATCGGCCGCAAGTTCGGCGGGCGCGATCACTCCACGGTGATCCACGCCGTCCGCCTGATCGAGGACCTGCGCACCCGCGACGCCGACATGGACGGCGACGTGCGCAGCCTGCTGCGCCAGCTGGAAAGCTGATCGCCTTCCACCTGTATTCAACTGCTTGAGCACAGCTCGTGCACAGCCTTGTGAACAGGGCTGTGCACAGGCCTGCGCCTGCGCTTCAGCCACTCAGGCGGTAAGCCCCCCATCGACCACCAGCTCGCTGCCGGTGGTGAAGGCGGCGCGGTCGCTGGCGAGGAACACCACGGCATCGGCGACATTCTGCGGCTCGCCCAGATGGCCGAGCGGGTGCATCGCGGATACGTTCGCCAGCACCTCGTTGTCACCAAGGCCCTGGGCCACGGCGAAATCACCGAGCAGGTGGCGGCCCATGTCGGTATCGATCACCCCGGGATGGACCGAATTGACCCGGATCCGGGCGGCGGCCAGTTCCTTGGCGCAGCCTTTTGTGAACAGCCGCACCGCGCCCTTGGTGCTGTTGTAGCAGGTCGCCCCGGCCGCGCCTTCGATCCCGGCCACGGATGACAGGTTGACGATCGCGGTGCCGCCGCGCCACTTGTGCGCGCGCTCGGCCAGCAGCGGAATCGCGGCTCGGGTGCCGAGGAACACCCCTTCGACGTTGACCGTGTGGAGTCGCCGCCAGTCCTCCAGCGTGGTTTCGGTGATCGGCCTGAACAGCCATAGCCCGGCGTTGTTGACCAGAATGTCGAGCC
>Ga0116179_1002307_pt1 | contig 13765 bp, 13 predicted proteins | sample AD_UKC071_MetaG_FD_89751 | JGI IMG/M metagenome (GOLD analysis project Ga0116179, IMG submission 89751) | Active sludge microbial communities of municipal wastewater-treating anaerobic digesters from USA - AD_UKC071_MetaG | ecosystem: Engineered > Bioreactor > Anaerobic > Digestate | place: USA...
CGTAAAGCGGCACTATCGTTGCAGGAAACGGCACCATCATGGTGGCAAGTATGATCCAGAAAAGCGTATTCCTCCCCGTGAACTTGTACTTGGCAAAACCGAAACCCGCCATGGAACAGGTTGTAACCGTAATGATGGTGGGTATCACCGATGTTATGATGCTGTTCATGTAGTAGCGTGCAAAAGGTATCCTCTCAAACACCTCTCGGAAGTTTGCAAATGTCGGGTTTTTCGGGAAGAACGTAGGAGGAAAGAACATTGTTTCCTCGAGCGTCTTGAAGGATGACAGTATCAGCCAAACAAATGGCAACGCCATCATGACGGCTCCCAAGATCACTATGGCATAGATGACCACCCTGCAGGCAATTCGCCCCCATTTTGGTGATTGTCCGGCGCCTTGCTTGTTCTGTCTACGCAGAGCGGAATCGAGCGTGCTGCTATTGGGATGTGCACTCATTCGTAAGTGACCTCCTTGCCGAGAAACTTCCATTGGATCAACGTGATCGCCAGTATTATGGCGAACAAGACAAATGACATTGCCGCAGCGAGTCCAAATTGGAGATCTCCGAACGCGCGCTTGAATATGTACGAGACCGCCACCTGAGTAGAGTTGAGAGGACCGCCCCCTGTCAGCACGTTCACCAATCCAAATACCTGGAACGAACTGATCACGCTAGTAACAAGAATATATAGCGTAGTAGGCTTCAAAAGAGGCAGTGTGATGTATTTGAACGCATCCCAACGCCCTGCACCATCTATCTCAGCAGCCTCATAATACGTTCGTGGTATGCCCTGCAGGGCCGCAAGGTACACGACCATGCGATAGCCTATGCCTGCCCATATCGCCACGAGGATCACTGAGAACATCGCCCAATCCGGATCGCCCAGCCAATTTTGGGGACGAAGCCCAATGAACCTCACTATCTGATTGAATATTCCAAGATTAGGATGATATATCCAAGTCCAGATGACCGCTGCAATGGACATCGGCGTAATCACAGGAAGGTAGTACAGCAACCTGAAAAACTTCCGCCCCTTTATCCCCGTATTCAGCAGGAGCGCAATCAGAAGCGCCAATATCATCTGTAACGGGACTACACCTATCGAATATACAAGCGTATTCTTCATAGATGTCCAGAAGAGAGGATCTGCAAAGAGCTTCCGGTAGTTGTCCAGTCCCACCCAGGGCTGCGTCGGACGGATGATGCTCCAGTTGTGAAAGCTCATCCAGAATCCCATTATCATCGGCACAATCGTAACCATGAGATAAAACACCACGCCCGGCAATATGAATATATACGGAGCGCTAGCCTTCTGAAAACGGTACCACCTGTACTTGCGCTCATTGCCGCCGCATCGTCGCATTGTTGTCGTCTTTGCACTCACAGCGCATCCAACCTCCTTATTATAGCCGTGCTGCGGCACCTAACTGGAATGTGAGGGGTGCGGAGTCGGGATACCAACACCCAGCCCCGCACCCTTATACAAGCTCCATTTGCGCACGACCATGAGAGTTATGGCCCCGTTGGGCCACAACATACTACGGCCTTGCCAGTTCCTGTTGCTCCTTTTCAGCCTTCACGGCCTCTTTCGTGAGCCATTTCAGAGCAGCAGCCGGGCTCTCGCCCTTCAGTGTTATCAGCTGATACGTCTCTCTGATCAGCTCATCATCGAGCCTTCTGGCAGTCCACGGAGCAGGCACGGATTTCTTCATGGATTCCATACAAGGCGCAAGCAATATGTCGTTCTTGTACTCCGGCAGGTCGAGCAGAGCCTTCCTTGAAGGAAGCTCCCCGGTGGTAAGGGTCCAGCGCTTCTGAGCCTCAGCTGAAGTCAGATACGCCACCCATTTGGAGCATATTTCCGATTCAGCCTGGCTGGATACCACATAAGCCCACGAAGTCAGCAGCGTGGCGCGCGAGCCGCCTGCCTTGGGCGCAGGAATCTCGGCTGTCCTGAACTCCAGATCCGGAGCAGTGGTCTTGTTGGCGCCTATCATGGCCGGGTGACCGAAGACCATCCCCACCTTGCCCTGGCGGAACATGTCGTTTCTGCGACCGAACTGAGCATCTTCAACCTTGTAGGTGGTTTCGAGGTCTGTAACAAACTTCAGTGCCTCTATGGCCTGAGGAGAATTGAAATCCGGCAGCTGTGTCTTTGTATTCCACAGCGGAGCACCATTCTGAAGCATCAGCGTAATCACGGTAGGACCATATCCGCCTGTCCCAACGCCCATCTGTGTGGTGATGCCCTTGGCGTCCCTTTTGTGAATCGCCTGCGCATACTTGATCAGCTCATCCCAAGTCTGCGGGGGTCTCTCAGGATCAAGCCCTGCTTCCTTGAACAACTTAGGGTTGTAGAAGAGGACTATCGTCTGAACGTCTACGGGAAAACCATAGTACTTGCCATTATGTTTCATGCGCTTGATCGCCGGTGTAATGAACTCAGATTCTATCTGTCGCGTAGTAGCCACTCGCGAGTCGATAGGCTGAATGACTCCTGAAGCAGCATACGCGGGAACCTGCCCCAGAGGGATCTGGAATGTGTCAGGGCCAGACCCTGCAGCAATTGCAGGGAGAAGCTTTTGGAAGAAATCGTCTTGAGGCACTGATTCGATTTCTATCTTCACATTGGGATTTTCTTTCATGAACTCCTGCGCGAAAGCCTTTACTGTCTCCAAACGTGCTGGAGAATGATGTTGCCAATGTACAATTGTAGTCTTCTTCTGCGCCGATACGCCGCACGTTAACCCCATAAAAAGGGCAATTGCCAAAAGCAACGCGCCGTATCTTCTGATGTTTTTGATCACAATATATACCTCCCAGAATATGCTGACCGCGCCCGAGACGCGATCGCAGAGATGCCCTATATCCTATTGCTCGTTTAGCAATCCACCCTATTCAAAACTGCAACGTCGCCGCAGCTGGCAGACTCATAAGCCGCCAAAGCGACTTCCAATGCCCTTAGACCATCCACCCCGTCAGCGGCGGGCCGACTTCCCTCGCGTACCGCGGACACAAAGTCAGCTACAAGCGCAAGATCCGAACTGTCGCCCCATCCTCTGTAACGAACAGGCCTCTGCGAATCACCGATCTCGACTAGATGCTGAGAAAATGCATCGACGGAGATCACTCCATCGGTTCCGATAATCTCCATCGCAACATCGCCCCATGTGGGGTAGTTTCTCGGCCTTGACCAGCTCGGATCCAGAGTGGCGAAGATACCCTTCTCCATCTCGAAAGCGAGTGTACCGCAGTCGTCGATGTCAAAATCGTGGAACCTGGTGTCTATCTCCGCGTAGACCGACTTGAACTCATCTTTCAAGATCCATCGGAGCAGATCAGCAACGTGAACCGTATGATCGATTACAGCGCCCCCGCCAGAAAGCTCGCGTTTGATGAACCATCCTCCCGGCATGCGTCCATGATTTGTAGCCTTAACGGCGAGCACCTCGCCTACCTTGCCCTCGTCCACCATCTGCTTCGCTCGCATGATTGCAGGCACGTGACGAACCGGAAATGCAGTAGCCAAGGAGACCCCTGCAACTCTACATGCCTCAATCATCTCTACTCCGTCACTTACTGTGACAGCGATAGGCTTCTCGCACAGCACGTGTACGTCTGAACGCGCCGCCATTACCACGTGCTCTTTGTGACGCGCATTCTCAGAGCAAACGATAACAGCATCCACACCCGAACCAAGAAGCTGATCAACATCGCTGAAGTAACGAGTGCCGTATTGTTCCGCCGCCGCTCGGCCGCGGTTTTCATCCTCATCCGCAACTCCAACCAGTTTCGCGTCTGGCAACGCACACACAGCACGAGCGTAACTGTGGGCATGCATGTGGGCAAAACTGATAACGCCTATTCTGAGTTCATTCCCTTGATGTTCTGCAGTCACCCGACCTTCACCACCTCTCCGGTATCAGAAGAGCTGATTGCCGCAAGGCCCACCTCAAGTGCCTCTACAGCGTCTTCGGGGAGCACCCGTGGCAACCGTTCGCCGCGGACATAAGCAAAGAAGTCCTCTATCTCACGTAGGTATGGATCTTTCTCTCTAAGCGGGCTCTCTGACACAGCCACTCCCGGCCCAGCTCCAGCTCCTGTCGCTGCTCCTTCCGCCAGAGGCTCCGGCATCGTGAACAAAGTCAGAGGCTTGGCCTTCGCACTGTCGAACTCTATCATCCCTTCGCTTCCGCGTATCTCGAACTTGTAGGAGAAGGGTCTGGGATGTGCCCAGCTGCCCTCTACATGAGCTATAACACCAGATTTCATACGCACTACGGCAAGGCCGTATTCCATGGGCCTTTCAGTCGAAACCTTTCGCGCTTGGACTCGCTCGACAGGGCCAAAGCACCAATTCAGAAAATCGAAATCGTGTATGGATAAATCCACGAAAACTCCCTTGCTGAGCTGAAAGTCGGCGTACCAGTTGTTCCAGCCTTTGGGAAATGGACCAGTGCGGGAAAACCGCACGACGCCTATTTGCCCCAGCCTGCCAGAGGCTATCATGTCATGCGCCATTTCGTATTCAGGGAAGTAACGCAGTACATGCGCTATCCCAAGTTTCACACCATTAGAATTACATGTTGATATCATGGCATTTGCATCGTCCACTGTAAGCGCAATGGGTTTTTCGCAGAATACATGCTTGCCATGGTGCGCGGCAAGCTCCACTGCTTCCTTGTGCAGGTAAGTTGGAAGGCAGACATCTATCGCATCGACTTCAGGATCGAAAAGAGCAGGTCCCGGATCGATAGTTGCAGTAACGTCGCAGGCATTTGCAAGATGGGCCGCCCTGCTGCGATCGATATCTATTACGTATTTCAGTTTAGCATGGTCGGATCTCATATAGCGCTTCGCATGGGTCCGGCCCATATGGCCAGCTCCCCATATAGCCACGGTATGCACCCTAACGCCCTCCTTGACATTGTAAGCCTGTGTCAGGTCGGACTTCAGAACGACTGCAACCCTAGCAGTCGCAATGCCCGCCTTCAGCATCATCTTTTTGATCTCATGCCTATGATACTGACAGAAATATATGCAGTAGAATAACCGGAGCCTATGGCCCCGGTTCGTTATATTCCTGGACATACAGTAAGACATCTCTTGCCTATCAAAAGCCAATCAGTTTCTGCAAAAGTCAGGTGTACTGGCATTCCTGCCATTTCAATGCGATATCAATATACCATCGGCTCCTAATAGTGTCAATTTTCTAGACTATTCATCGCTTGCCCAGCTCCATGCATGTTTGACTCGTGAGGTATTACGCTTTTGTATGATCGTCACTAATACCATGCAATAATTCAAAGCCATCTCTTCAGAACATGATTACTCTTATTCGAGCTGTCAGATTGCCAACACCTGACGCGAAACGCCCAGGCTATCACAGCTGGGCGCTCAGCGTATCGCTCAGGCACATTTTCAGAGATACTTCTCACAAAAGATAGATGTTTGAATGTGAAAGCGCCTCCCATCACGACTCCAATGTCCACAAGCTGCCTTGCAGAAATGTCATGCCGAGAGGCGCCTATATATGCCGCAGGGTCGCCGCTAGAGAACCCCCATCTCCTTGGCCACCTCGGTGAATGTGGCGAGGGCGAAATCCAAGTCTTCCTTCTGGTGCGCCGCCGACAGCATGCACCTTATCCTCGCCTTGCCCTTTGCCACAGTCGGGTAGGCTATCGACTGGGCAAAAATCCCCTTATCGAATAGCTTTTTCGAGAACGTCACTGCAGTTCCTTCGTCGCCGAGCATTACGGGGGTTATGGGCGTTTGGGTCTTGCCTATGTCAAACCCGGCTTCCTTCAAACCCTTCTGGAAGTATGCAGCGTTGTCCCACAACTTCCTGACAAGCTCATCGCTTTCGACGAGAACATCAACGGCCGCAATTGCTGCAGCGGTATCCGCCGCCGTAAGGCCGGAACTGAACAGGAACGGACGCCCCTTCTGCTTCAGGTAGTCGATGAGAACCTTTGGCCCGGTTATGTATCCTCCCATGACGCCGAAAGCCTTCGACAGCGTGCCCACCTCGATCTCTACCTTGCCTTCCAGATTGAAATGGTTGACGATACCCCGACCGCTGTCTCCGAGGACCCCTTCGCCGTGAGCGTCGTCCGCCATCACCATAGCGCCGAACTCGTCTGCAACCTCAACGATCTCGGGAAGAGGTGCGATGTCCCCGTCCATGCTGAACACCCCGTCCGTGATGATCAGCATCCTGCGGGCAGAATCCTTGTGCTCCATGATCTTGTTCTTCAGGTCCGCAGTGTCATTGTGGGCATACCGGACCACCTTCGCCTTTGACAGCCTGCAACCATCGATAATGCTGGCATGGTTGAGCTCATCCGAAAAGATGATATCGCCGTCACCCGTAATCGCTGGAATAACAGCAAGGTTCGCCACGAACCCACCCTGAAGGACTATGCAGGCTTCCGCGTGCTTGAATTCCGCGAGTTTCCGTTCGAGCTCAAGATGGATGCTCTGAGTGCCCGCAATCGACCTGACCGCCCCGGGGCCAACACCATACTGGTCTATGCCTTTCTTAGCTGCGCTCTTGAGCTCGGGATGGTCGGCAAACCCCAAGTAGTTGTTGGAGCAAAGGTTCAAAACCCTCTTGCCGTCCACTACAATCCAGCCGCCCTGCGGCCCCTCAATCGTCCTTATCACATTGAACAAATTCTGTTCGTGCAAGGACTCGAGTTCCTGCGCCAGAAAATCTAGTTTAGGCATAAGCTAACCCCCCGTTTGCTTGTCTCAATCCGCGCTCCCGTGCGAGAAGCGGTGCCCTGACCGCGTTGACCAGGGCAACGATAATGCCATTACCATTGCATAATCCCCGAAACTATACCACTTATAACTATATCACTAGAGGACCTCGAGGCATAGGTTTTCCAGCCTCCCCAAGCATGTCTTGGTAGCTGCACTTCGCTAACACCTTGCATGATCAACACAGATCACGGATCTCAAGGCCCACACAGGAAAGCGGAGCACACTGGAAAAGAGAAATGACAAGCATCTGAATGCAGCCATACATCAGTGAATTCGTTATTGAGGATTAATCTCCCTTGCGACCTGGCCAGTTCGAGAAGATCATCGTCGCTGATTCCTGGACAACTTTCCGAGATGCCAAGCACGTCATGGCCAAAGGCCCCCAATTACAATACAGTGCAAAATGGGAAATTCTCGTTCGCCAACGCTTCCATTGTTCCCTGCGAGTCAAAGCATAGAATTCCCCATTTTCCAGACACTTAGCTGCAAAGACTAATACGGGCTGAGAGTGCTTTAGGATCAACTGCGGACAGTTTTCCACCCACCCTGCTTTGACGTCTTTACCCCCAGCTGCAACCCATCCAATGTTGACCGACCCAATCCCTAACAGTAAGATGTAGTTAGCACTGTGAGGTGTTTGAGATTGAACAGACTCTATCCGCTATCATTCATTCCTTTATTCAAAGAGAAAATCTGGGGAGGACGTCGTTTCGAATCATGGTTTCCCGTAATCCCTGATGGGCCCATAGGGGAAGCATGGGTCCTTTCAGCCCATCCACACGGGCTGACCCCTACAGAAAACGGATACCTGGCAAACAAGACCATTCCTGAGCTCCTTACGGAGTATGGAGAAGACGTAATCGGCAAGGCTTGGGCCGACCAGGACTATTCCGACCCGCCGCAGTGCTGCAAGTTTCCCCTCCTCATCAAGCTCCTCAACTCCAACGATGACCTCTCTGTCCAGGTGCATCCGGGTGAAGAATATGCAGCAACACACCTGGAAGCATCGGCCAAATCCGAAATGTGGCTGGTTCTTGAAGCAGATCCAGGAGCCTCAATAGTGTATGGCCTCAAAGAAGGCATCGGCCCAAGGGAATTCGCTGAGGCCGCGAAAAGCGGATCCGTAATGGATTACCTCAACGAGGTACAAGTTTCAGCCGGAGACGTCATTGCCATACCGCCCGGGACCATCCACGCCCTAGGCGCAGGTCTTGTGGTCGCAGAAGTCCAACAAAGCTCCGACACGGTCTACCGCATCTGGGACTACAACAGGCCAGGCCTTGACGGAAAGCCTCGCGAGCTCCACATCGACCAAGCGCTAGAAGTGATCGACTATTCACGCCCGCCGGAGATTACGCAGCCGAAAATGGCGTCGCCAAACTCGGGCGTATCCATAGGCTCGTTCGCAGGCTTCGACGTCCAACTCGCAAGGTGCTGCGGCAGATGGGAACGGCGCCCATCGCCCTCTTCGTTCACTGCCTTCCTGTTCCTCGGGGGTACAGGAGAGGTGGCATGGGGAGAAGATGAAAGGGCGCACATTTCCGTACGCCCCGGATCATCAGTATTGATACCTGCGAGCTGCCCTGATTATGCACTCCGGTCGGTATCGTCCGATCTCGTATTCTTGGAAGTCAGTCGCGCACTATAGCAGCAAGCCCCGGCCCGTATGGCGCGCGAACTATCCCCCGCTCCGTGATGATCGCCGACATGAGATTGTGCGGTGTCACATCGAAAGCCGGGTTATAAACCTTCACACCATCAGGAGCAGTCTGCTTTCCGAACCCGTGGGTCACTTCCCGCGGGTTCCTTTGTTCTATGGGAATCTCCGCTCCGCTGGCAAGCGACAAGTCAAAGGTGGACGTGGGGCATGCCACGAAGAACGGAATGTCGTGCATGTGCGCAAGACAAGCAACTCCATATGTCCCGATCTTGTTGCATACATCCCCATTGGCGGCAACACGGTCGGCCCCGAGAATGACCAAGTCGATCTCGCCCCTGCCCATCAAAGAGGCAGCCATGTTGTCGCATATGACCGTTACATCTATCCCCGCCTCCATCAGCTCAAAAGCCGTAAGACGCGATCCCTGCAAAAGCGGCCTAGTCTCATCCGCCCAGACTCTAAACTCCTTGCCTTGCTCCTGGGCCACATAAAGAGCCGCTAAGGCTGTCCCCCAGCCTGCAGTGGCCAGGGCCCCGGCGTTGCAGTGGGTCAGAATAGATGCGCCGTCAGGTATGAGACTCGCACCGTACTCCCCTATCGCCCTGCATACCTTGTTGTCCTCGTCTATCATGATTATGGCCTCGCTCAGGATAGCCTCCACAAGTGCCTCCGGGTCCGCCCTCTCTCCGCGACTATAGGCGCTATCCGCAACCTCCCCGGCCACGCGCTTCACCCGCTTGACAGCCCATGCCAAGTTCACTGCCGTCGGCCGCACGCACGCCACCTCGGAGCAGACACCATCGAGGACCTCAAAAAACTCTTTTTCAGACGAAAAGCTCCTGTTAGCAACCCCCAAGTAGACACCGAACGCGCCCGCTATCCCAATCGCTGGCGCCCCGCGCACTCTGAGCTCCGCTATAGCCTCGCACATCGCGTCCATAGCTGATATGTCGATGTATCTTAGTTCAGTTGGAAGGAGAGTCTGGTCGATGAGGCGGACCACTCGCTTGTCGCCATCCCATGTGATCGGCTCCAAACGGACAGGCCTACCGCTGCCCTTCCTCCCCGAAGATGTCGTTGACAACAGATCATCCCCCTTGTCCATGTCCGTCTTTCCCATCATCTTTCTCGGACATCCTCGGTCTTTCCTGCCAGCCCGCCGCCATATCCGCATTTCATAAGGTCGCCGGATGCGCCCTATGCCATGGCGGTTTGCAGTCGCACGCATGGAGGAGTATGGACGCATCAGGCGAATCTGCACACCAGGAGGTGGCATCAGTGAATAGCCTTTCCTTTCCTGAAGATTTCTTGTGGGGCGTAGCAACATCCGGACATCAAGTAGAGGGCAACAACACCGCAAGCGACTGGTGGGCATGGGAACCCGGGAAGATCGAAGGCGGCCTCACATCAGGCCGGGCCTGCGACGCGTGGAACAGATACGAGGAAGACTACGCGACCATGAAGTCCATGGGGCTCAACGCCTACAGGATGGGAATTGAATGGGCCCGAGTGGAGCCGCGCCCCGGCATGTGGGATGATGCCGCCTTTGCCCACTATGAAGCAATGATGGAGTCTCTGTCCGAAAAGGGAATCGCAATTTGCCTCACTCTTTATCACTGGGTGCTGCCAAAATGGGTGGCTGACCAGGACGGATGGGAAAATCCCGCAACATGCGATGCATTCCTCCGCTTCGTGCAAGAGGTCGTAAACCGGCTCGGCAAGTACCCCCTCCTTTGGTGCACTTTGAATGAACCCAACGTCTACACTATGTTCTCTTACGTAACCGGCGAGTTTCCGCCCGAAAAGCGATCCCTCAGAGCCGCCCGCCGAGTCACCCGTCACCTCTTGACCGCCCACGCAGGCGCCTACTCAATCATCTGTGAGGGCGATAGCAAAAGCGCCGACCCGAACAGCAGGCCACTTATTGGCATAGCCCACAACATGACGGACTTTGCCCCTGCCAGCCACAGCCCATTTGATCGCGCCATAGCGAAATACCAGTCCAAGTCCTGGAACAGCTCATACATAGAAGCCCTAGTCACAGGACGAATGCCGGGCCCATTCGGCGACGGAAAACCTATCCCGGGTTTGGCTGGATCCCTCACATACATGGGACTCAACTATTACACCAGACGGACCGTAGCTTTCCGCCCAAACGGCATCTCCAACGCCTTCAGCCAAGAAGTCTTCCCGATAGGCACAGAGCTCAACGATTTCGGCTGGGCGGTCTGCCCAGAGGGGATATACAATTGCCTTGTGGAACTCGGGAAACTTCGTATCCCAGTATACATCACTGAAAATGGAGTGGCCGATGCCAACGACTCGATGCGCCCGCGCTACATCGTTGAACACCTCCGGGAGGTGTGGCGCGCAATTGGCAGCGGCGTTGACGTGCGCGGCTATTTTTATTGGACCTTCCAAGACAACTTCGAATGGCGTGCAGGATACACACAGAAGTTTGGCCTCTTCGAACTTGACCCGACCGATCCGAACCTGCAAAGGACGCCCCGAAGAAGTGCGGAGATGTATGCGAAGATAGCCAAAGCCAACGGAATTACGGAGAGCATTTCAACAAAATACCTGGGGAAGTGAGCAATGCCACGGAAAAGCAAAGCTTCGCGCAAAAAGCGAGGGGATTACAAGAGCCTATCTAAGTGACTCCCCATAAGTTTTTGCGCTATCGGTTAGCCTGCCATATGATGTCTGCTAGGCGTGGACACGTCTTTGCACCTATGTCGCAGTGCGATAATTGGTTCGCATTTGTACATCGACAACGTACACATCTTGGCCTTACCATAAATGCCCGCAGCACTCAGCCGCGCCGGGATATGATCCTCGGGGCAAAGCCAGGGTAGATCGAAATCCCGGTTCGACGCTCGCGGGCAACCATCTTCTTTACAACCACGAAAGCGACGCGCATACGCTCCCGACCATGAGATCCGTATTAGCGCTCCAGCAGTTTATGCATTCATATGGTCGCTTTTCGGGCGCGGGTGTCAAAGTTTTAGACTGGTCTGTAAAACCTGCTCGCCCCCGCGGCCAGCTCCACGCCGCACGGCGCTTCCCTAGGCTTCTACCGAAGGCCAAACTTACAAGTAAAGACCTTAGCAGTCCCCCGGCTAAGTCGCAGACACCGGCAGTACAAACTCGAGGGGCGTGCAGAGATTTGTTGCGGTCTAATTAGGAATTAGACATCCCTGTTCATTTTCGCACATTTCAAGGTCGCAACTGTCCAATTTCCAGTCGCTTTTCCCGACCACGAAAATGGCACTGCCTCCTAAAGTCCGCCTCTACCGCACCACGTGTGCGCAAAGCCCTAAAGATAGATCCTCAGGCATGGTCCGGAAAAGCGAACCCAAACCCAAAAAATGCACACGTCATCCAGTATCCGCATGCACTCGAAGGTGTATGCAGACGACCTTCCAGCATTTCCAAGCAGCTCAGGGGAAATGCCTTGGGCCAATTGAGCGGCAGAAGCCTGAAATACGAGGAACGCAAACCCGAAAGTCGCACAAGAACTTGGCAAGACTCGCGCCTTGCCCTGACAAACTCCACCATATGCCTTCAAAGGCAACCGCCCTCGCAGGCAACACAGCCCTACAACAGCCTCGCTCCACAGTACCGACAGAAAACATCCTTCTGTCCGGCAGCTCGCCCACACGCCTGGCACGCCCGTTTGGGCGCCTGCTTTGCCTTATGCGCCTCGGGTTTTGCTGAGCCCACAACCTTCGTATCATAGATTCCCGTGCCTGGAATGCTCACAGTGCGCCTGATCTTCCCATCCGGGCTGACACTGACCCGAAAACCCGGGACACCAATAGAAGCGCCGACCCCCGATTTGCTCAGGTTTATCCTGCCGTATTTGCCGATTTTCTTCGACTTTTTGAACCTGACCGCCACTACACTCCCTCCTAGCCAAAAATCCCGACTATTAGCAGGCGCCTCAGCTTGCGCCAACACCGCTTCGCTTCAAAATCCCGCCCGCCTTTCGCCTTGCCTTCCCCTCTATAATTATAGAATGAACGCAAAAGCCCTTCAGCAATCCTGCACAAACCTCTCACCGTGTTTCAACCTAAAGGAGAATAAGCCCGATGGCCAACACTAGGACGCAGCCAACCTAATGAGCATTGCTACCGGAAACAAGTTCTACACTCCGTACCTGCTTTACAATGTTCAGGCCGAAACCTCTGTCTTCATGGCATGTCCCCTTTGCCAAAACCCCAAAGATCAGACGCTCGGATTTCCCTCCGCCCCGCATTTGGAACTTCCTCTTTCAAGCCGCGTCATATCGGTTGAGAAGGAGTATGCCCGGAGCGAAAGGCCTAGGCCTGAACCGTCGCCTATCTCCCCCGGAAACTTGCCCTTCCTACCTGCCAGCAATCATTTGGCTGAGGCAGGCAGGAACACCAGGGCGGATGCCGTAGTACTATTCTGTTGGGGATTGCGGATTTTATCGCCACCCCCAGCAGGAATCGACAGGCATCCTAAGGGGTGAGCCAGGTGTATACGGATCTCTCTGATGAGCAGCTTATAGAGCTTCACCTTTCGGGCGACCCGAGAGGAATGGAAGCGATCTACGATAGATACTTCGATCGCATATACAGGCTGGCCTACTCGAAGCTGGGAAATACCCCCGACGCCGAAGACGTAACATCCGCCGTTTTTATGAAACTATGCAGATCCCTCGGCACGTTCAGGGGTGACTCAAAGCTCTCGACGTGGATATACACTGTATCGAACAATGCGATAACCGACTTTCTGAGAAAAAAGCGTCCGGCTCTGTCGCTGGACGCAGACATGATGATGGATGACGGTGACTCTGTGCCGCGCGAGATCAAAGACGACTCCCGCGGACCCGAAGAACTGGCGTGCGAGGATGATTTCGCCCGCTATGTAATGAGCAAACTTGAGGGGCTTCCGCCCCATCAGCGTACAGTCATTGAGCTCAGATATTTCATGGAACTGAGCTATCAAGAGATCGCAGACCAACTCGGGATCGAACTGGGAACAGTGAAGTCCAGGTTGAATAGGGCAATTGGCGCCCTGCGATCCATGTGTTCCTCTGACAGTGAGGTGAATGCAAATGCAATGCGATGATCTGGGCCCGAAGAACAAGATAATAGATGCATCCACTCCGACGGGCTTTTCGCACGAGTGCTTCGAAGACGACGCCACATGCGAAAAGGACCTCGCTATCATCGAGGCCCTTCACTCCGGTATAGCGGCAACCCCCGAATTTCGGGCCAGCCTCAAACAGGAGTTCATGGCAGAGGCCAGAGCCGATGCAGCCAGGCATGCAGAGAGCGCAGCCAAAATGAACAAGCCTGCATCGGAA
>Ga0116179_1002321_pt1 | contig 13731 bp, 11 predicted proteins | sample AD_UKC071_MetaG_FD_89751 | JGI IMG/M metagenome (GOLD analysis project Ga0116179, IMG submission 89751) | Active sludge microbial communities of municipal wastewater-treating anaerobic digesters from USA - AD_UKC071_MetaG | ecosystem: Engineered > Bioreactor > Anaerobic > Digestate | place: USA...
CATAGGTATCGGTCGCGGCGTTGAAGCCCTGGTTCTGATCGCCTTCGCGCAGCAGGTTGCCCGAAACAACCGCGCCATCGTGGCCGGCGTTTTCGGCGATCTGCCGCAGCGGGGCCATGATCGCCTTGCGGACGATGTCGATGCCCTTGGTCTGATCGTCGTTGCCGCCCTTCAGGCCTTCAAGCGCCTTGGTGGCATAGAGCAGCGCGGTGCCGCCGCCCGGAACGATGCCTTCTTCCACCGCGGCGCGGGTGGCGTGCAGCGCATCGTCAACGCGGTCCTTGCGTTCCTTCACTTCAACTTCGGTCGCACCGCCAACCTTGATCACGGCAACCCCGCCGGCCAGCTTGGCCAGGCGTTCCTGCAGCTTTTCACGGTCGTAATCGCTGGTGGTGGTTTCGATCTGGGCGCGAATCTGTTCGACCCGGGCCTTGATCTCGTCCGCGCTGCCGGCGCCATCGACGATGGTGGTGTTGTCCTTGTCGATCGTGACGCGCTTGGCCTGGCCGAGCATATTCAGCGTGACCGATTCAAGCTTGATGCCCAGATCTTCGCTGATCATTTCGCCCTGGCTCAGGATCGCGATGTCCTGCAGCATCGCCTTGCGGCGATCGCCGAAGCCCGGTGCCTTGACCGCCGCGATCTTCAGACCGCCGCGCAGCTTGTTGACCACCAGCGTGGCCAGCGCCTCGCCTTCGATGTCTTCGGCGATGATCAGCAGCGGACGGCCCGACTGGACCACCGCTTCGAGCACCGGCAGCATCGACTGCAGGTTCGACAGCTTCTTTTCGTGGATCAGGATGTACGGGTTTTCCAGCTCAACCGTCATCTTTTCCGGGTTGGTGATGAAGTAGGGCGAGAGATAGCCGCGGTCGAACTGCATGCCTTCAACGACATCGAGTTCGAATTCGAGGCCCTTGGCCTCTTCCACGGTGATCACGCCTTCCTTGCCGACCTTTTCCATGGCTTCGGCGATCTTTTCGCCGACTTCCTTGTCGCCATTGGCCGAGATGATCCCGACCTGGGCGATTTCGGACGAACCGGAGACCGGAGTGGAACGAGCCTTGAGGTCTTCGACCACCTTGGCCACGGCAACGTCGATGCCGCGCTTCAGGTCCATCGGGTTCATCCCGGCGGCGACCGAGGTCATGCCTTCGCGGACGATCGCCTGTGCCAGCACGGTGGCGGTGGTGGTACCGTCGCCGGCAGCGTCATTGGCCTTTGAAGCCACTTCGCGCAGCATCTGGGCGCCCATGTTCTCGAACTTGTCCTTGAGTTCGATTTCCTTGGCGACCGAAACGCCGTCCTTGGTGATGCGCGGTGCGCCGAAGCTCTTGTCGATCACGACGTTGCGGCCCTTGGGGCCCAGCGTAACCTTGACGGCGTTGGCGAGGATATCGACCCCGGCGAGAATGCGCTCGCGGGCGTCACGTCCGAATTTCACGTCCTTTGCGGCCATGATATTGTTCCTTCAGAATTGCGTTGAATGGGAGCGTGGACCACTTGGACCACAGCCCTGGTCCGTAAAAAATCGCGTCCTCAGCCGATGATGCCGAGGATGTCCGATTCCTTCATGATCAGCAGGTCTTCACCGTCGAGCTTGACTTCGGTGCCCGACCACTTGCCGAACAGCACCTTGTCTCCGGCCTTGACGTCGAGCGGGGTAACCTTGCCGTCTTCGGCCTTGTTGCCAGCACCGGCAGCAACGACGATGCCTTCGGCCGGCTTTTCCTTGGCGCTATCGGGGATGATGATGCCGCCGGCGGTCTTTTCCTCGGCCTCGACACGGCGAACAAGCACGCGATCGTGCAACGGACGGAAGCTCATGTGGATGTCCTCTCTACATGATGGTTGCAATAATCTTGGCACTCCCTGCCTGAGAGTGCCAGCTGGGGCCATATGGGTTCGCGAATGTGTCCCGTCAAGGACGGGGGCGCGGAAAAAAGACTCGCTTTTCTCAGCTTGGGAGCAGCCCCAGCCGGTCACGCGCCGACCAGCGGTGCAGAAGCAGCAGGGCCACCACCACCAGCCCTGCGGCCAGCCCGATCCAGACCCCGAGGCCGGCCAGCGGGGTCAGAAAGCCCAGCCCCAGCGAAGTCGAGAAGCCAACCAGCCAGTATCCGGCGAGCGCGATCAGCATCGGCACCCGGGTATCCTGCAACCCGCGCAGGGCGCCGGCCAGCACCGCCTGTATCCCGTCGAACAGCTGGAACGCGGCGGCGATCGCCAGGAAGCCAACGGCATGGCGGACCAAGGCGGCATTCGCCGGATCGGCGGGATCGACATAGAGCGCGATCACCTCGCGCGGGATCAGGATCATCGCCGCCGCCGGGAAGATCATATAGGCCAGCGCGATCCACAGCGCCGCTTTGCCCGCTGCGGCGATCGCCGCCTGGTTGCCCGCGCCGTAATGATAGCCGACCCGGATCGTCGCCGCCTGGCCCACGCCGAAAGGGATCTGAAAGGCCAGCGCCGCCACCTGCAGCGCCACGGTGTGCCCGGCCAGTTCGGCCTTGCCGATCAGCCCCATCAGGAACGCCGCACTGGAGAACAAGCCGCCCTCGGCCAGGATGATCAGCGCAATCGGCGTACCGATCCGCATCAGATCGCGCAGCCGCTGCCATTCGGGCCGCCACCAGCGCCCGAACAGGTGATAGCGCCGCATCCGCCGGTCGGCCCGGATCGCCACGACATAAGCCGCTAGCATCGCCAGCGCGGTGATCACGCTCGACAGCGCCGATCCGTCCAGCCCCATTGCGGGCGCGCCGAAATGGCCAAAGACGAAAGCATAGTTACCGAGCGCGTTGATCAGGATCGCCAGCAGGGTAATCATCGTCGCGAACAGCGGCCGCCCCAGCGCGGAGACGAAATTGCGCAGCACACCGGCCATGATGTTGGGCACGGTGGCCCACATCAGGATCATCAGGAACCGCCCGGCCAAGGCGGCAACCTCAGGGTCCTGCCCGCTGAGCAGCAGCAATGCCTCACCATTGGCGGCGACCAGCATGGCCAGTACGCCGCTGCACAGTGCCAGCCACAGCGCCATCCGCACCGAACGCCGAACCTCGCGCACGGCATGACGGCGGCGACCCAGTTCTGCCGCGATCAGCGGGGCACAGGCGCCGGTCAGCCCGATCAGGCACCACATCATCAGCCCGAACATGGTGGTAGCCAGCGATGATGCCGCCAGCGCTGTTTCGCCAAGCCGTGCCACGAAGATTACATCGATGGCATAGACCAGCATCTGCAGCAGGTTGGCAGCCGCCAAGGGCGCTGCCAGCCGCAACGTTTCACGCAATTCGCTGCGCCATGGATCAAGAGGCTTTGGCCCGGTCATAGGGCCGACCCGCCTAGGCCTGCCGGGGCGGTCGTGACAGTGCTTTCGAACCGGCGGGTGCATTTGGCGCGCAAACCGTGCGCTTCATGCAACGATTGCTGCAAGAAAAACACTTCACCTTCATGGCAGGGTCTATGTATAAGAAAACGCTAATCAAGGTCGATCGCTTCGGCGCGGTGGACTGTGCGATGAGGAGGGATCGATTCATGCGTACCGTGTTAAGGACTTTGGCTGCTTCCGCGCTTGCTCTGGCTGTTGCCGCCTGTGGCTCGCCGCCCGAAGACAAGGCCGCCGACAGCGCGGCACCGGCCGCTGACAGTGCAGCCCCCGTCGCCAGCGAAGCCGCCACCGCCACCGCCGCGGCCACTACCGCTGCCGCCGATGGCAAACCCGCCGCTTTTGCGCAGTGCGCCACCTGCCATTCGACCGAACCGGGCAAGACCATGGTCGGGCCGAGCCTGGCCGGGGTCTATGGCACCAAGTCGGCCGAAGTGGCCGGCTTCGCTTTTTCCGATGCGATGAAGAAGGCCAACCTGACCTGGGATGACAAGACCCTGGACGAGTACCTGACCAACCCGATGAAGATGGTCCCCGGCACCAGAATGACCTTTGCCGGTCTTTCCGACCCGGCCCAGCGCAAGGCTGTGATCGACTATCTCAAGACACTGAAATAACCCGAAGGCGAAACGCCAACTGACTTTCGGGTCGCGCAAGGGGCCGGGGGTGCAAACTCCCGGCCCCGTTTTTTACGGCATCGACCGGGTTACAGGCGGGCGGCACCCAGTTTTGCCGCCCACTGCGTCAGCAGCTCCTTCAGCAGACATTCGCGGGCGTATTCGCCCAGTTCGTCCTCGATTACCTCAAGGGTTTCGAACGCAAAGGCCGCTTCGCCGTGCGCGGTCCACTCCGCCTGCAATGCTGCGATCGGGTGGCTGCCCTGGCGGAGCGTGAACCATTGCCGGTTCCTGATCGTTGCCAGATCGGGCGCGATCCCCACCCAGGCCCGCCCTGCGGCAAGGCAGCGGATCGCATAGATGCCGCTTTCGACCTTGCGCTCCTTGTAGGCAGCGATCGCCGCCTTCCGCTCGTCATGTTTCATGTCGCTGGCGCTCCTGCCGTCCGGTGAATCGTTGTGCGCGGATCATAATATTATCCGGGTATATTGACAAAGATAAATTTATCCGGGTAAATATCGGCCATAGACACGCCGTACGCGGACTTGCCGGCGATGCCCTGCAAGGTGCGCAGGCCGCGTCGATGCAGGAGAACGAGTGATGCAGTTGCTATCGCGCAAACGCCGACTGTCGGATTTTATCAGCAGGGTCTGGGACAACGGCGATCTTGATGCCGTTGATGCCGATCTGGCCGACACCTATACCATCCACCACGATCCGGGTGATCCCTGGGACGGACAAGTCCTGGACCGGGCAGGGTTCAAGGATCGGGTGGCGAAGTCACGCGCTGCCTTTCCCGATCAACATTTCGATATCCAGGCGCTGATCGCCGAAGGCGATAGCGTTGTGATGACCTGGCTTTGGACCGCTACCCACACTGGCGATCTGCCCGGATTTCCCGCCACCGGGCGGCCTGTCCGTATGTCAGGGGCGACGGTTTATGGCTTTGATCAGGATCTGCGCCTGACCGGGCACTGGCAGATCACGGATCGGCTTGGGGTCTATCAGCAGCTGCAGCAGAATCTGGCCGCGCAAAGCGGAACCGGCTAAACCGTGAGCAGTGTCTGAACGCAAAAAGGGCGGCCCCGAAAGGAGCCGCCCTTTGCTGTTTCGCGTTGAAGCGCGAAGCGAGCTTACTTGAGCTCGACGGTACCGCCAGCGGCAGTGATCTTGGCGACGATGTCGTCGGCTTCGGCCTTCGAAATGCCTTCCTTGATCGCCTTCGGAGCCGATTCGACCAGCGCCTTGGCTTCGGTCAGGCCCAGGCTGGTGATCGCGCGGACTTCCTTGATGACGGCGATCTTGTTGCCGCCGTCGCCGGTCAGCACGACGTCAAATTCGGTCTTTTCTTCGGCAGCGGCAGCAGCTTCGCCACCACCAGCGGGGGCGGCAACGGCAACGGCAGCAGCGGCGCTCACGCCCCAGGCTTCTTCAAGGGCCTTGGCGAGGTCGGCGGCTTCGAGAACGGTCAGCTTCGAAAGTTCTTCAACAAGCTTGGCAATATCGGCCATGATGTTTCACTCCTGATTGATGGACCCGGGGGACTGCCCCGGGGAATTCGTTGAACGGTCTTATGCGGCTTCCTTGGCGTAGGCACCAAAGACGCGGGCCAGCTTGGCCGCCGGGGCGGTCGAAAGCTGGGCGATCTTGGTGGCCGGAGCCTGGACCAGTCCGATGAGCTTGGCGCGCAGTTCGTCCAGCGAGGGCATCGAGGCGAGCGCCTTGACACCTTCGGGGGTGAGAACCTGCGAACCCATCGATCCGCCGACGATTTCGATCTTGTCGTTCGTCTTGGCGAAATCCACGACCGCCTTGGCGGCGGCAACCGGATCGACCGAAGCGGCGATCGCGGTGGGACCGGTGAGCAGTTCACCGATGCCTTCGTAGGACGTGTCCTTGATGGCAAGCTTGGCAAGACGGTTCTTCGCAACCTTGTAGGACGCACCGGCGTCGCGGATCTTGTTGCGCAGGTCGGTGGACTGGGCCACCGTCATGCCGAGGTTGCGGGTGACAACCACCACGCCAACTTCGTTGAAGACCGCGTTCAGCGATGCGACCGATTCGGCTTTTTGCGAACGATCCATGCCTTACTCCTTCACAAATGACCGCAAGAGGGCTTGCCCCGAACGGCCGGCTACGTTTGTCCGTGGCGCTGGTGCACCACGGGCGAGTCCGTTGCGATGGGGAAGGAGGGCGCGGGAAACGCCAGGCCGGGCCCGGGCAAAGCCAGGGGCCGGAATTTTCTCTGTCCCCGTCTAGGCTGCGAATTAAGCCCCGTATCAAGTATGGGGCAGCAGCTGTCTCGGACGGATGACACGGAACCCGAAGGAACCGGTCGGGGCGGGCCAATAGCGCGGTTCGCGGGAGAGTCAAGGAAAAGGGCGCCCCGCGACCGGAGCGCCCCCTTGGTAATTCATTCGGCTTCGTAGCCCAGCAGATCGCCCGGCTGGCAATCGAGCACCTCGCAAATCGCCTCCAGCGTGGAGAAACGGACTGCCTTGGCCTTGCCGGTCTTGAGGATCGAGAGGTTGGCAAGGGTGATGTCGACCCGTTCGGCCAGCTCGGTCAGAGTCATCCGCCGGGCGTGGAGCAGATCATCGAGTTTGACGGTAATCGGCATCACACGGTTCCTTCCAGCTCTTCGCGCATCCGGGTGCCTTCGCGGAACACGCGGGCGAGGATGAACAGGATCAGGGTCAGCAGGATGCCGCCGCCATCGAGCCCGCCGCCAACGTGCAAGTCCTTGTCAACCTTGTCGGCATAGGACGCGAACCACAGCGCCATGGCTCCTATCGGCAACAGCAGGACCTGCGCGGCGACCGAGATCCAGCCCATCCGGCTCAGTCGATCGGCGTTTTCGGGGTGAAACGGGTCACCGTCTCCGACCGAATCGATAATCCCGCGCAGTTCCGAGAAGAAGCGCTGACCCAGCCACATCAGGCCCATCCCGGTCAGCATCGCGGCGGCGATCAGCCATGTCCCGTAGTCCGGCACACCGGCCTTGCCCATTTCGGCAAGCACTTCGGCCCGGCCAACAGTCAAGACGACGGCGATTCCGATCCCGAGCAGGACCATCGCCAGGATCGTCAGGATCTGGGCCATGATGGTGATGACCTTGGCCGCGATCAGCAGCGGGTCGGTGAGTTTCTTGGACATGGTGGAACCTCCCCGTTTCAGGTTGATGGTGCTCAGACGAGTTCGCTCAGCACCACAGTGGTGGGACCGGACGACTGGGCCTTGGCGGGCACGGCATAGGTCTGGCCGACCATCAACACGGTCAGCAGGGCAGCGGCAAGACCGGCAAGCGAGTGGGAATTAAATTTGGTCATTTCTCGAACTCCGATATGGTTGATATCGACATTCAATAAATTGAGTCGCGCATATTGTCAAACGATAATATCGTTTTTCGATATTTTGCGTATCGTTTTGCGGAAATCCGAGGTCTTCCCGCCTCTTTCGGGCACTCCGCGAGCGGTGCGCCGGGCGGCGCGGTTCCTTCGTGGGGTTCACGCAGAGAGCGCAGAGAAGAAAGAAGAGGCGCGGAGGCGTTGGTGCTGGCCGCGCCGCAGGCTCAAAAATCTTTGCCCCGGCTTTGCCGCAGCGTTTCATATTTCAAACGGCTTCGCCGCACAGACCACCCACTCTGCGCCTCTTCCTTCTTCTCTGCGCCTCTGCGTGAACCCTTCCCCGACCGCCGCCCCACCGCGCGCCCCATCCGGCACAAGCATCCCCGACGCAGGCCGGGCGCCCCCGTTTGACAATCCAACAGCCGAAACCTATATGCAGCCCTCGCTCATCGCTTCGAGCAAGCGCGGCCCATGCGCGGGGGCCAAGCACGGAAGGAGGCGGCGGGTATTCCATCTGACGCGACAGGCTGCGGGCCGTTCCCGAATCGGGGGCGTTTGCCATGCGGCCTTTTTGTCGTCCGGTGGAGCGCCACATTTGCCGCGCGTGGCACAATTCATCGCCGGAATTCCGGCACTTTAGCGAAAGAGGCAAGACCCTCCCATGGCCAAGAAGGCTTCCAGCACCGCCGCCGCGCCCCGCGCTTCGGCGAAGAAGCGCATCCGCAAGATCTTCGGCGACATCCACGAAGTGGTGAAGATGCCGAACCTGATCGAGGTTCAGCGCGAATCGTACGAACAGTTCCTGCGCAGCGATCCGGCCACCGGCTATGTCTCGGGCCTGGAAAAGACCCTGCGCTCGGTCTTCCCGATCCGCGATTTCGCCGGGACCAGCGAGCTGGACTTCGTTCACTACGAACTGGAAGACCCCAAGTACGACACCACCGAATGCCGCCAGCGCGGGATCACCTATGCCGCGCCGATGAAGGTCACGCTGCGCCTGATCGTGTTCGAAGTCGATGCCGAAACCGAAACCCGCAGCGTCCTCGATATCAAGGAACAGGACGTTTACATGGGCGATATGCCGCTCATGACCGAGAACGGCACCTTCATCGTCAACGGTACCGAGCGCGTGATCGTTTCGCAGATGCACCGTTCGCCCGGCGTGCTGTTCGATCACGATCGCGGCAAGACCCATTCTTCGGGCAAGTACCTGTTCGCCGCCCGCGTGATCCCCTATCGCGGTTCGTGGCTGGACTTCGAATTCGACGCCAAGGACATCGTCAACGTCCGGATCGACCGCAAGCGCAAGCTGCCGGTCACCGCGCTGCTGCACGCGCTCGGCCTCGATGACGAAGGCATCCTCAACTACTTCTACCAGACCGTCACCTGGAAGCGCGGTGAAGGCGGCTGGCGCCTGCCCTACGTCGCCGAACAGTGGCGCGGCGGCAAGCCGGCCTTCGACATTGTCGATGCCAAGTCGGGCGAAGTGATCTTCCCGGCCGGGCAGAAGATTTCGCCCCGCGCCGCCAACAAGGCGGAAAAGGACGGCCTGTCCGAACTGCTGATCCCGACCGAGGAAGTGTTCGGTCGCTATTCGGCCAAGGACCTGATCGACGAATCGACCGGCCGGATCTGGATCGAGGCTGGCGACGAAGTTTCGCCTGAAAACCTCGACGCGCTCGACAAGGCCGGGATCGACCAGCTTGAACTGCTCGACATCGATCACGTCAACACCGGTCCGTGGATCCGCAACACCCTGAAAGCCGACAAGGCGCCTGACCGCGATCACGCGCTGGCCGATATCTACCGGGTCATGCGCCCGGGCGAACCGCCGACGCGCGAAACCGCCGAAGCGCTGTTCGAAGGCCTGTTCTTCGATGCCGACCGCTATGACCTGTCGGCCGTTGGCCGCGTCAAGCTCAACATGCGCCTTGCGCTCGATGCCGAAGACACCGTCACCACGCTGCGGACCGAGGACATCCTCGCCGTGGTCAAGGAGCTGGTGAACCTGAAGGACGGCAAGGGTGAAGTCGATGACATCGACAACCTTGGCAACCGCCGCGTCCGCTCGGTCGGCGAACTGCTGGAAAACCAGTACCGCGTTGGCCTGCTGCGCATGGAACGCGCGGTCAAGGAACGGATGAGCAGCGTCGATGTATCGACCGTGATGCCGAACGACCTGATCAACGCCAAGCCGGCCGTGGCCGCGGTGCGCGAATTCTTCGGCTCGTCGCAGCTCTCGCAGTTCATGGACCAGACCAACCCGCTGTCGGAAGTCACCCACAAGCGCCGCGTTTCGGCGCTTGGCCCGGGCGGTCTGACCCGCGAACGCGCTGGCTTCGAAGTCCGCGACGTTCACCCGACCCACTATGGCCGGATCTGCCCGATCGAAACGCCGGAAGGCCCGAACATCGGTCTGATCAACTCGCTGTCAACCTTCGCCCGCGTCAACAAGTACGGTTTCATCGAAACCCCGTACCGCAAGGTGGTTGACGGCAAGGTGACTGGCGAGGTGGTCTATCTCTCCGCGATGGAAGAGCAGAAGCACACCGTCGCCCAGGCCTCGGCTGAAACCAATGCCGACGGCTCGTTTGTCGAGGAACTGGTCTCTGCCCGTGAAAGCGGCGAATTCGTGATGGCCCCGCGCGATCACGTCACGCTGATGGACGTCAGCCCCAAGCAGCTGGTTTCGGTTGCCGCATCGCTGATCCCGTTCCTTGAAAACGACGACGCCAACCGCGCGCTGATGGGATCGAACATGCAGCGCCAGGCGGTGCCGCTGGTTCGCGCCGAAGCGCCGTTCGTCGGCACCGGGATGGAAGAAACCGTCGCGCGCGATTCGGGCGCGGCAATCGGCGCGCTGCGCGGCGGGATCGTCGATCAGGTTGACGCCACCCGTATCGTGATCCGCGCTTCGGGCGATATCGAACCCGGCCAGTCGGGCGTCGATATCTACCGTCTGCAGAAGTTCGAACGTTCCAACCAGTCAACCTGCATCAACCAGCGTCCGCTGGTGAAGGTCGGCGACGTGGTCGAAGCCGGTGACATCCTGGCCGACGGTCCCTCGACCGAGCTGGGTGAACTGGCGCTGGGCCGCAACGTGCTCGTCGCCTTCATGCCGTGGAACGGCTACAACTACGAAGACTCGATCCTGATCAGCGAACGCATCGTCAAGGACGACGTGTTCACCTCGATCCACATCGAGGAATTCGAAGTCATGGCCCGCGACACCAAGCTGGGGCCGGAAGACATCACCCGCGACATTCCCAACGTCGGCGAGGAAGCACTGCGCAACCTCGACGAGGCCGGGATCATCTACATCGGCGCCGAAGTGCACCCGGGCGATATCCTGGTCGGCAAGATCACGCCGAAGGGCGAAAGCCCGATGACGCCGGAAGAAAAGCTGCTGCGCGCGATCTTCGGTGAAAAGGCCAGCGACGTGCGTGACACCTCGCTCCGTCTGCCGCCGGGGGTTTCGGGCACCATCGTCGATGTCCGCGTGTTCAACCGCCACGGGATCGAGATCGACGATCGTGCCCGCCAGATCCAGAACGAGGAAATCGAACGCCTCGCCAAGGACCGGGAAGACGAACGCGCGATCCTTAACCGTGCGACCTACAACCGCCTGCGCGATATGCTGATCGGCCAGGTCGCCGCCGCAGCGCCCAAGGGTGCCAAGAAGGGTGCGGAGATCACCGCCGAGGCGCTGGACGAGGTCGAGCGTCACGAATGGTGGAAGTTCGCCGTTGCCGACGACGCCCGCCAGACCCAGCTGGAAGCCGTCAAGGCCCAGTATGACGAAGCCGTCAAGGCGATCCAGGAGAAGTTCGAGGACCGCAAGGAAAAGCTCGAACGCGGTGATGAGCTCGCCCCCGGCGTGCTCAAGATGGTCAAGGTCTTCGTTGCCGTGAAGCGCAAGCTGCAGCCGGGCGACAAGATGGCCGGCCGCCACGGTAACAAGGGCATCATCAGCCGCATCCTGCCGTCGGAAGACATGCCGTTCCTCGAAGACGGCACCCCGGTCGATTTCGTGCTCAACCCGCTGGGCGTGCCTTCGCGCATGAACGTCGGGCAGATTTTCGAAACGCACCTGGGCTGGGCCGCGCGCGGTCTGGGCCGCCAGATCGGCGATGCGCTGGACGCCTGGCGCGAAGCCAACCCCAACCCCGAAGCCGGCCAGCCGCCCGAAGCGGTGCGCGGCCTGCTCAAGACGATCTATGGCGACAACTACGCCGCCGAGATCGACGCACGCAGCGATGCGGGCGTGGTTGAGCTGGCGCAGTCGATCCGCGCCGGTGTGCCGATGGGCTCGCCGGTGTTCGACGGCGCGGTGGAAGCTGACGTTTCGGCGATGCTGAAGCTGGCGGGTCTGGACGAATCGGGCCAGGTCACGCTGTATGACGGACGCACCGGTGAAGCCTTCGACCGCAAGGTCACGGTGGGCTACAAGTACGTCCTCAAGCTGCACCACCTGGTCGATGACAAGATCCACGCCCGTTCGATCGGCCCGTACTCGCTCGTCACCCAGCAGCCGCTGGGCGGCAAGGCGCAGTTCGGCGGCCAGCGCTTCGGTGAAATGGAGGTCTGGGCGCTCCAGGCCTACGGCGCGGCCTATACGCTGCAGGAAATGCTGACGGTGAAGTCGGACGACGTGGTCGGCCGCACCAAGGTCTATGAAGCGATCGTCAAGGGCGACGACACCTTCGAGGCCGGCATTCCCGAAAGCTTCAACGTGCTCGTCAAGGAAATGCGCAGCCTCGGCCTCAACGTCGAGCTTTCGAGCCTGACCGACGAGGACGAAGGCGACGATTTCGCGGAGGCGGCGGAGTAAAATTCCGGCCCCGGGCGGGGCCGACAGCAATCACCCCTCCCGCTTGCGGGAGGGGTCGGGGGAGGGCCTGTTAGGGCAAGCACTCACCCGGAGATAACAAACCCTCCCCTAACCCCTCCCGCAAGCGGGAGGGGAACTGGAGCGAAGAAAAATGAACGACCTGACCAAGTTCACCAACCAGATGGCGAAGCCCGAAACCTTCGACCAGATCCAGATCGGCCTTGCCAGCCCCGAGCGTATCCGCTCGTGGTCCTTCGGCGAGATCAAGAAGCCGGAAACGATCAACTACCGGACCTTCAAGCCGGAGCGCGATGGCCTGTTCTGCGCCCGCATCTTCGGCCCGGTGAAGGATTACGAGTGCCTGTGTGGCAAGTACAAGCGCATGAAGTACAAGGGCGTCGTCTGCGAAAAGTGCGGCGTCGAAGTGACCGTGACCAAGGTCCGCCGTGAACGCATGGGCCACATCGAACTGGCCGCGCCGGTTGCGCACATCTGGTTCCTGAAGAGCCTGCCTTCGCGCATCGGCCTGCTGCTCGATATGCAGCTCAAGCAGCTCGAACGCATCCTCTACTTCGAAAGCTACGTGGTGATCGAGCCGGGCCTGACCCCGCTCGACAAGTATCAGCTGCTGACCGAAGACGAGCTCTACGACTATCAGGACGAGTACGGCGAAGACGCCTTCTCGGCCGGGATCGGCGCCGAGGCGGTCAAGCATATGCTGATGAGCCTCGACCTGGAGCAGGAAAAGGTTGACCTGCTGGAAGAGCTCGCCACCACCAAGTCGGAACTGAAGCCGAAGAAGATCATCAAGCGCCTGAAGGTGGTCGAATCGTTCATCGATTCGGGCAACCGTCCGGAATGGATGATCCTGGACGTCGTGCCGGTCATTCCGCCCGAACTGCGCCCGCTGGTGCCGCTCGACGGTGGCCGCTTCGCGACCTCGGACCTCAACGACCTCTATCGCCGCGTCATCAACCGCAACAACCGCCTCAAGCGCCTGATCGAGCTGCGCGCGCCGGACATCATCGTCCGCAACGAAAAGCGCATGCTGCAGGAAGCCGTTGACGCGCTGTTCGACAACGGCCGCCGCGGCCGCGTGATCACCGGCGCCAACAAGCGCCCGCTGAAGTCGCTGTCCGATATGCTCAAGGGCAAGCAGGGCCGGTTCCGTCAGAACCTGCTCGGCAAGCGTGTTGACTATTCAGGCCGTTCGGTGATCGTGACCGGGCCGGAACTCAAGCTGCACCAGTGCGGCCTGCCCAAGAAGATGGCGCTCGAACTGTTCAAGCCGTTCATCTACGCCCGGCTCGACGCCAAGGGCCTGTCGATGACGCTGAAGCAGGCCAAGAAGTGGGTCGAAAAGGAACGCAAGGAAGTCTGGGACATCCTGGACGAGGTGATCCGCGAACACCCGGTTCTGCTGAACCGCGCGCCGACGCTGCACCGTCTGGGCATCCAGGCCTTCGAACCCGTTCTGATCGAGGGCAAGGCGATCCAGCTGCACCCGCTGGTCTGCTCGGCCTTCAACGCCGACTTCGACGG
>Ga0116179_1002323_pt1 | contig 13730 bp, 9 predicted proteins | sample AD_UKC071_MetaG_FD_89751 | JGI IMG/M metagenome (GOLD analysis project Ga0116179, IMG submission 89751) | Active sludge microbial communities of municipal wastewater-treating anaerobic digesters from USA - AD_UKC071_MetaG | ecosystem: Engineered > Bioreactor > Anaerobic > Digestate | place: USA...
GACCAACCTCGTTCTGCTGTGCCCGTATCACCACCGCCTGCACCACCGCGGGATCATCACCATCACCGGCCCCGCCGAACACCTCACCATCACCGACACCAACGGCCACGAACTCCCACCCGGATCACTGGCCCGACCACCGGCCACCCCACCACCAGCAGTCCCCCCATACCCCGGACCCACCGGCGAACGCGCCGACTGGTGGTGGTACGACCCCTTCCAACCGCAAGCCCCACCCACCAACAACTGAGCCTTTGTCTCGGTTGGCCACATGCCTCCGGGAAATGGCAGGGATGACAGCAAGACCCTGGAGTTTGTCCCGAAGACCACCGCCAGTGCCCCGATCTCTGTCGACAGCGCAACTCGGGAGATTCCCCGACGCCATGCCGCGACGCCATGCCCCGACGCGCCTGAACGCGCCGCCGATGTCTTCGGTGTAAGGAGATAGCTCGTGGAGAACTCTGATATCGCCGCCGTTCTTGCCCTCGGAGCCGCGCTGTTCATCGCGGTCGGCGACGTCTTCCAGCAGCGGTCTGCCCAAGACGTCACCGATGAACCGGTGGGCCATGTCGGCTTGATGCTGCGGTTGCTCCGGGACGGGCAATGGTGGCTTGGCAGCCTGTTGGCGACCGCCGGCTTCGGACTCCAGGCCGCCGCGCTCGGCTTCGGCTCGGTGCTTCTTGTCCAGGCTCTGATGGTGACGTCGATGCTGTTCGCCCTGCCGTTGAGCGCTCGTTTCGGGGGCCGCCGGATCAGCCGCGGCCAGCTGTCCTGGGCGTTGGCTCTGACCATCGCGATCGCTGTGGTCGTCACGGTGGGTGACCCCGCAGCCGGCCAGTCGCGAGGGGAGCTGGAGACCTGGGCGTGGGTGATCGCGATTCTGGGAACGGCTCTGGCGCTGTGTCTGGTCGCGGCCCGGGTACTGACCGGCAAGCCTGCGGCCGCGGTGCTGTTGGGGTTGGTCTCCGGATCCCTCTGGGGGGTGTTCGCGGTGCTGACCAAAGGCATTGTCGATGGGCTGGACCGGGGCCTTTGGGCGACGTTGACGATGCCCGAAACGTACGCATGGGCGGTGGTCGGCCTCGCCGCCACTGCCCTGCAGCAGTCGGCGTTCCGGGCCGGAACGAAGGCCGCCTCCCTCCCCGCTGTCGCCGTCAGCGAACCTCTGGTCGGTTCGACTCTCGGTGTCCTGGTTCTCGGGGAGACGTTTCGACCCGGGGAGTCGGGCTGGGTCGGTCTCGGTCTGGCGGTCGTCGTGATGGTGGTCGCCACCGCGGTGCTGGCCCGCGGCCAGGCAGCAGCTGAGTCGTGGACGGCGGATCCTGACGGCACTGGGTGATCAGATCCAGCAAACACTGGATCGGATTCGATGGAATCGAACAACTCGGACGCACCGGTGCCGACCGGTGAAGCCCTCACGCCACGAGTCCACTGGAGCCGGAGGCTGTTCCCTACCGCTCTGAGATTGCTGGACCGGAGAAGTTATCGCCATCAACAGGTTTGTTTAGACTGAATTGACGCACTTCAGATGGGCAACCATACTGAGTGCATGGAACCCGAACCCGGCCGCCATGAAGTTAGCGACAAGGAACTTGTCGAGGCTGTTCTCCGTGACTTGGCCGAAGCTGCTGACCGGTGGGAGGCAATCCTTGAGCAGGCTGCCACGATCACCTACCGGGTCGATATGGGAGATCTGCAGGCGGTAGCAAACTCTGATGGCAAGTTGGTCGATCTCGCGTTGCACGCCAGTGTGCAGAGTTACAGCCACCATGAGCTCAGCGAGCGGCTGAACCTCGCCTTCGAGGCGTTGCGCGAGGAGGCGCAGGAGGACTACGCCGCCCGCTACGGCGGGACCCTGCAATGAGTGCGGTTCCACAGGGGACGGATGTCGTGAGGGCTGTGTCGTGCCGCTGAACCTGTCCAACCGCGACCAGAACTCCGGACACCTCTTCTACAACCGGCGGCTGCGCGCGGCGATCACCCGCTTCTCGGTGCGGATGAAACACGACGATCGCAAGCAGCATGCGGCTCTGGCGCTGTCGATGGTGTTCGTGCTGTTGGGCTGCGGCTGGATGGCACTGCTGCACTTCATGAAACCTGCCGGCCTCGTGGGTCAGTCGGCGATCATCGGCAACCGGGATACCGGAGCGATCTACGCTCGCGTCGACGGCCGGCTCTACCCAGCGCTGAACCTGACGTCCGCGCGACTGGTCACCGGCGGATCTGGAACCCCGACCTGGGTGAAGGCGCAGGAGATCGCCAAGTACCCGACCGGTCCGATGGTCGGCATCCCGGGAATCCCCGACGACCTCGCGATCAGCGGCGCCGGATCCTCAGCCTGGTCGGTCTGCGACACCGCCCCCGTGCGGGGCCGTGGCGGACCAGTGCTCGTCACCGCTGTAGCCGGTGAACTGACGGGGGCCGGACGGGCGCAACCGCTGGCTGAGGGACGCGCCATTCTGGCAACCCACGACGGCGCGAACTATCTGATCTGGAACGGCCAGCGCTCCCGCATCGATTCGACGGACCGCGCCGTCACCTTCAACCTCGGCCTCGACCCGGGTCGGACCCGTCCCATCCCGATGTCCACCGCACTGTTCGACGCGTTGCCCGCGACCGAACCCATCGGCGTACCGACTATTCCCGAGGCCGGAACCCCGTCTCGCTGGCTACCGGGTTCCGTCGTCGGACGGGTGCTACAGAGTAGGGACTCCAGCGGCCAGGTCAGTGGCTTCTACGTGGTGCTGACCGGCGGTGTCCAGAAGATCAGTGCCTTCGTCGCCGACCTGCTGCGGACGGCGGACAGTCACGGGGCGACCGCGCCGGAACTCGTCTCGCCCGACAAGCTGGTGAACATTCCGGCGGTTGAGGTCCTCGATGTCGGCTTCTACCCCGCCGGCAAACTCGACTTCATCGACACGGAGACCAATCCGGTCACCTGCGTGAACTGGACGAAACAGGGCACCGACCGGCACGCGACCACAACGTTGTTCACCGGTCGCGGTCTGCCCACCCCGCCCAGCCTGGATTCCCACATCGTGACGCTGGTTCGCGACGATCGCGACCCGAACTCGGTTGAGGCGCAGCAAACTCTGGTATTGCCCGGGGCGGCGAACTTCGTCGCCTCCACCAGTGGGGTGGCTGCCTCGGACACCCGAGAAACCCTGTTCTGGGTATCCCAGCAGGGGGTTCGGTACGGGGTCGAGTGGGATCAGCCCACCCTGAGCGCGTTGGCGGTCGACCCGGCTCGGGCGGTTCAGGCGCCCTGGCCGATTCTGCGGACCTTTGCCGCCGGTCCCGCCATCAGCAGGACGAACGCACTGCTGATCCGTGACACCGTCGACCCGGGTGGCCCCGCGGCCGTCGTTCCGGTCGCTGACCGTAACCAGGAAGGGTGACGATGTCGAAGCGAGGTTTCGCCCGGGGAGTTCGCACCGCGCCCCCGCTGGTCCCACCGACCCGGGTGCTGATCGAACCCCCCTTGGAACTTCCCGAACGCGAACCGCGCAACATCCTGCTGATGATCGCGGCGCCCGCGCTGCTCGTCGGGATCATCGGCACCCTGGTGGTGATGTACAGCTCCGGGGTCCGGTCACTGCAGTCGGGCTTCTTCCCCCTGATCGGCCTGGTCGGGTTCGGGGCACTCATGTTCAGCGGCCGCTTCGGCCGAAGTCGCAAGGTCAGTTGGGGCGAGCAGGAGAGGCAGCGCCGGAGCTACCTTCGCCGGCTCGACGAGGATCGTGACCAGATTCAGGACATCGCCCAGCAGCACCGCCGCAGCCAGCTTTTCGTCCACGGCGACCCTCAACGCTTCGACCGTGTCATCGGTGGTCCGCGGATGTGGGAACGCCGGCCCGGGGACCAGGACTTCCTCGACGTTCGACTGGGTATCGGAGTGCAGTCCACCGCAGACTCGGCAGTGTCGCTGCAATGGCCGGAGGTGCCGGTCGGTGAGGAGCTCGAACCGGTCACCGGTCGGGCACTGCGCGACTTCATCCTCGAGCAGAGCCGAATCCGCGACATCGGGAAGGTACTGAGCCTTCGGTCACAGCCGGGCTTCAGCTTCATCGGTGACGACATGGCCGACCTGCACGCGTTATTCCGTTCGGTGCTGACTTCGCTGGCGGTCTATCACAGCCCCGCCGATCTCAAGCTGATGGTCGTCACCCGCAATCCTGAGAAGTGGTCGTGGTTGGTGTGGCTGCCACACAACCAGCACGACGAGATGTTCGACGCCTGTGGTCCCCGTCGCCTGCTCTTCACCTCCCCGGGCGAGCTTGAAGATGCGCTCGACGCCGAACTGCATCGCAAGGGCCGCGGGCCTTGGGCGCCACCGGGCGGATCGAGTCCCATCACCACTCCGTCGACCATGGAGTCGTCCGCATCCGCGCTCGGGCCGCACTGGATCATCGTCGACGACAACGTCGGCACCCCGGAGCAATGGGAGAGCGTCACGGGCCGGAAGGGCATGGCCGGGATCACCGTGCTGCGCCTTGCGACGCGGGTCGGCGCCGGCGTTGGATTCGGTTCCCCGGAACAACGATTCGAGCTGAAGGAGGGCAGGCTACGCCATCGCGACGCGTTCTACGCGGTGGCCGACATGCTCGCCGCGAGCACCGCCCACCGCTACGCCCGCGGGATGGCCCGTTGGTCGCCCACTGCGACAGGCAAGACCGACGACACCGGCAGCCAGGGTGGTGAACTGCTGCGGGCCCTCGGTATCACCGACCCTCGCCGTCTGGATGTGGACCGGCTGTGGGCGGACAGCCGCGGGCGCGGCGACTCCCGCTGGGCGATGGTGCCCGTCGGCGTCCGGCCCGGAGGCGACCTGCAGTACGTCATCCTGCGCGCCAAGGACTTCGGTGGCTACGGCTTCCACTCCGTGGTCATCGGCACGTCGGGGTCGGGCAAGTCCGAATACTTCCTGGCGCTCTGCAATGGGATTGCGCTGACTCATTCGCCGGAGGCCTTCATCGTCATTTTCGTCGACATGAAGTTCGAGTCGGCCGCCCAGGACCTCGAGGGACTGCCCCATGTGGCCGCCTCCCTGTCAAACCTCGGTAACGACGACCGGCACCTCGCCGAACGTATGCGGCGGGCGGTCGACGGCGAGATCGCCCGGCGGTATCGGCTTTTCAAGGATGCCGGTGCCCGGGACGCCAACGAGTACGAGGAAATGCGACTGGCCGGCCGGGACCTGGAACCGGTGCCCATCCTGCTGGTGATCATCGACGAGTACCTCGAGCTGTTTCAGCACCACCCCGAATGGATCGACCTGGTGATCCACATCGGTCAGGAAGGACGCGGCTGCAATGTGTTCTTCACGCTCGGCGGTCAGCGCCTGGATCTGTCCTCGCTGAGCAAGGCCAAGAGCAATATCGCCTTCCGGGTGGCACTTCGTGCGGAAACCGCTGAGGATTCTCGCGACGTGATCGGCAGTGATGCCGCGCTGCACCTGCCGTCGAAAGAGAACGGTTATGCGCTGCTCAAGGCTGGCCCGCGGGAGCTGGACCAGTTTCGGTGCTTCTACGTCTCGGCCCCCTTCGTCGTTCCCAAAGCGGTGGCAGACGCCGATATGACCGTCGCCGTCGACTTCTCCCGGCCGCGCTCGCTGACCTGGGAGTACCAGCCCCTCAGCGCAGACGACAGCCAGGCACTGGCCGGCGCCGAGCAACCCGACGAACCCGACGAATACCTATATCACCCGGACGGCTACAAAAAGAAGAAGCTGCTCGACGTCATTCGCGAGTCCCTCGCCTCCCATCCGGCCCGCCCGCCGCATCGGATCTGGCTGCCGCCGCTCGAACAGAGCTCCACCGCCGATGAACTGGTACGGCTGTGGCGCGGCAAGCCGTGGTGGGAGGACTACGGCGAGAATCCGGGGCTGTTCTTCCCGGTAGGGATGGAGGACTTCCCAGAGGATCACGCTCAGCGGGTGCACGGGGTCGACGCCGAGATGGACAACGTCATGGTGGTGGCCACCGCGCAGCGCGGGAAGTCGACCACCCTGATGACCCTCATCACCACCGCGGCGTTGATGTACCGGCCGGAGCGCGTCACCTTCTTTTGCATCGGAGCCGCACTGCATCCGGTCGAGGACATTCCGCATGTCGCCGGAGTCGTCGGCATCGCCGACGTCGAAGGCGTCTCCCGAATCATCGCCACCGTCGAGGGCATCATCCGATCCCGGGAAACGTCGTTCAAGCGATATCAGATGGACGTCTCCGAATTCCGCGACCGACGATTCGGGCCGCTCGCCGGGGGCCCGACCGATCCAGAGGACAAGTTCGGCGATGTCTTCGTGGTGATCGACAACTTCGGCGATCTGCATGACAAGGACAGCGATCTGGGGGAGCGGGCGATCGCGATCGCCCGGCAGGGCCTGTCCTACGGCGTACACGTCATGACCAGTGCCAGCGGATGGCTGGTCGGCCAGAAGCAGGCTCTGCTCACCGTCGCGAATGCCCGCATTCAGTTGCGGCTGAGCAATCCCGACGAAACGCAGATGGGCTCCGGAATGGAGCACCGCCGCGCGGCCCGCCAGACCCTGGACCGGCCGGGATTCGGCGTCACCCGAACCGCGCACGAACTGCTGGTGGGGCTGCCCGAACTGGCTACCGCCGGGGATGCTCGGGTTCCGACCCGGGAGATCGGCGCGGTGATTGCGCAACGCACCGGGGTAGGCAAAGTGGACAGTCTGGCGCGCCTGCCGCAACGGATTGGTCTGCGCGACATCGCTATTCGGTACCAAAAGGCAACCGCGGGAAAGATCGCGGACCCCTTCGACCTGCCGTTCGCGATCGGTGAGAGTGCACTGCAGGCGGTGGCGCTCCCCGCCCAGCAGGTGCCGAACCTGCTGGTCGTCGGCCGCAAGGGCAGCGGGAAGACGACCGCACTGGCGGCCCTGGGACAGGTGATCTGCGCCCGCTTGACCCCCGAGCAGGCGCAGATCACCATCATCGACCCGAAGACCACCCTGATCGGCAGAATCCAGGGTCCCGGTGTACGGGCGTATGCATACACACCAGACGACATCGACGCCACGCTCACCCAACTGGCCGCCGAACTCGCCGATCGGCTCCCACCGCCCGGCCTGACCCAGGCGGAGCTGCTGGCGCGTCGAACCTGGCAAGGCCCTCATCACGTCGTGCTCATCGACGACGAACACGAACTGCGGCCCAGTGGGGTGGTGGGCAGACCGGCGGCGACCGCGCCACTGTGGGGCCTGATCGAACGCAGTCGCGAGATCGGCCTGCACGTCCTCGCGGCCAGACTGCCGGGGAACTGGGCAGCGGTGTCCGTGATGAACCCGTTCCTGCAGAAGCTCACCGGGTCGCGTGCCCCGACGCTGTTCATGGACAACGATCCGCAGACGGTCAAGGTGTTCGGCCGGGTCAGCGCCCAGCAGCTGGCACCCGGGCGGGGCCTGCTGGTCAGTACCGAGGGTCAGATTGAAGGTGTGCTGGTGGGTAGCCCGGACCAATCGGCGACGAGGGACGGCGGTGCTGACCGGGGCGCCGGTTAGGGACGCGCGGTGCCGACAGAATGTGTGGTGCGGCACGGTTTGCAGCACGGTGGGCGCTCCGTGCGCCGTTCAGCGCTCGGAGCCACGGAAACCCGATTCGGACTAGACTCCCGGCATGGCGGCGCTAAAGGATCTCGAGGCCCGTGTCGCAGCTCTGGAGGCAGCGTAGGCCGACTACCGGGCGGTGTTGACCGCGATCAACGCGCTTGGTGTCAATCAGCGCGAATACGCCGAAAGGGTCAACACCGTTGGGAGCGCACTGAGCCACGTCGACGCTACGTTGGCTGACACCAACGCGCTGGTTCGTTCGCTAGAAGACGGCCAAGCAGAGATCAGGGATCTGCTGATCCGGGCGCTGGACCGCTGACCGCGTCCCTGGCGTCGCCTCTGGCCCGTAGACCCTTGGCGATCGCTTGGTGACAGCTCCGCCACAGAGCGGTGGCGGAGGGATTTGAACCCCCGGACGGTGTTAGCCGTCTCTCGCTTTCAAGGCGAGTGCATTAGGCCGCTCTGCCACGCCACCGCGGGCAAGCGTAGCGCGCCGCGGGTGGGATGGGGCGGGCAAGCGTAGCGCGGCGCGTGGATGGGGCGGGCGCGTCCTCAGGACCGGCCGGGTTTGGCGGCCGTGAGGTTGTTCTTCAGCGCGGCGCTGATTCGCCGGCAGTTCTCCCCCATGCCGGACATCTGCGGCCGGGTCAAGGGTCCGAGGTACAGCTCCCGCACGCCGTTGGCGTAGGTGACCATCGCCTCCTCGACGACCGCCCTGCCCTGATCGGTGATGCTGGCCAGCACTCCCCGACCGTCGTCCGGGCTCGCCTCACGCTGGACCAGCCCGTTGGCCTCCAGTCGGCGGATCTGGCGGGTCACCCTGCTGGGCAGCGCCAGCAACTGTTCGGCGAGGTCGCCCATCCGCGCCGACCCGGTCTCCGATCGGTGCAGGATCTCCAGCAACCGAACGTCGACCAGACTGAGCTTGTGTTGTTCGGAGAGGCCGCGGTTGAGTGTCCCGTACAGACGCAGCGCCGCCTCGAGGAAGTTCTGCCAGGACCGCTGCTCAGCGATGTCCAGGCCAGGCATTTCGCTTGCTGTCCGCCCCGCAATGATCCCACCCATCCCGACATGTTAAGCGACGCGGCGGGCTCCCTGGACTGTTGTTCGCCAGTTGTCAGCTATTCGTTCGGCGGTAGCTTGTACCGCATGCACGGCATCGTCGCGGACGAAGCGGGACAACTGCGGTGGCAGGAGATGCCGGACCCCTGCCCCGGCCCTGGGGAGGTGCTGATCGCCGTCCGTGCGGCGGGGGTGAATCGAGCCGACCTGCTGCAGGCCGCCGGGAAGTACCCACCGCCACCGGGCGCCAGCGACGTTCTGGGACTTGAGGTCTCGGGCACCGTAGTAGCTGTCGGTCCGAACGTCGGAGGACTCGCCGAGGGCCAGCAGGTGTGCGCCTTGTTGTCCGGCGGCGGATATGCCGAACTGGTGGCCGTACCCGCGGCGCAGGTACTGCCCGTCCCGCCCGGGGTGCCACTGGAGGATGCGGCGGCACTGCCCGAGGTGGCCTGCACGGTGTGGTCGAATCTCGTGACGACGGCCGGTCTGGCCTCCGGTGAGACTTTGCTGGTACACGGCGGGGCAAGCGGAATCGGCACCCACGCCATCCAAGTGGCTCGCGCTCTGGGCGCCACGGTCGCAGTCACCGCAGGATCCCGGGAGAAGCTCGACCGATGCGCCGAACTCGGCGCACAGATCCTCATCGACTACCGGGCCGAGGACTTCGTCGACCGCATCAGGGCCGAGACCGGCGGGGCGGGCGCAGACGTGATTCTCGACATCATGGGTGCGGCCTATCTGGACCGCAACCTGGCTGCGCTGAATGCCGACGGCCGACTGGTGATCATCGGCATGCAGGGCGGCGTCAAGGCCGAGTTGAACATTGCGACCCTGATCGGCAAACGATTGAGCGTCACCGGTACCGCGTTGCGCGGCCGTCCCGTCGGAGGCCCGCAGGGGAAGGCCGCCATCGTCGAGAATGTGGTCGCCGCGGTGTGGCCGATGATTGCCGACGGCCGGGTCCGACCGGTCATCGGTGCGAGGTTTCTGATCGAGCGCGCCGGGGACGCCCACCGGCTGCTGCAGTCCGGGCAGACCCACGGAAAGGTTCTGCTCGCCGTTCCCGATCAGCCGAAACGGCCGGCGGCTCCGAACTGAGGGGTGGGATCCGTCAACCCAGTGAGGCCAGCGCCCGCACCAGATGGTCGACCTCGCCCACCGTCGTGTAGTGCGCCAGGCCGATGGTCACCGCCCCGCCGATCTCGGTAACCCCGATCACGTCGAACACCCGTGAGACGGCGTTGGCGATCGCCAGGACCCCGTTGTCGGCAAGCCGCCGGACCACTCGCTCGGCCGGCACACCGTTGACCACGAAGCTGATGACGGGAATCCGATCACCGGGATTGCCGATCACCGTCACCAGCGGCAGTGACCGCAGAGCCGTCAACAGGTAGTCGAGCAGCCCGTCGAGGTGAGTCTGGGCAGAGGCCATAGACCGCCGAAGTCGTTCGCGGCGGGTGCCTTCGGCGGCCTCGTCCAGGCCGGCGAGGTACTCGACGCTGGCCACCACCCCGGCGAGGAGGCCGAACTGGTGGGCTCCGAGCTCCAGCCGGGCCGGCCCGCTGGCGTGCGGGTCGGTGGACACCGAGCCGAAGGTGTCGATGAGCTCTGGGTTGCGGAAAGCCAGCGCCCCGATCGGCGGGCCGCCCCACGCGACGGCGTTCACGGCCACCACGTCGGCGCCGGCGGCGTTGATGTCGAGCAGTTGGTAGGGGCTGGCTGCGGTGTGATCGACGACGACAAGTCCTCCGACGTCGTGCACCAGCTTGGTCACGGTCCCGACGTCGGTGACGCTGCCCAGCGTCGCCGAGGCGGACGGCATCGCCACCAGCCGGGTGTCGGGGCTGAGTAGGTCCTCCCATTGCCAAGTCGGTAGTTCGCCGGTTTCGATGTCCACCTCGGCCCATCGGACGCGGGCACCGTAACGATTGGCAGCCCGTAGCCACGGGGCGATATTGGCCTCGTCATCGAGTCGCGTGACGACGACCTCGTGACCCAGGCTCGCCCGAGCCGTCGAGGCGTCCGCCAACGTGGAGAGCAGCACAGCGCGATCGGCCCCCAGCACCACACCGGCGGGATCGGCGTTGAGCAAATCCGCTACGGCCTGGCGCGCGGCGTGCAGGACCGCGGTGCTGCGCTGGGCCGCGGGATGGGGGCTGGCGATATTGGCGGTGGAAGCCCGGAACGCCGTCGACACCGTCGTCGCGACCGCATCGGGGAAAAGCATGCCGGCGGGCGCGTCGAACCGAACCCATCCGTCGCCCAGAGCAGGGTGCAGCCCCCGCACCCGGGCCACGTCGTAGGCCATGCCACCCCACCTTCGATGGACCGCGATTTGACGCACAGCAGAGACCGGCCTCGTCACCCACCCGAGGCGCCTGGCGGACCGACTCACCATACTAGGGCAGTGAACTTCGGCTCCGGGCTGCTTGCCGCAGTTCTGTTGCTGACCCTTCCCGGAGCCGTCGTCGCGCGCGCCGGCGGAATGCGTGCCGTCCCCGCGCTGGCGGTGGGCCCGGTGTTGACCTACGGCGTCGTGGGAGCAGCGATCGTGCCGTTCGGCGCACTCGGCATCCCGTGGAACGCGCGGACGGCGTTGGCCACGCTGGTCGTTGTGACGGCGCTGGCGTGGGTGCTGCACCGTTTCCTGGTGCGCCGTCGGCAGGTGCGATCCGCATCGGTCGCCTCGCCGCGGCCCGAGTACCTCGTGGCCACGGGGGTGTTTCTCGGCGCCGTGGCGATCGGCCTCGCGGCCTGGCGCGGTATGCCGAACTGGCAATCGGTGCCCAGCACATGGGATGCGGTCTGGCACGCCAACACCGTCCGCTGGATCCTCGACACCGGCCAGGCCTCCCCCACGCATATGGGCGAGCTGCGCAACGTCGAAACCCAGGCCGCGCTGTACTACCCGTCGGCATTTCACGCCCTGGCCGCGGTGCTCGCCCAGCTCATCGGCGCGGCACCCACCACGGCCTACACGCTCAGTTCGCTGGCCGCGGCCGTCTGGCTGTTTCCGTTGTCCGCCGGACTACTGACGTGGAACCTCCTGATCGGCCGCATGACCCGCTGGCGCACGGCCGCCTCGGCGGCTACCGCCGCCGTCCTGGCGGCGTCGTTCACCGCCGTGCCCTACGTCGAGTTCGGCACGGCGTCGATGCCGAACATGACCGCGTACGGGCTGGCGGTCCCAGCGTTCGTACTGGTCACCACGGCCACGGCGCACCGCGACCGGATCCCGTTGGCGGTGCTGGCGCTGGTCGGGGTCTTCTCGGTGCACACCACCGGCGGGGTGGTGGTGGTGACCTTCGTGATGGCCTGGTGGATGTTCGAGGCGCTGCCCCGGCCGATTGCCGGGCGCGGTCGGGACTTCCTCATCCTGGCCGCGATCGCGGTTCCGGCGGTGGCGTTGCTGCTGCCGCAGTTTCTCGGGGTGGCCCGCCAGACCGGGATCATCGCCGGCCACGCGTTCCTCACTCACGAGGGAAAGGCACGGGCGGTGTTCGACGCCGTCGTCCAGCACACCCGTCATCTCAATGACTTCCCGATCCAGAACATCCTCATCGGACTCGCAGGTGCGGGATTCCTGTTGCTGCTGGTGAAACGGATCTGGTGGCCGGCGGCCGTGTGGCTGCTGCTGGTGGTGTCGATCGTGCACTCCTCGGCGCCGTTCGCCGGGCCGGTCGGAGCGGTGACCGGGGTCTACAGCGATCTGTTCTACAGCGATCCGCGGCGCCTCTCCGCCGTGGTCACCGTGCTGCTGACCCCGATGGCCGGGTACGCACTGTTCTGCGCGGTGGTTCTGCTGGTGGCCCTCGCGAAGCGGCTGACCTGCCGTTGGTCCCGTCGTGTGCCGGGCCGGCAGGTCTGGATCGGCGCGACGGCCGCCCTGCTCCTCGTCATCACCGTGGGTTTGGCCTGGCACTACTTCCCGCGGCACCGATTCCTGATGGGCGACAAGTACGACAGCGTGATGGTCGGCGCGAAGGACCTGGAGGCGTTCGCCCACCTCGCGACCCTGCCCGGTGCTCGGGACACCGTGATCGGGAACGCCAACGTCGACGGCACCGCCTGGATGTATGCGGTGGCCGGCCTGCATCCGCTGTGGACCCACTACGACTACCCGGTCCAGCAGGGGCCTGGCTACAACAGGTTCATCATCTGGGCCTACGCGGACAACGCCGACACCGACCCGCGGGTCGCCGAAGCCGTTCGGGCGTTGAACATCCGCTATGTCATCACCAGCAGCCCGGTCGTGCGGGGTTTCGTGACGCCCGACGGGCTAGTGTCTCTGGACAAGTCCGCGTCGTGGGCGAAGATCTATGACAACGGCGGTGCCCGGATCTACGAGTGGCGGGGTGCCGGGCCGCAGGACGGCCGATGACGCGTTCGAATCTGGAACCTGGATACGAGGGAATGCTGTGCCCATGACGGACAACGTCGACGACGACATCGAGGTCATCTCCGGGCCGGAAAACGGCGACCAGCAGGTCGACCCGGACGCTGACGGCGACGATCAGCGTTCCGTCACCGACCTCGTCGAGCAGCCCGCGAAGGTGATGCGGATCGGCACGATGATCAAGCAGTTGCTCGAAGAGGTGAAGGCGGCCCCGCTGGACGATGCCAGCCGCAGCAGACTCCGCGAGATTCACGCCACCAGCATCAGCGAACTGGAGGATGGCCTGGCACCGGAACTGCGCGACGAACTGCGCCGACTGGCGTTGCCGTTCTCCGAGGATTCGGTACCGTCCGACGCCGAACTGCGGATCGCCCAGGCCCAGCTGGTGGGCTGGCTGGAGGGCCTGTTCCACGGAATCCAGACCGCGCTGTTCGCCCAGCAGATGGCCGCCCGCGCCCAACTCGAGCACATGCGCCAGGGAGCGCTGCCTCCCGGGATGGCCCCGCCGAACGGGCCGCAGAGTTCGGGCCATGGCACCGGCCAATACCTGTAGATACGAGTCCCCTAGTGCCAGCCGAGCCGTATATCGAGACCCGAAACGCGTGGGTCGAGTTCCCGATCTTCGACGCCAAGACCCGTTCGCTGAAGAAGACGTTCCTCGGTGCGGCCGGCGGCGCGATCGGGCGTAACACCGACAAC
>Ga0116179_1002326_pt1 | contig 13718 bp, 13 predicted proteins | sample AD_UKC071_MetaG_FD_89751 | JGI IMG/M metagenome (GOLD analysis project Ga0116179, IMG submission 89751) | Active sludge microbial communities of municipal wastewater-treating anaerobic digesters from USA - AD_UKC071_MetaG | ecosystem: Engineered > Bioreactor > Anaerobic > Digestate | place: USA...
CGGATCGCGCTCGAAGAGGTATCCGATCACACGCTGGTTACGGTGGAGCTGGGCTACGGACTGGTCCATCTGGTCGATGACCGGCGCGGATCGCCGCTGGTCGCTCGCATCACCGGGGTGCGCAAGCAGCTCAGCCAGGGCTTCGGCTTTGTCGTGCCGCAGTTCCGGGTGCGCGACAGCCTTGATCTGGCGCCGATGGACTATCGCATTCTGCTCGGCGGTGTGCCAATCGGCACCGGCAACCTGCGCCCCGACAAGGTCCTGGCGATCGACGCGGGAGAGGTGCGCGAAGGCGCGAACCTGCCGGGTGAACAAACGCTCGATCCCAGCTTTGGCTGCCCGGCCTTGTGGATCGTCCCGGCCCAACGCGATCTGGCGATTGCCGAGGGATACCTGACGGTCGATGCCTCGACCGTGGTGGCGACCCAGCTCAACCAGCTGCTTGGCGAACGCCCGGGCGCGCTGTTCGGGCCGGACGAGATGAAGGCGGTGCTGGACGCGGTGAAGGAGCATTCGGCCGGTCTGGTCGAGGCGGTTACTCCGCAGCCGCTCAGCCTTGCCGCACTAACCCGGCTGTTCCGCGCGCTGCTGGAGGACGGCCTGCCGATCGCGCACCCGCTGCCGATCCTCTCTGCCCTCAGCCTCGCGGTGCAGCAGAGCCATGAGCACGAGCGGCTGGTCGAGTTGGTTCGCGCCGAACTGGGTGGCATGATCGTCGGGCGGATCTGCCCGCCGGGTGAGCGGCTGCCGGTACTCACACTAGACGCCCAGCTTGAGGCGGCGATCGTCCAGGGGCTGAGCGATCCCGTCACCGGTCAGCCGGTAATCGAGCCGGACCTCGCCCGCAGCATCGGCGAACACGTTGCCGCACTGGTTGCCGGCCGCGGCGTGGGTGCGGCGCAGATGGCGCTGGTGGTCCAGCCGCGCGCCCGGCGTGCCCTGGCGGCGCTGCTCAGGATGCGCGCGCCATCGGTGCTGGTCCTGTCGATAGCCGAACTGCCTGCTGCCCAGCCGATCGAAGTCGTGGCCGTGATCGGTGCCCCCGCACCCAGCCCCCCCGCGCTGCCGCCTGCCGCACAACCCCATGAAACCGAAAGTGCCTTTGCATGATCCACGATCAGAAAAGCCTCAATGCCGCCTATCGCGGTGACAATGCCGAGCGGATCCGCCGCTTTGTGCCGATGGTCAGGCGGCTTGCCTGGCACGTCCACGGCGGCGGGCGCCAGGGGATTGAGCTGGAAGACCTGATGCAGGCCGGGATGGTTGCCCTGACCGAAGCCTCGCAGCGCCACGCCGGGCCGGGCGAGGACGGCTTTGCCGCCTATGCCAAGCTGCGGGTCAAGGGTGCGATGGTCGATCTGGTCCGTCGCCACCTGCCGGGATCGCGCGGAGCCGCGGAACGCCGCCGCCAGTTGCGCGATGCCGAGGCCGGTCTGACTGGCGAACTCGGCCGCCCGCCGAGCGAGATGAAACTCGCCCAGGCGCTCGGCATCGGGCTCGAAGAACTTCTGGCGCTGCGCTCGGCCAGTGAGGCGCTGCGGTTCGAATCGATCGATCAGGTCTATTCGGACAGCGATTCGGCCTTTGCCGACGATCGCCCGGACAGCTTCGCAATCCTGGCCGACGCCGAATTGCGCACAAGTTTGATGGGTGCCATCGCCAGCCTGCCCGAGCGCCTGCAACTGGTGGTTCAGCTCTACTTCGTCGAAGAACTGAACCTTTCGGAAATAGCTGAAACCCTTGCTGTTTCCGTGCCGCGGGTGCATCAGCTCAAGGCCCAGGCGATCGACCGACTGCGCGCCGCACTGGGCGGGATGGCGCAAATCATCTGACTTGCACTTTACCGCGCGCGGTTGCATTGGCGGTCAACCATGACCGCCTGCGACACCTGCGTAGTACGCAACCGAGCCATTTGCTCATCGCTTGATGGCGAAGAGCTGAAAGCGCTTAACGCGATCGGGCGTCGCCGTACGCTTGAACCCGGCGAATCGCTGATGTGGGAGGGCGAGGATTCGGTTCTCGTCGCCAATGTCATCGACGGCGTGCTCAAACTCTCAACCGGGACCGAGGATGGGCGTGAGCAGATCGTCGGGGTGGTCTATCCCTCGGACTTCATCGGACGTCCGTTTGGCGCGACATCGGGCCATGGCGTCACCGCGCTGACCGAATCGAAAGTCTGCGTCTTTTCCCGCCGCGATTTCGATGCCTTCGCGCGCGAACATCCGGGGCTTGAGCACAAACTGCTGCAACGTACCCTGGCCGAACTTGACCGGACTCGTCGCTGGATGCTGTTGCTGGGGCGCAAGTCGGCCGGTGAAAAGCTCGCCAGCTTCCTTCTGGAAATGTCGGAGCGGCTGGTTCAGCCGGGCTGCATCGATATGCCTGATATGCCGATGCGGCGCTTTGCTCTGCCGTTTTCGCGCCAGCAGGTCGCCGACGTGCTGGGCCTGACGATCGAAACAGTCAGCCGCCAGTTCACTAGACTCAAGAGCGAAGGGCTGATCGACCTGCCATCGCGGCGCGAAGTGGTTATTATCGACCGCGAGGGGCTGGCCGCCGAAGCCGGCTGATCGCCCCGCATCCACCAAAGCAGAAAGGGAGAACCCGGTTCCGCCTGCGACGGCTGAAAACCGGATTCCCCCCCAAACCCCTCCGGTGCAGGAAGGGATTGCTGGCGGGCGACCGCCGTAGCGGTCGCCCGAAACACTCAGAAGCGGAAGTAGATGCCGCCCGAAACCACCCACGGGTCCAGCTTGTGCTTGGTTTCAAGCACGTTGGTGCCGGCCGCATAGAACTTGGCAGTGGTGCTGACCCAATACTTCTTGGCGTCAAGCGAAAGGCCCATGCCTTCACCCATGGCGATGTCCACACCGCCCTGAATGGCCACCCCGACGTTGCTCGACAGATCGACGTCATCGACACCGAGGCCGGTGGTGGTGGTATCCGGCTTGGCATCGAGCATGATGAACATGGTCGGGCCGACGCCGACATAGGGCTTAATCGGGCCGAGCGGCACGTGGTACTTCACGGTCACCGTAGCCGGAACGATCAGCACGTCCTTGACCAGCGCGGTGCCGGCCAGCGTGCCGGTGCCCGCAACCTTGTGCTTGGTCACGCAGCAGATCGTTTCGATCGAGATGTTGTCGCTGGCGAAATATTCGACCGCGATGGTCGGCACGACATTGTCGTTGGCTTCGGTGTTGGCGCCGGGAGTCAGCGTCAGCGGATCGTTGGTGACTTTGGTGATCTTGCCATCGGGCAGAACGCCCGTGGCCATCACCTTGACCTGAATCTTGCCGGCAAGATCATCAGCCTGGGCAGGGGCCGCGAGCACGGTGGTGGCAGCAAGCGCCGCAGCGATCGTCAGCTTTTTCATAATTCCCTCATCCTGCGCCGCAGCGGCTGCCCTATGCAGCCAAGGTTTCTTGCGGCGTCACCGTCTCCTTGGACCTGGACCGTGTCAGCAAACATTGATCCGGCGCAATTTTCGGCGGATTTCCGGCTTTGCCCCCATTGGCAAAGGCAATTTGATCGGTATCAATGCCGCATTGCAGTGATCGGTTGAAATGGCCGAGGGTCTGTTATATTAGATAGTCCTTAATTTACCGCTTCATGAGGGGAAGGGGCCAATGGAATCCTTAGTAGCCCGCGCTGGCCTGTGGCTGGTTGCGCTTCTCGTCGCCATGTTCATGTTCGCGAATGCCGTCGATTCGGGGTTTGCGGTGCACATGGCGATTTTTGCCTTGGCGGCGCTCGCCGGGCTGGTGATCAGCCTGCGCGGCACCGATTACAAGCTCGCTGCAGCCGGGGCAAAGCCTGCCGTCGATCAGGGTCGTTACGACGATCAGCTGGTCCGTTACGGCGTCATTCTTACCACATTCTGGGGCTGTGTGGGCTTCCTTGCCGGGCTTTATATCGCCCTGCAGCTGGCTTTCCCTGCGCTCAACTTGGGGTTTGAATACACCACCTTCGGACGGCTTCGGCCGCTCCATACCTCGGCGGTGATCTTTGCCTTTGGGGGGACGGCGCTGATTTCGACCAGCTTTTACGTGGTTCAGCGCACCTGCCGCGCCCGGCTCGCCATGCCGGGTCTGGCCCGCTTCGTGTTCTGGGGCTATCAGCTGTTCATCGTTCTGGCCGCGACCGGCTATGTGCTGGGGATCACCCAGGCCAAGGAATACGCGGAACCCGAATGGTACGTCGATCTGTGGCTGACGCTGGTATGGGTCGCCTATCTGGCGGTCTTCGTCGGCACGATCATGAAGCGCAGCGAGCCGCATATCTATGTGGCCTACTGGTTCTACCTCAGCTTCATCCTGACCGTGGCGATGCTGCATCTGGTCAACAACGTGAACCTGCCGGTTTCGATCTTCGGTTCGCAGAGCTATCCGCTGTGGGCGGGCGTGCAGGGCGCGCTGGTCCAGTGGTGGTACGGGCACAACGCCGTGGGCTTCTTCCTCACCGCGGGCTTCCTCGCGATGATGTATTACTTCGTGCCCAAGCAGGCCGAACGCCCGGTCTATTCCTATCGCCTGTCGATCGTTCACTTCTGGGCGCTGATCTTCCTTTATATCTGGGCGGGTCCGCACCACCTCCACTACACCGCGCTGCCGGACTGGGCGCAGACGCTGGGCATGGTCTTCTCGATCGTGCTGTGGATGCCCAGCTGGGGCGGGATGATCAACGGTCTGATGACGCTGAACGGTGCCTGGGACAAGGTCCGCACCGATCCGATCATCCGCATGATGGTGATGAGCGTTGCCTTCTACGGTATGTCGACCTTTGAAGGGCCGATGATGTCGATCAAGTCGGTCAACTCGCTGTCGCACTATACCGACTGGACGATCGGCCACGTGCACTCTGGCGCGCTGGGCTGGAACGGGATGATCACCTTCTCGGCGATCTACTTCCTCACGCCGCGTCTGTGGGGCCGTGAACGGATGTATTCGCAGCGCATGATCAACTGGCACTTCTGGCTCGCCACAGTGGGGATCGTGTTCTACGCGGCCTCGATGTGGGTCGCCGGGATCACCCAGGGTCTGATGTGGCGCGAATACGGGGCCGACAACTATCTGGTAAACTCGTTCGCTGAAACGGTTGCTGCCCTCCACCCGATGTATCTGGCTCGCGCCTTTGGCGGGATCCTCTACCTCACCGGTGGCCTGATCATGGCCTACAACGTCTGGCAGACGATCGCCGGCAACCTCCGCCAGGAAGAGCCGCTGCGTCAAGCCGCCTATGACTCCGCCGCCGACCGCCCGCTGGTCGCCGCGCCGGCCGAATAAGGGGACCGCAAGATGACTACTGAAACTGCAAAAGAGCCCTGGGGCCGGCACAAGAAGATCGAGCGCAATATTGCGGTGCTCGGGGTTCTGGCCTTTGCCGTGGTGACCATCGGCGGCCTGGTGGAAATCGCGCCGCTGTTCTGGATCGACAACACGATCGAGAAGGTTGAAGGGGTTCGCCCCTACACCCCGCTCGAACAGGCCGGTCGTGATATCTACGTCCGCGAAGGCTGCTATGTCTGCCACAGCCAGATGATCCGCCCGTTCCGGGATGAGGTCGAACGCTATGGCCACTACAGCCTTGCCGCGGAATCGATGTACGATCACCCGTTCCAGTGGGGGTCGAAGCGGACCGGGCCTGATCTTGCCCGCGTTGGCCTGAAGTATTCGGACGAATGGCACGTTCAGCACCTCAAGAACCCGCAGGGTGTGGTGCCTGAATCGGTGATGCCGCAATACGCCTTCCTGGCGGAGCACGATCTCAAGATCGGTGATCCGGCGGCACGGCTGACCGCGCTTTACCGGGTCGGTGTGCCTTACACTGCAACCGACATCAAGAAAGCCACCGACGACCTGAAGAGCCAGGCCGATCCGATGGCTGACAATGCCGATCTGCAAAAGCGCTATCCCAAGGCGCAGGTGCGCGACTTTGACGGAAACCCCGATCGCCTGACTGAGATGGACGCACTTGTCGCCTATCTCCAGGTTCTGGGGACCATGGTTGATGTCAACGCTCCTGCGGCGCAGGAAGTGCTCGCCAAGGAGAAGGGCCGGTGACCGGCCATTCGACCTATGAAACGCTGCGGCACTTCGCCGACAGTTGGGGGCTTGCGGTTATGGTGATCGCATTCCTCGCCCTGTCGGCGTGGCCCTTCCGGCCCGGCGCTCGGAAGTCCAACGAAGAAGCCGCTAACATGATCTTCGCCGAAGACAGCCTTGGGGGTGACGACAATGGCGAATAAGAAAATCGACGAGGCCACCGGCATCGAAACGGTCGGCCATGAGTGGGACGGCATCGAGGAACTGAACAACCCGCTGCCGCGGTGGTGGGTCTGGACGACCTATCTCACCATCATCTTCGCAATCGGCTACATGATCGTCTATCCGGCGATCCCGATGCTCCATTCCGCCACCGCGGGGGTCTGGAACTGGTCGAGCCGCGGCCAGCTGGCCGATGAAATGGCCGAAGGCGCGGCCAAGCGCAAGGCAGCGACCGATGCGATCGCCGCGATGTCGGTCGAAGACCTGGTCAAGGATGAAAAGCTGATGCCGCTGGCGATCGCCGGCGGTGCGGCGGCCTTCCGCCAGAACTGCGTGCAGTGCCATGGTTCTGGCGCGGCCGGGGGAATCGGTTTCCCGAACCTCAAGGACGACGACTGGCTGTGGGGCGGCAACATCAAGGAGATCGAGACCACGCTGCAGCATGGCATTCGTTCGCCTGACGATGCGGCCACGCGTACCAGCCTGATGCCGAGCTTTGGCAAGGACGGGATCCTGACCGAGGCCCAGGTTGGCGATGCGGCATCCTATGTGCTCTCGCTTTCAGGCTCGGCGCCGAACGATGCTGCGGCTCAGCGCGGCGCGGCGGTCTTCCAGGCCAACTGCGTGGCCTGCCACGGGACCGATGCCAAGGGTATGCGCCAGTTCGGCGCGCCCAACCTGACCGACAAGGTCTGGCTCTACGGCGGCAAGCGTGAACAGGTGGTCGGTTCGATCACCAAGGCGCACGCCGGCGTGATGCCTGCCTGGGGCAAGAAGCTTGATCCGGTGACGATCAAGATGCTTGCTGCATATGTTCACTCGCTGGGGGGCGGTGAGGACTTCACGAGCGCACCTGCTGCACCTGCGAGCGGAACTGACGGAAATGCAAAGCCCTGATAAAGTAAACAAGAACACCGGCCTCTACGAAAAGCGGAAGGTCGTCTTCCCGAAAGCGGTTGACGGACCTTTCCGCCGGTTCAAGTGGCTGCTGATGGCCCTGACCCTTGGCGTGTATTATATCACGCCCTGGGTCAGGTGGGATCGGGGACCCTACTCCCCGAACCAGGCTGTACTGATCGATCTGGCCAGCCGCCGGTTCTATATGTTCGGTATCGAAATCTGGCCGCAGGAATTCTATTTCGTGGCCGGGCTGTTGATCATGGCGGGCGTTGGCCTGTTTCTGATCACCAGCGCGGTTGGCCGGGCCTGGTGCGGTTATGCCTGTCCGCAGACGGTCTGGACCGATCTGTTCCAGCACGTCGATCGCCTGGTCGATGGTGATCGCAATGCCCAGCTGCGGCTTGAGGCGGCGCCGTGGGGGGCGCAGAAGATCTTCAAGCGCGCGCTGAAATGGGCGATCTACCTGTTCATCGCGTTCTGGACCGGCGGCGCATGGATCATGTATTTCGCCGACGCGCCGACCCTGGTGCGTGAGTTCTGGAGCGGGCAGGCCGCGCCGGTGGCCTATGCCACGGTCGGCGTGCTGACCCTGACGACTTTCGTCCTCGGCGGGTTCATGCGTGAGCAGGTCTGCGTTTATATGTGCCCCTGGCCGCGCATTCAGACCGCGATGCTGGACGAAAAGAGCCTGATTGTGACCTACAAGGACTGGCGCGGGGAACCGCGCGGGTCGGTCAAGAAGGCTGAGAAGAACCCCGGCGCGGTGGGTGACTGCATCGATTGTAACGGCTGCGTCAACGTCTGCCCGACCGGCTATGACATCCGCAACGGGCCGGACATCAAATGCATCACCTGTGCGCTGTGCATTGATGAGTGCGACAAGGTGATGAAGCAGATCGGCCGCCCGCGCGGCCTGATCGACTATGCCACGCTTGAGGATTGCGAGCTTGAACGGGCAGGCAACCCGCCGCGCCCGATCACCAAGGCGCTGTTCCACACCCGGACGCTGATCTACACCGGGATCTGGGCGGCGATCGGCTTTGCCCTATTGTTTGCGCTTGGCACCCGTTCGCGGATCGACATCAAGGTCACCAAGGATCGCAACCCGCCCTATACGGTGCAGTCCAGCGGCGAGATCCGCAACGACTACACGGTCAAGCTGCTGAACATGGAAGGTCGCCCGCGCGACATGAAGGTCAGCATTGATGGCCTGCCGGGCGGCAAGTTCTGGACCGGCGATATGCCGCGCGAAAAGGCCGGGCGCGAACTGACCGTCAAGGTTGCGGCTGACAAGCTGGAACCGCTGCGGGTCTATGTTGTCGCACCCGATGGCACCAAGGCGCAGAAGTTCACCTTCGTGCTCAAGGCGATGGATGAGGAAGGCGCTGGCGACAGCAGCGAGGCCCGGTTCGATTCGCCGGTCGAGGATGAAGGGGAAGGGCAGTGAAAGCCTTCACCACCGGTCCCTTCACGGGCAAGCACTTCGCGGCGATCATCGTTGCCTTCTTCGCCGTGGTTGTTGCCGTGAATGTGTACATGGCCCGCCAGGCCACCTCCACCTTCGGCGGGGTCGTGGTGGAAAACTCCTATGTCGCCAGCCAGGAATTCAATGGCTGGCTGAAGGAGGCGGCAAAGGAAAAGGCCCTGGGCTGGACCATTGCCGCACAGCGGGTTGAGGGCGGCCGGGTTCATGCGGTCCTGACCGGGGCGCCGGTGGGGCAGGCATCGCTCAGCGCGATTGCCCGCCATCCGCTGGGCCAGGCACCTGACAAGATGTTGCATTTCGTGCGCCAGCCCGACGGCAGCTTCGTTTCGAACGAAAGCCTGATCGAAGGCCGCTGGCGGGTCCGGTTTGAAGCGCGGGCGGGTGAACAGCGCTGGCGGACAGAGCAGGACGTGAGGTGAACGCCCACAATCCCGCGGCGACAGAGGGCGCCAGCGAAACGACGGTACTGGTCGTTCCGGGAATGCACTGTGCGGGGTGCATGGCCAAGGTTGAACGGGCACTCGGCGCGGTCCCCGGTGTCACTTCGGCACGGGTCAACTTGACCGCCAAGCAGGCCCGCGCCGAACATGGCCCAGAGGTTGAACCGGCACAGCTGATCGCGGCGCTTGATGCGGTGGGATTTGCCAGCCAGCCGCGCAGCAATGAGCAGGCCAATGCCCCTTCGGCGGTGAAGCCGCTGCTGGCGCCATTGGCCGTGGCCGCCTTTGCCGCCATGAACGTGATGTTGCTGTCGGTCAGCAACTGGTCCGGGGCCGAAGGTTCGACCCGCGAACTATTCCACTGGGTATCGGCCGCGATCGCGGTTCCGGCGATAGCCTATTCGGGAATGCCGTTCTTCCGGTCGGCCTGGGCGGTATTGCGCAAAGGCCGGACCAATATGGACGTGCCGATTTCGATCGGGATCGTGCTGGCCACGCTGCTGAGCTGTTATGAGACGGTCACCGGCGGCGAAGACGTCTGGTTCGATGGCGCGCTGATGCTGATCATGTTCCTGCTGGCCGGGCGGACACTGGACGCGATGATGCGTGACAAGGCGCGCGCTGGGGTCGATGCCTTGCTCAACCAGGCTGCACCCGGTGCCAGTGTAATTTCCGCTGACGGCACCCTGCAATGGGTTGCCGCCGCCGATCTGCTGCCGGGCATGGTGATGCGGATCGCCGCGGGTGAGCGGCTGGCCGCCGATGGTGAAATCGTCAGCGGTGCCAGCGCCTTTGATCAGTCTCTGCTGACGGGGGAAAGCCTGCCGATCCCGGCCGCGACCGGCGCCTTGGTCCACGCCGGGACGCTCAACCTTGATGCCCCGGTTGACGTGCGGGTCACTGCCGCCGGTGCCGATACCTCACTAGCCGAAATTGCCCGGTTGATGGATGCGGCGGATCAGCCGCGCTCGGTTTATGTGCGGATCGCGGATCGGGCCAGCCGGCTTTACGCGCCGGCGGTCCACAGCCTTGCCGCGCTGACCTTCGTCGGCTGGCTGCTGGCCGGGGCAGGAGTCTATCACGCGACGGTGATCGCGATTTCGGTGCTGATCATCACTTGCCCTTGCGCATTGGGGCTGGCCGTGCCGGTTGCGCAAGTGGTCGCTTCCGGGGCGCTGATGAAGGAAGGGATCATGGTCAAGGACGGCAGCGCGATCGAACGCATGGCCGTGGTTGACCGGGTGCTGCTCGACAAGACCGGATCACTTACCCTTGGCCGCCCCGAACCCGATACCGCCGCGCTGAATGCACTTGATGGCGATGCGGCCAGCGTTGCGCTGGGCCTTGCCTCGCATAGCCGTCATCCGCATTCGCGGGCGATAGAGGCGGCGCTTCTGGCCCGTGGCTTCCGCGCCGTTCGGGTTGAGGGTGTTGCCGAAACTGCCGGGATCGGCCTGTCGGGCAACTGGAACGGGCGCAAGGTTTCGCTGGGCCGCAACGATGCCGCAGACGTTGTGTCAACTACGCTGCGGATCGAAGGGCGGCCCGATCTGCTGATCCCCTTCACCGATCGGCTGCGCCCCGATGCGGATGCGGCACTCGGCCGGATGAAGGCGATGGGCCTCGATGTCTCGCTGCTGTCGGGGGACAATCAGGCCGCCGTTGCCGAGGTGGCGGACGCGGTCGGTCTGCCTGCCCAGGCCGCAGCCAGCCCGTCGGACAAGCGTGAGGCGATCGGTGCCTTGCAGGCCGAAGGGCACAAGGTGCTGATGGTCGGTGATGGCTTGAATGACGGTCCGGCGCTGGCGGCTGCCGATGCCTCGATCGCACCGGGCAGCGCCAGCGATGTCGGGCGCCAGGCTGCTGATCTGGTGTTCCTGGGGGATTCGCTGATGGCTCTGCCGCGTGCGGTGCTGGCAGCACGGCGGACCATGCGGGTGGTCAAACAGAACTTCGCCCTGGCGATCGGCTATAACCTGCTGGCGGTCCCGCTGGCGATTATGGGCTTTGTCAATCCGATGATCGCCGCTGCGGCGATGTCGGGCAGTTCGCTGGTTGTTGTGGCCAATTCTCTTCGGCTGGTAAGGGCGGCGAAATGAACGGACTGCTGTTTCTTTTGCCGATCGCGCTTGGGCTGGGTCTGACCGGGCTGGTGGCGTTCTTCTGGTCGCTGCGGGCCGGGCAGTTCGAGGATCTTGATGGCGCCGCCAACCGCATCCTGATCGATGACGAAGACGACCAGGGGCCAGTGGCATGAAAGGTGCGCAATTCGGCATCATTGCGCTGATCCCGGCGATGTTCAACCTCACCGTGGTGACCGGCGGCGGGACGATCGCGATGCAGGTTTGCACCGGTGATGGGCAGGTCCACACCGTGCAGGTGCCGGTCGGCGGCAGCGGTGGATCGGGCGGGCAAAACGGCAAGGGCCTGTGCTGTGCCAAGGGTTGCCACGCGGGTAATTCCAGAAAGCGCGCAATCGCCAAAAATTGAGCCTGCGCAATGTAAGACCTGGCCGAACAGGGCATCCAGACTGCCATGTGGAGCTATTGCCCTGAACTGCTTGAAACGCCGGTGCCGCGCTACACCAGCTTTCCGACCGCCGCCGAATTTCGCCCAGGGGTAAGCGGCGAAGATGTGATCGCCCGGCTGGAAAGCGCCTGCGATCCGGTTTCACTGTACCTCCACATCCCGTTTTGCGAGAAGATCTGCTGGTATTGCGGCTGCAACACCGGGGCGGCCAACAAGACCCAGCGGCTGTCCAACTATCTCGATTCGCTGCACCGCGAAATTTCGCTGAACGGGGTGCGTATGGGCCGGGAAAGCTCGGTTCGCCGGATCGCCTTTGGCGGCGGCAGTCCCAACGCGATTTCACCGACCGACTTCGTACGCCTGGTCGATGCCCTGACGGTGCATATGCCGCTCGATGAACCGGAATGGTCGATCGAGCTCGATCCGCGCACGCTCAGTTCCGAATGGGGTCAGGTGCTGGGCTGGGTCGGTGTGAGCTATGCCAGCCTTGGCGTGCAGACCTTCGATCCAGCGCTTCAGGCCGCGATCGGCCGGGTTCAGCCCGATGCCGATATCGTCAAGGCGGTCGATCTGCTGCGGGAGAATGGCGTTTCCTCGCTCAATTTCGATCTGATGTACGGTCTGCCCGGGCAAACGCTCGCCATGCTTGAAGCCACGCTGGAACGCGCGGTTGAGCTGGGGGCGGACCGGATTGCGCTGTTCGGATACGCCCACGTCCCGCATATGTTGCCGCGTCAGCGCCGGATCGATGCCACCGCGCTGCCCGGCCAGACCGAGCGGTTTGCGATGGCCGAATTCGGCTTCACCCTGCTGACCGCTGCCGGTTATGTGCCGATCGGCTTCGATCACTTCGCTAAGCCAGGCGATCCGATGGCTCGCGCGCTTGAAGAAGGGCGGCTGCACCGCAACTTCCAAGGGTTTACGGACGATCCTTCGAAAACCCTGATCGGGCTGGGCGCTTCTGCGATCGGCTGCTTCCCTGACCTGCTGGTACAGAATGAGAAGAATGCCGGGCGCTATCGCATGGGGCTTTCGCAGGACCGGCTTCCGGCAACCCACGGCGTGCGCCGCACTGCCGAGGATCGCCGCCGGGGCGCGGTGATCGAGGCGCTGTTGTGCTATGGCAAGGCCAGCCTTGATCCCGATCTGGCCAGTGAAGCGGCATCGAAGCTCGAACCGTTCGCCAAGCGCGGACTGGCCAGTCTTGAGGGCGCGGTCCTGACGATCCAGCCCGGCGGCTTGCCCTATGCGCGGACGATCGCGGCGCTGTTCGATCCCTATCGGCAGGATTCGGTCCGCCGCTTCAGCTCTGCGGTCTGACTAAACGACAACCTCAAAAAAGGAGAGCGGCTATCCGGATGGACGCCGCTCCAGGTGGGGAGAACTTGTGATGTGGCCGACAGCGAACCGTGCCGCTCTCGTCTTGCCCGCACCATCTTCACCGACTGGCCGGATTGCCTTGACGGGGATCAAATAAACGCAATTAGCTGATCTGGCTGACCGTGATGCCAGGCTGAGGATTCGTGCCTGATCCGGCCGATTGATCGAATGTGTTGCTCAAGGGAGTTGGGGATGAACTTTTCACTTTCGGGGCGGGTTGCGCTTATCACTGGTGCGTCTTCGGGATTTGGTGCGCATTTCGCCCGGCTTCTGGTCCGCGAAGGGGCCAGGGTGGTGATCGGCGCCCGCCGCGCGGAAAAGCTGGCGGCCCTGGCCGAGGAACTCGGCGATGCGGTACTTGCCGTTTCGCTGGACGTAACCGACGAGCCTTCGCTTATCGCGGCTTATGACGCGGCGGAGGAACGTTTCGGCACGGTTGATACCGTTATCGCCAACGCCGGGATCGCGATCGGCGGTCGTTCGACGGAGATTTCCGCGGCCGATGTCGCCGCCGTTGTCGGCACCAATTTCACCGGGGTCTATCTGACCGCGCGTGAAGGGGCCCGGCGGATGATTGCGGCCGGTTTTCGCGAAAGCGAGCGCGGGCGGATCGTGCTGATCGGATCGATCACGGCAGAGCTGACCGGGCAGGGCGAAACCGCCTATGCCGCCAGCAAGGCCGGTGTGGCGCATCTGGGTAGGCAGTTTGCCCGTGAG
>Ga0116179_1002336_pt1 | contig 13663 bp, 6 predicted proteins | sample AD_UKC071_MetaG_FD_89751 | JGI IMG/M metagenome (GOLD analysis project Ga0116179, IMG submission 89751) | Active sludge microbial communities of municipal wastewater-treating anaerobic digesters from USA - AD_UKC071_MetaG | ecosystem: Engineered > Bioreactor > Anaerobic > Digestate | place: USA...
GCGCTTGGCAATATGGTCGCTTACATACTTCTCCAGAGCGTATCTTGCTATGCTTGATGTAGTAACGCTTGCCTCCGGCATTTGTGCTTGAAGCTCACCAATAATCGCGTCCAATTCATCCGACTGCATTTTTGTAAGCCTTACCCGTAACATACTATCCTTTTCTGTAGACATTATTGCACCTCCTGTATTTCTTGTTGGTTTTATTGTATCACATTGTAATACATATTGTCAAGCATAGATAAGAAAAAAGGCCACATCAGACGAAACTGTGTGACCTTAAAAAGACACCTATTCTTCTAACTTATAGACTTTTATTGCTTTATGATTACCATATTCAAAGACATAAACTCTTTCACATTTAGGACAACGCCATACATCGATTTTAGGGTGTGGTATATTAATTGAATCAATTTCACCCATATTAATTATATCATCCCATTCCCTATCAGTATATACTCTTAATTGGATGTCATTAGGAGCCATACTATTGGATAATATTTCTCCACACTTACATTGCATTCTCATAAATTATTACCTCCTAATAATACCGTCAACAGTCCAAATCTCAACTTGACCTGGTAATACTTTATTTTGATAAGTGCCTGCAGCTCGATTGAGTATTTGGTTTGCCTGTTCAGCAGTTATTCCAACATTTCTTGCATCAATAATAACTGCATCTGCACCTTGTTTAAACGCATCTGTAATCCTAGTAACCGGAGTATTTAGACTTGTTCCATTTAATGTTTTTAATTCTGTTTTTACCCCATTTATTATAAAATCAGGTGTGCTAACCCCTTGAACATTGGAACGCGGAATTATTTCAACATTCTTACCCTGTGAAAGCAAATCATTTACAACCTTTCTTTCTGCTGATGTTAACCCATCCAATGAACCTGTAAGTTTACCTACAGTACTACGCGTTCCCTTATCATTAAAACTATTTCCTCCGCCACCTGCAGCTACTAAACTAGCAGCAGCAATCGTTGAATTACCAACAACTGTTGCTCTAGCAGTTGCTGCATCTTTAACAAATGAATAGGAAAGCTTGGGTGAAAATGTTACTGTACCATTTGTAGATACTGAATACTGGTAACTTGCGTCAATTTTTAATCCAGTGGATTTAAGCTTTGAATATCCTCCATATAACATCATTCCCGTCACAAACATATTTGTAGCATATTCGTTTAATTCTTCTTGTGGAGTATAATATGTTTGCTTAAAAAAGTTTCTGGCATTATTTCTGTTAAATGTATTTTCAATCGGCTTAAAAAATGCATCTACTGCTGCAACACCAGACCTTGATATTTCATTTAATGATTCTTCATGAAGTATTTTCTTAAATTCTTCATCTTGACCTGTTACATTTGCATATATAACTGCTCCAGCATATCCAATCCAATTACCTAAAGGCTTAAACAAGCTATCTTGGTTTCCTATATTATATATTTCTTGCCACATTAATTCTCTATAAGTTTCCCGAACCAGTTCATCTTCGCCTGTTGCCCAATTGTATATTTCTCCTCCTCCAAACGAAAGCCATGTTGCTAGTGGAGTAACCATACCTCCTACTATAGCTTTCCCACCTTCCGCAACAGCTATTGACATTTTTATTGCTTTTACTGTACTCATGGCAATTCTCTCTTGATTTGTATCAGAAATATCATCGCTCACATACGCATCTATTTCTTCAAAAGCTTTTTCTCGAGCCTCTTTATTAGCTAATATCTTAATACCTTCAAATGGATTTCCAAAAGGTATTCCGAAGATCTCAATATAGTTGTGTCCCGTTGGATCATAATAAACTAACGGATTATTAACACAGTATGTATACAAATTCAAGCTAAGCGGATCATTCGGATCACCAGTGTATGTATCCTCCTGCAAGAATCTTGCTACCTTTGGGTCATACATCCTTGCATTCAGATAGTACAATCCTGTTTCCTTATCATACTGGTAACCGGCATATAATATGCTGTTGTTTATTGGTATGCTTGTCTCTTCTCCCGTTGATGTATAGTACTTCTCTTCCTGTATATTTCCAAAGGCATCATAATAGTACGATGCTCTGATTCTTCCGTTGTTTGCATCAATGAGAGCAGTAACATCGGCATGACCGTTGTACATATAATATAGGTTCAACCCATCTGCCTGCCTCATCAAAAGGTTTGTTCCGTATATGTTGCGTCCTATTTGCCCTCCGCTGCCACTTACCTCAAGCACAACTTTATCGTACTCATATAGATACCTTGTAATGCTTCCGTTTACCTTCTTTGCCACCCTCAAGCCTTCGCCGTTGTAGGTGTTGTTAATCACATTCTCACCGACAGTTGCCTTAATAAGCTGGTTCAGGCTGTCATATACATATTCAGCAATAAGCTCTCCGTTTTGATATACCTGTGTTTGATTACCGTTATCATCATAAGAATAGCCTACTACGTCCGTTATAGTACCGTTTACCTTAGTAGTTACGCTCAATAGCCAGTTACTGTCATTATAATCGTATTTCTTTTCTATTGTATCGGCTCCATCCTTTATGGTCTCGGTCTCCCTGTTTCCTGCACCGTCATAAGTATACACCGTAACTCTTCCTGAGGGTTCCGTTACAGTTTCAAGCCTGTTTAAACAATCATAGGTGTATGTTGTGGTTCCCTTATCAACACCATTGATTTTTTCATGTTTGCGTTCCTGATTGTTGGCACCGTCGTAATAATATGTATAGACATCCATTTCGCTGCCGTTCGCTTTTTTATTTGTCAAGGTCCATAGTAAATTATTCTTATAGTAAGTATATACCTCTTTTGAACCGTTAGGATATACAACACTTTCACGATTTCCGTTGGCGTAATAGTTGTACTCGGTATATACCGTTGATTTTTCATCACCGTCAACAACATACTTAAGTCTTCCTGCATTGTCGTATACCTTTGTGGTCATGTTCCCTTTCGGGTCAGTTGACTTTTCAGCAAGACATCCTTTTTCCTCATCATAAATTATATCATATTCATATTTCGATTCACCTATATTGGACACTGTCTTGGTCTTAACCCTGCCAAGTTCATCATATGTCCGTACTATTTCTTCATTGCCTGCTGTTACAGTCAAGACATTGCCATTGTTATCGTAGGTATAGCTTATTTTGACAGGATTTTCCCCAATGCTGTTCTGAACCCTAAGCCTTCCGTGACAGTCATAGGTATACAACGTTATTATAGAATTCCTGTCTGTCTTCTCTTTGAGATTTCCATCCGCATAATATTTATAAGATTCAGCCTTTCCACTGCCGTCAGTTTTTTTGCTTAGTTTATTCCGGGCATTGTACTGATAAGTTATGGTATTCCCTTTTCCATCCGTCTGGGTCAAAATGTTGCCATTGCCGTCATAGGTATAGCTGCTGAGTTCAACCGGCACTGTTTTCCCGTTTTCCAATATTTCTACTTTTCGCAACAAGTCAAACTTATCATATGTATAAATTGTCTTATTGTTCCTACCGTCAATTTTATATGATACATTGCCCGCAAGATCATACCCCTGCTCTACTATATGGTTCTCTGCATCGATTGTAACTGTTCTCCTGTTGTTTCGGTCATATCTAAACTCCGTGCAGTTGTTTAATGCATCATAGGACCTTATCTGTGCATTGTTATGGTTATACTCCAGCTTTTCAACAACTATGCCGTCGGGATCCTTAGTCTCAATTAATCTGCCCAAAGGATCATAGACATTAGTATAGGTATTGGAAACGGTGTTGTCTTTATCTTGGACAATTTTAACCGTTTCTGTCATATTTCCGTCTTTATCGTATCTATAGACAATCGAATGGTTTACAATACGTCCTTCTGAGGTCTTTACACCGTTATACCTCGTTTCAACCAGTCTGTTAAGCTCATCATAGATATACTCTACGGTGTATCCTTCCCCGTCTGTTTCAAACCGTTTGTTGCCATTCAAATCGTATTTTGCTTGGATTGTAATGGCATCCTCAACACTGTCACCTTCACCCTTCTGGGTAGTACGGGAAATTACCCTTCCTTGATTGTCATAGGTATATATATCAACAGTACCCATAGAATTCGTTCGCTTTACAAGATTACCCATTACATCGTATTTAAATACAACAACGTTAGAATCAATGGATTCATCCCCGGGATAACTTGCTCTGACAAGCTGATTCATGACATTATACGCATAGGTAGTTGTATTGTTTTCTGCATCGGTTTGCACCGCCAAATTGCCATGCCAATCGTAGTCGTAGCTTTGCTTTTTCTCTCCGTCAACTAAAACAGCTTCTATGTATCCCAATTCGTCATACTCATATGTTGTGGTTGTTTCGTACTTGTCATCTTTATTTGTACCTTTCACCTTGGTTTCGGCTGTCTTTCTGCCTAAAGCATCATACTCGTATTTTACCGAATAGGGCAGTCCTTTTGCTGCCGTTTCTGGGTCAAGTACAGTTTCCACCCTGTTATCCAAGGTATAAGTATATACCGTACCGTATCCACTCTTTATTTTAGAATCCGTATCATAACCGGTTCCTGCTTCATAACCTAAAGCATCGAGCTCCTTTATAAGATTTCCGTTGTTATCGTATTCGTAAGCCTTTAACACGATACGCACAGGCACCTCTATCCAAGCATATCCATTATCAGGGTCAACCTGTTTTTCTATTCCGACAAACTCCTTGGTTTTTAATCTTCCTTTCCAATCATATGTGTATTCTATTCTGTTTTCTGTTTCAATAGGCTCCTTATCCGGGTCATAATTTTCCGGCGACACTTCCGCAATAAGGTTTCCTGCTCTATCATATTGGTACGCAGTAATTAATTCCGTCTTTTCTCCGTCTATTGTCACAATATTTATGACCTTTTCCGGTAGTCCCCTCTTGTTATACACATACTCTGTCTTATTCCCCATTGCATCTATTGTATAGTCGACCTTACCTTCCCAATTGTAATGACTTTGAACTTTAATGGTTTTACTCTGTCCATATTCATCAACTCCAGGCTGTGAAGTCTCTAATAACCTGTTCATCATATCATACCGGTATGTAATTGTAACGCCGTTAGGTGAAGTTTCAGTTACAATATTACCGTTTTTATCGTATTCATATGACGTAATCAAACCTATGCTACGGGGATGTTCACTATAGGTTTTTGTCTTATCACCGGGTTTGACAATAATGTCATTGGCATCTGCCAAAACAACCTTCCTCTCCGGCTTACCTAAATAATCATAATTCTCATATTTTATAATGGTCGTTCTTTCAGGGTCAATATAACTGATTTCCTCAATCAGGTTCCATTCAATATCATAGTGATATTCCTTTAAAAGATTATTAGCAAGACTTTCTCTATAGAGTTTTCCTGAATTATAATAGCTGAATTTATAGGTTACGGATTCCTTTGGCTTGCCGTATAGCTCAACAAAATCCTTTCCTGTGCTTTCTGTCACTTTTCTTCCGGCTTTGTCATAGTCAATTCTTTTGTAGGTATATTTTATTGTTCCGTTTTCTTCTTTTGCCGGAATCCATACTTCATCGTATGTCGTTTTTGAAGTGCTGTCGTATCCCCAATATGAGTAGTAGGTCTTATTTCCTCTGGCATCCTTGGTCCATTTCAGCATTCCGTTTTTATAATAACCGTTCTCTATATCCGGAACCGTGTAATCAAAATCCATCGTGTTGTCAAAATCCATTGGAATGTCCCCATAAAAATCCATTCCACCGACTGTAAGCATTCTGTATTCTTCTTTTATAATCCTTCCGGCATAATCATAATAATAAGTTGTCCATCTGGAACTATAATCGTTTAAATACTCGTAGCGTTCCTTCGTTGTTACAAAATAATTGTTCTGTTCATCCTTACTAGTCTCTTCCCAATAGAAGCATTCTTCCAAAAGCTCCTTTTTCGAATTTGAATCCTCTTTGAAATAAACACTCGTTAGGCGGTCCAAATCGTCATATTCGTAAAGATACACCGAACCGTTAGGTTTTTGCTCTGTCTTAAGATTCCCGTACAAGTCATAAGTATATATTGTTGTATAATTATACGGATCAGTGACTTTCCATAGCTTTCCGCTGCTGTAATATTCGTATTTGTATCCTGCCTCCCCAAGAACCTCAGGTAAAAGCTCATCATTTTCTTTAGGAGATATTGTCTGCTTTATTCTTCCCATATTATCATAATATATTTTGGTTATACTGCTCTTTGTAATTGGTGTATACCTATTGTCTCCATTGTTCTTCACAACCTCTGTCACCTGACCGTTCGCATTGTATACATAATCGGTTCTATAGCGTTTCGGAGAATATTCATATTCAACCACATCCATATTGTTATATGTGTACTCCGTTACTTTCGCTGACGGACTGTTTTCATCATAAGGTTCTTCAATTTTCCTTACATTTCCGTTTTCATAATGGTAGTACGTGGTAATGTTTCCCAAGGGGTCTTTCACTTTATGGATAATTCCCTTAAGTTTTATGTTGTTCTCCTCTAATTCTTCGGTTGAATACGGCAGGTATTCGGTGATTGCAAAATCCGCTGCATTATCCTTTGTCAGATTAACTACCTGATCACCCTGGAGTTTTCCCTTCAAATATGTTGCTTTCATTCTCAAATGTATTCCATCGCTGTCGGACACGTATTTTATGTTTTCGTTTGTGGTGTCGTAATCATAGCTGTTCTTATATACGTATCTTGTAAAAATTCCTTCTTCGTCTTTCTCCCATATAAGATTGTTGTTTGAATCATAACCAAAGATTTTTTCCGACTTGTCAGGATTTATGATTTTCTCTACATTTCCGGTGCTATTGTTTATTATATAGGTTGTGATATTTCCGTTGCGGTCGGTATATGATTCCAACTCGCCGTAATCGTTGTATCTGTACGTTGTAGATTTTCCCAATGGATCTATAATCTCAACAATCCTATGGTCTTTGTGGATATAGGTGGTAGTCCTCGTTTTCGATTTGGGCATATTGTCTCTAATTCCACTACCCCAAACTACTACCGTTCCATCTTTCTTTAATGCCGCTGTATAAGCGTATCCCAGTGATAATTCCTTTACTCCTGTCAATCCTTTAGGAACTTCACACTCTCTAAGAGTATTCCAGCCCCAGACCTCTACCGTTCCATCAGATTTCAACGCTGCTATATGATACCTACCCGCATATATTGCCTCTATTTTGCCCAAACTTTCCGGTACATCACATACACCATAAGTATTAGAACCCCAAACCGCTACTGTCCCATCTGCCTTTAATGCAGCAGTATAATTTTCTTTTGCAAATATTGTCTTAACGTCTCTTAATCCCTCCGGTACATTACATTCCCCAAACAAATTAGGACCCCATACTACCACTGTCCCATCTTTCTTCAAAGCTACTGTATGAAGAACTCCAGCGGCTATTTCTTTTACTCCGGTTAATCCTTCCGGTACTTTACATAGTCCAAAATAATTCCTACCCCAAGCTACTACTGTCCCATCTTCTTTTAATGCTACCGTATGGTATTCACCTGCAGCTATCGCTTTTACTCCTTTCAATCCTTCAGGTACACTACATTGGCCGTAATTATTTTCCCCCAAGCTACCACAGTTCCGTCCTCTTTCAATGCCACTGTGTGCGAAATTCCAACAGCTATTTCCTTCACTCCTGTCAAACCTTTAGGTACTTCACATTCCCCATTAACATTTCTTCCCCAAGCTACCACTGTTCCATCATTTTTTAATGCTACTATATGGAATTGACCTGCAGCTATTTTCTTTACTCCCGCCAATCCTTCCGGCACATCACATTCATCATTTATATTACTTCCCCAGACTACCACTGTACCGTCTTCTTTTAATGCTGCTATATTTTTATCTGCTGCCGCAATCTGTACAAATTTGGGGGGCTCTTCCCCTTCCTCAAGTTCGGTCCTGTTCTCGTTTTCATAATAGGTGTATCTTCTATAATTTCCTAGTGAATCAACATACACATTAACCATAGGTTTACCGCTCAAATTTGCCTTATACGTCACACGTCCCACAACATTGCCATTATTATCCACAATCTTGGCAATACGGTTCCCTTCATCATACTCAAAGGAAGTTTTTATCCCCATAGGATCAGCAACCTGCTTTAGCAAATCACCTTCATAAATATAAGAAACTACCCTTGATGACTTCATGTGTTTTATTTCAATCTTGCCGGCATCATAACTTATATCAATAGAATTTGCCACAGCATCAGTAATGCCTTTTATGCGGTTGCTTCCGTCATATTGAAAATCAATTCTGTTTCCATACCTGTCTTCCATCCACTTTATGCGGTATTTATTTGTTCCGTAACTCTCATAGCCGTATTTTTTCAAATCCTTTGTAGTCAAAACATAGCTGCTGCCTTCCATTGAAAGTCTATTCCTCGTATACTTGGGTTTAATGCTTCCTCCACTGTAGACAAAATAACTTTTTTCCCCTCCGGGAATCATAACTTTAATGAGCTTATTGTTGCCGCCATGTTCTTCAATATCCAGCCAACCCTCAAGGCTAAAGCTCCATCCGTTTTTAAGCATCTTGGATTCTTCCTCGAGAGAATTGTAATTAGCCCCTATATTGAGATCAAACCCTATCATCTTAACAAGCATTGAATTAATCCCATAGGAAAAACTCCCGTCTGCGGTGTTCACCCCTTGGGTGTTTCTGGCCACGTAATCTTTCTTAAATCCTTCAATAAGTTCTTCATAAAAATATGAACCGGATTCTTCTCCCTGGGCCATTAACCCTATGGACATATTTCTCATACCCGTTTTAGAAACCTTAATTGAAGCAGTGTCAATAAACTCATAAAACTCTATTGGCTTTTTTACCTCAAGAATATTAATCTTTGAACTTCCCACATTATCAAAGGTTATGGTCTGAGCATCCGCCCTATCGGCACTCAGCAGCACTTTATTATAACCCGTTGCATAAAAGTTCGATGCACACCCACCGTTCTTTTGCGTAAAGCTTCCCTTAAGCTCAATAGTTCCCTCGGTCAGTAAGCCGGTGTGGTCCGAAGATGAGTACATCAGAAAATCTCCCTCAACCCTGACATAATCAGGCTGATGCGTCATAACCAGCTTCCCTTTGCCGGGTTGTCCTTGTTCTGCATCACCGACAAAGTAGTCTCCTTTTACTATCAAACTTCCGCCGTTAATATCTATCATTCCACCGTTTTGCAATATATTTCCCTCGACAACAAGCTTGTGTCCGTTAAGATCGAGAGTACCGGCATTTATACAGAGATCCTCCTCTATTGTCATATCCGATTCGAGGACCAGACCTATTCCCGCTTCTAAAGGCTCACTTTTATCGGAACATATCCCTGCCTGATTAAAGGCTTCTACCGTAAAGTAATAAGCTTCAAACCTCTTAAGTCCCTCAGCCGTAAAGCTCGTTACATCCGCATTTGTGGTACCGATCAGTTCTTCCCCGCAATATATGTTATACCCGGCTACTCCCACATTATCGGTTGACTCTTTCCACTCAAAAGTTATGGTCGAGTCTGTTGTTTCAACTACTTTCAAGTCAATGGGCTTAGTGGGAGCATTCACATCCGGAATCTCGACAAATACCTCGTAGGACTCTTTTGCAAAAGTATCTTTTCCACCATAGCCCCGTACCGCATATGTATAGGCTGTATTTGCCTTAATTCCGGTATCCGTATATGTTGAATTTTCTGTTGTTCCAATCACCACATTATCTCTTAACACTTCATATCCCAGTATACCGTTCATGTTAATCGGAGGTGTCCATGACAAAGTCACAGAATCGTTTGCATAATTCTCTACAACCAGTTCCTGAGGTGGCTGCAACCATAAGCATGGTTTTGTACACTTTTGATAACACGAAAGTACAATGGCAATATCCACCATATTGATAGCGCCATTTTTATCCAAATCGGCTATTTCATTATAATTTTCTTCACCTTTCATAGTGAAAAAATGAGCAACAACTCTTACAAGGTCTACTATATTACCGGCATTATCATCCTCCACATCTCCATACAAAAGTTTGATAGGATTTTTCTCGGAACTGACTTCTATTCTTTCATCTTGCTCAACTGGAATATTAGTAATTATGGCATCTATATAATAAGGTCTACTTATTAATAAAGTATATTCTCCCGAAGGAACTCCCCTAAATTCAAAATAACCCTTTTCATCAGTTACTGTTCTAAAATCAGTCCCTTCTATTGCAACATCAAACCCAGACTTGAAAAATTCGGAAAGATTTTCTGAATAAGTAAGCTTCGTATCAATATATCCGGAAATTACGCCAGCCTGTTTTTCAACAGGTGCGGCTTCAAGGTTAACATCTAAGCTATATGATACATCTGATTCGTGATAGTCATATACATCCGAGTAAACTGACGAATGTACGGTAGAACATCCTGCAGTTTCAACCGGCTGATCTTCATTGCTGTCATTTTCAATACCATCTTTTTCATTGTTGTCTTTTTAATTGTTGTCTTTTTCATTACTGTCTTTTTTATTCTCTTCTTCTATATTAACCTCATTATCAACTACAGTAGCATCATTGATGTTTGATTGATCAATTTTCTCTTCAAATTCCACATCAACAGAACTATTACAATCAATTTGTTCCAAAGGTTCCGGCTCTATGCCTTTTTCATGGTTTTCATAAGCACTACCGATAGACATAAAAAATGTGTTGATAATCAATGCACAGATTACTAACAGCGTCAATGTCTTTCTTTTTTTACGCAATTTAAATCCCCCTTAAAATTATATTGAATTAATAAAATAATAAAAATTTTTCAAACTGAGGAACTATACCCTAAAACATGTTTTTTCGAACCTTTTCATTGGCAACAAAACATAATTTGGGATATTCCTATTAAAATAAACATAATTTTACTCCGATAAATTATAAAGCATACTGCATATTGAGTCAACATATTTATCCAATTTGTTTTCTTTTTATACTTACGATTTTTTTCCTTACATAATAAAAAGCCCTTAAAACAATATCCTATGTACCAAGGATTATCGTTCTAAGAGCTCCAATTTTATCAAACTCTCAATAAAGCTATTTTTCAATTACAATATCAATTCTCCTGTTTTTCTGCCTGTTTTCTTCCGTGTCATTCGGTGCAATCGGTCTAAACTCACCATTTCCTGTGGCTGTAAGCTTTGTCGGATCCACTCCGCTTTCCTCTATCAGGAAGAGCACCACATTGGTAGCTCTCTTGGTTGACAGCTCCCAATTTGTCGGAAACAGCATTGTGTTTATCGGAAGATTGTCCGTATGTCCTTGTACGGATGCTCCTTTATCCAGTTCTTTTAGAAGATTTCCGATCTTTCGCAAGGTTTCTTTTCCCGAGTCCTTTATATCGGCTTTACCAAGATCGAACAGTATAACAGAGTCTATCCTTAACGTCAGGTATGTCTCTTCATCAATTACTTTGACATAGTCCCCCAGTTCCATCTCTTCTGCCAGCTTTTCAATCTGTTCAATAAACTCTTCCAGCTTCTCGGCTTGTCCGCCTTTAGTCCCCAAATCATTTCCGTCTACACTGCTTTCACCCTTAATAAAGGCCTCGTCACCGTCTTCCAGTATTTCTCCCGAATTAATACTCTGAGTTATACTATATACCTCAGTGCCTTCTTTATAATCAAACATTCCTTCATTATTGTTGCTCATAAATGCAGCCCGCAGTGAGTTGGCAACCTGCTCGAATTTTTGCTTGTCAATAGTGGCCATTGAAAACAGCATTACGAAAAATGTCAATAACAACGTAACCATATCACTGTATGTAGTTAACCATTCAGGAGCGCCTTCAGATACTTCTTCCTGTTCAATATTCCTTTTTGATCTCATGAAAAATACACCTCACTATACAGCAGCATTTCTTACTTTTTCACTGTCCTCTGCTCTTTGACTGTCTACTGCATCTTTACCGGATTGTGACTCATAATCCTGCTTTTGTTTTGGAGATAAGAAGGTCTTAAGCTTATGCTCCAATATTCTCGGGTTCTCTCCGGACTGTATGGACAGAACACCTTCAATAATCATTTTTTTCTCCTGAATCTCCTCTTTACTCTTTAAAGCCAATTTGGTAGCAATAGGGTTACATATGAAATTCGCCAGAACACTTCCATAGAATGTTGTTATTAACGCAACTGCCATGGCAGGTCCTATTGCTGAAGGATCATCCAATTGGTCAAGAAGCTGTATCAGACCTATCAGTGTTCCTATCATACCCCATGCCGGAAACTGAGCCGCCATTGTCTTAAACATTCCTGCTCCCTTGTCATGCCTCGATTTCATATTTTCCAGCTCAAGATCCATCGAATCGACAATTACTTCCGGCTCCACACCGTCAACAACCAGCTGGAGGGATTGCTTTAAAAATTCATCCTTTATGTTCTCCTGTTCAGCCTCAAGAGAAAGCAGTCCTTCCCTTCTTGCTTTAACGGAAAGTTCAACAAGCATTTTAATGGTGTCCTGTGGCCTTGATTCCTTTCCCACCAAAACCTTCACGGCGACCTTCATAATTTTGGCAAACTCGCCGATTTTGTAGGAAATTAATGTGGCACAGATTCCTCCACCTACAGTAATGTACACTGAGGAAATGTCCCAGAATGACCAGAGACTACCTCCAGTCATTATAGATGCAACTATACATACAATACCGGCAATAATACCTATAAGAGTAGCTAGATCCATAAATCCCGCCTTCTATCCTTTTTAATATTCGACCTGCTATAATTATATCGGAATAGTCATGTGAAAAATTTAGTAATTTTCTTAGATTATTTTATGAAAACCGAATTGCAGCTTCCTTTTTTACAAATAGGATACATATTAATTGTCGTTATATTATGGTTATTTTTTAACTTTAAAATAGATAAAACATTCTAAATGGTAATTGTTCATAGTTAGAACTAAAAACAAATATTAAAATTATTCTTTTAATGGTAAATTATACTTTACTTTATAGGCAATTTATTATATAATATCAGTAAAAAAGATTTTTTCCTTTTTAGGAAACATTAATCTTATTGGGGCAATAATATATAATATAGATGTAAGATTTCCAAATTTGTTTAAAAAAGAATATATAGAAAGTTTTATATACATCCTACAGTAAAAGCATATAATATATTAATTATTGGAATCAACGGGAGGGTCCATTATGAAAAAGGCTAAATCTTTTACCCTGTATTTTTTTATCTATTCGTTTATGATCTGTTCGTTGTTTCTATCAACCACTCTTTCGATTCATGCCTCAATAAGCACTAATGTTAAAGTATATATTAACGGTGAACTCATGGAGTTTGGACGAGACGCAAACGACCCCGGGCCTTATATTAAGGAAGGAAGAACACTAATTCCTTTCAGAAGGATATTTGAGGCTCTGGACATGGAAGTTTCATGGGACGCTAAGGAACGAATGGTTACTGCAATAGGCAATGATATAGAAATGAAGCTTTATATCGGTAAAACAAATGCCTACGTAAACGGTGAAGAAAAAACTCTTGATGTTCCGGCCGAAATAACCGACGGCAGGACTTTTGTTCCATTGAGATTCGTATCCGAAAACTGCGGCGCCGAGGTCAAATGGGAGGACAGCACTAAATCGGTTTATATTACATTACCAAAGGTAATTACTTTA
>Ga0116179_1002347_pt1 | contig 13619 bp, 13 predicted proteins | sample AD_UKC071_MetaG_FD_89751 | JGI IMG/M metagenome (GOLD analysis project Ga0116179, IMG submission 89751) | Active sludge microbial communities of municipal wastewater-treating anaerobic digesters from USA - AD_UKC071_MetaG | ecosystem: Engineered > Bioreactor > Anaerobic > Digestate | place: USA...
GACCGTGAAACAAGGCCGCGCCAATGATAGTGCACTCCACGTGCGTGAAAGTAGGTCATCGTCAGACTTAATCCATCCCCTCACCCCCTCAGGCATACCGCCTCAGGGGGTGAGGCCGTTTAAAAAGCCCGCCATGCACAGCGTAGGTCTTGCCTGGGTATTGAGCCGAGGGGCTACAACCTGGTGCCCAAATGCGTTACCAGGTGCGATAAACCCCCATATGTTTTTGGCCCATCCGGGAGCCAATATCATCTGTATTAGTCGTAACTGCGGGGGCGTGATTGAGGAGTGGGTATGCCGCTACGAATAGCAATTAATGGTTATGGACGCATTGGGCGTTGTTTTCTGCGCGCGCTAATGGTGTCCCCGCTGCGGGACAGATTCTCTGTCGTTGCCATTAATGAGCCGGCCGATCTGGAAAGCATGGCTTACCTGACACGTTTCGACTCAACTCATGGGTGTTTTCCGGGAACCGTGGAGAGCGGAGAAGGCTGTCTGCGCATCGACGGAAGAAGCATTCCGGTCTTTCATGCCCATTCCCCTGATGGCGTTGATTGGGCCTCAATAGGTGTCGATCTGCTTGTCGAGGCATCGGGTCAGTATGGTCGCCGCCATGAGTTGGAGGCATTCCTGGACGCGGGCTGTCGCTGCCTATTGTTGTCCCATCCTGGGCAGGGTGCGACCGATGTGGATCGGACCATCGTATTCGGCATGAACCACGAGCAGCTTCGCGGCAACGAGCGGATTGTTTCCGCGGCATCGTGTACGACGAATGCGATCGTACCTGTGCTGGCCATGCTGGATGAGGCGTTTGGCGTCGAGCACGCGCTGCTCACCACCTTGCATTCGGTGATGAACGACCAGCCGTTGATCGATGGTTACCATCACGCGGATCTGTATCGCACCCGCTCGGCAATGCAATCGATGATTCCAGTGTCGACCGGACTTGCGCGGGGCGTTGTGCGCCTATTGCCGGAATTGGCCGGGCGCGTGGAGGCGAAAGCGATCCGTGTTCCTGTGGTGAATGTGTCGGCAATCGATCTGGTTGCGACGCTGCGCCGGGGAACAACGGTCGCAGAGGTCAACGCCTTACTGAAAGCAGCTACGCTCGGGCGCGGTGCGGGGCGTATGTCCTATACGGAGGAGCCCCACGCGTCGATTGATTTCAACCATCTTCCGGATTCGGCCATCGTTGATGCGGGACAGACGCGGATGAGCGGCGAACATCTGCTCAACCTGCTGATCTGGTTCGACAATGAATGGGGTTTTGCGAATCGGATGCTTGATGTGGCAGCTTACTGGGCCGAGAGGATGGAGTGAAATTGGTCCCGTGTCATGGCGACGGGAAGGTGCGGATGTGCCGAGTTTCTTTCAGTTCGTCCATCACCAGGTAACTTCGGCATTCGGCTAGTGTCGGAATATTGGCCTGAATGTTGCAGATGAAATCCCGGTATTCGGTCGTGTGGGAAAGGCGTGCCTTGATCAGGTAATCGAAATCGCCCGAAACCATGTGGCATTCCAGGATTTGATCGAGTCTGCCGAGTTCGTTTTCCACCGATGCCAGGATTTCTTTCGATTTCTGCGCGAGTCGGAGTTCCACAAAGAGAAGTATGTCGAGCCCCAGGGCATGAGGATTTACGTGGGCGTGGTAGCCGGAGATGATTTCTTCGCGCTCCAGGCGCCGCACGCGTTCGGTGCAAGGCGTGGGGGAGAGTCCGATCTGCGCTGCCAGATCGGTCATGGTGGTGCGACCGTCCCGCTGCAGGATTTCGAGAATTCTTCGATCGATTGGGTCGAGGTTGCGCATTACGCTGGGCTATTCCGTTGTTCATGAGCTGCAATGGGAGTGCGCCGCGGCCGGGATTTCGCTCGGATAGGCGGCGTCGCGGCGCTCCGGATTGCGGTGAGATCCGTTAACCGCGGCGTTTGGGCTCGTCGGCGTGAGGGCGGGGGCCCATCTGGCGGCGGAATGCGCGGCTTTCGAACTCGGCCCGCAGTTCTTCCGCTTTCTTGCGTTGTTCCGGGCTCAGCAGCTGGTAGATCTGGTTCAGGCTTGCGGCCCGCATTTGGGCGATTGCCGCAAGCGCTTGTGCACCGCCTTCGGCAAGTGTGCGGGCTTTGGCCTCATCATAGTTTGGGGAGAAAGTGAGTGCCCGAAGCTCGAAGTGAGCCTTTTGCGCTTCCTTGGCCTTTTCCCGTAGCACGGGAGCCTGATCATGCATGATCTTGAAAATCTGGTCCCGCTGCGCTTCTGTCAATTGCAGGTCGTGTATGAAGGGCGGCAGCGACATGCCGCGGTCAAATGGCCCCATGTCGCCGGGCATCATCATTCGGTGAGCGGGACCGTCGCAGTTGCCGGACCCCATGGCCTGAGCGGCGATGGGGAGCGCGACCGCGACGCTGGCGACGATGACAAGGGGCGCGAGGATGTGTTTGCGGATATGCATGGCTGATCCTTATGAGTTCTTTCGGTTGTTTGTCGGAGTGGCGAAATCTTCTTCTTGTTGGCGGTTAAACCCTGTCTGCGCGGTGTAAAGGGAGGTAAAGACGGGTAAAAGCACGGGTGCTCACTCGGCTGTCAGGCAAGCCTCTCGTATCATCTTGGGCAGATTTCCGCGGAAAACAGGTGTGCGATGAGCAGGGTTTTGTTGGTGGATGACGATGTCGAATTGGCGTCGATGCTGCGGGAGTACATCGAGCAGGAGGGCTTCGAGGCGGATGTCGTCCATGACGGCGAGGCTGGCGTCGCCGGCGCGCTGTCCGGGCTGTACGCGATCGTTGTGCTCGATGTGATGATGCCGCGGGTCGGCGGTATCGAGGCGCTGCGTCGCATCCGGGCGCAGAGCCAGGTTCCGGTGTTGATGCTGACCGCCAAGGGCGATGACGTCGACCGCATCGTCGGCTTGGAGCTCGGGGCAGACGACTACGTGCCCAAACCGTGCACGCCACGCGAACTGGTGGCCCGTCTGCGCGCCATTCTGCGGCGCACCCAGGAGGCGGCGCAGGTGCTCCCAAGCGGTCCCCTCACGGTGGGGCAGCTCGTCATGTGGCCCCAGATGCGACGGGCGCAGTGGCGTGGGGTGGGGCTGGAATTGACCAGCACCGAGTTCAATCTGCTCGAGATGCTGGCTCGCAATGCGGGGCGTGTGGTGAGCAAGGCGGAGCTTTCCGAACAAGGGCTCGGCCGTCCGCTGGCCCGATTCGATCGGAGTATCGACGTCCATCTGTCGAGCATCCGCCACAAGCTCGGCTTGCGCGGGGACGGGCGCTCGTGGATCGAGACCGTTCGCGGGCTTGGCTATCAGCTGGTACGGGAATGAGAGCTCGCGGATGAGACCCGGACGCTTGTTCTGGAAGTTCTTCTTTGCGTTCTGGCTGGCGTTGTTGCTGGCTGGCGTGGGGGTCGGCAGCGCGGTCTGGTGGCACCAGCAGGGGGTGCGCGAGCGGCTCGACGCGGAGCGAGATTCGACCTTGGCGGGCGGGCCGCGGGCGGCGCTCGCGGTGTCCGGGGCGGCCGCGGTGCTGGGTCATGGTGGCCTGCCGGCCTTGCGCCAATTCCTCGCCGAATGGGCTGGCGAAAGGGTGCCGCGGCTCTTTGTGGTGAACGAGGCGAACGAGGATCTGTTCGGCCGCGCAACCGACGCCCGCACCGTCGCCGACGCCCGAGCCCGGGCGGAGTCGGGCGATGTTCGGCGTCCGGCACGCTTGGTTGTGTTGCCGGACGGTCGGCGGTTCCTGCTTTTCATTCCCGCCGACAATGGCGAATTTCGCCGTCTGCCGCCGATCGAACCGGGCGCCGGCTTGCGGCCGCCTTTCGAGCGTCATGGTCTGCCGCCGCCGCCGAGTCCGTGGCTGGCCATTGCGGTGGGTCTTGTCGCCAGCGTGGGTTTCAGTGCTTTGCTGGCTTGGTATCTGTCCACTCCGATTCGCAATTTGCGCTGGGCCTTCGGGGCCGTGGCGAGCGGCAGGCTGGAAACCCGGGTCGGGCCGTTGATGGGCGCGCGACGAGACGAGATCGCCGATCTGGGCGGCGATTTCGACCGCATGGCGCGGCAGATCGAGAGCTTGATCGGGGCCCAAAGTCGCCTCTTGCACGATGTCTCTCATGAGCTTCGTTCGCCGCTCGCACGCCTGCAGGCGGCCATCGGCTTGGCGCGGCAGGATCCAGCGCGGCTTGAGGCGACTCTCGACCGTATCGAGCGGGAGGCCGTGCGCCTCGACGAACTGGTTGGCCAGTTGCTCACAATTGCGCGGCTCGACGCCGGAACGCGCGATGTCCGGCACGAGCGCGTCGAGCTGGTCGACCTTGCCGCGTCGATTGCCGACGATGCCCGGTTTGAAGCGTTGGCCAATGGCCGCGAGCTGGCTTTCGAAGGGCAAGGCGACGCCGAGGCCGAGGTGCGTGTCGAACTGATCCAGCGCGCCTTCGAAAACATCATCCGTAACGGGGTTAAGTTCACCGCCGAGGGAACGTCGGTCGAGGTGAGCGCTACGGCGACCGCCGGGGACTTCGTGCTGCGCGTGGCCGATCGCGGCCCTGGTGTGCCGGCAGCCGATCTCGAGGCGATCTTCGAACCTTTCTACCGCGGACAGAACGGTCACGCAGCGGAAGGCTTCGGACTGGGGCTGGCGATTGCCCGTCGGGCAGTGGAGGTCCACGGCGGACGCATCCGTGCGAGCAATCGCGAAGGCGGCGGGCTATCGATGGAAATCGTCCTGCCGCTGGCGCTTGCTGCGCCGCAAAAATAGCCCCGAAAGGAATAGGCGGGCGTGCGGGCAAGCTGTTAGAATGCGCGCCGTGGCGGGTCTCCCCGCATTGCAGCGCGGTGAACCTGGTCAGGGCCGGAAGGCAGCAGCCACAGCCGTTCCCTGCAAGTGCCGGGGGTCAGGCTCGCCACCCCGATTTCGAGGGGCGTCCATAAGGGCGCCCCTTTTCATATTGTGCTTGCCCTTCTTGCGCCCGCCGGCCCTGCGTCCGGGCCTGATAGAATCCCGCCATGGCCTATCAAGTACTTGCCCGCAAGTGGCGCCCGCGCAGTTTCGAGACGCTCGTCGGGCAGGAGCATGTGGTGCGTGCGCTGACCCACGCGCTCTCCACCGGACGGCTCCATCATGCCTATCTCTTCACCGGTACGCGCGGTGTTGGGAAGACAACCATCTCACGCATTCTCGCCAAGGCACTCAACTGCGAAACCGGCGTGACACCCACGCCGTGCAACCAATGCTCCGCCTGCCTGGCGATCGACGCCGATCGTTTTCCCGACTACGTCGAAATGGATGCGGCCTCCAATCGGGGCGTGGACGACATGGCGGCGCTGCTCGACCAGGCGGTCTATGCGCCGGTCCAGGGGCGCTACAAGGTTTACATGATCGACGAAGTGCACATGCTCACCGGGCATGCCTTCAACGCGATGCTCAAGACCCTGGAAGAGCCGCCGGAGCACGTCAAGTTCATCATCGCGACCACCGATCCGCAGAAGATCCCGGTCACGGTGCTGTCGCGCTGCCTGCAGTTCAACCTCAAGCAGATGCCGCCGGGCCATATCGTTGCCCATCTCACGCGTCTGCTCGAAGCCGAAGCCGTGCCCTTCGAGCCCGGCGCGCTGCGCCACATCGCCAAGGCCGCCAGCGGGTCCATGCGCGACGCCTTGTCCTTGCTCGATCAAGCGATTGCCCACGGCGCCGGCAAGGTCGAAGAGCAGGCGGTGCAGGACATGCTCGGCACCGTCGGCGACGATCACCTTTACGCAGTGCTCGACGCCCTGCGTGGCAACGACGTGCAAGGCCTGATGGCCGCGGTCGATGGCATGGAGGCGCGCAGTCTGTCCTTCGAGTCGGCGCTGCAGTCCCTGGCCGCGCTGGTGCATCGCATCGCCTTGATGCAGCTTGCGCCGTCCGCACTCACCGACGAGTTCGAGGCCGCCCGGCTGGCGCCCTATGCCGCGGCTTTCGATCCGGAATTTTTGCAGCTGGCTTACCAGATCGCCATTCATGGGCGCGACGAGTTGTCGCTGGCGCCCGACGAGACCACCGGTTTCTCGATGACCTTGTTGCGTCTGTTTGCCTTCCGTCCGCAGCAGCCGACTGCCCTCGGCGGTGTGTTGGCGGGCGGAGGCGGGCAGGGGCAGGCGCGTGCGCTGCCGGAGTTGCCGCGCGCTGCGGCGACTGCTCCGCGTCCTGCGGCCCTGGCTCCGTCTGCCGTCGAAGTGCGTTCGGCGACGCCGCCTCCGGTTGTGGCGGCACCGCGAGTCATTGCTCCGGCCCCGGCGAAGGTCGAGATGCCGCCGCCGGCGCCCGAGCCGGCCAAGGCCGTTGAGGCAGCCGCCCCCGATTTTGGTAGCAGCGTGCCGCCATGGGAGGACCTGCCGCCGGAGGCCGATGAGATCGCCCCGGCCGGGCACGCACAGTCCGAGCCTTTGCCTGCCGTGACGTCGCAGGCTGTTCGGCATGCCGAGCCGGTTGCTGCAGGAAAGGCAGCCACCGAACCGGCTGCCTTGGCCGCGGCGCCGTCTTCCCCGATCACGGCGCTTTAGGCTTCTCCCGATTGGCACGGGTTGCTCGGCGAGCTCGGCCTTAGCGGCTTCAGTCGGGAGCTTGCGCAGCACTGCGAGCTTGTCGGTACCGAAGGCGATGTGTTCAAGCTGCGCCTCTCTCATGCCCATCGCCATCTGCTGCAGATCAATCGCACCGGCCCCGAAAAGCTGCAGGACGCCTTGTCAGCCCACTTCGGGCACTCGCTGCGGGTCGTCGTTGAAGTCGGTGAGATTGCCACCGAAACGCCGGCTCAGCGCAATCAGGCTGAAAAAGCCGAACGCCACGCGGCAGCGCTTGCCTCACTGGAGCAAGACCCATTCGTTCGCGAACTGATCGAACGCTTCGACGCGACGCTGGAGGAAGCGTCCGTCAAACCCCTTTGAAACCTCTCTGGAGAAAGTCACCATGATGAAAGGCGGCATCGCCGGCCTGATGAAACAGGCCCAGCAAATGCAGGACAACATGAAGAAGATGCAGGACAGCCTCGGCAGCATTGAAGTCGAAGGTCAGTCCGGCGCCGGGATGGTCAAAGTGACCATGACCTGCAAATACGACGTGCGTCGCGTCATCATCGATCCGTCGGTGATGGACGACAAGGAAATGCTCGAAGACCTGATCGCTGCCGCTGTGAACGACGCAGTGCGCCGGGTCGAGACCACGACGCAGGAGAAGATGTCGGGCTTCACCGCCGGTCTCAACCTGCCGCCGGGCTTCAAGATGCCGTTCTGATCTGTTTTTCGGATTGGATCGCCCGGATTCAATCTGAAAGGCAATGAACTCATGAGCTCCCCTTCCAGTCTCGACGCCCTCATCGAAGCCCTGCGTTGCCTGCCGGGCGTGGGGCCGAAGTCGGCGCAACGCATGGCCTATCACCTTCTGCAGCGCGACCAGCGCGGTGCGGCACGGCTGGCTACGGCCCTGGGTCATGCGCTGGAGGTGCTGCGCCACTGTTCTCGCTGCAACACCTTTTGCGAGGACGAGGTATGCGCCCGTTGCGCCAGCCCGCAGCGCGATGCCACTCAGTTGTGCGTCGTCGAGATGCCCGCCGATCTGGCGATGCTGGAGCAAACCCACAGTTACCACGGCCTTTACTATGTGCTGATGGGGCGCTTGTCGCCCCTTGATGGCGTAGGACCGCGGGAGCTCGGGCTGGAGAAGTTCTTCTCCCGCGCCTGCGACGGAGTGGTTCAGGAGGTGATCCTCGCCACCAATTTCACCAACGAGGGGGAGGCGACCGCCCACATGATTTCCGAACTCCTGCGGAGCCGTGGCGTGCGGGTGAGTCGCATCGCCCGCGGCATTCCGGTTGGCGGTGAGCTGGAACACACCGATACCGGCACGATCGCCCAGGCGCTGGTCGAGCGTCGTTCGCTGTGAGCGGGACGATGGACTTGGCCGCCAAGCCACTGGCCGGGGTGAAGGTGTTGGAACTCGGAACCTTGATTGCCGGTCCGTTCTGCACGCGCATCCTCGCGGAATTCGGTGCCGAGGTGATCAAAGTCGAATCTCCCGATGGCGGCGATCCGCTGCGCCAGTGGCGCAAGCTGCATGCCGGCACTTCGCTGTGGTGGTCGGTGCAGGCGCGCAACAAGCGCTCGCTTACCGCCAACCTCAAGCACCCCGACGGCCTCGCCATCGTGCGCCGGCTGGCCGCCGAGGCGGACATCGTCGTCGAGAATTTCCGCCCCGGCGTGCTCGAAAAGCTCGGCCTTGGTTGGGATGTGCTGTCGGCGCTCAATCCTGGGCTGGTCATGGTGCGTCTGTCCGGTTTCGGGCAGACGGGGCCGTACAAGGATCGGCCGGGTTTTGGGGCAATCGGCGAATCCATGGGCGGGTTGCGCTACATCACAGGTTTTCCCGACCGTCCGCCGGTGCGCACCGGCATTTCCATCGGCGACTCGATTGCCGCGTTGTGGGCCGCCATCGGCGCGCTGATGGCGTTGCGTCATCGGGAGGTGAATGGCGGTGCCGGTCAGATCGTTGACGTGGCGCTCTACGAAGCGGTTTTCGCAATGATGGAAAGCATGGTGCCGGAGTTCGACGTGGCCGGCTTCGTGCGCGAGCGCACCGGCAATGTGATGCCCGGCATCACGCCGTCCAACACCCACACCACCCGCGACGGGCGTCATGTGATCATCGGCGGCAATGGCGACGCGATCTTCAAACGCCTGATGAGCGCCATCGGCCGGCCCGACCTCGCCGACGATCCGGGCCTCGCCAGCAATGCAGGCCGCGACGCCCGTGCCGACGAACTGTACGAGGCGATCGGCGCGTGGGTCGAAGCGCGGGATGGCGACACCGTGCTGGCCGCGATGGAGGCGGCGGAAGTGCCGGCCAGTCCGGTGTATTCGGTTGCCGACATGTTCCGGGACGCACAGTTTGCCGCCCGCGGCATGTTCGAGGCCGCGACGCTGCCGGACGGCCAGCGGGTGCGCATTCCCGGCATCGTGCCCAAGCTTGCCGGAACGCCGGGCTCCACCGAATGGCTGGGGCCGAAGCTCGGCGAGCACACCGACGAAATCCTCGCCAATCTGGATTTCACCGTGCAGGAAATCGCATCCTTACGCGAAAAAGGCGCGATCTGATGGACGGCGGAGACGGGCGGCGCGGGTGACGCGGTATCATGCCGACGTCCTCCATTTTTCCGACCTCTGAAGCATGCCTACCATCCTTGTCACCGGCGGCGCCGGCTATATCGGCTCCCATACCTGCGTCGAACTCCTTGCCGCAGGATACGAGGTCGTCGTCGTCGATAATCTCAGCAACAGCAAGCCCGAGGCGCTGTTGCGCGTCGAGGAGATTGCCGGGCGTAATCTCGCCGCCTTCTACCGCGCCGACATCCGCGACAAGGCGACGCTGCGCGAGGTGTTCCGCGCCCACGCCGTCGATGCGGTGATTCACTTTGCGGCGCTCAAGGCGGTCGGCGAATCGGTCGCCAAGCCGTTGATGTACTACGACAATAACATCGCCGGGACGGTGGCCCTGACCGAAGTCATGACCGAGGCCGGCGTCAAGTCGCTGGTGTTCAGTTCGTCCGCAACTGTTTATGGCGATCCGGCCAGCGTACCGATCCGCGAGGATTTTCCCACTGGTCCGACCAATCCATACGGCCGCACCAAGTGGATGATGGAGTTTGTACTGTCCGATCTTGCCGCCGCCGATCCGGAATGGCGCGTTGCCCTGTTGCGCTATTTCAACCCGGTCGGCGCCCACGCCAGCGGGCGCATTGGCGAAGATCCGAACGGTCTGCCCAACAACCTGATGCCCTATGTGAGCCAGGTGGCGGTCGGCCGCCTGCCGCAGTTGCGAGTGTTCGGTGGTGACTACGCAACGCCCGACGGCACGGGCGTGCGCGACTATATCCATGTCGTCGACCTCGCCGTCGGCCATGTGGCGGCAGTGCGCCGTTTGCAGGAAAGGCCGGGGGTGTTGACGGTCAATCTCGGCACCGGGCGAGGCTATAGCGTCATCGAAGTGGTGCGGGCTTTCGAGAAGGCCAGCGGCCGTCAGGTGCCTTATGAAATCGTCGCCCGGCGAGCCGGCGACATTGCCCAGTGCTACGCCGAGCCGACCCTGGCCGAGAAGGAGCTTGGTTGGAAGGCCGTCCGCGGCATCGACGAAATGTGTGCGGACGCCTGGCGCTGGCAGAGCGCCAATCCTCAGGGCTATCCAGATTGAGCCGCGAGGACATGCCGGTGAGCGACGCCCTCAATGTCCTTGGCGGGCCGCTGCTGGCCTGCAGCTACGATCCGCTGACCGGCTGGATGCGCACGGGGTGCTGCGAGGCCGATCCGGACGACATTGGCCGTCATCACGTCTGTGTCAAAGTGACCGCCGAGTTCCTGAGGTTCAGCGCAATGCGTGGGAACGATCTGTCCACGCCGCATCCAGAGTTCCGCTTTGTCGGACTCAAGCCCGGAGATCGCTGGTGTCTTTGCGCCTTGCGCTGGCGGGAAGCCCTGGAGGCTGGGGTGGCGCCGCCGGTAGTGCTTGCGGCGACTCATATGGCGGCGTTGGAGGTGATTCCCTTCGAGGTGCTCCGGCGACATGCCTACACGGACTGAGCGCGGGGCTGCTCCGCGCACCTTACAGTCCGGCAACCCATTCCAGTAAAGCGTCCTGGGCGTCGCGGGCGGCGTCGGCATTGGGGTGGTTGATCATCAGCACCACGGCGTAACGATGGCCGTTGCGTGCCAGAACGTAGCCGGCAAGGCTGCGCACGTCGTTCAGCGTGCCGGTTTTGACGTGGGCAAAGCCCGCTGCGGGGCTATTCGGCAGGCGCCGACGGGCGGTGCCGTCCACCCCTGCAATCGGGAGTGAAGACATGAGTTCCGGCATCGTGCGGCTCTTCCAGGCCGCGAGCAGCAGGTGTCCGAGGGTGGTCGCGCTGATCCGTTCGCTGCGTGACAGCCCTGCGCCGTTTTCGACGACCAGCCCTGCGGTTTCGATCCCGTTAGCCGCGAGAGTGCGCTGGATCTGCCGGGCTCCAGCTGGGACGGAATCCTCCCCCGGCTCGGCCAGCGCGCCGAGCGTCGCCAATACTTGGCGGGCAATCACGTTGTTTGACCACTTGTTCATGTCCCGCAGTACTTCGGGCAGATTCGGCGACACCGTCTCGGCCAGCTGATGGGCGGTGGGGGGCGTCCGGCCGTCGCGAAAGCGGCCGCCGATCTCTCCGCCAAGCTCCCGCCAAAGGGTACGGAAAACGCCTTCGAACAGTCGGTCCGGCGGCAGTGGCGCCAAGTTCCAGTCGAAAGGCTCGGTGCAGCCCTGAGGCAGAGTGCCGTCGAGAGTCAGACGAACGCCGGCCGGCGTGTCGGTTTTTGAGGCGACCAGTTGCGCAAGAGGGTCGCCGCAGTTGCCGGTGCCGCCATTGATGGGATGTTTGATCCGGCTGTCCAGGGCGAGCCCGGCCGGTAGCGGATCGCTGCTTGCGAGGACTCCAGTCGCGGTCGGGATGAGGCGGACCCGAACGGCGCCGTAATCGACCGTCAATGCGTCGGCGCCAGCGTTGTAGGGACGCAGCGGGCGCAGGTCGAAGGCCGCCGGGTCGTGCGGGGGCAGTCGGAAGAAACTACGGTCGCCGACCACGTCGCCGGCGATGCGCCGGATGCCTTGGGTGCGCAACTCGCGCAGCAACAGCCACAGGCGCTCCCGCGAAAGGCGTGGGTCGCCGCTCCCAGTGATAAAGAGGTCTCCGTGCAAGGTTCCGTTGCGGATTTCGGCATCGCTGGCGAGTCGGGTCTTCCAGGTGAAGGCGGGTCCGAGGCGGTCGAGCGCAACGTAGGCGGTGACCAGCTTCATCACCGAAGCAGGGTTCATGGCGTCCTCGCTGCGGTGGGCGAGAAGCGGCACGGGTGCGTCCACGTCCTGGACAAGCAAGGCGCTGGCGCTGCGGGGGATTCCCGCCCGTGCTAGGCTGGCATCGAGCGCCGAAGGCCAGCCAGTGGCCCATGTGGGGCCGGCGAGGACTAGCAGGTAGAGGCTGCAGATCAGTGCTCGGAGTGGGATTTGCATCGGGCGGATGACAAGTTCGAAATGCGATTGGAGGGGGATTGGCGGGAGGCGATTATGCCGTCGCCGGTTCTTCTTCAGATGCTGCGTGACGAAAAAGGTCGCTTCGCGGTGCTCAAAGGGCTATGTCGGTGCCTTCAAAAATGCTCCTGAAATTTGATATTTTCCAATGCTGGCGCGGGTTTAGCGATGCAGGCCTTTTTTTGAGTGCGGGTTTTCGCTATACTCCGCGAGTTTTCCGTATTGCGATCTTCGAAGTCTCTTTTATTGAGGTTAGTGGGCCATGAGCTTGGATCAAAAAGTGGATGCGGGGCGACGCCAGCTGTTGCTGGTGACCTCGGCTGCGGGGGGCGTGGCCGTTGCGGCTACGGCCGTACCGTTTGTCGCGAGCCTGACGCCGTCCGAAAGAGCAAAGGCAGCCGGCGCGCCGGTTGAAGTGGATATCAGCAAGTTGCAGCCGGGTCAGATGATGACCGTCGAATGGCGCGGCAAGCCGGTGTGGATCATCAATCGCACCAAGGAAATGCTGGACTCGCTCAAGAAAACCGATGGCGAAGTCAGCGATCCGAACTCTGAGAAGCCGCAGCAGCCGGAGTATGCCAAGAACGAAGGCCGCTCGATAAAGCCGGAAATCTTCGTGGCGGTCGGCATCTGCACTCACTTGGGTTGCTCTCCCTCCGACAAGTTCAAAACCGGTGCCGAAAGCGGTGTCAGCGCCGACTGGCCCGGCGGCTTCCTGTGCCCCTGTCACGGCTCCACCTTCGACCTGGCCGGCCGTGTCTACAAGAACAAACCGGCGCCGGACAACCTCGAGATCCCGCCGCACAAGTATCTGGCCGACACCAAGATCCTGATCGGCGACGACGGAAAGGCATAAACGATGACCACCAAAGCTCAAGCCGTACTGGACTGGATCGACGCGCGCTTTCCGCTGACGTCGACCTACAAGGCGCACCTGTCTGAGTACTACGCTCCCAAGAACTTCAACTTCTGGTATTTCTTCGGTTCCCTGGCGCTGCTGGTGCTGGTGCTGCAGATCGTTACCGGCATCTTTCTGGTGATGCACTACAAGCCGGATGCTTCCCTTAATGCGTCCGGGGTGCCGGTGGCCTTTGCGTCCGTCGAGTACATCATGCGCGACGTGCCGGGCGGCTGGATCATCCGTTATCTGCACTCCACCGGTGCGTCGGCGTTTTTCGTCGTGGTCTATCTGCACATGTTCCGCGGTTTGCTCTACGGTTCCTACCGTAAGCCCCGCGAACTGATCTGGATTTTCGGTACCCTGATTTTCCTGGCGCTGATGGCTGAAGCCTTCATGGGCTACCTCCTTCCGTGGGGGCAGATGTCCTTCTGGGGCGCTCAGGTGATCGTTAACCTGTTCTCCGCGATTCCCGTCATCGGTCCCGATCTTTCCATCGTGATCCGTGGTGACTTCGTGGTGTCCGACGCGACGCTGAACCGTTTCTTCTCCTTCCATGTCATCGCCGTGCCGTTGATTCTGATCGGTCTGGTGGCTGCCCACATCGTTGCTTTGCACGAAGTCGGCTCCAACAACCCGGATGGTGTGGAGA
>Ga0116179_1002351_pt1 | contig 13608 bp, 14 predicted proteins | sample AD_UKC071_MetaG_FD_89751 | JGI IMG/M metagenome (GOLD analysis project Ga0116179, IMG submission 89751) | Active sludge microbial communities of municipal wastewater-treating anaerobic digesters from USA - AD_UKC071_MetaG | ecosystem: Engineered > Bioreactor > Anaerobic > Digestate | place: USA...
AGGGCGGCCCCGATCGAGGCGCAAAGCACAGCCATATCCAGAGATATGGCGAGCATTTGCAACGACGAGCGGGGTCGTCAGGGCGCGTCGAGCGGGCGTGAGTGATTCGTTCACAGGTTCTCAGCCTGCCGGCGGTCCTGCTGATGGCGCCGTTCACCCTGGCCGAGCTGCAGCAGGCCCTGGTGCAGCAGACGCTGACCGACCCGTTGACCGGTGCCTACAACCGGCGCCACCTGGCGCAGCAGATCAGCGGCCTGGCCCGCCGGGATGCCGAGGTCGACAGCATGAACGCGCTGCTGGCGATCGACATCGCCCACTTCAAGGCCATCAACGACCGCCATGGCCATGCCGCCGGCGACGCGGTGCTGGTGGCCTTCGTCCAGGCGCTGAATGCGCGCAAGCGGCAGAGCGACATGCTGTTCCGCACCGGCGGCGAGGAGTTCGTGCTGCTGCTGCCGCGCACCTCGGCGCGGGACGCACAGCAGGTGGCCGAGGACCTGCGCGCGCGCATCGCCGCGACGCCGCTGCTACCGGGCCACCCGATCACGGCCAGCATCGGCGTGGGCGCGCAGCAGCCCCACCACGGCGCCGATGACTGGCTGGGCGCGGCCGACCAGGCGCTGTACCGGGCCAAGCACAACGGGCGCAACCGGGTCGAGCTGTCGACGTGACGGTCGGGCTTCTGCTTCGCGCAGCCAAGGGGCTGCGCAACATGGGCTCCGTATGATGGCCGACCTGCCGCCGCTTCCGGTGGCGCATGCCTGGAGCACCACCATGCCGCACCGTCGCCATCCTGCCGCTGTCACCGCCTTGCTGCTGACGGTTTCTGCCGCGGCCGTCGATGCCGGCAGCCTGGCGGCCTCGTCGGCAGCCGGTGGCTCGTCCGCGTCGATGGGCAGTTCGGCGTCCAGCGATTCCAGCGAGGCGTCGAGCAACAGTTCCAGCCGGCGCACCGCCGCAGCCGGCCCCTACCGCATCACCGCCGTGGCCGCCCTGGCCGACCGCCCGGACGAGCTGCGCCTGCAACTGCAGGCCGTGGCCGACGACGCCGCGGTGCCGGCGCTGGCCCTGGTGCTGCCGGCGGCCCTGGTGGCGCGCCACGGCCTGGTGGTCGGGGGCGTGGTCACCGCCACGCCGCAGCCCTATGGCACTGCGTTGGCCCACGGCAGGGCCACCTTCCACCTGCTGCTGGACGACGGCTGGCAGCGCGAACTGGACGCCCGCCCGGTGCAGGCGGCGCAATCCTGAACCGCCGCGCGAAGCTCGCCGCGGCGGGCTTGGCACTGGCCTGGGCCGGTGCCGTGCACGCCGACCTGCTGCGCCACTGCGCCGCGCCGCCGGTGCTGGATGCCGCGCAGCAGGACCGCCTGTTCCGCTTCGCCGCCCTGGTGCGCGACGAACTGGCCGCGGCCGGTGCGCCGGCCGTGCTGGTGGCCCGTGCCGGCACCGACCTGCAGCGCTTCGGCCTGCGCCACAGCCATGCCGGCATCAGCCTGCGCGCCAGCCCCAACACGCCCTGGTCGGTGCGGCAGCTGTACGACGACTGCGACGCCGCCCGGCCGCGGCTGTTCGACCAGGGCCTGCCGGGTTTCGTGCTGGGTGGCGCCAGCCCCGACGAGGGGCATGTCGTGCTCTGGCTGCTGCCCGACGACGCCGCCCAGGCCCTGGCCGCCGCCGCGCTGGACGACCGCCGCGCCCTGGCCCTGCTGGGCGGCACCTACAGCGCCAACGCCCATGCCTGGTCGACCACCTACCAGAACTGCAACCAGTGGGTGGCTGAACTGCTGGCCGCGGCCTGGGGCGCGGCGGCCAGCGGCCCGGACGCCCGCGGCCAGGCCCAGCAATGGCTGCGTGCCGAAGGCTATGCGCCGACCCGCGTGGAGGTGGCCAACCCTCTGGTGCTGCTGGCCGGGGCGGTGCTGCCCTGGCTGCACACCGACGACCACCCGCCCGGCGCCGTGCAACGCGGGCAGTTCGACGTCAGCCTGCCGGCGTCCATCGGCGCCTTCGTGCAGCGGCGCTTTCCCGCCAGCCGGCGCATCAGCCTGTGCCATGACCGCGTGCAGATGGTGGTGCGCCCGGGCTGGGGCGACGATCCGCCGGTCGACGCCGGCTGCCGCGCCGGTGACGGCGACCGGGTGATCCGCTTCGACGCCGCGCCGCTGCCGTTCAGCGGTGCATGATGGCGGCATGACTGCTGAACTGCCGGACATCACCATGCCGACCCTCGCCACATCCCGCCCGCGCCGTCCCATCGGCCGCACCCTGAGCCTGCCGCTGCTGGCCACCACGCTGGCCCTGCTGGGCGCCTGCGCTGCCGTGCAGGTGCCGCGCCCGACGCCCGGCCAGAGCGAGGCCGAGGTCATCGCCCGCCTGGGCCCGCCCACCGGCCGCTACACCCTGCCGGCTGGTGGCCAGCGGCTGGAATACGCCACCGGCCCCTACGGCCGCACCACCTGGATGGTCGACCTGGACAGCGCGGGCAAGGTGACCGGCAGCTTCCAGGCCCTGACCGAGGCCAACTTCATGAAGGTGCGCGACGGCATGCCGCGCGACGAGGTGCTGCGCATGCTTGGCCGCCCGGCCGACCAGGCCGGCGAGTACATGAACCGCCAGACCTGGTCCTGGCGCTACCCGACCTACGAATGCCTGTGGGCGCGCATCACCTTCGAGCCCGACGGCAAGGTGCGTGGCGGGGCGTCGCTGATGACCGATCCCCGTTGCGATGTCGACCACTGACCCACTTCAAGCCATGACGCTCAAGTTGTACGGCATTCCGAACTGCGACACCGTCAAGCGCGCCCGCGCCTTCCTGGCCGACCGCGGCGCGCAGGTGCACTTCCACGACTTCAAGAAGGCCGGCGTGCCCGCCGACCGCCTGGCCGCCTGGATCGCCAGCGCCGGCTGGGAGCGCGTGCTCAACCGCCAGGGCACGACCTGGCGCAAGCTCGACGACGCGACCAAGGCCGGGGTTACCGATGCCGCCAGCGCCACTGCGCTGATGCTGGCCCAGGCCAGCGTGATCAAGCGCCCGGTGGTCGAGTGGCCCGACGGTGCCATCACCGTGGGCTTCGACGCCCCGGATTTCGCAGCGCGGCTGTAACGCCGCTCAGGCCGCCAGTTCGGCGCGCAGTGCGGCCTTGTGGATCTTGCCCGCCGGCGTCAGCGGCAGGGCTTCGCGGATGACGACCTGGCGCGGCACCTTGTAGTCGGCCAGGTGCTCGGCGCACCAGCGGCGCACCTCGGCCTCGCACAGCTGGCTGCCGGGCTTGGGGATCACGTAGACGCGGCCGACCTCGCCCAGCACCGGGTCGGGCACGCCGATGCCGGCGGCCATCACCACGCCGGGGTGGCGGTGGATCAGGGCCTCCACCTCGGCCGGGTAGACGTTGAAGCCGCCCTGGATGTACATGTCCTTGGCGCGGCCCTTGAGCGTGATCACGCCGCGCGCGTCGACCATGCCCAGGTCGCCGGTCATCAGCCAGCCGTCGCTGCTGAAGCCGTTGCCGGCGGCCGCGCCGATGTAGCCCGGCACCACGCCCGCGCCCTTGAACCAGAGTTCACCCACGGTGCCCGGCGGCACCGGCTCGCCGGTGGGGCCGGCGATCTTCATGCGGGCGGCGTCGAAGGGCAGGCCGATGGTGCCCATCAGGTCGGCGTTCGTGCGTTCCCAGGGCGTCATCACGATCGCGCCCGAGGTCTCGGTCAGGCCGTACAGGTTCATCAGCGTGGCCTGCGGCATGCGCTGGGCCAGGCGCTGCAGCAGGGCGGTGTCGACGTTCGACCCGCCCGAGAACACCAGGCGCACGGCCGACAGGTCGACCGCGTCGATGCGCGCATGCATCAGCAGCAGGGTCAGCACCGTGGGCACGCCGGCCAGCAGGGTGGGCCGGTGCTGCTGCATCAGCGTGATCATGCGGTCGGCCTTGAACTCGGGCACCAGCACGATGGTGCCGCCGCCCACCAGGTGCGTGAGCACGCCGCAGGTGATGCCGCCGACATGGTTCAGCGGGTTGGCGACGTGGATCACGTCGTTGGAGTTGACCTTGGTGTGCTGGGCCTGCGCCGTGGCCGCGGCCATCAGGCTGCGGTGGGTCAGGCCCGCGCCCTTGGGCCGGCCGGTGGTGCCGCTGGTGTAGATCACCATCGCCACGTCGTCGGCCATCACCCGGCGGCGCACGGCCGACAGGCGGCCCGCCTCCAGCGGCGTGGCGGCCAGCGCGGCCAGGCTGTTCAGCCCGGTGCCGTCGATCTCGATGACATGGCGCAGCGCCGGCAAGCGCGGCAGCAGGCGGCGCAGCATGGCCACGAAGTCGAAGCCTTCATGCTCCTGCAGCGTGAACACCACCTTGGCGCCGCTGTCGCCCAGCATGGCCTCCAGCTCGGTGTCGCGGTCGCGCACGCTCAGGCCCACCACGCCGACGCCGATCTTGGCCGCCGCATAGAACAGCAGCAGCCATTCGGTCTGGTTCAGGCCGATGATGCCGATGCGGTCGCCACGCACCAGCTTCAGGCCCAGCAAGCCGCAGGCCAGCTGGTCGCTGGCGGCGTCCAGTGCCGCCCAGCTGGCCTGCAATCCGTTGTCGATCACCGCCACCGCGTCGCTGCGCTGGCGGGCAGCGCGGCTGAGGTGGTCGCCGATGGTCACCACCTCCAGCGGCGGCGGCGGCGCCACCGGGCGTGCCACCGTGGCGGTGAGGGGGCGTGTCGACAGGGCCGGCTGGCCCGGGCGGTTGGCGGGGTGCAGGGCTTGGCGCATCCTTGAATTGGATTCCTGCGTCCCGCCGGGTCACATCGTCGCTTTCGACGATTCATCGTCGTCGGGGCTGCGTGTGAGACTGCCGCCACCGGCAGCAGGCTGCCGCACACGGGCCCAGGCCATGACCTCCACCACCACCTTGCCTGCCGACGGCCAGGCCTTCCGCGCCGAGGTGCGCCAGTTCCTGGCCGAGGCGCTGACACCCGAGATGCGCCTGGCCGGTCGCCGCACGGCAGGCATCTTCACCGACGCGCCGGAGGCGCGGCCCTGGTTCGCCGCGCTGGCCCGCAAGGGCTGGAGCGTGCCCCACTGGCCGGTGGAATGGGGCGGCACGGGCTGGACGCCGCGCCAGCACGACATCTTCGCCAGCGAGCTGGCCGCAGCCGGCGCGCCGGCCAATGCACCCCAGGGCCCGTGCATGGTGGCGCCGGTGGTGCTGGCCTTCGGCACCGACGAACAGAAGCAGCGCTGGCTGCCCGCCATCCGCGATGGCAGCGACTATTGGTGCCAGGGCTACAGCGAGCCGGGCTCGGGATCGGACCTGGCCTCGCTGCAGTGCCGCGCGGTCAGGGACGGTGACCACTACGTCATCAACGGCACCAAGATCTGGACCACCCACGCCCAGTACGCCAACCGCATCTTCTGCCTGGTGCGCACCAGCACCGCCGGCAAGCCGCAGCAGGGCATCAGCTTCCTGCTGTTCGACATGGACCTGCCCGGCATCACGGTGCGGCCGATCCTCAGCATCTCGGGCGACCACGAGCTGAACCAGGTGTTCTTCGACGACGTGCGGGTGCCGGCCTCGGCCCTGCTGGGCCAGGAGAACCAGGGCTGGACCATCGCCAAGTACCTGCTGGTGCACGAGCGCGGCGGCGCCTACACGCCGGCCCTGCGCGCCCGGCTGGCGCGGCTGCAATCGATGGCAGCCGCTGCCTTCGCCGACAGCCCGGCCGACGATGCCGAGCGCCACGCCGCCTTCACCGGCCTGGCCGATGCGCAGTGCCGCATCGACGCGCTGCAGGCGCTGGAGCAGCAGGTGCTGGGCGACCGCATCGCCGGGCGCGAATCGCCCATCGCCCCCAGCGTGGGCAAGCTGCTCGGCACCGAGTTGCGCCAGCACCTCACCGAGCTGGCCGTGCTGATCGCCGGCCCCTATGCCGCCGCCCGGCTGCCCATCGGCGAAGCCGGCGCCCATGCGCTGCTGCTGCCCGAGGACGCGCTGTGGGCCATGGGCACCTACCTCAACGACCGCGCGGCCAGCATCTATGCCGGCACCAATGAAGTGCAGCGCAACCTGATCGCCCAACACCTCTTGTCGGCGCACTGATTCCATGGATCCCATCTTCCAACTCGACGACACCCAGGCCCTGCTGCAGGGCAGCCTGCAGCGCTGGCTGAACGACCACGCCAACTTCGACCAGCGCGCGAAGCTGCTGGCCGCGCCCGGCGCCATCCAGCCGCTGTGGGCTGGCCTGGCCGAGCAGCTGGGCCTGCTGGGCGCCGCGCTGCCCGAGGCCGCGGGCGGGCAGGGCGGTGGGCTGGCCGAGCACCTGGTGATCCTGCAGGCCCTGGGCCAGGCCCTGCTGCCCGAGCCCTACACCGCCTGCGTGGTGACCGGCGCCGGCCTGCTGCAGCGGCTGGGCGGCGCCACCGCGCAGCGCCTGCTGGCGGGCGTGGCCGACGGCACGGTGCGCCCGGTGCTGGCGGCACTGGAGCCGGCGGGCCGGCACCACATCGACCAGGTCGCCAGCCGCCTGGGCGCCGACGGCCGGCTGACCGGGCGCAAGACCCTGGTGCGGGCGGCGCCGCAGGCCACGCACTGGCTGGTGAGCGCCCGCGACGACAGCGGCACGCTGCGCCTGGCCCTGGTGCTGCCCGATGCCGCCGGCATCACCCGGCGCGACCTCCGCCTGGCCGACGGCAGCTGGGCCAGCGAACTGGCCTTCGACGGCACGCCCGCCGAAGCCTTGCAGGACGGCGACGTGCTGCCGCTGCTGCAGCAGGTGGCCGACGAGGCCCTGCTGGCCACCGGCGCCGAGGCCATCGGCGTGATGCAGCGCCTGCTGCACGAGACGCTGGACTACGTGCGCCAGCGCAAGCAGTTCGGCGTGGCCATCGCCAGCTTCCAGGTCACCCAGCACCGGCTGGCCGACATGCACACGGCCCTGCTGCAGGCCAGGGCCCTGGTCGGCGCCACGCTGGCGGCCATGGGCCAGCCGGCGGCCGACCGGGCGCGTGCGGTCGCGTCCTGCCAGGTGCAGGTGGCACGGGCGGCGCGCATCGTCGGCCAGAGCGCGGTGCAGCTGCATGGCGGCATGGGCATGACCGAGGAGCTGGCCATCGGCCACGGCTTCAAGCGGCTGACCCTGATCGAGCAGCACCAGGGCGGCCTGGCCGTGCACCTGCAGCGCGTGGCGCGCTGGCAGGCCGCGCAAGCCCTGGCGGCCTGAACCAACAACTTCCGGAGACCCACGATGGCGATGAGCTTCAACCGCAGCTGGATGGATGCCGACCTGGAACAGTGGCGCGACACCTGCGCCCGGTTCGTCGAGGAGCACCTGGTGCCCGACGACGAGGCCGCCCGCAAGCGCGGCAACGTCGGCCGTGACTTGTGGACCAAGGCCGGCGGCCTGGGCCTGCTGTGCACCGACATTCCCGAGGCCCACGGCGGCGGCGGTGGCGACTTCCGCCACGAGGCCGTGCTGTACGAGGAATGCGCCCGCCGCGGCATCAGCGGCTGGGGCAACTCGGTGCACAGCATCGTCGCCCACTACTTCCTGAACCACGGCACGCCGGCCCAGCGCGACCATTACCTGCCGCGCATGGCGCGTGGCGAACTGGTCGGCGCCATCGCGATGACCGAGCCCGGCGCCGGCAGCGACCTGCAGGGCATCCGCACCCGCGCCGAGAAGAAGGGCGACAGCTACGTCATCAACGGCAGCAAAACCTTCATCACCAACGGCTACCTGGCCGACGTGGTCCTGGTCGTCTGCAAGACCGACCCGACGCAGGGCGCACGTGGCACCTCGATCCTGATCGTCGAGACGAAGAACTGCCCAGGCTTCCGCGTCGGTCGCGTGCTCGACAAGATGGGCATGAAGAGCCAGGACACGTCGGAACTCTTCTTCGACGATGTGACCGTGCCCGCGGCCAACCTGCTGGGCGGCAACGAGGGCCAGGGCTTCTTCCAGCTGATGGGCGACCTGCCGTACGAGCGGCTGATCATCGGCGTGACCGCGCTGGCCTGCATGGAAGGCGCCTACGAGGCGACCCTGGCCTATGTGCGCGAGCGCAAGGCCTTCGGCAAGCCCATTGCCGACCTGCAGAACACCCGCTTCAAGCTGGCCGAGGTGGCCACCACCATCCAGGTCGGCCGCGCCTTCATCGACCGCTGCGTCGAGCAGATCCTGGCCGGCAAGCTGGACACGGCCACCGCCAGCATGGCCAAGCTGTGGGGCGCCGAGCAGCAGGGCAAGGTGCTGGACGAATGCCTGCAGCTCTTCGGCGGCTACGGCTTCATGAACGAATACATGATCACCCGCATGTATGCCGACGCCCGGGTGCAGCGCATCTACGGCGGCACCAGCGAGATCATGAAGGAAGTCATCAGCCGAGCGCTGTGATCCACCTGACGAAAGCACCCTGATGGCTGACCAAGAGCAACCCCTGCTGATCGACGAACGCGACGGCGTCGCCCGGCTGACGATGAACCGGCCCGGGCGGCTGAACGCGCTGAACCCCGGACTGACCGACGCGCTGCGCACCTACTTCCAGGGCCTGGAGGACCGCGCCGACATCCGCGTGGTGGTGCTGCGCGGCGCCGGCCGCGCCTACTGCGCCGGCCTGGACCTGAAGGACCGCAGCGGCGCGGCGCCGCGCGACGTGCAGCAGAGCCTGGCCGGGCAGAAGGCGATCCGCGACATCATGATCGCGATGCGCGAATGCCCGCAGCCCATCATCAGCATCGTCGAGGGTGCGGCGGCCGGCGGCGGGCTGGGCATCGCGCTGGCGTCCGACATCCGGCTGTGCACGCCCGAGGCGCGCTTCAACGCCGCCTTCATCAAGATCGGCGTCAGCGGCTGCGACATGGGCTCCAGCTACTTCCTGCCGCGCCTGCTGGGCGCGTCGGTGGCGGCCGAGATGCTGCTGACCGGCCGCTTCCTGCATGCCGATCGCGCCTACGCGCTGGGCTTCGTCAGCAAGGTCGGCTCGGTCGAGGAGGTCGAGGCCGAGGCCCAGGCCCTGGTCGACGAGATGCTGGCCATCACGCCGCTGGCGCTGCGCCTGACCAAGGACTGCATGAACCACAACATCGATGCGCCGGGCCTGCGCGCGGCGATCGCGATGGAAGACCGCAACCAGATCCTGTGCACCCGCGGCCCGGACTTCGGCGAGGGCATCAGCGCCTTCCTGGAAAAGCGCAAGCCGGTCTACGGCAAGGCGTCGTGATGCGCAGCCCGATCCGGCGCAGCCTGCTGGTTGCCGCCACGCTGGCGCTGGCCGGCGTGCTGCCCGCCGCCGCGCAGACCGGCGCCTTCCCCAACCGCCCGGTCAAGCTGGTCGTGCCGTTTCCGGCGGGCGGGCCGGTGGACACGGTGGCCCGCGCCGTCGGCCAGAAGCTGCAGGAGCTGTGGGGCCAGCCGGTGGTGATCGACAACCGTGCCGGCGCGGGCGGCCAGGTCGGCGCCGACTTCGTGGCCAAGGCGCCGGCCGACGGCTACACGGTGTTCGTCTGCAGCATCCACCACACGGTGCTGCCGGCGCTCAAGCCCAGGCTGCCCTACGACATCCAGCACGACTTCACGCCGCTGAGCTTCGGCGCGCGCTTTCCCATCGTGCTGGTTCTGGCGCCGGGCGTGGAGGCGAAGAGCGTCGCCGAGCTGATCGCGCTGGCGAAGAAATCACCCGGCAAGCTGGCCTATGCCAGCAGCGGCAATGGCGGCGGCACCCACCTGGCCGGTGAACTGTTCGACCTGCAGGCCGGCACCAAGCTGCTGCACGTGCCCTACAAGGGCAGCGCGCCGGCCATGGCCGACGTGCTGGGCAGCCAGGTGCAGATGATGTTTGCCGACGCGCCGACCGCGCTGCCCCAGGTCAAGGGCGGCAAGGTGCGCGCCATCGGCGTGGCGCAGGCCCAGCGCAGCGAGCTGTTCCCCGGCGTGCCGACGTTCGCCGAGGCCGGTGTCGCCAACGACGACGCCTACTCCTGGGCCGGCTTCGTCGCCCCGGCGGCGACGCCGAAGGACGTGGCCGCGAAGCTCTCGGCCGACATCGCCCGCGTGCTGACCATGCCCGACGTCAAGGTCCGCCTGCACGACGCTGGCGCCGAGCCCGCGCCGAACAGCCCCGAAGCCTTCGGCCAGTTCATCGCCGCCGAGCTGGCGAAGTGGAGCCGGGTCGTGAAGGCGGGGAACATCACGGCGGATTGAGGTGAGCCCGGGCACCGCCTTGCGCCCGGCGCGTTGGTGACAGGGGCGGCCCGGCCCGACTGCAAGAATCGTTTCAAGCCCAAGGAGACAACCGCATGGACAACCGCGTCCGCATCACCATCGACGACAACGGCATCGCCGACGTGGCGCTTGTGCGCAGCGACAAGATGAACGCGCTCGACTTCGAGATGTTCGATGCGCTGGCCGCCGCGATCACGCGCCTGAAGAGCGAGCCGAACCTGCGCGTGGTGGTGCTGCACGGCGAGGGCAAGGCCTTCTGCGCCGGGCTGGACATGGGCCGCATGGCCAAGCTGAACAACGGCGAGCCAGGCGCCACGCGTGACCTGCGCACCCGCACCCACGGCATCGCCAACTCGGCGCAGTACGTGGGCCTGGGCTGGCGAGAAATTCCGGTGCCGGTGGTGGCCGCTGTGCACGGCGTGGCCTTCGGCGGCGGCCTGCAGGTGGCGCTGGGCGCCGACGTGCGCTACGTGACGCCCGACGTCAAGATGAGCGTCATGGAGATCAAGTGGGGCCTGGTGCCCGACATGGCCGGCGTGGCGCTGATGCGTGGCCTGGTGCGCGACGACCATGCGCGCGAGCTGACCTATTCGGGTCGCATCGTCGACGGCACCGAGGCCGTGGCCCTGGGCCTGGCCACGCGCGTCTGCGCCGACCCGCTGGCCGAGGCCCGCGCCTTCGCCCTGGCCCTGTCCCAGCGCAGCCCCAGCGCGCTGCGCGCCGACAAGCGGCTGATGAACGCCAGCAGCGGTGTGTTGTCCGATTCGGCCCGGGCCTTGCTGCAGGCCGAAAGCGACGAGCAGGTGCAGCTGATGGGCAAGCCCAACCAGCTGGAGGCCGTGCGCGCCAACCTGGAAAAGCGCGCGCCGGTGTTCTCGACCACGCAGGCCTGATCGCGGCGCGACCATGCGGCGCGACGACGCCCTGCGCGAGACGGTCGCCGGCCGCCTGGCGGCCTGGTCGCTGCTGACCCCGGACACCAGCGGCCTGAAGCTGGCCGCCGTGGCGTTGACGGTGGCCGACGAAGGCACCGGCGCCCAGTTGCGCGGCCTGCGCCAGGCCAAGGGCTGGAGCACCGATGCCGCGCTGATCCTGACCCGCCGCGCCAAGACCCTGAGCGGCCACGCTGGCCAGTGGGCCTTGCCGGGCGGGCGCATCGACGAAGGCGAGACACCGGAGCAGACGGCGCTGCGCGAGTTGCACGAGGAAGTGGGCCTGGCGCTGCCGCTGGACGCGGTGCTGGGCCGGCTCGACCCCTTCGTCACCCGCTCGGGCTATGCCATCCAGCCGGTGGTGGTGTGGGCCGGCGAGGCGCGTGGCCTCAAGCCCAACCCGGCCGAGGTGGCCAGCATCCACCGCATTCCGGTGCGCGAGTTCCTGCGCGACGACGCGCCCATCCTGGAGCCGCTGGAGGGCAGCACGCATCCGGTGCTGAAGATGCCGGTGGGCGACAACTGGATCGCCGCCCCCACCGCAGCCTTGATCTACCAGTTCCGCGAGGTCTGCGTGCTGGACCGGCCCACCCGGGTGGCGCACTACGAGCAACCCAAGTTCGCCTGGAAGTGAAGCCGGCCTTGACCGGAGAAGGACAGCCATGATCGAGCACCACATCGACATCCCCACCGCCGATGGCGCGATGAACACCTTCGTCGTGCATCCCGACGAGGGCGGCCCGCACCCGGTGATCCTGTTTTACATGGATGCCCCCGGCAAGCGCGAGGAGCTGCACGACATGGCGCGCCGCCTGGCCACCGTGGGCTACTGCGTGGTGCTGCCCAACCTGTACTACCGCCGCACGCGCGACTACTGGTTGAAGGAGCGCACCGACGAAGGCTTTGCCGAGATGTTCACCCACATGCACTCGCTCAGTGCGCAGACGGTGAGGGTGGACACGCAGGCCATGCTGGACCATGTCGATGGCCTGGCCGCGGCCGACCGCACCCGCATCGGCGCCGTGGGCTACTGCATGAGCGGGCCGTTCGTGGTGTGGGCGGCAGCGGCCTTCCCGCAACTGCGTTGCATCGCCAGCATCTACGGCGCCAACATGGTGACCGACGCTGCCGACTCGCCGCACCGGGTGGTGGGCCAGGTGCAGTGCCCCAGCTACTTCGCCTGCGCCGAGCACGACAAGTGGGCCTCGCCCGAGCAGGTGGCCACGCTGCAGGCGGCGCTGACGCAGGGCCGGGTGCCGCACCGGCTGGAGTGGTATCCCGGCGCCCACCATGGCTTCGCCTTCCCGCTGCGCGCCGGCATCTACGACAAGCCCTCGGCCGAGCGCCACTGGGCGCGCTTGTTCACGCTGTTCGGCCAGCACCTGCGGGCCGCTGGCTGAGTGGGCGGGCGCGCGACGCAACCCCTGGATTGGGATGGGGTGATGGTGTGTCCTTCGGTAGTGATGAGGATGCGCTGCTGCCCCTGCTGCCCGCACGATCGCGGCGGGTGCGCCTCCGGCGCGGCGCCAGGGAGCTCGGCATGGCAGGCGGAACACGAGGGCAGCAGGGGCGTGGCTTGGGGCAGGCGAGGCGGCACGCGCTGGCGGCAGCCGCGTTGCTGGCCTTGCTGGGCGGCCAGGCGGGCGGCGCCACCGTCAACTGGGTCGGCGCGGACGACTCGTTCTGGGACCTCAGCACGAACTGGCTCCCGGCGGCCTTGCCCGGTGTGCTGGACGACGTGTTGCTGGGTGCCTCGCGCTCGGTGCTCCGCAGCGGCAGCTTCAACCTGAACACGCTGGCCGGCACCGGCCAGCTCACCCTGAGCGGCGGCAGCCTGGGCCTGGCTGCGGCGTCGTCCATCGGCGTGCTGGACATGCGCAACGGCACGCTCCAGGGTGCTGGCAGCCTGGTGGCCAGTGGCGCCAGCGGCTGGTCCGGCGGCACCATGAGCGGCAGCGGCAGCACCACCTTCAGCGGCAGCCTGGCGCTGGGCGGTTCGGGTGGCCGGGCCCTGGTGCAGCGCACGGTGAACCTGGCCGGCACCACCACCTGGACGAACACCGCCAACGGCACCGGCTACTTCCAGACCGGCAGCGGCGCCAGGCTGTCCAACAGCGGCAGCTTCAACGACCAGCTGGCGTTCAACAGTTCGATCAGCAATGACTTCGGTGGCGCGCAGTCCATCTTTGCCAACGCCGGCAGCTACACCAAGACCAGTGCCGGCACCACCAGCATCAACATCGGCTTCGACAACAGCGGTGCGCTGGTGGTGAACAGCGGCCAGCTGAACCTGGGCGGTGGCGGCAACAGCAGCGGCGGCAGCATCGCGGTGGCCGCGGGCGCAACGCTGAACTTCTCGGGCGGCACGCACAACCTGGCGAACATCGGCACCGGCGCGGGCACGGGCCGGGTGACGGTGTCTGGCGGCACGGTGAACGCCAGCGGCACGCTGGACCTGGCCGGCACG
>Ga0116179_1002357_pt1 | contig 13592 bp, 13 predicted proteins | sample AD_UKC071_MetaG_FD_89751 | JGI IMG/M metagenome (GOLD analysis project Ga0116179, IMG submission 89751) | Active sludge microbial communities of municipal wastewater-treating anaerobic digesters from USA - AD_UKC071_MetaG | ecosystem: Engineered > Bioreactor > Anaerobic > Digestate | place: USA...
CACGCGCTCCGGCGCAGTGCCGCCAATGTGTTTGCGTGCGGCGACCGAGCCTTCCAGCGTGAGCGCCGCGAACACGTCGTCGGCGATGACCGGCGAGAACGCCTGCAGCTCGGCGAGCGACAAATCTGAAAGGTCAACGCCCTTGACCTCGGCAGCCTTGACGGCGCGAGCGACGCATTCGTGCGAGTCGCGGAACGGCACGCCCTTGCGCACCAGGTAGTCGGCGAGATCGGTTGCCGTCGCAAAGCCCTCGCGCGCGGCTGCGCGCATGCGATCGGCCTTGACGCGGATGCCGCCCACCATGTCGGCGTAGATGATCAGCGTCTGCGTGATGGTGTCCACCGTGTCGAACAGCGGTTCCTTGTCTTCCTGATTGTCCTTGTTGTAGGTCAGCGGCTGGCCCTTCATCAGTGTGGTCAGCGCCACCAGGTGGCCCTGCACGCGCGCCATCTTGCCGCGCACCAGTTCGGCGACGTCGGGGTTCTTCTTCTGCGGCATGATCGAGCTGCCGGTGCAGAAGCGGTCGGCGATGTCGATGAAGCCGAAGCGCGGGCTCATCCACAGGATCAGCTCCTCGCTCATGCGCGACAGATGCATCATCGTGATCGTGCAGGCGTTAAGGAATTCGATCGCGAAGTCGCGGTCGCTCACGGCGTCAAGCGAGTTGCGGCAGACGGCATCGAAGCCGAGCGCCTTCGCGGTCATCTCGCGATCAATCGGGAAGGTGGTACCAGCGAGCGCCGCCGCGCCCAGCGGCGACCGATTCACACGCTTGCGGCAATCAAGCATGCGCTCATGATCGCGCGCAAACATCTCGACATAAGCCATCAAATGATGACCCAGCGTCACCGGCATCGCGACTTGCAGATGCGTGAAGCCGGGCAGGATGGTTTCGGCATGCTGTTCGGCCAGCGCGACGAGCGATTGCTGCAACTTCACCAGCAGCATCGCCACGTTGTCGCAGGCAGCGCGGGTGTAGAGGCGAACGTCGGTCGCTACCTGATCGTTGCGCGAGCGGCCCGTGTGCAGGCGCTTGCCGGCATCGCCGACCAGCGCGGTCAGACGTTTTTCAATGTTGAAGTGCACGTCTTCGAGATCAAGCGACCACTCAAACTTGCCCGCTGCGATCTCGGCCTGGATCGTCGTCATGCCGCGTTCGATGTCGGCGAGGTCCTGCGCCGAGATCACGTTGCAGGCGGCGAGCATGCGCGCATGTGCCAGCGAGCCTGCGATGTCGAACTCGGCAAGGCGGTAGTCGAACGGAATCGATGCGGTGTAACGCTTGACGATTTCGGCAACCGGTTCGTCAAAACGGCCGGACCAACCGGAAGAAGGGTTGGCGGCGGGCGATGAGTTGGCTTGCATGTTGCTCTGCGGTTGTTCAGAATCGAACGCACGGGCGGACGGCGATGCCCGGGCGGGAAGTGAACGACCTTGAATCCGTGTGACAGAAAAGATGGTTGATGACAGCGGTCCGGCGCCGCGGGATGCGTCTCGCGCGCAATGGCAGATGACCGGATCGGATCGCCACGTTCGCACGGAGGCCGAGCAGCCGCCGAAACACCCGTCGAAGACGTCGCCAGCGCCGGCGTCCGGTCGTCGTGACGGCCGTCTGGAAGGCAAGGCGGCATCCCGGTCGGGCGCACAGCAAATTTTAGCCCGCAGGGAGCGCGAGGTCCGGCGCGCGGTATTCCCGGATTTGCGCAATCTCGGCGTGCTGGCGCGCGCGCTGATCATTTTTGTCGCGATGGTGGCCACCCACTCGCTGGCTGTTTCGGCGAGCCCGGCCGATGTGCCGCTCAATATCGCGCTGGCAATGGGCGCCAGCTTGCCGATTGCCGCCAGCACGGCATTGATCTGGGCGCTGGTGAGCCCGGTGCTGCGTCGTCTTGCCTACTGGCAAGCGGCATTCGCGATTGGCGCCGCGATGGTGCTCATCACCATCCTGTCGGCGCGCTGGTTCGATGCCGCCGTCTGGCGGGCGGTACCGCTGGCCCTGAGTGCGCTGGCGGCGATGCTGGTTTACTTCCATACCCTCGGGCGGGCGCTGTCGCCGGCGGTGACCGAGGCCCGGCTGCAGGCGTTGCAGGCGCGAATACGGCCGCATTTCCTGTTCAACTCGATCAATGGCGTGCTTGGGGTACTGCGCAGCGAGCCCGGCCGCGCCGAGTCCGCGCTGATGGACATGGCGGACCTGTTCCGCGTGCTGATGCGCGAGAACCGTGACTTGCAGCCGCTGGCGGACGAGATTACCCTGACCCGGCAGTATCTCGATCTGGAAAAACTGCGCCTTGGTGATCGCCTGAATGTGAGCTGGAAACTCGACAAGATGCCCGCCGACGCGATGGTGCCACCGCTGGTGCTGCAGCCTATCGCCGAGAATGCCGTCTACCACGGCATCGAGCCCACACAGGCTGCCGGCGAGATCGAGATTGAAGTGACGCGCCTGCGTGGCCAGCTTTTCATTACGGTGCGCAACCCGTTTCTCGAACAGGCGGGGCGCCACCACGGCGGGAACAAGATGGCGATGAGCAATATTCGAGAGCGGCTGGCCCTGCACTTCGATGCCGAAGCGAGCATGACCGCCGGGCCGCGCGACGGCCGTTATCAGGTGCAATTGATCCTGCCCTATCGCCGGTCGTCCGACACCAAGACCATTGTTTGACTCAGCATGACTCATTCCACCCTAACCGCTGTTGTCGCTGGCGCCGCTGCGCCGGTACGCCCGCTTCGGATCATCATCGCTGACGACGAAGCCCCGGCCCGCCGCCGGCTCTGCGACCTGCTGGAGGAATTGCAGCCGGCGTTTCCGCATGTCGTCGTTGCCGAGGCCGAGAACGGCGAGCAGGCACTCACTGCCGTCAGCCATGGCGCCGATATCCTGCTGCTCGATATCAACATGCCGGGAATGGACGGCCTCGAAGCCGCGCGCCATCTGCTGCGGATGGAAAACGCTCCTGGCGTCATCTTTGTCACGGCCTACGACCAGCACGCGCTGGAGGCCTTTGAAGTGCAGGCGGTCGACTATCTGCTGAAGCCGGTTCGCCGCGAGCGCCTGCTGGCGGCGCTGCAGCGTGCCAAGCCACTGGACGCGGTGAAAGTGGAGTCATTGCCGCGTGGCGCCCGCCGCTTCTTCAGCGTCAGCGAGCGTGGCCGACTGATCCTGGTGCCGGCCGATGACGTCATTTTCTTCCGAGCCGAGCAGAAGTACATCACCGTGGTCACTGCGGCACGCGAATATTTGATCGAGGATTCGCTCACTCGCATCGACGAGGAATTCGGTGGCCGCTTCCTGCGCATCCACCGCAATTGCCTGGCGCGCACCGATCTCATCGAATCCTTCGAGCGTGACGCCGATGCCGATGGCGAAGCGCAGTGGGTGGTGACCCTGCGCGGGCGGCCCGACCGGCTGCCGGTGAGCCGCCGCCAACATGCCGAGGTGCGAGCGCTGGCGAAGCGGGTGCGCGAGTAGCTCGCGTCACCGCGCCTACTTGGCGAAGAGCTGGCCGATGTCCTTGAACGCCTTGAACTCCAGTGCGTTGCCGCAGGGATCAAGCAGGAACATCGTGGCCTGTTCGCCAACCTGCCCCTTGAAACGGATGTAGGGTTCGATCACGAACTTCGTTCCTGCTGCGCGCAGACGTTCCGCGAGCGCTTCCCACCGGTCCCAGTCCAGCACCACACCAAAGTGCGGCACCGGCACGTCGTGACCATCCACCGCGTTGGTATGGGCGTGGTCCTGCGACGCAGTTTTCGGGTGCTGGTGGATCACCAGTTGATGACCGAAGAAATCAAAGTCGACCCACTCAGGCGCAGACCGCCCCTCCGCGCAGCCAAACACCTGCCCGTAAAAGTGCCGCGCAGCGACAAGGTCGTAAACAGGGATGGCGAGATGGAACGGATTGATTTTCATGCTGGGATTTCCGCTTGGCCAACCTGCGATCGTCGGTTGGCCTCGATGAGCCGACGGTGTGCGGCAGAAACAATATTGTAGGGTGCACGAAAAATGCAGCACCTGGACCAGTTCACTGCAGCATGCCTTTGCGGCCCGCATGTTGGCGGCATCGCCAGCAGCATCAATCAGTCGGCTTTACTCGCGTCGGGGCGGCTTGCCATTGAAGGAGTTTTCCCGAAACGCCTTTTGAATTCGCGCACAAAGTGCGAAGAGTATTCAAAGCCGAATTCCACGCAGGCTCTCGCCACCGCACCAGACCCGCGATCATTCTCTAGCGCGGCATGGACGGCCTGATAGCGCAGATTCAGGATAAATGACTTCGGAGTGGTGCTGCGATAGCGCTGAAAGGCCACCTGCAAGCTGCGCACAGAGACTCCGACGTGCCGCGCAACATCCGCTGTGGATGGTGGTTGCGTGATGCACAACTCGATGTATCGCTCAGCACGTTTTAGGTAGAAGGGTTCTGCGTCATTGGCGACGGTTTCCTGCTGCGCCTGTTTTTCAGCCGAGAGTTGCTGCCAGAGTCGGGTATAGGCTCGGTGATGCAGAAGCGCGATCTTGTAATCCCCTGTCTTTTCTGCCGCAACGGCGTAGTCGTAATGTAGCGTCACCAGAAGGGGTTTGGCATCAAGAGACTCCGCAATTGCTATGGCTTCCTTGATGTGGCGAAGCGCGGTCTGGTGGCGTGAGGCGCACAGGTGCGCCCATCCGATTGCCTGCAGCGCATCTGCCTCTTGAAACTTGTCGTTGCGCTCGCGGGCTGACATCAGGAACTCAAGCATCAGCGGCAGCGCGGCGTTGATCTCATTCATGAGCACCATCAACTGCCCGATGTTCGATCCGTAGAGCGCTGCCTGGTGCCGGTTGTTGCTTGCGATGGCGATTTGACGCACCTCGTCCATCAAAGCGCGCGCGCTACGACAATGCGACAGCACCTGTGTCGACGCCGTCGGGCCGAGCGCAGTGATGTGGGTGGCCAACGCGTTGTCAGGGTGTGACTGGCAGGCACGACGAAAGTGCACGCCAGCAAGTGCATTCGCTGCCTTTGGAAAGTAAAACGGCAAGTCGCTGCTTTTTTTGGCCAGAAGCACTGCTCGGGTGCCAGTCACGATCGCCTGCTCGTAGCGCTGCGCTCGCGAATGCAAAGAGGTCAAATGTGTCAAACACCGGACTTCACCATCGATTCGCGCCTTACCCTCCCCCCAACGCTCCCAGTGCACTAGCAGTTTCTGGAAGAGGGTTTGCGCACGCGCGTTTTCGCCCAGCTTCCAAAAGATTCGTGCCTCGATCTCTTGTGCACGCACCGCTTCTTGACGGCGGCCAAGGCGAGCTAGCGACACGGCGGCCGCGCGTGCATCAATGCGCGCCGCATCAAATCGGGACCGTGACATTGCCAGTTGCGCCCTCGCAAGCCGGATCGCGGCAGTGAGTTCCGCATCGTGCTGACCGAAACTCTCACACCGCTGCAATGCAGCTTCTGCGTCCTCGCATTGCCCGCGGAAGGCAGCGTCGGCAGCTCCCAGCGCCAGACGCAACAGCTTGCTTCTGGAGTCCGCGCGCATTAGTCGTTCGTTGGCATGCCGCAACTATCCTTCAGGTAATAGCGAATATTTGACCATGTGTTTCGGGTCCCGGGGGCAAACGAGATCCCGTCAAGAACGGCTGCCCCCGTAAGGCCGAGAGCCACGCGCAGCAAAATGAGTCCATCAATGGCGGGATTGAGCTGTTGATCGCCGTCTACGTCCAGGTTGGTGCAGATAGTTCCCGCGCATTGGACTGACACGGAATTGACATCGCTGCTACCCATCGTCCCGCTCCCGTTGACGACATTACACATCTGGCCCAGAGGCTGATCTCGTATGCGCACGTTGTATGCGGTGCCACTGAGAAGCGGCCCTGGGAAGAAGAAGTCGACGTTAACGGTTGCGCCGCCGGCATCCGAGTTCGTTGCCACCAGAAGTTGATCTGCGAGCTCCAGCGCGACGGACCGCCCTGCGTAGAGGCCGGACACGCTACCCCCCACGACTTTGCCCGGCGAGCAAGTGACGCGCACATCTGTGATCGGTCCTTGCACGAAGAAGGTCGCGTTTGCCACCTTGCAGGTCAGGCCTGTCGGCTGGGTGACAACGCCCACTGTATATTGCCGCGTCAGGCGCACGGGGCTACCAGCGAAGGCGAATGACTCTTCAGCCATAGCGGGGGTCACAGTTCCCAGACGCTGGCCCGCAGTCGAGTCGCCGGCAAACAGTCCCAGAACCAATCCCGGCTGTGACAACCCGTACAACGAGCCACTAACGTAGTATGGATCGTCGACGCAACCCACTGCGACGTTGCCAACATTGCCGCTGACGGTGCCGCTGGCATTGTTGACGTAACAGGTTTGTCCCGCAGGTTGCCTTTTGATCGTTACGTTGTAAGCGTTACCCGCCGGCAAGGGGGTCCAGAAGTGATAGAACGTGGACAGGTATTCGTAGCCGGTTGGCCTTACTGCTATTTCCTCGCTGCCGTTGAGCCCTAGCACCAAGCCATCGGCCCAAAATCCGGGATCAATGGCACCACCGACACGATACCCAGGTGCAAACCAGAAAATCGCCTGTCCGTTGGCACCGTCATTGCCGATGTATACGGGCGTCACTGGGGTTACTGCACTAGCGCCCGCACCGCCGCCGGGGTATGTGCCAGCGCTGCCTCGCTCACCGGTATGCCCGTCACCGCCACGGCCAAAGCCGGCGCCGCCAAGGCCACTGTCGTTGGTGGTCGAGTCCTGACCGGGGTAGCCGTTTCCATTGCGATAGGCTGATCCGCCGCCGCCACCGGCATGACCCTGGGTGCCGCCACCCCGGCCGCCGGAGTAGCGCAGGCGATTGATCGCCACGTCAGTGATGGCGCACTGCTCCGCGTCCCCGCCTTCGCCGCCCCATGCCAATGTCACGGTGAGGGGCAACGGTATCGCAGGCAACTTGCCGCCCCGCCCACCTTTGCCGCCTGCGGCGCGGAATCCCGCAAGCCCCGGAGGGCCGGTCACCGTGCTTGCCCCCCCGTTGTCGCCGTACTTCCAGCCGTCAACGTTTTGAAAGACGCTGCCTGTGCCCGCTCGCCCGACTTTGAGAGTAATTGAATTGCCGGGGTCAACCGCGACCATGCCGGAGCAGTAAGCGCCACCGCCGCCACCGCCAGCACCACCGAAGTCTCTGCTTCCCGCTGCGGATCCCCCGCCGGCGCCCCACAATTCAACCGTCACGAAACCCGTGCCACTCGGCACGGTGCACACGGTGTCTTCGGCCGTGATGATCGTGCCATGAGGACACTCTGCCGCATGTGCGCCGACCATGACACTCATTCCGGCAACGAGTGCCAACATGGCGATGACTCGCGATCCGGTGCCTGCACCCGCGGAGCGCAACGGCACCACTGTACGGGCTAACGCGCTGTACGGGCGTGGGGAGCTGATCCGGGCTGGGGGTGTTTCGATGCGGCAAGCGTTGTGCTCATCAATCGAGTAATCGTGGTGTTGGTCCATTTTCATTCGGCTTCTCATTCAAACTCATCTCGTCCAGTGCGACATCGTCATGGTTCGACGCATCGATCACCACGGCAATTTCATGCGGCCCGAGCTATGGCAGCGCCATGCCACACCTTAGATTGAGGTAGTCGCGCAATGCCCCCCAGTTGTTGCGCCTGGCGTTTGGATGATTCAAGCCAGAAAGTACCGCTTGACCCCGCAGGCCCCGCATGAGGCGATTGACAATTTGGCCGTCCGTGTTTGCCAGCACGCGACCGTCGTCATCGACATCCGGCGAACAGTTTGATTCGTGGACACACGTGACATCAATATTGCTAACCACCGATGAGGCCATAGTGCCGATGCCGTTTTGCACCACACAATGCCAGCTTGCAGGTTGTGCGGCTACCCACACGTCGAATCGATCCCCCGGCTGTAGATATTGCGAAAAGCGATACACGCCGGACGACGAGAGCGGGGCCGTCACTTGCTGCCCGCCCGTTTGAAGCACCAATCCCGGTACGAATCCTTTTTCCCCAAGTGGTTTGCCCGGCGCACACACCACACTCACGTCGGCAATGTTGCCGCCATCTGTCGCAAGCGCATACTCGCGAGTGAGTACGCAGAACGAATCCGGTGGTTGGGCTACGACCGAGAACGAATGCCCGTATTGGGTATTGAAGTTGGAAGTGAACGTGTATTGCGTGGCACCGCTCGGTACGGCCAACACCTCGGTCCATGAGACACCATCCTGAGTTGGTGTGGTGACCTGCAGTTGCAACCCGGCCTGAGCCAGTCCGGTCACGCTCCCACCAATCGTCGCGGACATCGAGCCAATGCTGAACGCGGCGAAACCGGAGCAAATCGCAACCTTGCAAAGCTGCACTGCCAGTGAGGCGGGGTTGGTGTGAAAAGAAACAAGAGCACGTTGCAACATACAGATTTGTCAGAAGCGATTGGCGGGCACGAGTCGACGATCGACATTCCGCCGAAGCGGCGCTTCGCCGGAAAATGCGCGTGTCCAGGGCGGAGGCAGTCTAAGTTGACTCGCAGGCGCCCATATGTCGCAATTCGCAGGAAAGGTAGAAAAGCGCAGAGTTAAACGCAGCGACAGCGGAAAGACGCTCTCACGATCGCTGATGGCGTGGGCGGCAAAATGCACCCGAACCTGCCCACGATCTCATCGCCTTCCACGATTGCTCGGGCATCGCGCGATCGTCCGCTGGCGGCAACCTCAGACACTCGCCTTTCGTAGCAGCAGATAGAGAATGCGTAAGGACTCAGCCGCGCGCGGAAGGTAGCAAATTGAATAGGAAAAATGCTGCCAAAGGCCGCAACATTGGTTCTGGCGCCTGCCTTTGCTGTGACGGCTGTCTCGTGCGCTGACAGCGGAGGCTGAGCACCGGTTCGCCAGGCGTTGCCGATATCGTTTGATTTGCGTCGGCGGGCTATGGCAGCCAAATGTAGGCGGGAGACTACAACTGCTGTCAACGATCTCTGATGGCGGCGTTCGTTGCGTGGAAGAAAAATTTCTTCATGGCGCCGCGCTGTGCGGATGCCAGCAAAACCGTAAAGGAATCAAGCCATGAACAAGGATCAAGTCGAAGGTCGTGTCGATCAGGTCAAGGGCAAGCTGCAGGAGGTCGCCGGCAAAGTCATGTCGGATGAACAGCTCAAGGCCGAAGGTCGCGCCAATCAAATGTCTGGCAAGGTGCAGGCCAACTACGGAGATGCCAAAGAGGCGATCAAGGACAAGGCGAAAGACATCGTCGACAAGCTCTAGGCCGGGTGATGAACGCCCAGCCAGGCGAGGCCGTCACGCCCTCGCCGCTACCACCGGGGCCCGGGCCGGCGCCGGTGGTGCCACCGGATCAACCCGGCACACCGGCTCCCATCCGCGAACCGGCGGTACCCAATCCGTTTCCACTGGAAGCGCCGCCGCCAGTCGTACAACGCATTGATGTTTGACGCAGGAGGTTCACATGCCTTTGCCAGCACAAGAAACACACAATCTCTCCGCCACCCGCAAACCGGTTCCGGTTGCGATCATGACCGCAGTAGTTGCCACGTTCACGCTGCCCTGGCTGGTCGCCTGCGGCGAGCAAGACAGCTCACAGACCGTTGGCCAGCGCCTCGATGCAGCGGTCGCCAAAACCGGGCAGACAGCAACGCAGGCGACCGAATCAGCAAAGGAGGCAGTTGATCAGGCGCGAACAGCGGTGCTCGATAGCGTCGAGGGCGCGAAGCAGTCGGCTGATCGTGTCAACGACACCCTGGCGCGCGACAGCGACGACGTGGCGATCACCGCCTCCGTCAGTGCCGGACTGTTGAAGGACCCGGATCTCAGTGCCCTGAAAATCGACGTCGACACCCGCAACGGCGTGGTCAGCATGTACGGCCCGGCCCCGACTGCGGCGGCAAAGGATCGCGCCACCACGATCGCCAGAGCGGTGAAAGGGGTAGCGAGCGTCAACAACGAGCTGACCGTCAAGCGAACGTGATCGCCAGACGACGAGAGCAGGTGTCGCGACGAGGTCAGACTGTCTTGGCGTCACCGCTATCCGGCATGCCGTAGCAGTCAACATTACACGTTACGCATGTGATGCACGACGGTGAAGCCCTCATCCTCTGCCGGCGGCTGAAAGTACACGGTGATCGCATCAAACTCGGCGTCCGTGGTCCACGGCGCACCCGCTGGCAAGTCGGCGCTGCGCTGCTTCAGTTGCTGCTTGCAAAGGTCGTCGGGCGTGTCGATGCAGTGCAACTCATGCGCCACGCCGGCGCGCTCGAACAGTGTGCGAAACCACTCGCGCTGGCCGCGCGTATTGCCAGGGAAATCGAGCACAACAGGAACGCCATGTGACAGCAGCGCCACAATGTGCGGCGCCAGCGTGTCACGCAGCCGCGCCGAATACTTCACGAAATCCGGGATCACCAGAATCTCGCCGGGGTAGAGCCCTGCAAGCAGATCGTCCTGCACGATCAGCACGGCACCCATTTCCTGAGCGAGTGCCTTGGCATGCGTGGACTTGCCGGCTGCCATCTTGCCGCACATGAAGTAGAGCGTTGCGGGGTGAGCTGGCATCGTGGTCGCCGGTTAGGGGGATGAAGTTTGTTACCGCATTGCCGTAGCGTGGGCAACGTGTTGCCCACGCGTCGCTGTTTGTGAGAGGTTGTCTCGATGGGCCCTGTGACCTTCGTCAACGCGTGGCCAACGAGTTGCCTACCCTAACCGGCCGGCGTCCAGGTGTTGAATTTGTCTCGAAGGCGAAGCGTAATCGACGCAGCGTAAGCAACCAACAACGCCGAGAAGGCGCTGAAATACATGGCATCAGTAGTGGTCAAGCCCGCGAACGAAAATTCCACTCTCGGGACAATGAAGGATGCAGCGTAGGCAACAAGCGCATACACAACAAGGCTTGCCTCGTGCTTCATCAGGTCCGAGCGTGCCAGACGGCCCAACGACGGCAGACCCAAAACAAGCCTTACCCACAGCGGTTTCTCGATGTACTCTGCTTTTGAAGTGTTCATTGCGTATAGCTCCTTTTCCAGTAAGTCGACATTGACATCAAATGTCGCCGCCAGAGCCCGAAGTGATGCGTAGCCCACTCGATGACCCGCTTCAACGCGTTGAATGGTGCGAAGACTCAGGCCGGTTGCCTCAGCAAGCCGCTCCTGCGAAATAGCTTTGTCTTCCCTAAGTTTCCGAATCAGAATGTCAATCTCCGGTTGCGACCTACCCAATCTAGGCCACTTCACTCACTGTCGGTGACGACAGTACCCGCCAATTTGGCCGCCAAACGCGATATTTCCTGAAATTTTTGATTTGCGGCACATGATGTGTGTCTCATGCGCATCGCAGCTATAGATTTTCAATCGCTTGTCGCGTCGTTTGCAAGTTGACGCGGCAAGTCTTTGACTTGGATTTTCAGTCGTAGGGTGGGCAACTTGTTGCCCACGCGCCGCCAGCAGTGGATGGCTACTTGTTCACGCAGCGTGACGCGACGTTGGCCACGGCTTCCGCAATTGCTTTAGGGGCTGCCCGTTCCCGCGTCTCGTCGTAGGCAGGCAGAGCGACGTCCGGTGCGACTGGGCCGTTGTAGATGTGACCGACACGGTTGCTCATTCGAGCCACCGTGAGCGCGACCGCTGATCCATCTGCCAGTCGTACTACGCTGTTCGCCGTCACTAAGCCGCGCGTCGGGTTTCCTACCGTGCGGACCCAGGGCTGACCAGCCAATGCGATGGCAACGGCTTCGCCAGAACTCGCGGTTAGGCCTGAGATCAACACGGCGATGGGGCGCTGCGCCTTGTCGTTCCAGCGCGCCGCATTGGCGAAACGCGCCGCGATGTCCGGGCCAGCGTCTCCAAACATCCCGCGGAAGTCCTTGTTTTCGCTACGAAACTGTACGGGATGATGCGCTCCGCTGCGATCAACAAAGCGCAGCAACTCGCCACTGCCCAGCAAAGGCGCCAACGCCAAGAGCATTGGGTACATGTTGCCGCCTGTGTTTTGCGAAAGGTCGACGACAGCACCGCACGTCGCGTGCGCCAGTTCTCGTTCAACGTGCGTGAGCGCAGCCAACCCGTCGGCCATGTAGCGTTTCGGGTTGCCCGACGAATATCCTTTGACGGCAATCCTTATGATCGATCCTGACTCGCGCGATGTCGTCACAAAATCTGTCGGCGCCGCCGCAGATGGTGCAGGCGTCGTCAGTTGCGCATAGAACTGACGTGGAAAGTGTTGTGTGTGTGGATCATTGAGCGCATGAATGACTTGGCGGTAGGCGCGGTAGACGTCACGCTCATCTGCCGGCTCTGGCAGATCGGCAAGAACGCGATCGCGTGTCGCACGCCAGTCCACTGAATTCGCAAGCAGTGCCCGCACCCGTGCGATTTCTATGAAGTCACTGACCAGAGCTTGGGCGCGATTCCCAATTCGTTTCGCAGCTTGCCGGTGTTCGACCACTGCAACAGCGAGCAGGCTCGCTGCAACCAGCGTCGTGGCTACACGCAGGTGAAGCGATGGCATGATGTGAATGTTGGCCCGCAACTGGCTGCCAGTGGTGCTCGTCGATCGGGAATCATGTACCACCTTGTGGTTGGCGACCATTGAACTATTACGCGTCGAGTATCCGCCCTACCTTGCTACTGAGACTTTCGCGGAATGTCCAGGCGCATCGCGGCATTCGCTGTCCAGTTTTTCAAGCACGCTATCGAGGAAGGGGTCCATCAAATCGCGGTAATAATGGTTAAAGACAACGCCAGGAAGTTTTCCGCGCGGCAAGAAGTCAGAAGTACTTTCCAGTGGAACGGGGTATCTACCGAACCAGTTTATGCAGAACGTGGAAAAAGCAAGTAGCTCGCGAATCGCTGCTTGGCCTCCCGTGCTAACCATTCCAGAAATTTCCGCCAGCTTTTCGAGGTTGTGCGTATCAATACGTGTCTTTCCAATCTGCCGTATCTTCGCATCAATGAGCGAATTGGTTCCGTCGACAGTAGTGTCGAATACAACCTCCTTTGGATGCTGCTTGATGATCAAGCCTTTGAGAGCACACTCAGCCGCGAGCGAGTATAGGAACTGGCAGTTGCGTAGAACGTCGATCGCTTCTTCGGATTTCGCTTCATCGTATGACTTGGTCTGCACAACTATCGAATCGAGTCGGCGCCGTGAGGACTCATCCCAAACGACGTCTGCAGATCGTCGGAGCGAAATTGCCTTAGATCGCCAGGCCATGGGGTCTCGCGCCCTCCTAAGAAACTCGTCTGGACTCATCGTGGATCGCTACGTGTTTCGCGCCTGTATTACGTGCATGAGATTCGTTTGCTCCCCCGAACATTGGCGGTTGGGTAGCGAAGCGAGTGTAGCCGCAATGCAAAGACGTGAAATCGAGGGTGAACGGTACCAAATGAATAGCTGCCTCGATTCCGTTTCACTGCATCGAGGCTACGTCCCCGACGCCGGGCACGACGGGACGACTGGCTGCATAGAATGCTCTCTTTCTTTCCGCCTGAAAGCACCGCATGTCCGCCGAACCCCGCGTCCTGATTTGTGGCTCGATGGCCTTTGACACGATTTGCGTGTTTCCGGGGCGGTTTGCCGAGCACATTGTGCCGGGGGCGACGCACAAGATC
>Ga0116179_1002361_pt1 | contig 13573 bp, 8 predicted proteins | sample AD_UKC071_MetaG_FD_89751 | JGI IMG/M metagenome (GOLD analysis project Ga0116179, IMG submission 89751) | Active sludge microbial communities of municipal wastewater-treating anaerobic digesters from USA - AD_UKC071_MetaG | ecosystem: Engineered > Bioreactor > Anaerobic > Digestate | place: USA...
CCGGATGATGTGCTTGATGTTTAGAAAAGAATGAAGTTTGAAGTGTTATGTTAACAATGAATTTTAATGGGTCGAACAGTGGCTTCGGTCACTGATTTAATACAATATTAATTGTACAAGGAAGGTAATAATATGATAAGAAGAATAATTAAAATTGATGAGGATAAATGCATTGGCTGCGGTTTGTGTGCAGAAGCTTGCCACGAAGGAGCCATTGGGATGGTAAACGGAAAAGCAAAGCTGCTGAGAGACGATTATTGTGATGGATTGGGAGATTGCCTGCCGGTTTGTCCGACAAATGCCATAACTTTTGAGGAAAGGGAAGCGGCAGAGTATGATGAAGCCGCGGTAGAAAGAAATAAGCTGGAAAAGCAAAGGGGAAGCTTGCCTTGTGGATGTCCCGGCACCAAGATGAAATCTATTCAAAGGGAAAATGAAGTGAAGCCGGCTAATACCGATGTCAATTCAAATACAAGCCAGCTTTTGCAATGGCCTGTACAAATCAAGCTGGTACCGGTCAATGCACCTTATTTTGAAAATGCAAACCTGTTGATTGCTGCCGACTGTACGGCATATGCTTACGGTGATTTTCACAACAGGTTTATAAAGAACAGAATAACCCTGATTGGCTGTCCCAAACTGGATGATGCCGATTACAGCGAGAAACTTACAGCAATAATTAAAAACAATAACATCAAAAGTGTAACCGTTGTGAGAATGGAAGTTCCGTGCTGCGGTGGAATTGAGAATGCAGTGAAAAAGGCACTGTTAAATAGCGGAAAACTCATACCGTGGCAGGTGGTAACAATTTCCACTGACGGTGAAATTCTTGACTAAAAGCATGTTTGCGACTGTTAAAATTGGGTATTAATAGCTGATATGAGCTAAAAAATAAAATCTTAAAAATAAAAATAGAAGGAGGCAGAAAAATGAGTATGTTTTGTTATCAATGTCAGGAAACTGCAGGAGGAAAGGGCTGTACAATGCGTGGAGTGTGCGGTAAAAATGAGGAGGTTGCAAAGCTTCAGGACCTACTGGTTTATACCGTTAAGGGTATTTGTGACATCGTAGTTAAGGGAAAAATCGATGTCAACGGGCTTTCCGATACAAACTATGAGGTGTTGAACAGCTTGTTTATGACCATTACCAACGCAAATTTTGACGGTGATTCAATTGAAAAGCAGATACAGAAGATGCTTTCTGTAAGGGATAATTTAAGAAAATCCGTAGCTGTAGACGGTTTACACGATGCTGCTACCTTTACTGTGGATTCCAGGGAGGATATGCTTCAAAAAGCGGGTTCGGTAGGCATATTGTCAACCCAAAACGAAGATGTGCGTTCTTTGAGGGAAATAATCACATACGGTGTTAAGGGTATGGCGGCCTATGCCGAACATGCAAGAAATATCGGAAAAGAAAGTATGGAGATTTACTCTTTTATATATGAAGCTTTGGCTGCTACTCTCGATGATTCACTTTCAGGGGATGACCTTCTCGGACTGGTTATGAAGACCGGAGAACACGGTGTGAAGGTGATGGCACTTCTGGACGAGGCAAACACATCGAGATTCGGAAATCCGGAAATTACGGAGGTTAATATCGGTGTAAGAAATAACCCTGCCATCCTTATTTCCGGGCATGACCTTACGGATCTTGAACAGCTTTTGGAACAGACCAAGGGTACCGGCGTGGATGTATATACTCACAGTGAAATGCTTCCTGCCCATTATTATCCGGCATTTAAAAAGTACGATAATTTCGTGGGCAACTACGGAAACGCATGGTGGAAACAGGTGGGTGAATTTGAGTCCTTCCACGGCCCCATTCTGTTTACCACAAACTGTATAGTACCGCCTAAGAGTGAGGAGGTTAGAAGAAGAATATTTACAACCGGTTCGGCAGGTTATCCGGGCTGCAAACATATTGAAGCTGATGAAAACGGTAAAAAGGATTTTTCCGAGATTATCGAGCTTGCAAAAACCTTGCCTGCTCCGGAAGAGATTGAAACCGGCAGCATTGTCGGGGGATTTGCCCACAATCAGGTTATGGCTCTTGCCGATAAAGTGGTTGAAGCAGTCAAATCCGGAGCCATCAAAAAGTTCTTTGTTATGGCCGGGTGCGATGGGCGCATGAAATCCAGGGAATATTATACCGAGTTTGCTCAAAATCTCCCGGAAGACACTGTAATATTGACGGCCGGTTGTGCCAAGTACCGTTACAATAAACTGAAGCTGGGGGATATCGGCGGTATTCCGAGAGTGTTGGATGCCGGCCAGTGCAATGATTCTTATTCCTTGGCGGTTATCGCCCTGAAGCTTAAAGAAGTATTCGGCCTGGACGATATAAACAAGCTGCCGATTGCCTTTAATATAGCATGGTATGAGCAGAAAGCCGTAATAGTTCTGTTGGCTCTGTTGTACCTGGGTGTGAAAAACATACATCTGGGACCGACGCTTCCGGGATTTTTATCACCGAATGTGGCAAAGGTTCTGGTAGAGAAATTCGGTATTGCGGGTATCGGTACCGTTGAAGATGACATCAAATTGTTTATGAGCTGATTTTTATAAAAAAGTCCCGGCAATGTGAGCAAATCACGCTGCCGGGATTTTTATAGGTTTACATAAAGTTTTTCTGTTAAAGCTTCAGCTATATCAATTACATTCGACTTTTTACATAGGTGCACATTAAGTACTATAAAGAAATTATTCCTGAAATACTTGATTCTGATTACCCGTGTTATCTTCTCTATATTTACCCGGGGTCACTCCTGTAACCTGTTTAAAGCGTCGGATGAAGCTGGATACATTGTAATATCCGGAGCTTTCGGCTATATTTTTAATTGATAAGTCGGTGGAAACCAGCAAATGCTTGGCTTTTTCAATTCTAAGATAAGTAATGTAATTGATAATGTTTTCATTGGTTTGCTCTTTAAAATAGCTACTCAAATAATTTATTGACAGGTTAAAATAATCAGCCATTTCCTGCACAGAGAAGTTTGAGTCTGAATAATTATTTTCCAGATATGATATCAGTTTATCAATCAAAGGCATATTGGCTTTGTTTAGCTCCCCAGAAATTTCTTTTTCATCGGAAGCATTGTATTTATTTTCCGAGGCAACTAAGGTATCACTGTTATTAATTTTGATGTTGCTATTGACAGTAGCCGGAGAAAATACTTTTTCCACCTCTTGATTTTCAATGGAAATTTCCGTTTTAAAATCAATATCCAAGCTTTTTGCCGGTCTTTTTTTTCTTGGCCGTAACAATATAAAAGAAACTATATTTACAACCAGAAATAAAAGAATAGCAAATATTAAAACGAAAATAGAGGTAACGGGCATGTTGTTGATAAGATAAGAAAATGTGTATTTAAAAACGGATTTTATTGACATTCCGCGGCTATAAGTAATATCAAGGTAAGCAATTCGTGCTCCTTCACCTTTGTTTCTTATGCCGGTTATTTTTATCTCCGTTCCATAATCCAGCTTGACATCATTTATAGAGTATATAAAAATACTGTCTTTTGTAGGATTTTTATCGGCAACCCAGGATGCGACTTCCTTACCCTTGATATCGACCGTATATGTACAGTTGCCGTCATCTTCATCAACATAGGCAATTTTAATGTCATAGACTGCGGGCATACCTTTGAAAACATAGGATGCAGTGCCAACGTCACCTGCAATTTTAATTAAATTTCGTTGGACATAATAGTCATATTTATAATTGGTAAGATTCATGTTGACTGCTTCAACATGAGTATTAAGACCGGACTTCGGAACGAAGAAATAAATCAACAAAGTAATCAAGATTATTTCTATAAAAATCAGTAAAAAAATATATTTCTTTTTCAATATTACCCTACCCCTCAAAAATATAAAAGAATATAAATAAAATTTATTATAGAATGCATATAAAATCAAGGAAAAAGCAATATACTAAAAAACTGCATATTAAAAACATCGTATTAAAACCGGTATATCAAAATCAGTATATTATAATCGATAAATTAAAATCGGTATATTAGAGTCTGAATATTAAGCTGAATATACCAATTATAATACCATTATAGCAGAAAAATCCATAGAGGTACAGGCTGTTATATTTTGTAATGAATATTTTCAAATGTAAAAATGAAAAAGATGTTTCGGAAATTTCAATTTCGAGAGTAAAGAGCCCTGAAAAATCCGAAATGATCGCAGCATATTAAAAAATGTATATTCGTAAATAAAAAGTGTTGATTGACCGAAATACGGCCTTATTTTTATAATTGAGCTGTAGAGAGGAACAGGCATTCACAATAATTCAATAATGGACCAATTCCACCAAATATGAACTTCTTCTATAAAGAATCAGACGCTGCTTTCGATATCATTGTCATTTGCCAATTTATTACCTACATTTTTATATTCCTCTTTTAGATTAAATAAGTAAATTGATCAAATTAAATTTTTAAGGGAGGGTGATTTATGCTAAAAAGGTTTTCGGTAAAAGTGTCATTACTAACGGTTTTAGCAATGCTTATGGCTATGATTGCGGTAGCCCCAAATTCATTAAAGGTTCAAGCAGGACCCAGCTTTGAACTGATTGGGTTTGCAACACTAAACGGCGGAACTACGGGAGGCACCGGAGGAAAAGAAATAACAGCAACGAGCGTATCACAAGTCAATGATGTATTAAGTGCGAGAAAAAAGAACAAGGACACTTCACCGTTGATAATCAAGTTTGACAGAAAGCTAACCGGTTCAGAAGTTATTGCTTGTAAAGAAGTGAGCAATATTACGTTTTTGGGAGTAGGGGATAAAGGGGAGTTGGAAGGCTGTGGAATCAATATTGTTAAATCAAAAAATATCATTGTTCAAAATTTAAAAATTCATCACACCAGAGCACCTATGGATGCCATCGGTATTGAGAATTCTCAAAACATTTGGGTGGATCATTGTGAGCTGTATAACATGATCGGTGACTGTAACGGAGACGGAATAGTAAATCCCAATGACGGAGATACCGAGGGAGGAGATGTTGACTGGTATGATGGACTTTTGGATATTAAAAAGTCCAGTGAATACATTACGGTATCGTGGAATTATTTTCATGATTCTTACAAAACAAGTCTTATCGGGTCATCGGACAGTGACGACTATGACAGGAAAATCACTTTCCACCACAATGTATATTCAAATGTCAAATCCCGTACACCGAGTTATAGGGGCGGTACAGGGCATATGTTCAACAACTACTATGTGAATGTTTCCGGCAGCGGAATCAATTCAAGGGTAGGCGCCAAATTAAGAATTGAAGGAAATGTTTTTGAAAATGTAGGATGCGGTTCAGTGGATAGCAAAACAGGTTTTGCAGAAGGGCCGATCGGCTCTTATTACAGCAGCCAAATAGGTTATTGGGATGTTAGAGACAACATATATATTAACTGCAAGGGAAATCAGCCCACTACGTCAACATGCAGCTTCAATCCGCCTTACGATTATTCAAGGGTGTTGCAACCTGCAAGCCAGGTTAAAGAAACAGTTTTAAAATATGCCGGTATTCAAGGAAACGGAATTCCCACACCGTCAATTCCGCCGCAAACATCGTCACCGCAAACAACATCTCCGAAAAATACGCAAACACCGACTCCAACTGCTTATCAACCGATAAAATATGGGGATATAGATGGGGACGGATTGGTGGATTCATTGGATTTAACAATGTTGAAAAGATTTATTCTGAAGCGTTTGAATTTTACGTCGGAACAGTATAAAGCGGCAGACGTGAATACTGACAATTCAGTGGATTCAATTGATACCACAATTCTGAAAAGATATTTATTGAGAAAAATTCCTGCTTTGCCGTTTAACAATGAGAATCCGTCTACACCGACTCCGCCACAAAATACGCCGACGCCCACTGATATCGGAAGCAGTATTGTACACGAAGCAGAGGCCGTCAGCAATAACTTAAAATATGCAAGAGTAGAATCCAATTATGTTGTTTTTGATCAAACGAAGGATGCTTATGTTGAGATGAAACAGGTGGGTTCACCTGCAAGCGGGGAGGTAACACTTACTTTTGTTTATTCAAACGGATCCGGCAAAAGCTTGCCGATTGAAATAAAAGTAAACAGCAACACAATTGAAAGCAATAAAGAGTTTCCCGGTACAGGTTCATGGAATACTTGGGGTACTTTGAGCATAAAGGCAAATATGAATAAAGGCTATGATAACATTATTAGATTCAAAACCCGCTCAAGTGATGGCGGGCCGCGGCTTGACAAAGTTATTGTAAGTGCTGACGGATCGGTTGTTGTACCCACACCGGTATCAACATCGCCAACGCCTAAGACCACATCAACACCGACAATGCCACCACAGACAAGTACGCCTGTTCAAGGTGACATAATTCTTGAACCCAATGGTCCGATGGATTTGCAGCAAGCCATTAATTCAATAAGACCGGGACAGACTATTTACTTAAAGGGTGGAAGCTATAAATACTCAAAAACCATACTTATAGCAGAAGGCAATAACGGTACTTCAAGTGCAATGAAGAAAATTGTCGCTTATGGAAACGATAAACCGGTTTTGGATTTTTCAGCCATGAGCGAGGATTCCTCCAACAGGGGAGTAGTACTTGCGGCTAATTACTGGCATATAAAGGGTATAACCATAAAAGGAGCAGGAGATAACGGAATGCTTCTTGCGGGAAGCAACAACATAATAGAGGCTTGCACGTTTACGGAAAATCGCGACTCAGGTTTACAGTTATCAAGGTACAATTCTGCTTATAACACAAAAGACAAATGGCCGAGTAACAACCTTATAGTAGATTGTATTTCAACTTTGAATTTCGATTCGGGAAGAGAGGATGCCGACGGTTTCGCACCAAAGCTTACCTGCGGAGAAGGAAACGTATTTAGAAACTGTAAGGCACTTTACAACTGTGATGACGGTTGGGATTTGTATACTAAAAAAGAAACCGGAGCTATAGGTGTCGTTGTTCTTGAAAACTGTGAGGCTATAGGAAACGGATATGATCCGAGCGGAAAGAAGACCGGTGGAGACGGTAACGGCTACAAGCTTGGTGACGATACTGCATCAGTGCCCCATATACTTATAAACTGCGTTGCTAAAAACAATGCAAAGCATGGATTTACCGGTAACGGCAATCCCGCTAAGATTGTTTTGCAAAATTGTACCGGATCCGGTAATGCTCAAAAATTATTTGACAGACTTGACAATGCAATTTTTAAATAACCGGTTAAAGTTGTGATATAAAAAAGATGCTTCTTTTAAAGAGGCATCTTTTTTATATGGAAATGAAAATCCTTCAGTAAAGCCCTTACTTAAATAATTACTTTGGAAATTCAAAAAAAGAAGGGATTTTGTAATTTATGTAGAATTTAAACAACTGTGAGTATACATAATAAGTTAACCATATTATCAATCAACTCATTTAGGGAGATTAGAATAGTATAAATAGCACTATATGCCGAACACGGAAAGGAGCAATTATATGTCCATAAAACACTGTAACGGATCTTCAACACAATTTCTTCGGAATCGAAAAAGTATTCGAATTGTTAATAAAATCTCCTTGATGAGGGTCATGGATAACATATCAATTAATTATCATAACACAGAAGTACTTTCTGATGAATATTTTCTCCTTTAAATTTGTGCGAAAATCAGTAGCAGTCATTCTTTTAAATGTTTATTGGGTAACTGTTGCCCTAATACGGCTTTAGGATTATATATTCTTATAGTACGAGGAAAGACAGTATTATGTTAAGTCGGGTCGGACAGTGGATAGGGTCTTTGGTAAAGTAAACGGATTAAATACACAAGGAGATGAAGAATTGTCTGAAGTGCTAATGGAGGATTTGAAGTAAGAACAAGAGGAAACACAGAAGGACAAGTTTCTGACATTGCGGGTTGATTGTAGACAGTGTATCGGAAGTGCTGTCCATTCCGGATGACGATATTGTATCCCCACCTGATTTAAACCGGACCCCAAATAAGTATATTAAAGGCATCGGTAAAGTCGGTAACGATATTAAGCTATTACTGGATTGTAAGAAATTGATTTCGGAAGAATGTAGGGATATCATAAGCAATGCAATATAAATCAAGGAGGATTACATAATGCGTTGGTTTTATAATTTAAAGATATCGGTGAAATTAATTATCGGTTTTTTGCTGGTTGCAGCGATTGCAGGGGTGGTTGGGAGTGTTGCTGTTGTAAGCATCAAGCAAATGAACGAAGCGGATATATTAATGTATGAGGATAATACATTGGGAATTGAGTATATTTCTAATGCCTCATTGCAGTTCCAGAGGATGAGGTTCAATACCGCAAGATTATTGTTGTTTGATGATGTAGAACAAAAAAATGAAACCATAAAAAAAATAAATGAACATATCACCGGCACTGAAGAGTATTTAGGATTGTACGAGGATGGAATTACCAATGATGTTGACCGCAAGCAGTTTAATGAAATGAAACCCAAATGGGAGGAATATAAATCTCAGGTTAAAAAAGTAATTGAACTTGTACAATCAGGGCAGAAGGAACAGGCACAGGAGATATTCCTTACTGACGTTGCCCAAGCAGGAGACACATTAAGAGATGCATTGGAAGGTATAATGGATTATAACTCCAATAGTGCTAAAGAAAGATTGGATCGAAATAAAAAAGTAGTATCATACTCTTTAAAAACGATGAACGGTGTGATATTTATAGGTATAATTGTGGCTATTGCATTGGGACTATTTATATCCAGAATTATCAGTAAACCTATAGGGAAAATGGTTGAAGCTGCTGACAAGCTTGCACTGGGTGATGTGGATGTAAATGTTGAAGTTGATACAAAGGATGAAGTCGGCAAATTGGCAAAGTCCTTTAATAAAATGATAGAAAACATCAGAGAACAAGCCTATGTGGTAGAAAAGATGGCAGCAGGGGATATGACGGTACAGGTCAAAGTAAAATCGGACAAAGACCTGCTGGGTAAAAAACTCAGTGAAATGCTTGAAACCAATAACGAAGTGCTGGGAAGTATAAACTTAGCTGCGGAACAGGTGGCAGCCGGTGCGAAACAGGTGTCGGATTCGAGCATGCAGCTTTCCCAGGGAGCTACCGAACAGGCAAGTTCAATAGAGGAATTGACGGCATCCCTTGAAGAAGTATCTACCCAGACAAAAGTAAATGCAGAGAATGCGAATCAAGCTAATGAACTGGCAGAGATTGCAAAAACCAATGCAGAACAGGGAAATAAACAGATGGGCGATATGTTAAATGCCATGGAGGAAATCAATAGCTCCTCTGCAAACATTTCCAGAATTATAAAAGTAATTGATGAAATAGCTTTCCAGACCAATATTCTTGCATTGAATGCAGCAGTAGAGGCAGCAAGAGCGGGACAGCACGGCAAGGGATTTGCAGTGGTTGCGGAAGAGGTAAGAAACCTGGCAGCAAGGTCAGCCAATGCAGCAAAGGAAACTACAGAACTGATTGAAGGAACAATCAAAAGGACTGAAAACGGTACAAAGATAGCCAAGGAAACCGCCGAAGCTCTCAACAAAATAGTGGGAGATGTAACAAAAGCTGCTTCTCTTGTCAATGATATAGCCGTTGCATCCAACGAACAAGCGTCAGCTATCGCACAGATAAATCAAGGAATTATGCAGGTGTCGCAGGTTGTGCAAACCAATTCGGCTACATCTGAAGAAAGTGCGTCTGCAAGTGAAGAATTGTCCAGCCAGGCTGAATTCCTAAGAAAATCTGTCGCAAGGTTCAAGTTGAAAAATTTAGGATCCGGGACTTACAACAGGTATAAGGAGATTAGTCCTGAAATTATGAAGATGCTGGATGACATCACGGATAAAAAGCGTCAAAACAGTTTCAATATGCAAAAAGACGAAAGAGATTCGAACATTCTAAAATCAAACATGGATTATGTAGAAGAACCGAAAAACGATACTGGGGATTCAAAACAGAAAATAGTGTTGAACAGTAATGAATACGGTAAATATTAATAATACCTTAAGCAGAGTGAACTTGACAGTTTACTCTGCTTTTTTAACTTTTTTATAGAGCCCAATCCAATTAGATGGGTTTGAAGGCTTGATAAAATGGGTAATAAATAAATCAACGGATTCACATAATAGATGTTTGATGAGCTTTGATTTATAATCAATAATAAATGCAATTAAAAAGGAGGTTTGGCGTATGTCCAAAGAAACAGCAATTTTAACGGTTAACGGAATGTCATGCAGTCATTGTGAAAACAGTATTAAAAAAGCTGTAGGGGATCTTAAGGGAGTTAATGGTGTTAAAGTCGACCTGAAGGACAAAAAGGTTTCCGTAGAATATGATGCGAATAAGGTAACTCTTGATACGATCATAGAAACCATTGAAGACCAGGGTTATGATGTAGATAAATAGCACAGGGGGACGGTTCTCCTGTGCTATTCCCTTTGACGAATACCGATCTTTTCTCCGGTGTTATTCCCTTTAACGGAAACCGATCTTTTATCTTGTATTCTTTCCTTCACATGTACTTAAAGCAGACGATACAATATGATATAATAAATTTGTTAATTTAATGTCGGACAACATTAACACAGGGGGAAAAATACACTATGTGGCTGATAAATTATTTAAAAAGAAGGAAAGCAGTTCTTGTCATATTTTCAGTTGTCGTAATTCTGGGTACGTCTTTATTGATTACGAGACCCTGGGGAAAGAACACCTCCAATATTACGGATGAGTCCGGTCCAAAAACAACCTCCGGTTCAAAGGACAATTCCGATAAGACAAGCAATAACAGCGGTGATAAAAACAGCGTATATTTAGCTCAAGAAGATATTCCGAAGCAGCCTCCGGCTACCGGTGATTTTAACTATGGAGAAGCACTGCAAAAAGCCATCTTCTTTTATGAGTGCCAAAGGTCCGGAAAGCTTAATCCTTCAACCCTTCGCTTAAACTGGAGGGGAGATTCGGGGCTTAATGACGGAAAAGATGCAGGACTTGATTTGACCGGTGGATGGTATGATGCCGGAGACCATGTTAAATTTAATTTGCCCATGTCTTATTCTGTGGCCATGTTAGGCTGGGCAGTTTATGAATACAAGGATGCCTTCAAGCAAAGCGGACAGTATAACCACATATTGAATAACATAAAATGGGCTTGCGATTATTTTATAAAATGCCATCCTGAGCCCAATGTGTATTATTATCAGGTGGGAGACGGACATGCGGACCACGCATGGTGGGGCCCAGCAGAAGCTATGACTATGGAAAGACCGTCGTTTAAAGTTGATAAATCGTCACCGGGTTCTGCAGTTACAGCGGAAACTGCGGCAGCATTGGCTGTGGCATCAATTATTTTTAAGGATGTGGATTCAAAATATTCGGAATTATGCTTGAAACACGCAAAAGAGCTCTTTGAGTTTGCGGATTCGACCAAAAGCGATGACGGTTATACCGCGGCCAATGGTTTTTATGATTCCTGGAGCGGATTTTATGATGAGCTTGCATGGGCAGGTGCTTGGCTATACCTTGCTACAAAGGATTCTTCTTATCTTAATAAAGCCCAAAGCTATTCCGACAAGTGGGGGTACGAACCTCAGACAACAACTCCGAAATATAAATGGGCGCAATGCTGGGACGATGTTTCATACGGCACCACTCTTCTTTTGGCGAAAATAAATAATGATAAGGGAAAATATAAAGAATCCATTGAAAGACATCTTGATTGGTGGACCACCGGATATAACGGTGAAAGGATAAAATACACTCCCAAGGGCCTGGCGTGGCTTGATCAGTGGGGAGCGTTGAGGTATGCTACCACAACGGCATTTCTTGCCTGTGTTTATTCGGATTGGGAAAACTGCGATAAAGACAAGGCAAAGGTTTATATGGATTTTGCAAAAAGTCAGGCCAATTATGCCCTGGGAAGCACAGGAAGAAGCTTTGTTGTAGGCTTTGGTGAAAATCCGCCGAAAAAACCCCATCACAGAACTGCTCACGGTTCGTGGGCGGACAGCCAGTCTGAACCTTCCGAGCACAGACATGTTCTTTATGGTGCTCTTGTGGGAGGACCTGACGCTTCGGATGGTTACTCCGATGAAATCGGCAACTACATAAACAATGAGGTCGCTTGTGATTACAATGCGGGTTTTGTCGGTCTTTTGGCAAAGATGTACCAGCTTTATGGAGGAAGTCCCGACCCCCAATTTAACGGCATTGAGGAGGTCAAGGATGATGAAATATATGTTGAAGCGGGAGTAAACGCTTCCGGAACCAACTTTATAGAAATAAAGGCAGTGGTCAACAATAAGTCAGCGTGGCCTGCAAGGGTATGTGAAAATTTATCCTTTAAATATTTTATGAACCTTGAAGAGCTTTCAGGTTCCGGAAATGCGGCAAGTAACCTAAAGGTCAGCTCCAGCTACAATCAGGGCGCAAAGTTTTCCGAGGTCAAGCAATATAAAGATAATATTTATTATGTAGAGGTGGATTTCTCGGGAACAAAAATATATCCCGGAGGTCAATCGGCGTACAAGAAGGAAGTGCAATTCAGAATTTCAGCACCGGACGGTACTACCCTAAATCCGGAAAACGATTATTCCTATCAGGGACTTTCGGCAGGATCCGTTGTAAAGTCGGAGTATATTCCCGTATATGATAACGGTGTGCTTGTGTTCGGTAAAGAACCGGGGGCATCATCGGGAAAAAATACTTCATCCAAGTCAACTACTGTATCAAACCCCACAGCACAACCTAATACACAACCTACGAAGAATTCCGGCAGTCCAAACGGTCAAAACGGTACAAAGGATAAGGTACAGAGCAATAAAGGTGCGGTTTCTTTGCAGTATGCCAATGGAAACGCCGGGGCTACGTCAAACAGTATTAACCCGAAATTCAAAATAACAAACAACGATTCAAAGTCTATAAAGCTTTCGGATGTAAAAATCAGATATTACTATAAAAATGACGGAGGCAAGTCCCAAAACTTTTGGTGCGATTGGAGCAATATAGGGAACTCGAATGTTACCGGAACCTTTGTTAAGCTTTCATCTTCCAAAAACGGTGCGGACACATATATTGAGATTGGATTTACTGATGGTGCCGGCACCCTGGAACCGGGAAAAAGTGTTGAGGTTCAGGCGAGGTTTTCCAAGGATGATTGGTCGAATTACGACCAGACAAGTCATTATTCTTTTAATGCATCGGCATCCGATTATATCGATTGGGATAAAATAACATTATACATCTCCGGAAAGCTTGTTCACGGTAAAGAACCATAAAAATAAGATATTTAAAATGTAAATAAAGAAAGAAAAACGGAACAGAAAATTTTACATATTTTTTACTTGGATATCCTATGAAATTTACATGAGTGTGTTATTATGACACTGGACAATAAGATTATAAATATAAAATTTGCGGTGCTTCGCTATTTTGTGTGGGTAAATGATATGTAAAAATACAACTTTTATGGAAGTACAAAATGTTATATAATATATGCACATAATGAAATAGAAGGAATGGTGCATATATGTTTAACCAA
>Ga0116179_1002366_pt1 | contig 13545 bp, 12 predicted proteins | sample AD_UKC071_MetaG_FD_89751 | JGI IMG/M metagenome (GOLD analysis project Ga0116179, IMG submission 89751) | Active sludge microbial communities of municipal wastewater-treating anaerobic digesters from USA - AD_UKC071_MetaG | ecosystem: Engineered > Bioreactor > Anaerobic > Digestate | place: USA...
CTGTCTTTTGCACTAACGCGAGGACAGTTTTCACAGCAATTGTCACCTTAAGAAAAGGCCACGATAAATGAAAACATGCCTCACGGCTTAAGCAGGAATATTAGCCAGGCGAGTGACGTACGACGAGCCGTTGCAGCACACGGCGAAACTGAGGGCTGCGAAGCGGAGCGAGAAACAGGATGTTTCGAGCAATGAGGACTGAGTGCATGGATGCCGAATTCCGAGTGGTCCGCTTCGCACCGAAGTAAGCTGATGTGTTGCAGGCGAGGAGTCCCGGAGCGAGCTGGCTAATACTCCTGCATCCCGGCTAACAGTACTGCTAAGCCGTGGTTAGCGCAGATGGACATAGAGATCGCCACGCGCTACGCGCTCGCGATGACAGTATAGTTGTCTTTTGCACTAACGCGAGGACAGTTTTCACAGCAATGACACGAAAGATGGCTTTTCATTCATCGTGGCCTGTTCCTCAGGAGATAATCGGATTGGCTATATAATGTTTTCACGGGATAGTACTTCATAAAGCACCGGTACTACCTGCTTTTTGCGAGATAGAACTCCTTTAAGAAAGATTCCTCCCCCTTCATCCTGGGGGCCAAAAGCCGATTTGATCAGGTGACTCTTTTCACCAGCTATGAGCAATTCAGTGGCCTCTTCCAGGATGTCAGTTACCATAAGACAAATAAAGGCATAGCCTCGGCGCAGGGCCAATTCTTCCAAGCTTTTCAGCAGATCCCCGCGGCGGGAGGCCATCTGTCTGGCATCAATGGTTTCCAGCTGTGAGATAGCAAATACTAAAGAACCGCTGTTGTACTCTTTTAAGTCGGAAGTAATAAGTTCTACATCACTTTGTTTTTCAGTATTAATGGCATGGCTAAAAATTTGCTTGCCCCACTCCAGCGGATCCATCCCGGCTATTTCTTGCAGCTGCTGGGCTATTTTTCGATCCTTACCGGTAGTAGTGGGAGACTTGAAAATCATGGTATCACTTATAATTCCAGAAAGAAGCAACCCGGCTAGGTTGGTTCCCAAAGCCATATGTTCCGTTAAGAATTTTTCTGCGATCAAAGTGCAGGTAGATCCTACTGGTTCATTATGAAAATAAATAGGTGATATAGTCTGCAGGTCCCCCACCCGGTGGTGATCAACGATTTCTAAAATTTCCGCTTCCTCGACCCCGTCCACCGCCTGTTTGCGCTCGTTATGATCTACCAGTATCAGTTGTTTGCGCTTCATCTCTAGCAAGTTGTAGCGGGAGATAAAGCCCAAGAAAGAATTACTTTCATCCACTACCGGATAGTTGCGGTAGCGGGTAGACAGCATATGCTTGCGAGCTTCCTCCACCAGCTCGTCTTTTTCAAACAATACCAAATCTCGGGTTATCATCACATCAGTAACTTTACGGCTGAATAATTCCCGCAATATTTCCGGGGCCCGGGTAACATCCCGGGTGGCTGCCAGGCTGTCCAGAAAGATCATAGCCAAATCACCAATAGTAATTAACCCCAGCAAGCGCCCACTCGGGTCCAAAACCGGTACCGTTTTCAGGTCATTACTGCGCATCAGATTGCCCAGTTCAGCCAGAGTCATGTCAGTACCAACCGCTATAGGTCTATGTTCATCGAGAAGGTCTTCCACAGTGTTACGGACATTTCGTACCAGAGCGGGCGGTTCAAAGCCAAAATAATCTAAGATAAAGCGGGTCTCTTCATTTATTTCTCCGGCTGAAGCTGCTATAAATAAGCCTTGATCGGTGGTCTGTTTGTAAACCTTGTAACTGATAGCTGCCGCCACTGAATCCACATCTGGATTTTTGTGGCCTATTACCATAATTGGTTTCATTAGCGATCCCCCTAGTCTTCTTCCTTCAGCATCAAGTTAGCGATAAACTGTGCAGCCAGGATATCTTCCATAGAGTTACGGCTGGCTGCTACCACAGCCAGTCCACATGCATCGCCCCATTCCTGGTGAGCCCGAGCCACCGCCCGCAGGGCAGGCTCCAGGCCGCGGTGTCGATAGGTTCTGGCCACCGTTCCCGTGATCACCCGGGGACTTTCTATAAAGGCAGCGTCATATGCCACTCCTCCGGTATCAGTTACCGCTACAACCACCTTGTCTCGCATATCCAGCATACGAGGTGTCTCAGCGCCCAAGTTAGGCAGAATTGCTTCCACGATCCCACCAGCTGTTTCAATCCCCTTTATTACTTTCTGGCAACGCTGCTGTCGATCCTGGTCACTTCCTACCCGGGGTTCGCTCACCAGAATTATACCTGTCTGGTGGGAGCGGGCTATTTGAGCTGCATACTCCCCTACTCTTTGGGGGTCAACCTTTACCGGTGCCCGGGTTTCATCCGGGCTGGCACCCAATACCGCTATAGCACCAGCTTCCAGAGCACTCTCCAGGGTAGTTGACATATCAATTACGTCAACTATCATGACCAGAAATCCCTGCCGGGCAGCCTGTTGAGCCCCTGAGGCATCACTGGTTACAATTATGGACCTGGATCTTTCCATAGACCCCTCCTCCTCCCGGAGTAATCGGTATTCGTCCTGCCCTCATCTGCATAACCAGAGCAGCAACATTATTCCCCGCTACCCGGGCAATGTCATCAAAGCTGGCTCTCTCCATTACCTCTATTTCATTGCCCAGGTACTGGATTAGTTTCTGGTAGGTGGTGGGACCAACCCCCGGCATACTAGTTAACGGTACCCGGTAGCGATAAGGCGGTCTGCCTACCGGATGATATGGTTCCCGGTGATCCTGAATTTGTACTATGCGATCATACACTCCCATAACCAGTTTATCGTTGCCACAAATCGGGCACTCCACTACCGGCGGTTCCCCCTGCATAATCTGATCACACTGGGGGCAATAGCTGCGGTGATATTTGCCCATCAAAGGGTCCATACCGTAATTAGCCAGAACCCGTCGTCCTTCGTGACCATATACCGCCAGGCGGAATTCCTCAAAATTAAGTTCGGCCAACCGCAGCAGATTATACTCCCGCCCCACATTGCCCGCAGAATGAGCATCAGAATTGGACAGGAAAGTAAAGTGACGGGTTTCATTAATAGTATCGGCCATATCTGTATCTGCACTGAGCCCCAATTCCAAAACGTGGATCTGGCTGGCATCCCGCCCCAAGTAAGACTGAAATGAAGATGCCAGCATGCCGTAGAATCCCTTGTGGGGGGTAAAAGCATGAGCCGGGCAGAATACTCCCCCCAGCACATGAGAGAGATTCAACAATTCTCTAATATCAGCCTTGCAGCGTTGAGTGGATAGTTCCATGTTCTTTACCCGGGAGCGCATAAACTTTTGGTATTTATGCAGGCTGTCCAAGTCGGGAAGGTAGATAATAATATGCACTCCTTCCCGGGTTTCCACTTCACACCCTGCCAGAAGCATTACCCCCTGGGCAGTCATAAAGCCACCGCGCTGGTGAATCTCAAGCTGGCCTTGGTCCACCATCTTCTCCAGTTCAGCCAGCACAGGAGCGGTGCCTGCATCGACTATGCCCACAATATTCAGTCCCTTGCGCAGAACCGTTTCATTAAGCAGATTGGCCAAAGTAAGACTGCGGGAAGCGGTAATTTTCACCGGACGCCCGCTGGCTCTGCCAATATGAACATGCAAATCAGCATAAACACTGCGCAATCTTATAAATTCTCCCTATGCTGGTAAGCGTATTGAATGGCAATAATGCTTTTGCCATCTATGATCTCCCCGGTAAAAATGGCCCTGTAGGCATCTACCAGAGTCATTTTAACTACTTCTACAAACTCATCCCGGTCAGTATGACTATCTCCCATTGTTAAATCCCGGGCCAGGTAAAGGTGCAGCTGTTCATCACAGAACCCCGGAGCACTGTAATAGGATAAGATAGGTTCCCAAGTTGCAGCCGAAAGTCCAGTTTCCTCTTCCAATTCTCGTATGGCACAATCCCGGGGATCCTCGCCTGGTTCCAGGGTTCCGGCCGGTATTTCTAAAAGTACCTTTTCTACTGCTTTGCGATACTGCCGGACCAGCCACACCGTACCATCCCTATCTACAGGTATTATAGCCACTGCCCCGGCATGCCCCACTATCTCCCGGGTACTGGTAGAACCATCAGGCAGTTCTACTGTGTCTACTTTTACGTTTATGATGCGGCCGGCAAATATTTGCTGGGAAGAGATGGTTTTTTCATAAAGATCCATAAATGTTCCTCCTGCATATATTTATCCATAATAACATAAACTGCCAGCAGAGGTGATAATATGAGTTTAGTAGTAGGAAAATCCGGATTCTGGTTTACCGGACCGATAGGTGATCTCATCACCCTGCTGTCTGCTTATCCCCCTGAGACTACTCTGGCAGAGTTCATCAGGTTAAACCTACACTAAATTGATACGGTTCAGTTCCTGCCCCGTTAACAACTTTTGTACCAGGCGGGCAGCAGCCACCAGAGCCATATAAAACTCCCGGTCCTGTTCCACCGTGCGCCCCATAGTAGTAAACTGCAGTTCACTGCGGCGGAAACGATCCAAGGTCTCTTCGGCCGGTTCCACATAGATTTCATGCAGGTCAAACAAACCGGCCTGGCGGGCCTGCTCCAAAACCCTGCTCATCTGTTCATCGGAAAGCAGGGGAAGGGGCAGCAAACAGCGCACCTTACAAACCCGGGCCAAAACAGTAAGAGTATGATGACTGATACCCTGATGGCGGGGCCGGGCATCGGCAAAACTAATGCGCGGTACCGCTATCGGAACTCCCTGCAGAGTTTCCACTGCATTCAGAACGATCCCTTGCTCCACTCCGCTGAATCCCCAGCGGGTACCGGTCCCCACTATTCCTGGGCCCATGCTGACGATAATCACATCGGGATGAAACGCTGCCCGGGCTGCCAGTAAACCGGAATAAACATTAACTGCTTCCACATCTCCGCCAAAAGCATGCCCAACGGTCACCGTTCCGGCTATGATACCTTTGCGGGCAAGCCAATCCACTGTTTGACTAAACTGCAGGGGCAAAGCCGCACCGTCAGTCATCAGGTAAGCTGTTTTAAAACCTGCCTGGTGCAGTTCTAAAGCCAAAGGGCCCAGCATGGAATGAAGAGTAGCCGCCAGAACCGGAATACCCTCCAGACTATCAGCGTCTTTCAATTCCTGGTGATAAGGACTGCCTTCTTCCTCGGCACTTAATACTTTTATCTGCAGAGGAGTATAACGGAGTTTCATGATATGGCCTCCGTTTGGCAGTGATTTCTCACTGCCGTTTAGTCCCGCTATAACATAGTGATAGCCCCCGCTGCCCAGATGCAGGGTTTCCGCAGTAGTATTGAGGAGCACCTGGTCTCCGCTTTTAACCTTTCCCACCAGATCGGTATAGACAATACACTTTTCTTCCCTGCCGTTTACCTCCACGGCATAGCCCTCAATACCTGGCCGGGAAAATATTGGCTGTTTCAGTACCCCACATTTTATTTCCAGCATAAATATACTCCCTTTAAGCTTGCGCTGCCTGGGCAATTATCTCCATAATATATTCGGCATCTTTTAACAGGTCCTCTATCAGAATATACTCGTTGGTAGTGTGCACCTGGCGCATACCTATACCCAAATTCACACAGGGAATACCCTGTCCATTAATAATGCTGGCATCACTGCCGCCCCCGGTACTGGTTAACACTGGCTTGAGACCCACTTTTTCCGCTGCTCTTACGGCAATCTGTACCACCGGTTCATCCTGGTCCAATCTCAGTTCCGGGTATAGAAAAGTAACCTGGACCTCAGCCCGGCCTCCTCTTTTTTCCACTTCTTCCTTAAAGATATTGATCAGGCGGTTGGTCAAATCATCAAGTTTAGAGCGCTTCAGACTGCGGCACTCACCCTTTACCCGGCAGACATCAGCCACGATATTGCGTGCGGTCCCACCCTCAATAATTCCTAAATTGCAGGTGGTTTCCTCATCTATTCTCCCGCAGGGCATGGCTGCCAGGGCCTGACTGGCTATGTGAATAGCATTGATCCCCTCCTCCGGATTAATGCCTGCATGCGCTGACTTACCGTAAGCTGTATATTCAATTTCATTCTGACAGGGGGATTGAATTATAATCTCTCCCGGGTTGCCTCCACCATCCAAGGCAAAAGCCATCCGCGCTTTAAGCAGTTGATAGTCAAATTGCTTGGAACCCTGTAAACCCTGTTCCTCGCCCACGGTAAACAATATTTCCACATCGGGATGGGACAGGTTTTGCTCATTGATACAGTCTATGGCTTCCAGCAAGGCGGCAATTCCTGCTTTATCGTCGGCGCCCAGTATGGTATCGCCCGCACTGGTTATGCGATCACCAGTTACGCAGGCCTTTATGCCTATACCCGGTTGAACAGTGTCCATATGGGCACAGAAGAGAATGGCTGGCCCCTTAGCAGAGCCCGGCCAGGCAGCCAGTAGGTTGCCGGCATCTCCGCCCAGGGCCTGGCCAGCCTGGTCTTCCATTACCTGCAGGCCTCGCTGCCTCAGGAGTTCTGCCAGGTAATCCTTAAACCGGCCTTCACGGCCTGATACCGACTCAATTTCCACCATCTTGACAAAACTGTCTATTAATCTTTCCCGGTTTACCATGGTGATTAACTCCTCCCTAATTGATCAATAGTCCGCAGGATCTTAACCTTCTCAATGGTTTCCGTCAAAGAGTAGCGTTCCGTATACCAGTGAATTATTATCAATAAAGCCAGCATAATCAGCCGGGGCAGCCAGGGCATATAGGCTGCTGCCCAAAATCCCAGAGCCAGGCCCAGTACATTTGAACCTGCGTCCCCCATCATTACCCGCGCTTTCAGGTCACTGGGAAAATAAAAGACTACTGCTCCTAGTAAAGGCAATACCAGGGCCCAATTGATACTATCGTAAGCCACAGCAATTATAACCGCCCCAAACATGAAGGTACCCTTGATAGCTCTCCCCGGCCTTAAATCCAGCAAGTTGATAAAATTAGTACTCAAAGCAATAAGTACTGTGTTAAGAATAATATTGACCCAGTCGGCTGATATAAACAAGGCTATATAAAAGGCTATAAGTCCTCCCCCCAGGGCTTTTAATCCCCCGGTAGTCAGCCTCCCTTTCAGCATAGCTCCCAAATGGCCTTTCAATCCGGTGGTATCCCGCCTACCCAGCATATCATCAATAAATCCCAGAAAAGAAATGGCTATAATCCCCAGCAAAAAAAGCTGGCTGCCGGCCACCTCATGGCTGACCAGCCGGTAAAGCAGGTAAACCAGTAAAAGGGTCATGGCAAAAGAAATGCCTGCACCAACCGGAATATGCTCCTCCCGGTAGTTGCTGCGCACCGCTCCCGTATTTATCAGCATAGGCAGCAGCAGGTAGAGTATTATGCCTTCAATTACAAAAGCAGCCAGGAAACCTCCGGCCGCCCAATATAGTTCATTCAAAGCAGATTCCTCCACTCACTTATTACTACCTTCAGCACATCCCACCACTGCCGGCCGCGATGCAGGAAACCTTGCAGATCCCGGCCGGTTTCTTTATGACTCATCTCCGTAGGTACCTCCACCACCCGGAAACCTTTTCGCAAAGCCCGGATGGTCATGCCCAGTTCTACTCCATATGATTTATCAAAAGGCAGAACCGCCTCCAGCACTTCCCGGGTCATGGCCCGCTGCCCGCTTAAGGGAGCCTTTGACTGTAAATTCCCCGCCCTCTGGATAGCCCAGGCTGCGGTTTTTTTAACCAGTCCAAAGCCTCCTTTACGCTTGGGAGGAGGAAAGGCAGCTATAGCCAGATCAGCCTGGCCTTCCAGAACCGGCTTTAGAATTAGTTCCGCCTGGGAGGCAGAATCACCTAGATCGCCATCCAGAAATAAAACAATATCAGCGTCCACCTCACCCACTGCCTTATTCATTGCTCCCCCTTTGCCCATATTGTAAGGCAGATCCAGCAGGTAAACCCCGGTTTTTCTGACTTCATCGGCAGTAGCATCCGTGGAACCATCGTTGACCACCATGATTTTATCTATACTGGGTATAGCTTGCAGTGCTCGAATAGTCCTCCCGATGGATTCTGCCTCATTGTAAGCGGGTATTACTGCCCAAATGGTCTTCATCTAGACTGTCCTCCTATAACCTCAACCGGTACACTGGGCATAAACCGCTTGGCAGTAGGTTTAATCCCATAATTGCCTGGTTCTCCTTCCATGGCATATATCAAAGCGATCTGCCCCAGGCTTAAATCTATGTTATCCACGGTACTGATATTATTTTTCTGGTATTCCTCCATATAGGAAAAGGCAGTCTGGGAACTTTCCACACCGAATACTTTTAAATTCCTTTCCAGGCAGTGGGTAATCAGTCCCTGATCAAAACTGGAGGCCAAGAACATATCTTCATCCTCAGTTCCACCCACCACTATTATTGCTTGCACCGGAACCTCACTGCTGCCGCTGAACTTGACTAAGCCTTTATCCTGCAAAAAGGCTATTACGTTGGCATCGGTCTGGTTACTTATTACCGCAGCTACACTGGTGGCCATCTGATAGCGAATAGCATTCACATCACTGCCAGGATCCAACTGGTAATAATCAATTAATTGACCCTTTAAATCAGCATCTTTAAGAGTAGCTTCCTCCAATACCACGGTTTTGGAGGTTATGTTGGCCCCGGCTATAGAAAGAGAATTCAGCATCCCGGCTGGAATATCGCTGCCGCCTGTAACTACCACCGCCACATTTAATCCTTTAAGTCTATCCTTGACCAGAACCGGTAAAAGGGCCTGGTTGTAATTTTCATAATTGGCCAGCATCGTGGTCTGAAAAATATTAGCCTCCGTCAGCACCTTTTCTTTTTCCCGCAGGCTCAAGAACTGCTCCTCTAAGCGGTCAATGGATTTTTTCTGTTGCTCGACCAGTAAATCATCACCCACAATGGAACTGCCGATCAAAATGCCCACTGCCAGAGCTAAAAATAACGCTATGATAGTAGCAATATGATATCTCAGATCGATCATGCAAATTCACTCTCCATTACATACTGAACAGCAATTTAAGCTGCAGGGAAAGTATCCGGAAAAACGGCTGGGTAGCAGGAGATATCATTAAAACTATAATAATGGGAACCATAGCAGCTGCCAAAAGCTGCAGCAGGTACTTGGTGGGCAGGTGTTGTTTGTACAGCTGGCTCACGCCCCGGGCATCCACCAGAATCGAACCAACTTTCATGCGAACCAGGAAAGTGCTCCCCATACCCTTGCGCCCCTTCTCCAGGAAATCGATCATATTGGAGTGGGTACCTACCGCTACCAACAGGCTGGCACCATATTCCCAGGCCAAGATCATGGCAACGTCTTCACTGGTTCCCGGCATGGGGCAGGTCAGGGCTGACAGCCCCATGTCCTCAACTCGCTTCAGTCCGGGAGCATTACCATTGGCGTAAGCATGAACCACTATCTCAGCTCCGCAGAGCAAAGCTTCATCAGACACACTGTCCATATCACCCACTATGATATCTGGTTTTAAGCCAAACTCCAGCAGAGCATCAGCACCACCATCTACACCAATGAGTACAGGATTCTCTTCTTGTATGTATGAACTGATAGTACGCAGATCTTCTTTATAGCTACTGCCCCTTACAACTATAAGTACGTGCCTCCCCAAAATAGGAGTTTTTAGGGGCGGTACTTCCAAATTACCCAGTAAAATGTCTTTTTCTTTTTTGGCATATTCCAGAGTATTTTCTACAAAGTGATCCAATTCAGCTTTGATATTCTCATTGGCTTCTTTCCACTTGAAGCTAACATCTTCCAGAGTCAACAATTTTCCCTCGGCTATCTTGCGATTCCCGGAGAATACCTCCTCGCCCCGGATATAAAGAATGCTCCCCTCCCTCACCTCGTCAAATATTGCATCTCCAACTTCATCTAGAATGGGGATGCCCGCTTTTAAAATTTTATAGGCACCTTTAGCGGGATATTTACCAGTAATGGAAGGACGTGCATTGATAATCACTTGCGGTCGTATGTCGATCAGCGCATTAGCAGCTACCTCATCTATATCATCATGGTCAATAATGGCTATATCGTTTTTACGAAGGCGCTTGACCAGGTTTTTGGTTCGCCGGTCAAGACGAGCCCGTCCTTTAATATACATGATCCCACCTCTTTACCACCCTGGCTTGCGAAGCACCGCATTTATATTACCACAATGTAACCCCAAATAAAAACTGGGCTGGAAACCATTACTTGTTCACAACTGAAAGCAAAAAATAAAAGCCTCTTCTTCATTGGCAAACCAATAAACAAGAGGCTTATGAATACAATTACATTAACTTACCTTGTTCTCCAAGCGGAGCCGGTCGGCAATAATGGCAATAAATTCAGAGTTGGTTGGTTTTCCTTTTTCACCGCTAATGGTATAGCCAAAGAATTTGTTGATCTTGTCCAGATCGCCTCTATCCCAGGCCAGTTCAATAGCGTGGCGAATAGCTCGCTCCACCCGGCTGGGAGTGGTGTCATACTTCTGGGCAATAGTAGGATACAATTCTTTGGTAACGGCCCCCAGGTAATTAATCTCTTCCACTACCAGCATTATGGCATCCCTCAAATACTGATACCCTTTAACATGAGCCGGTACCCCAATTTCGTGGATTACCTTGGTCACTTCAACTTCCAGGTTCTTGGGAGCTGGCGCATGAACCGTCAGACTTGACACCGTACCTCTGTTTTCACTGCGCGGGCGGGTGTCATAGGCCACCTGACGGACCCGGTCACCCAGGACCTGCAGGTTAAAGGGTTTTAAAATGTAATAATCAGCACCGAGCTGGACCGCCTTCTGGGTAATGTTCTCCTGGCCGAAGGCAGTTAAGATAATAATTTTGGGGCGTTTGGGCAGATTAGTTTCGTTGAGCTTTTCCAGGACTCCTATGCCGTCCATATAGGGCATAATCAGGTCCAGTATCAACACATCTACCTCATTTTTCTCTAACGTCTCCAGTACTTCCATACCATTACTACAAACATCGATGATTTCAAAATCCCGTTCATTGTTGAAATAATCTTTGAGAATTCCGCAAAACTCCCGATTATCATCGGCGATCAGGATCCGTATCCGGCCTGTTTCATTGAACATGAACCAAATCCTCCCCATTACTGATTAAGTCTCAATTATTTGATTAATATTCGCTTTTCGACGATACACCAGGTATTTCCTGCTTTATTTTTCTGCCAAATTGAGTCATAATGCCGCAGACAATTCCATAAATTAACACATTAGACCCCTGGTCAAAATCGCAAGGCTAACCAGTGTCTGTTTATGCGTGCCCCATTTCTGTTTGAATAATGGACCCAATAAGCCCTCTAATAGTTTGTCGAAACCCTCGAGGACTTTATGGGACTGTCGGAAGTTTCTGACAGCATATTATCCATAAAAACTCCATAACCTCGCTGGGGATCATTTAAAAACACATGTGTTACTGCCCCTACAATTCTATTGTTCTGAATAATGGGACTGCCGCTCATGCCCTGAACTATTCCCCCGGTTACATTCAGCAGCCGGGGATCGGTGACACGGATAATCATACCTTTGCCATTCTGTCTTTCCGGGTAGACTTTTTCAATCACTATATCAAAGGCTTCAATATCATTACCGTTGATTACTGTATATATTTGCGCCTTTCCTTTTCTTACCTGATGGGCATAGCCCACCTCCATACTATAGCGCTGCAGCGGGTTGGTGATTTCCTGGTTCATCCGGCCAAATATTCCAAAGGGGGTGTTCTTAGTGATGTTCCCACTAAGTTGCCCTTCGCTGTCAAACACACCAATTTTTTCTCCCGGTCGACCTGGCTCAGCCGGTTTAATGGTTTGTACTGACGCACTGACAACTTTGCCGCTCAATACTTTAATACCTTGACGAGTATCTGCATCAATAATTATATGCCCTAAAGCTGCGTATTCGTGAGTTTGAGGATCCCAGAAGGTAAGGGTTCCTACTCCCACCACTCCATCCCGGACGTATAGACCAATCCGGTAACGCTGGGTTTCCGGACAGTAATATCCCACCACAGGTACTTCAAAAACCTGCTCGCGGCGCTGCACGGTCAAAACCATTTCTTGATCACGGTGATTATCAATTAAGCGGGCCAAATCGTTTTCAGTATTAACTCCCTGTCCATCTACTTTCAGGATTAGGTCGCCAATTTGCATACCCTTATCCCGGGCTGGATAGACTTTTTCTCCGCTATTATCCACCACCGGAGCAAAACCGACCACCATAACTCCACGGGACTGCAGCATCACACCTATGGAATGGCCTCCAACTACTACCCTGCGGGGAGCAACAGCTTCCACCGCCATTGATTTCACTGGTATGTAGCCTAAAAGCTTGATCGCTACATCCACCCGTCCGGGCTTGAGGGCTACTATTTCGTAACCGCCGCTGGAATGACGGTTTACAGCCACCGGAGGGTCAATGGGGGCTGCAAACACACTGCTGGATTCGCCTACCACCTGCATCTGCACATACTTTTGTAAAGCACTGGGCAGGTCTAAAACAATTTGATTGCTTTCGCCTACTACCAATTTTTGATTTTCGGGCAGGGTCAGGACCATTCTGGCCTGGGGTGAAAAGCAAAGGGCTAAAAACAGCACAGCGATAGTAATGCCGATCAATGGCCTAATTTTGCGCATGTAATGAATCCACTCCCGAGACTTGATGTTTTCTATTCTCTCCTCAGGAGCAGCAAACTATACTGTCAGGATAATTAGCTGTAGAGCTGGCCACGATAACTCTGACAGCGCGGCGAAGCTCCACAGGTCGCCGCACTGCAACCTTGACGATCAGGCGCTCGGGCAGGGCAACCCTGAGTTCTTCCGGAGTACTTGATGACGGCGCTATCACCATAAACAGGTCGGTATCCTGCACACGCTAGCCTTCGCCTCCGTCCATATAGGAAAAAGAGCGTCGTGAATGACGCTACCAGACTGTCAAAACCCCCGTTAAGTCACAAGATTTAACGGGGTTTTAGTTTTGATTATGGTAAACTACAACAATGTGATGAATTTGCTAGAACGTGCACCAAATCTTAGAAGCAACCTATAGATAGTAGACAGGATTTTTCTTTTCAGTTAAAAGCTTAGTGTGACAAGAAGGAAAGGGAAAATCCCAAATCACTACTTACATTGGCACCACCCCTAGTATCTATCCAGTAATGGTTTATTATTGCATTTATTATAGAGAATACCAATTTTTTTCAATCGATATGTTGTGATAATTATTTTGATGATTAACGGTCTTCAAATATAATGAAACAAGGATAGCCGGGAACTTAAATAGGCTTTCGGAATTAAGGAACCAGGGGAGCAACCAGAGGGAGGGTTCTTGCGGTTCAAATATGGTTATTGCAAGAGGGGACGATGTAGGCATCGTTCCCTCAGACTGTCGAAGAAGTCCATTTAAAGAGATCGCCACGTCGCTACGCTCCTCGCAACATTAGCCGTGAGCGATAGCGAACATCGGTAGTGCCGGAACGGCCGATGACAGAACCGGAAGCCATC
>Ga0116179_1002371_pt1 | contig 13535 bp, 13 predicted proteins | sample AD_UKC071_MetaG_FD_89751 | JGI IMG/M metagenome (GOLD analysis project Ga0116179, IMG submission 89751) | Active sludge microbial communities of municipal wastewater-treating anaerobic digesters from USA - AD_UKC071_MetaG | ecosystem: Engineered > Bioreactor > Anaerobic > Digestate | place: USA...
CTGCCGGATTTCGACTTCTTTGCCTGGGACGCCCGCGGTCACGGCGAATCCCCCGGCGAGCGAGGCTATTCGCCAAGCTTCGGCACCTCGGTTCGGGACGTCCAGACCTTCATCGATCACATCGGCCAACGCCACGGTATCGATCCGGCCGATATGGCGGTTCTCGCCCAGAGCGTCGGCGCCGTGCTGGTATCCACCTGGGCCCACGACTACGCGCCGAAGATCCGCTGTCTGGTGCTCGCCTCTCCGGCCTTCAAGGTCAAGCTCTACGTTCCGCTGGCCCGCCCCGGGCTGGCCCTGATGCAGAAGCTGCGCGGCAACTTCTTTGTGAACAGCTACGTCAAGGCCAAATTCCTGACCCACGACCCGGCCCGCCAGACCAGCTACGACAGCGACCCGCTGATCGCCCGCGCCATCTCGGTGAACATCCTGCTGGGCCTTTACGAAGCCGCCGAACGGGTCGTGGCCGACGCCCAGGCCATCGTCCTGCCCACCCAGTTGCTCATTTCCGGGGCCGACTGGGTGGTGCATCACGCCCCCCAGCACAGTTTCTTCGCGCGCCTCGGCTCGACGATTAAGGAAAAACACGTCCTCGACGGCTTCTACCACGACACCCTCGGCGAAAAGGACCGCCGGATCGCCACCGACAAGGCCCGCGACTTCATCCTGCGCCAATTCGCCAGCCCGCCCCAGCCCATCGATCTGCTCGCCGCCGACCGACACGGTGCGACCAAGGACGAGTCCGACGCCCTCGCCCGCCCCTTGCCCGCCCTCAGCCCCCGCGGTCTCTACTGGGCCGCCTACCGGGCCAGCATGAAGCTCGGCGGACTGCTCTCGGAAGGCGTCGCCCTCGGTCACCGCACCGGCTTCGATTCGGGCAGCACGCTGGATTACGTTTACCGCAACACCCCCGCCGGCGTCGGCCCGATCGGCCGGGCCATCGACCGCAACTACCTCGACGCCATCGGGTGGCGCGGCATCCGTCAGCGGAAACGCCATCTCGAAGAACTCCTGCGCCTCGCCCTCGCCCGCCTGAGCGCCGAAGGCCGACCGGCGCGGATCCTCGACATCGCGGCCGGCCACGGCCGCTATGTGCTGGAAGCCCTCGACGGCCTGCCCCAGCGGCCGGAATCCATCCTGCTGCGCGACTTCAGCGACATCAACGTGCGCGACGGCGCCGCGCTGATCCACCAAAAAGGCCTCGACGCCATCGCCCGCTTCGAAAAGGGCGACGCCTTCGATCAGGCTTCGGTCGCCGCGGCATCGCCCAGACCGACCGTCGGCATCGTCTCCGGCCTCTACGAGCTGTTCCCCGACAACGGCATGGTGCGCCGCTCCCTGGCCGGGATGGCCCAGGCGGTGGAGCCCGGCGGCTACCTGCTCTACACCGGACAGCCCTGGCATCCGCAACTGGAACTCATCGCCCGCGCCCTCACCAGTCACCGGGGCGGTCAGGCCTGGGTGATGCGCCGGCGCAGTCAGGCCGAGATGGACCAGCTGGTCGACGCAGCGGGCTTCGAAAAGCTCGCCCAGCGCATCGACGAATGGGGCATCTTCACCGTGTCCCTGGCCCGGCGGCGCAACCCATGAAACGCCCCGCGCATGCCGCTCCGGGCATTCCCTGGCAACGGGGCGTCGCCTGGCTGCTGTTTCTGGGGCCCTTCTTCTTCCTCAGCTACGGCTTCGCCAATTCCATGGCCGCCCGCTGGCAGGTCGGCACCGCCGTGGTTTACGACTGGGAGCGCCATATCCCCTTCCTGCCCTGGACCATCCTGCCCTACTGGTCCATCGACCTGTTCTACGGCCTGTCCTTCCTCCTGTGCCGCAACACGCAGCAGGTGGATCGCCACGCGCTACGCCTGCTCACCGCCCAACTGGTGTCGGTTGCGTGCTTTCTGCTCTTTCCGCTCCATTTCAGCTTCGAGCGCCCCGCCACCGACGGCCTCTTCGGCCACCTGTTCGACGCCCTGGCCGGCTTCGACAAACCCTACAACCAGGCGCCCTCCCTGCACATCGGACTGCTGGTCATCCTGTGGGTGCGCTTCGCCGGAGCCAGCCGGGGATGGCTGCGCCTGGGCGTGGATGCCTGGGCCGCGCTGATCGCCGTATCGGTGCTGACCACCTACCAGCACCACTTCATCGACATCCCCACCGGCGCCCTGGTCGGCCTGCTATGTCTGTGGCTGTGGCCCGAAGCCGGCCCGACCCCCTTCGCCCACGCGCACTTCAGCCGCTCGCCCGCCCGGAGACGGCTGGCCGGCCTCTACCTGCTGGCCGCCCTGACTGCCGGCGGGCTGGGCCTGTACCTTGGCCGCGCGGGCCTCGGGCCGATCTGGCTGGGCATCGCGCTGGCCCTGGTGGCCCTCAATTACGCCTTCCTCGGCCCGGCCGGTTTCCAGAAACGGGACGGTCGTCACAGCCTTGGCGCAGCCCTGTTGCTGGCCCCCTACACGCTGGCCGCGTGGCTCAACTCCCGCCTGTGGACGCGCGGGCATCCGGACCCCGACCCGATCGTCGACGGCGTATGGCTCGGTCGCCTGCCCGACGCCGCGAGCATGGAAGCCGGCGGATTCAAGGCGCTCCTCGATCTCACCGCCGAACTCCCCGCCCCGCGCGGCAACTGGCACTACGCCGGCCTCCCGTGGCTGGACCTGGTCCCGCCCGACACCGCACAACTGGAGCAGGCTGCCGCGCGCATCGACGCCCTGCGCCAGCACGGCCCCCTGCTGGTGTGCTGCGCCCTGGGCTATTCCCGCAGCGCCTGTGCGGTGGCCGCCTGGCTGATCGGCAGCGGACGGGCCGCGTCGGTGGACGAGGCGCTCGCCCTGCTGCAGCGCGCGCGCCCGCAGGTCGTCCTCGGCCCCGCGCACCGCGAAGCCCTGGCACGCCTGAGCCCACCGCCGGAGACCGTCGGTGGCGCCTGACGACCTCCGCCAGAGCGCGGCAGACGCCGCCCTCGCCGCCGCCGCCCTCGGTCAGGGCCGGCGCCTGGACCTCCTGAGCCTGACCCTCCTGGCCCTCGCCCTTGCCGCGCTGCTATTGACGGCCACCAGCCGCCCCACCGCAACGCTGCTGGCGCTCAGCGCGGCGGCGGGTCTGGCGCAACGCTATTTCGCCTTCCGCTGCGATCTCGACGCACGGATCTTTACCTACTGGGCGAACCGCTGGTCCACGCTGCCGGCGCCTGACCAATCGGCCGATCTGGGGGCTTTCGACCGGGCGCTGAGCCTCGTTTTCGGCATGCAGGTTCCTCCGTCGGCCGCACCCCGGCCGCTGGCCGAGCGGATTCGCGGCGCCCTGCGCCTCCTGCGTCATCAATCCCTCGCGCTCGCCCTCCAGCTCGCAAGCCTCCTCGGCGCCATCCTGTGGCGTCTGTGCCAGACAGGAGTCCCCTGATGTCCTTAGACCGACTTGCCGCCTCCGCCCTGTGCGGCTTTGCCAAGCTGCTGACCGGCGTTCGCGCCTTATGGATCGGCAGCGCCCCGGACGCCCGCCCTCGGGTGTATTTCGCCAACCACCGCAGCCACGGGGATTTCGTGCTGATCTGGGCCTCGCTGCCGCCTCACCTGCGGCGCCTCACCCGGCCGGTGGCGGGCGCCGACTACTGGCTCACCACGCCCCTCAAGCGCTACATCATCAACCGCGTCTTCCGCGGGGTGACGATCGACCGGCGGCCGGACCGTCACGGCCCCAATCCGGTCGAGCAGATGGGCGAAGCCCTCGCCGCCGGCGAATCGCTGATCCTCTTCCCGGAAGGCACCCGCAATCTGGGCGAAGGCGTACAGCCCTTCAAGAGCGGCATCCACCATCTGGCCAAGGCCCACCCGGAGGCCGAACTGATCCCGGTATGGATCGAGAACCTGGGCCGGGTCATGCCCAAGGGCAGCGTGATTCCGGTGCCCTTGCTGTGCTCCCTGAGCTTCGGCCCGCCCCTCGCGGCGCAGGACAACGAAAGCCGCGATGCCTTCCTGGCCCGCGCCCGGGCCGCCCTCCTCGACCTCGCCCCTCCCGAAGACTGACGCCGCCATGAACCCGAACCACGACCTGATCGCCGTCTTCGGCGGCATTTTCGGCCTGCTCGCCCTCTTCAGCGCCATCGGCATGGGGCTCAAATGGCGCGTCTCACCCGGCGCGCCCCATGCCGTCATCGACAACCTCAACGCCCGCATCAAGGCCTGGTGGGCCATGATCGCCCTCATCGGGGGCGCGATCTGGATCGGCAAAGGGGGCGTCATCGCCCTGTTCGCCTTCATCTCCTTCCAGAGCCTGCGGGAGTTCGTCTCCCTTACCCACACCCGACGCGGCGACCACCGGGCGCTGCTGTGGAGCTTTTTCGTCTTCCTGCCGCTGCAGTACTGGCTGATCGCCACCGACTGGTACGGCCTGTTCTCGATCCTGATCCCGGTCTACGCCTTTCTGCTGCTGCCGATCTCCTCTTCCCTCGGCGCCGACACCCAGCGCTTCCTGGAGCGGGCCGCCAAGGTCCAGTGGGGGCTGATGATCTGCGTCTATTGCCTGTCCCACGTGCCGGCCCTGCTGACCCTCGACATTGCCGGCTACACCGGCCGCAACGCGCTGCTGGTGGTCTTCCTGGTGCTCACCGTGCAATCCAGCGACGTCTTCCAGTATGTGTGGGGCAAGCTCCTCGGCAAGCACAAGGTGTCGCCGGCCATTTCCCCGTCGAAGACGGTCGAAGGCCTGGTGGGCGGCGTGCTCACCTCCACCGCGGTCGGCGCCGCCCTGTGGTGGATCACCCCATTCACGCCGCTGGAAGCCGGGCTGATCGCGCTGGTCATCAACGTGATGGGCTTCTTCGGCGGCTTCGTGCTGTCGGCCATCAAACGCGACCGGGGCGTGAAAGACTGGGGCTCGATGATCGAAGGCCACGGCGGCATGCTCGACCGGGTCGACTCGATCAGCTTCTCCGCGCCGATCTTCTTCCACATCGTTCGCTACTGGTGGACCTGAAACACGCCATGAACACACCGCTTCCCGACTGGCTCGAAGCCTTCCGCGCCCGCCTTGGCGCCGAAGTCGTCGAAACGCACATTTCCTGGCTGCTGCTCACCGAGGCCTTTGCCTGGAAGCTGAAAAAGCCGATCACCCTGCCCTTCCTCGACTACGGCACCGCCGCGCGCCGCCGGCATTTCTGCGAGGAAGAACTGCGCCTCAACCAACGCTTTGCGCCGGAACTCTACCTGGGCCTCGAAGCGGTCGACGACACCGGCGAATGGGCGGTGAAGATGCGCCGCTTTCCGGAGTCCGAGCGCCTCGACCACGTGTGCGCCCGCGGCGAACTGACGCCCGCGCAGCTGTCCGGGCTGGCCGAAGTGGTCGTCGCCTTCCACGATGCCGCCGCCGTCGCTGGTCCGGAAACGCCCTTCGGCGAACCCGAACAGGTGCGCGACGCGGCCCTCGAGAACTTCACCGAACTGTTCGTCCTGCTGCCCGCCGCAAGCCCGCGGCTCTCCTGCCTCGAACGCTGGACGCAGGAGGAATATGCCCGCATCCGCCCCGCCCTCGCCGCCCGCAAGGCCGCCGGCCGGGTGCGCGAATGCCACGGCGACCTGCACCTGGGCAATCTGGTGATGGCGGAAGGCCGCGTCCTGCCCTTCGACTGCATCGAATTCAACGACGATTTCCGCTGGATCGACGTGGCCTCGGAATTGGCCTTCACCTACATGGATCTGCTCGACCACCGCCGGCCGGATCTCGCCGCGTGGCTGCTCAACGAATGGCTGGCCGGCTCCGGCGATTTCGAAGCCGTGCCGGTGCTGCGCTTCTACGCGGTTTACAAGGCCATGGTGCGCGCCAAGGTGGCCGGGATCGGCGGCAACGCGCTTGTCGCGGAGCGCTACCTGCAGCTCGCCGAAACGATTGCCGCACCGCCGCCGGCACGCCTGACGATCACCTTCGGCCTGTCCGGCTCGGGCAAGACGACCGCCAGCGCCAGGCTCTTGCGCGCCGACCCGAGCGCCACCACCCTGCGCCTGCGCTCGGACGTGGAGCGCAAGCGCCTCTTCGGCCTCGCCCCGCTTGCATGCAGCCAGACCAGGACCGACGGCAGCATCTACACCGCCGATAGCACCCGGCGCACCTATGCGCGGCTGGTCGAAGCGACCGGGCTCATGCTCGATGCCGGCTGGTCGGTGGTTGTCGACGCGGCATTTCTCAAGCGCAGCGAGCGGGACAATTTCCGGGCGCTGGCGGCGCGCCGCGGCGTCCGCTTCGCGATCCTCGCCTGCGCGGCGCCGGTGAGCGAACTCCAGCGCCGTCTGCAGGCACGCCGCGGCGATGCTTCGGAAGCCACCGTCGAGGTGCTCGAAAAGCAGCTTGGCTGGATTGAGCCGCTCGGCAGCGACGAACCGGAGCGGGTCATCCCGCCCGCCTGAAGCGATGCCCGCAAGCCCCTACCGCAAGGAGCCGACATAACGCTGGGTGGGGTGGGTTGCGCTGGGGCGGGCCGAGCGCAGCCGGTCGAGCAGGCCGGGCGCTTCGACCTTCGCCTCGGCCTCGACCGGAGCGTCCAGTTCCATCGCGACGCGCAAGCGCCCGGCCAAGGCCGCCAGCTCGTCGTTGCCGGCCGCCGACGCCAGACGCACGATCTCCCGCGCGTAATCCTTGTTGGCACGCATGTATTCCACATCGGTAATGCGGTTGCATGTGCGCCGCATCAGCAGATGAATGCGCCCGAGCAGACCGTAGATGACGCTGTCGGATTCCATGATGACTTCCTCCGCTTGAATTCAGAAATGGCCGGGCCTCTTCAGGCCACCGCCTCGCCATGCTCGACGATGTCGAGACCTTCCGTTTCGGTTGCCCCGCTCACCCGCAGGCCGACCAGCCCATCGACCGCAACCAGCACCACGAAGCTCATCGCGCCGCTGTAGGCCACCGTTGCCGCGACACCGGCGAGCTGGACCAGAAAATCGCCGCGCACGCCGCCCACCTCGGGCGCGGCCAGCACACCGGTAAGCAGCGCACCGACGATGCCGCCCACACCGTGGATGCCGAAAGCGTCGAGGGCGTCGTCCCAGCCGGTCATCCGTTTGAGAAGGGTCGCCCCCAGATAGCAGCCGATACCCGCCACCCCGCCGATCAGCAGCGCCGCAGCCGGCGTGACGAAACCCGAAGCCGGCGTCACCGCCACCAGCCCGGCCACCGCCCCGGACACCAGCCCCAGGGCGCCCGGCCGGCCACGCATCAGCCACTCGGCCGCCATCCACGACACCGCGGCCGCAGCCGCTGCCAGTTGGGTGACGAGCATCGCCATGCCGGCGCGACTGTCCGCCGCCAGCGCCGAGCCCGCGTTGAAGCCCATCCAGCCGACCCACAGCAACGCGGCGCCGGCCAGGGTCAGGGCCAGGTTGTAAGGCGTCATCGCCTGCCGGCCAAAACCGGCCCGCGGCCCGATGAACATGGCGCACACCAGCCCGGCCACGCCGGCATTGATATGCACAACCGTGCCGCCCGCATAATCCAGGACGCCCCTCCGTGCCAGCCAGCCGCCCGGCTCCCACACCCAGTGAGCCACCGGCGCATACACAAGCAGCGACCACAGCGCCGCGAACAACAACAGCGCCGAAAACTTCATCCGCTCGGCAAAGGCGCCCGGCACCAGCGCGGTGGTGATGATCGCAAAGGCGAGCTGGAACATCGCAAAGACCGACTCCGGTACGTTGGCGCCAGCCTTGCCCGCCAGCGCGTCGAGGCTGAGCCCGCCGAGAAACAGGCGATCGAGGCCGCCGATAAAGGCACCGCCCGGCCGCATCGCCAGGCTATAGCCGACGGCACACCAGACCAAGCTGACCACCGCAGCGATCGCCACGCTCTGGCTCATCGTGGCCAGCACATTGCGCCGCCGGACCATGCCGCCATAGAACAGCGCAACGCCGGGCAGGGTCATCAGCAGCACCAGCGTCGTGGCGACCAGCATCCAGGCGGTATTCGCGCCATCGAGACGCGGCGCCGGAACGGCATCGGCCAGACACCCGGCCGGCGCGGCGAACAAGCTCCAAAATGCCGCCCGCCGGAGAAGACCGGAGACGGAGGGCAAAGGACGGATCGGCGGCATGGGGTTTCCTGTTGGCATACGCCGTGCGCAACGCACGGATGTGCACCTGCAGCAAATCCCGTGCCGGGAAAATTTCCGTTAAATGCCCTTATCCTGCCCCGGCAACGCCCTGTCATGGAACGCCGCGCAGGAGCAAGGCACCGGCGTGGTGCGGATCGCCCCGCCAGACGCAACAAAGCCCGGCTCGCGCCGGGCTTTGTCATCGTGCGGACAGCGTCGGACGGCTTACGCTGCCTTGGTCTTGTGATCCCCGCCGATGAAGAAACTGGCGATATAGACCAGCAGGCCGATCAGGAACATCACGCCGGCACCTTCACGCATCCAGTAGAAGATCGTGAGCTGATCCTGCGCCGCCATGAACGGGATCGGCGTGGCGCTGTAGCGCTGCAGCCAGACCTGCAGGATGCCGGCCGCGGTCAGGAACAGGGTGATGAAGACCATCGCCACGGTCATCAGCCAGAACGCCCACATTTCCAGCACCTGCGACTTTTCGCTGTTGGCGGCCCGTCCGCGCAGAATCGGCATGGCGTAGCTGATGATCGTCAGCACCACCATCGCGTAGGCGCCGTAGAAGGCCATGTGACCGTGGGCGGCGGTGATCTGCGTGCCATGCGTGTAGTAGTTCACCGGAGCCAGGGTGTGCAGGAAACCCCACACGCCGGCGCCGAGGAAGGACATCACACCGGTGCCGAGAGCCCACAGCGTCGCAGCCTTGTTCGGATGTTCGCGGCGGCGGCGGTTCACCATGTTGAAGGCGAAGACGGTCATCGCGAAGAACGGAATCGGCTCCAGCGCGGAAAACACGGAACCCCACCACTGCCAGTATTCCGGCGCACCGATCCAGAAGTAATGGTGGCCGGTACCGATGAGGCCGCTGATCAGCGACAGCGTGATGATCACGTACAGCCACTTCTCGATCACCTCCCGATCCACGCCGGTCACCTTGATCAGCACGAAGGCCAGCAGCGCGCCGAGAATCAGCTCCCACACCCCTTCTACCCAAAGATGCACCACCCACCACCAGTAAAACTTGTCCATGACCAGGTTGGACGGGTTGTAGAAGGAGAACAGGAAGAACACCGCCAGACCCCACAGACCCAGCATCAGCACGATGCTGATGGACGTCTTGCGGCCCTTGAGCATGGTCATGGTCAGGTTGAACAGGAACACCAGCGCCACGACCACGATACCGATCTTGGTCAGCAGCGGCTGTTCGAGGAACTCCCGCCCCATCGTTTCGAGGATGTCATTACCCGTGTACTTCGCCAGCGTGGCGTAGGGCACGAGCAGATAGCCGAGGATGGTCGCGGCGCCCGCCACGAGAAAGACCCAGAACATCAGCAGGGCCAGTTTTGGCGAATACAGCTCGGTCTCGGCCTCTTCCGGAATCATGTAGTAGGCCGCACCCATGAAGCCGAACAGCAGCCACACGATGAGGAGGTTGGTGTGCACCATCCGCGCCACGTTGAACGGAATGGCGGGAAAGAGGAAATCACCGATCACGTACTGCAGGCCCATGATGAGCCCGAACAGTATCTGTCCGAGGAAAAGTCCTATGGCCGCGATGAAGTAAGGCTTCGCGACCGACTGCGAGGAATATTGCATGGTTTTCAGCTCCCTTTCAGATCGGCGATCAGCCTTCGATATTTGGCGGCCAGTTGGCGGTGTTGATTTCCGACGTGTACTTCAGGAATTCAACCAGATCGTTGAGTTGCTGATCCGTCAGATGGAAGTTGGGCATCTGGCGACGGCCCGGCGCCCCGGTAGGCTGCGACTGGATCCACGCCTTGATGAACTCCGGCCCGCGGCGCTTGTAGACATTGCCCAACTCCGGCGCGAAGTACGCGCCCTCGCCGAGCAGGGTGTGGCAACCGATGCAGTTATTGACCTCCCAGATCTTCTTTCCCTCCGCGACAGCTGGCGTCAGGTTTTGCCGGTTGTCCCGCTTGGGAATGGTCTGCATCGAATCGAAGGTCAGCGCGAGAAACAGGAGCGCAAAGAAAACAGTGCCCCCGAAGAAGATGTTTCGCGCCATGGATTTGGTGAATGTCCCGCTCATGGAACCTCCCTGGATGGCTTCGCTGCACGGCGCAGCTTGGGGCGGATGGTGCGTCGGCGAAGGGGGAGACGTCCTTGACTGGGGTCAAGACGGCCTGGCCGGGGGATCGCCCAAGGACAATGGAATCGCCGGTGGCACAGGCGGCGGCCCGCGCTTCAGGCCGGGTGCCGGACGATGAAGTGGCGTGTAAATCCGAACGGCCTCGTCACCCCGGGTGCTTCGGCGTACAGCGGCACGCGCAGCGCCGGACCGTCGAGGAGTTTGGCGGCCCACGGCGTCTCGCCGATGAACCGGAACACCAGCTCATCGGGTTCGCGCAGCTCGACCAGGGAGAACACGCCCGTCGCGTAGGCCCGGCCGACCGATGCGCTATCCAGCAGGCGGAACTGTCCATCCAGCAGATGAAGGGTGAGGGTTTCCTCGAAGGGCACGTCGTCGGTCATGAAGAGCAGGTATTTTCCGGCGACCTCCACCGCGGCTTCGAGGATCGCGCCGGAAAGCCGGCATCCGGTCGCCGCCCCGGCCACCAGGAGCTCGCATTGCGGAATGTCGCCGTCCTGCTGCGCCTCGCAGCGACGGACCGTTATTTCAGTGGCGATGCGCATGATCGAATCCGCCCCCGCGGCTACCACAGCCAATCGATGCCAAACGCCGCCAGGGCGCCGCCGACGAAGGCGCCGACCGTCACGCATGCCGGCGCGCCCGGGCCGCAAGCCAGACCGGCAAGCGCCCCGCCGGCAATTCCGCCCGCGATGCCGCCGCCGGTCACGGCCGCCTCGCGTCCCGCCGCGGCCAGCTTGTCGTCCGACGTCGCCACCGTATAGAAGGAGATCCCGATGGAAACAACCAGAAGCCCGCGCCCGAAGCGGTTGAGCTTGGCCAGATTGGCCGTCACCCGAGGGTTGGATTTGCCGGCGGAATTGACGATCTCGGCGAAAACCGTGTTCTGCTGCGCCGCGCTCAACTGCGGAAAACTCGCCTCCTTGCCGAACAACTGGGTCGTTTTACGTGCGATGAGGGCATTCAGGGTCAAACCCTGCGCCTTCATCTGCTCGGCCATCGCCCGACCGACCGGCGTGCTCCGGCTGCGGATGACATCCATGATCGCGTTTCTCGACTCGTTTGCCTGCTCCGCCGCCTGCGCCCAGGTCAGGCGGCCGGCCTTGACTTGCCCGGCGAGATCGTCCGCCATGCCGCGCACCAGCTTCGCGTAAGTGCTGCGCGCTTCGCCGTCAATGACCAGATGCGCCCCGGCATTGGCGATTTCGGCCTCCAGCCCGCGAATCGCACTGTCGAACGCACTACGCCCTCCGCATTCCCCATGCCAGATCGAGCCCGGCCGCGGGCTCGGACCGAGGCAACGGGTTCCGCGATCGAAGCCCATCTCGTCGGACAATCCGTAAGGCAGGGCCCATTTCCATTGCGCCATGCAAGCTCTCCGTTCCGTTCGATCAGCGGGGCACCCAGCCGCCGCACATCGGGAAGATCTGCCCGACGAAGCAGTTGGCGGCTTCGCTGCACAGATAGGCAGCGAACTCCGCATCCTCCCGCGCGCCGACGAGGCGGCCGAGGGGCACTTCGCGCTGCAGCCGCTCCTGGAAGCGGGGGTTGGCCTGGACTTCCGGCGGGAAATAGGTGGGGTTGTCGACGAAGTTCTGGGCGATGAGATTGATCTGCACGTTGTGGGGCGCAAGCTCCACGCCGAGCGCCTGCACATAGGCCAGTTGAGCGCCGCGAGCGGCGCTGTAGGTCGAGGCACGCTTCATGCCGCGCAGGGCCGAGGCGCTGCCCATCACCAGGATCTTGCCGGCCCGTCGCCCGACCATCGGCGGCAGCACCGCCCGGCACAGGCGCGGCAGCGGGTCCACCAACGCGGCAAAGACATCCCGCCATTCGTCTTCGGTGACATCCAAAGCCGGCGTACTCGGTGCCGGGATCGCCAGATTGGCGACCAGCACATCGACCGGCCCCGCGGCGGCCACGACCGCCGCCGGCGCCTGCGGGTCGAGGAGGGATTCGGTGCTGGCAATCACCGTGGCACCGCGGGCAGCAAAGACTTCGCACAGCACCGGCCCCATGAAGGCATCGACCTGGGTGATGAGGACACGCTTGTTGGCGAGCAACAGGGAATCGGTCATGGAAACCTCCGGCAACAGTTGAAGGGGACGGCGCGCGCGGCGGAGCGCAACCGGCATCGTAGCGCCATCGGGCCGTCGGCGGCGAAGCAAACGGGCCGCAATTGCGGCCCGCCTACTCCCCAAACCGGACCTCGCGGCCCGGCGTGCTGCTCTCCCTTATTGCGGCGTCGTCAGCCTTTGGTCGCCTTATCGGCTTCCGGCTTTGGCTCTTCGGGCTGGACCGGCGGATGGAATTCCTCCGGCGTCGCGCCGTCCTTGGGCGCGCCGATGGCCTGCTCCACCTGCGGCAGCTGGTGGGCGATGCCCTTGTGACAGTCGATGCAGGTCTTGCCTTCGTTGAGACCGGTCTGGTGCATCCGCGACGAACGACGGCCTTGCTCGGCGTAGTCGAAGCTATCGTAGTTGTGGCAGTTGCGGCATTCGCGGGAATCGGTCCGCTTCATCCGATCCCACTCGTGCTTGGCCAGTTCGAGACGCTTGGCGTTGAACTTCTCGGGCGTGTCGATGGAACCGAGGATCTTGTGCAGCACTTCATTGGAGGCCTGGATCTTGCGGACGATCTTCGGCCCCCACGCCTTGGGCACGTGGCAGTCCGGGCAGGTGGCCCGCACGCCGGAGCGGTTGGAGGCGTGAATGGTGTTGCGGTACTCCTGATAGACGTTGTCCTTCATCTCGTGGCAGCCGATGCAGAACTCCTCCCGGTTGGTCCATTCCATGGCGGTGTTGAAACCGCCCCAGAACAGGATGCCGGCGATGAACAGCATCGCGGCGAAACCCCAACCGAGCGTGCGGATGCGACCGATCAGGCCTTTTTTATTGGTATCCATTTGTCCGAACTCCCTTTTCTATGCGTCAGCGCATGCCGGTGCCGGGCTTGAAAGTGTTGCCGACCAAGGGCTTGGCATCGCTCTGTGGCACGTGACACTGGTTGCAGAAGTAGCGGCGCGGCGACACGCTCGACAGCTCCTGGCCTTCGCGATCCTTGAAGTGGGTCACCGAAACCTTGGTGGCGCCGGTTTCCTTGGCGCGGGACCAGGCGTGGCAATCCAGACACTTGTTGAAGTTCTTGGTGATGGTGTAGCCCTTGATCTGGTGCGGAATCAGCGGCGGCTGCTGGACGAAATCGCGCGGCAGCGGCGGCTGATCGCGACCGTAGCGGGTGCCGTCCCCCTCCGGATCGCTGGCGTTGATCTCGGCGCCGCGCAGGCTCATCAGCTTGATGGGCGCTTCGGTGGCAGCCACGGCGGCGGCGGGAGCGAGGAAG
>Ga0116179_1002375_pt1 | contig 13516 bp, 14 predicted proteins | sample AD_UKC071_MetaG_FD_89751 | JGI IMG/M metagenome (GOLD analysis project Ga0116179, IMG submission 89751) | Active sludge microbial communities of municipal wastewater-treating anaerobic digesters from USA - AD_UKC071_MetaG | ecosystem: Engineered > Bioreactor > Anaerobic > Digestate | place: USA...
GACCTCGCACGGGATCCCGGGTTCGGCGATCACCAGCCAGGGCTTCGGTGAAACCAACAACCGCGTCCCCACTGCGGACGGCGTGCGTGAACTCCAGAACCGCCGGGTGGAAATCACCTACGGTCCGGGTTCCGGCATGTAAGCCTGCCAAACAGGCAAAACGATTGGGGGGCCGGAGCAATCCGGCCCCCTTTTTGTTATGGTCTCATCCGAATCGAAAAAGGAGTTCGTGATGAGACTGTTCCTGATTGCATCCACCGCCGTTCTGGTCCTGGCCGGTTGCACGACCCTTGGCGATATCCCGACGGCAAAGCTCGCCACGGCAACGCTTAAACAAGCGAACGGTGCCCCGGCAGGTACCGCGGTGATCACCGCAGCCGGGGACAAGCTGACAATTACGGTTGCCGTGGCCGGACTGGCCCCAGGCCTGCACGGGACACACCTGCATATGGTCGGCAAGTGCGAGGCCCCCGGTTTCACGACTGCGGGCGGGCACCTTAACCCCACATCTCATCAGCACGGCACGCAAAACCCGGCAGGCCCACATTTCGGGGATCTGCCCAACCTTTCGATCGACACGAACGGCGCCGGAACCTTCACGGCCGACCTCACTGCCACACGCGCCGAAGCGGAAGCGGCATTGTTCGATGCCGACGGCACTGCGATCGTCATCCATGCCGGACCGGACGATTACAAGACCGACCCCAGCGGAAACAGCGGCGGCCGGATTGCTTGCGGCGTGTTGCAGCGCAGCTGAACGATTACCCCTCGGCGCGCTCGACCACCGTGGCTTCCGCTGCGGGAACCGTACGATAGGCAAAAATCAGCAACACCAGCGCGACCGGAGCCACGCCGATCAGCGACAGAATCCCGGTGCGCAAATCGCCGACCAACTTTCCGTTTACCACCGACCCGTTGAGATCGGAGATTTGCCCGACCAGATAGGGCCCGAACGCCAGCCCGATCAGCGTCGTCCCCAGGAAAAACGCTGCGGTTGCCGTACCGCGCATCCGGGGCAGAACCAGATCCTGGGTTGTCGCGGCCGCAGCGCCAAGGGCGGTCGCCCCGCACATTCCGGCCAGGAAATTCATGGCATAGAACAGCATCGGGTTTTCAGTCGAATATCCGATCAGGATCGGCAGGATCGGGGCAACCACCCCGAACATGATCACCAGCACCCGGCCGGCCGGATTTTTCCGCCGCAGACTGTCTGCCACCCGGCCACCCAGAATAACGCCCAGAAATCCGCTGACCGCGCCATTGGCGCCCAGGACGAACGCAAGATCCTGCTTGTCCAGATGCAGCACGGTTTCGGCATAGGGTGCCGACCAGAAGCCGAGCGCCCAGGCCACCATCGATACCAGGCTGTAGCCAAGCGTTGTGGCGATAAAGGCCGGCGTCCCCCAGATCAGCTTCCAGGTCGCGCGATCGCGGGCCTTCAGGGCGCTCGCCCAGGAAAAGACCGCGTAGTAGCCGATGCCGATCGATACCCACTGCGGGACATTGCCAGTCAGCCCGATCATCACCCATGCGAACAGGGCAATCAACCCAGCCGCTGTCACATTGAGCGCCAGCGCCACCGGCCCGCGACGCAGCGCGCCGATCAGCGTGAACGGCGGAACGATCGTGGAGAGATCGGCAAAGAAGTCAGCGAACGGGGTTGGCGAACTGGGGCTGGCGATACCGTCCATTGCCCCGCGTACCGGCTCACGCAGACTGGCCACCCATAGCGCCATCAGCAGTCCCGGCAGGCCCACGGCCAGAAAGGCGGCTTGCCAGCCAACCAAGCCAAGCGGTCCGCCGCCGGGATAGGCAGCGTTCCAGCTCTGGCCGATCTTCGCACCAATCAGCAGCGATACCCCCCCGCCGATGTAGAGCCCCGAGGAATAGATCGCGAGCGCGGTGGCCCGCTGGCTCTTGGGGAAATAGTCCGAGATCAACGAATAGGCAGTCGGGCTCGCGCTGGCTTCACCGACACCCACCCCCATCCGCGCCAATGACAGGGTCAGCTGGTTACGGGCAAAGCCGGAAAGGGCGGTCATTGTGGACCACAACGCCAAGCCAACCGCCAACAGATTCTTGCGGTTCCAGTTATCGGCAAGACGGCCCAGCGGCACGCCGAACAACGCATAAAACACCGCAAATGCCGCACCCCCCAGAAAGCCGAGGTCAGCGTCGGTCAGCCCAAGATCGCGCTTGATATCGACTGCAAGGATCGAAACGATCTGCCGGTCGATGAAATTCAGGATATAAACCAGCACCAGAACCGACAGGACATACCAGCTGTATCCGCTGGCCTTTGGTTCGGCCGCGGGGGCACGGTCTTGATCTGTCACCTGGAACTCTCCCTGAAATCTAATTCGCGTATCGAGTGGTATCCGTGATCCCGGATTTGGCAAAGCCTTCACGGCGCAAACGGCATGAATCGCACAGCCCGCAGGCCGAGCCATCAGGCTGCGGATCATAGCACGACCAGCTCAGCGCCGGATCGAAGCCCAGTCGGCCGCATTCGGTCGCAATCTCTGCCTTGCCAAGAAACTGCAGCGGCGCATGAATGCGGAATTCATCGCCCAGCGCTCCCGCCTTGGTGGCCAACCGCGCCAGATCGGCGAAGGCAGCGATGAATTCGGGCCGACAATCGGGATAGCCTGAATAATCGAGCGCATTGACCCCGATCACCACATCACGAGCGCCAAGCGCTTCCGCCCAGGCGAGGGTCAGCGACAGGAAAACCAGGTTCCGCGCCGGGACATAGGTAACCGGAATATCCTCTGCCACGCCGCCCTTGGGCACGGCGATATCATCGGTCAGCGCCGAACCGCCGAACTGCCGCAAGTCGAGCGGCAGCACCACGTGCCGCGCCGCGCCGAGCCTTTCCGCGATCGCCCGTGCGGCATCCAGCTCGCGGCGATGGCGCTGGTTGTAATCGATCGTCAGGGCACAGAGTTCATACCCGGCTTCTTTTGCCAGGCCGGCGCAGACCATCGAATCAAGCCCGCCCGAAAGCAGCACCACGGCCTTCCGCCCATTTCCGTCGGGAAGTAATTGCATTGCATCGGGCTAGCCGCTGCACGCGGCCATGGCAACCGGATCAAAGGCCCGGGCATTCCCCCACACGCCGCGCCTCGGCGCTGAATTCGAAGGGCAGTCCGTTGGCGATGCCGCGGCTGTCGATCTGAACCAGCCGGCCGCTTTCCTTGCGGATGTGGGTCCGGCCATAGCCGCGACCCTTGCAGGTGTATTGCACCACCACCTCACTTGGCGTGTCCTGCACGACAAACCGTTCGCAGGCGGCATCGGGATGGCGCAGCTGGATCAGCTTGTGGCCGCTCGCCAGACAAACCCGCTGCGGCTGAGCTCCGGCTTCACGCACACGGATTTCCCATCGACCGGAGTCGAGTTGATCGAGCATGGCCAGCGCGCCGCCCGCCCCGAAGGCCGGCGCAGCAAGAGCGGCAACCGCGATTGCGGCCATCCCGACAATGCGAAACCTGCGTGCCACTTGACAAATCTTCCTCCAACTGCGGAGCCGCGATCTAGGTACGGCCACGCGCAACGCTTGTACCACATCGCCAGACAGCGACCAAGCGTGCATTTTTGTCGATGAATTGAGGGGTTAGGCCTCGATCTCGAATTTCCTTGAGCAGAATTCGCAGTCAACCACGATCTGCCCCAGCTCGTTGCGCATTTCCGCGCGGTCACTTTCGGGGAACTGCGAGAGGATCGACTGGTAGTGCTCGATCGTGCAGCGGCAGCCGCGGCTGACCGGGCCGAACCGCACCACCCGAACCTCGCTTTCTTCATGAAACAGCCGCCAGACCAGACTCTCGATCGAGAGGTCTGGATCGACCAGCTCCTCGTGACGGGTCGATCCGGCCAGGGCAGCAACGTGTTCCCATTCCGGATGGTCGAGCGCGACGTGGAGCCTTTCCCGCCCCTCTTCGCCTTCGGGCAGGTGCTGGACCAGCAATCCCCCGGCAACGCTGCCACCACTGCCTGAACGGACCGCGACCCGGATCAGGGTCGGCACCTGTTCGGACTGCACGAAATAGCTTTCGCAGGCCTCGCCCAGCGAGGCGCCTTCCAGCGGAACAATCCCCTGATACCGCTCACCGGTGGTCGCCATATCGAACGTGATGGCGAGATAGGCCCCGGCCCCGAACATCGCGAAAAGCGATGGATTGGCGCCCAGCATGGCGAGCCGCTCGGCATCGTGCCGAACATAGCCGCGCAATTCCCCCCCGCGGTAGTCGCAGACCAGCAGATCGACCACGCCCTTTTCGGACTGGGCCTGCATGGTCAGCTGCCCATCCCCCTCTTTCAGCAGCGAACCGATCAATGCGGTGACGGTCAGCGCCTCGGCCAGCAGGTGCCGGATCGGGGTCGGGTAATCGTGCGCGGCCAGGACCGTTTCCAGCGTCGGCCCAAGCCGGACCGCCCGCCCGCGCGCATCGCGCGATGGAAGGGTGAAGCCCAGCACCCGGTCGTAGCCGGTCTCGCCCTCGGCGATATGTTCAGGCGCGCTCACAGCTGCCCGAAAACCCAGCGCAGCACGCTCTTCTGGGCGTGAATGCGGTTTTCCGCCTCATCCCAGACCACGGAGCGCGGTCCATCGATCACGGCGTCCGTCACTTCCTCGCCGCGGTGCGCGGGCAGACAGTGCAGGAACAGCGCATCGGCTCTGGTCTGCTGCATCAGTTCGGCATTGACCTGATAGGGGGTCATCGCTGCGATCCGCGCCTCTGCCCCCTGCTGTCCCATCGAAACCCAGGTGTCGGTAACCACCACATCGGCCCCGCTGGCCGCCTCGCGCGGATCGCGGGTCACGGTGATCCGCGCGCCGAGCGCGCGGGCGCGTTCGATATAGGCCGGATCGCTGTCATAGCCTTCGGGCACGGCGATGCGGACGTTGAACTTCAGCAAGCCTGCCGCCTCGACGATTGAATTCAGCACATTGTTGCCATCGCCCAGCCAGGCCAGTTCAAGCCCCGGCAGCGCCTTGCCGTGTTCGACCACGGTCTGCAGATCGGCGACGATCTGGCAGGGGTGCGAACGGTCGGTCAGGCCGTTGATCACCGGGACTGAGGCATGGGCAGCCATTTCCTCGATCTTGGCGTGGTCATCGGTGCGGATCATGATCGCATCGGCCATACGGCTCAGAACCCGGGCGGTGTCGGCAATCGTCTCCCCCCGGCCGAGCTGGGTGGTTCCGGCATCAAGCACGATCGCCGATCCGCCCAGCTGGCGCATCGCCATGTCGAATGAAACGCGGGTGCGGGTGGAGTTCTTCTCGAACACCATCGCCAGCACGCGCCCGGCCAGCGGCGCATCGCCATCGGGTGCGCCCTTGGGCACGTCCTTGCGCCAGGCCTTGCGTTCGATCGCATCACCGATCATCGCCGCAAGGGCATCGCCCCCGGCATCGCTGAGTTCAAGGAAATGCCGCGTCATCACGCACCTTCCGGAGGTTGGTAGCTGGCCGCCCCTGCCGAGAGCTTTTCAAAGAATTCGTCAATATGGCCATCGTCGATCACCAGCGGCGGAACCAGCCGCAGGGTGTTGTCTCCGGCCGCCACGGTCAGCAGCTGGTGATTGTCGCGCAGATGCGCAACCAGCCCGCGTGGCTCCATCTTGAGCTTGATGCCCAGCATCAGCCCCATCCCCCGCACGCTTTCGAACAGTTCCGGATAGTTGCCGATGAACTGTTCGAGCCGGCTGCGCAGGCGCTCACTCTTGGCGCGCACTTCAGCCAGAAACTCGTCATTGGCCACCGCATCGAGCACTGCCTCGCCTGCCGCCATGGCCAGCGGGTTGCCGCCATAGGTCGATCCGTGGGCACCGATCACCATGCCGCGCGCCGCCTTTTCGGTGGCGAGGCAGGCCCCGATCGGGAAGCCGCCGCCCAGTCCCTTGGCAGTGGCCAGCACGTCCGGCTCGATCCCGTACTGCTCATAAGCGTACATCGTGCCGCTGCGCGCCACACCGCACTGCACCTCGTCCAGCGCCAGCAACAGGTCATGCTCATCCGCCAGAGCGCGAAGGCCGGCCATGAATTCCTGGCTGGCCGGGCGAATCCCGCCCTCGCCCTGAACCGGCTCCACCAGGAAGCCCGCCGTGTTGGGGCCTATCGCCGCCTTGGCGCCCTCCAGATCATCGAAATCGACGTATTTGAAGCCTGGCAGCAGGGGTAGAAAGCCCTTGTGCATCTTCTCCTGGTTGGAGGCGCTGATCGTCGCCATGGTCCGGCCGTGGAAAGCATTGCGGAAAGTGATGATCTCAAACTTGTGATCGTTGCCGCCATACTGGTGATAGGCGCGCACAGTCTTGATCGCGCACTCGACCGCCTCGGCACCTGAATTGGTGAAGAACACCGTATCGGCAAAGGTCAGGTCAACCAGCCGCTGGGCCAGGCTTTCCCCCTGCGGGCTGCCATAGAGGTTGGACACGTGCATCAGCGTTTCGGCCTGGCGCTGGATCGCGCCAATCAGGCCGGGGTGCGAATGGCCCAGCAGGTTCACTGCGATCCCTGCCGCGAAATCAAGATAGCGTCGGCCGTCCTCCCCGATCAGGTGGCAGTGTTCGCCACGCACCGGCCGAAAGCCGCAACGGGGATAGACTGGCATCAGCGGGGTAATCGACATGAGAGCTTCCTTCGCTTCACTGGAATAACGGGAAAACGAAAACGACAAATGGCGGCCCCCAGAGTCCCGAGGGACTTAAGGGCCGCCATTTGCACGCGTTTAGAACTTGGCAGGTTCCGGGACAACCCCCGGAACGGATGCGATCGGGATCAATCCTGACGCGGCGCCAGGTTGACCGCCGAGTACTTGCCTCGTCGATCGACTTCGATATCGAACTCGACCCGGTCACCTTCGTTGAGCCCGGCCATACCCGAACGCTCAACCGCGCTGATGTGGACGAACGCATCGGCCTGGCCATCATCGCGGGTGATAAAGCCGAAGCCCTTCATCGCGTTGAAGAACTTGACCGTGCCGGTCGCACGCTCACCGGTCAGCTGACGCTGCGGCGCGGCTTCGCGCTTTTCGACCGCGATCACATCGCCGACAGCTTCGAGATCGCTGGCGGAAATCTTGCCGCCGCGATCGACCAGCTGGAACTTGAGCTGCTGCCCTTCGGCCAGACCTTCAAGCCCGGCGCGCTCAACCGCGCTGATGTGGACGAACACGTCCTCACCGCCGCCATCCTGCTGGATGAAGCCGAAGCCCTTGCTCGAATTGAAGAATTTGACCGTGCCGCTGCCTTCGCCAACGACCTGGGCCGGCATTCCGCCGCCACGGGGTCCGCCGCCGAAGCCGCCACCACCGCCGCCACGCGGGCCGCCACCAAAGCCGCCGCGATCGCCGCCGCCAAAACCACCGCGGTCACCACCGCCGTAGCCGCCGCGCGATCCGCCGCCATAGCCTCCGCGGTCCCCGCCGCCGAAACCGCCGCGATCACCACCGCCCATGAAGGGATCGAAACCTTCTTCTCCGAAACCGTCCCGCTTGTCGCGCCCACGGCCGCGACGACCTCTATCAAAACCCATAAACCGACGTATACCTTCGTTTCGCCCCTTGAACGCGGCCCGGTAGCGCGGACGAATCGCACCGGACGACAGGGCAAACGGCCACAGGGCCCCCTCCTCTGCACTTTTCCACATAGCCGATTTGTTCTGCCAAGGCGAATCGATTCATGAATCGACCGATCCGGCAGGTCCGGTGTGACATTTCTGCACAGAAAAACGCCTTGCCGCGCGGTTCTCCCACACTTCCGCCGCATCGAAGCAGGCGCCGTGCTTGCCTCCGTCGCCCGGGCTTGGCAGAGCGGCCGGGAGGAGATCAGGCATCATGTTTCGACAATTGACCGAACGCGTCTTGGCAAGCCCGCAGATCGGCCCGGAAGAAGTGGCCGAGGCGGCGGCGCGGGGCGTTGCGCTGATCATCAACAATCGCCCCGACGGGGAAAGTCCCGACCAGATCCCCGGGGCCGAGATTGAGGCCGCCGCCCGTGCCGCGGGGATGGACTATGTCGCCATTCCCGTCACGCACGCGGGATTTTCCGAACCCCAGGTCAAGGCCATGGCCGCCGCCCTGGCTTCGACCGAGGCGCCGATCCTGGCCTATTGCCGGTCGGGCACCCGCTCGACCCTGCTCTGGGCGCTGGCCCGGGCGAGCGAGGGCGAAAGCCCGCAGGCCCTTGCCGATGCCGCGGCTGCCGCAGGCTATGACGTGACGCCGGTGCGCGCGCTGCTTGATATGCTGGCGGCAGGCCGGAGCTGACTTCGGTAATGACCATGCTGCTGATCCAGACCGCCGGATCACTCGTCGCGATCCTCTTGCTTGCCTGGTTGACGGCCAAGCTCGGGCTGGGAACCGACGTGCGGATCAGCGATGAGCAACAGGCCCGCGACCTTGCAGAGGCCGCAGTCTTCGGCTTCACCCCGGTTGACCTTGCACTCGATCGGGCCGGAATCGGCGCCCTGCTGCGCGACGATCAGGGCCGGGTCATGCTACTGCGCCGCCACGGCGCCCATTTCGTCTCGCGCCTGCTCGATAGCCATGCCCATGCGCGGCTCGATCGCAATTTCCTGACGATCGGCACCGGCGAAGCGCGCTTTGGCAAGGTCACCCTGGACCTTGGCGCCAAGGCCCAGGTCTGGGCCTCAAGCCTGCGTCGGCTGGAGGCGTGAGCATGGAGCCGAGCTTCAATCCGGTGGATTATGCAGTCCCGGGCTTCATCATCCTGGTCCTGATCGAACTGGTCTGGGCCCATCGCCGCTCCCCCGACAGCTATGAGCCGCGCGACACGCTGGTGTCGCTGGCGATGGGGCTGGGCAGCACGGTGGTCGGCGCGGCGCTGGCCGGGGTGGTCGCGCTGGCGGCGTTCTGGCTCTATGATCACCGGGTCGCGACGCTCGGCTGGGGGCTGGCGGCCTGGATCGCTTGTTTCGTGCTCGACGATTTCAACTATTACTGGGCACACCGCACCGGGCACCGGGTCCGCTGGTTCTGGGCCAGCCACGTCAACCACCATTCCAGCCAGCATTACAACCTTTCGACCGCACTAAGGCAAACCTGGAGCGGGTTCATCGCCCTGTCGTTCCTGTTCCGGATCTGGCCCGCCTTTATCGGCTTTCACCCGGCCATGATCGCGTTCTGCGGCGGTTTGAACCTGATCTACCAGTTCTTGTTCCACACCGAGGCGATCGACAAATGCCCGCGCTGGTTCGAAGCGGTGTTCAACACCCCCAGCCACCACCGCGTCCATCACGCCACCAATCCGGTCTATCTGGACCGCAATTATGCCGGTGTTTTCATCATCTGGGACCGGCTGTTCGGCACCTTTCAGGGCGAACTGCGCGATGAGAAGATTCACTATGGCATCGTCCGGCAGCTGGGCAGCTTCAACCTGCTGTGGGTGGCGTTCCACGAATGGATCGGGATCGCCCGCGATGTCTGGAACGCACCGTGGGGTGCAAAGCTGGGCTATGTCTGGCGCCCGCCCGGCTGGAGCCACGACGGCAGCCGCGATACATCGGACAGCCTACGCGCCAGGTGGATCGCGGCCAGGAACCAGCCGCGGGGCGAAAATCCGCCGGAATAGGATTGCGCTGATTGAACCGGACGCTTAACCTTCCCGCTCGGGAGCAAGGTGAGAGGAATGGGTGTGGATCAGTTCGATATCATCGTTATCGGTGGCGGCAGCGCGGGCAGCGCGGTGGCTGGGCGCCTGAGCGAAGATCCGAGCCGCCGGGTCTGCCTGCTGGAAGCGGGCGGCAGCAACGACAATTTCCGGATCAAGACCCCTGGAATGCTGGTCGCCCTGCCCAAGGACGCCAACTGGGCCTTCGATACCGAGCCGATGGACGGGCTGGACGGCAGGATCGGCTATCAGCCGCGCGGCCGCGGGCTGGGCGGATCGTCCGCGATCAACGCCATGCTTTATGTTCGCGGCAACCGCTTCGATTACGATCAGTGGGCATCGCTGGGCTGCACCGGCTGGGGCTATGACGATGTCCTGCCCTACTTCAAACGGTCCGAAAGCAACGAGCGCGGCGGTGATGCCTTTCACGGTGCGGACGGTCCGCTTTCGGTCAGCGATCAGCACTGGCCATCCCCTGCCAGCCGCGCTTTCGTTGAGGCGGCGACCCAACTGCAACTGCCCGCCAATACCGATTTCAACGGAGCCAGGCAGGACGGGTTCGGCCTTTATCAGGTAACCCAGCGCAAGGGCGAACGCTGGTCCGCCGCACGGGCTTATGTCGAACCGGCCCGGTCCCGCCAAAACCTGGATATCCGCACCGGGGTTCTGGTCGAAAAAATCCTGATCGAGAATGGCCGCGCCGTCGGCGTGGCGATCCGGCAGGGCGGTCAGCGCGCCGAACTGCGGGCCAGTGGCGGCGTGGTGCTGAGCGCCGGGGCTTTCGGATCACCGCAGGTGCTGATGCTGTCCGGGATTGGTCCGGCGGCCGAGCTGGCCGAACAGGGGATTGCAGTGCAGCGCGATTGCCCGGCGGTTGGCGCGGACCTGCAGGATCACTGCGACTTCATCCTGTCCTATGAGGCGGATTCGCGTGAGCTGATGGGTATGTCGCTCGCGGGGATGTGGCAGATGGGCAAATCGCTGGTCGAATATGTCCGCCACCGCACCGGCGCGATGACCACGCCCTTTGCCGAGGCGGGCGGTTTCTGGACGCTTGATCCCGCCTCTCCGGCGCCGGACATTCAGTATCACTTCATCCCCGGGATCGTGCAGAACCACGGCCGCGACAAGATCCGCCAGCACGGCTTTTCGGTCCATGCCTGCGTGCTGCGCCCGGAAAGCCGTGGCTGGGTAAAGCTGCGCGATGCCGATCCGGCCAGCGCCCCGCGGATCAACCCCAATTTCCTTTCGGACGAACGCGATCTTGTCCTGCTGCGCAAGGCCGCCCGGCTGATGCAGCGGATCTGCGAGGCTCCGGCCCTTGCCGCCTACAACGGCCGTGATCGCAATCCGGTCGATTACGATGATGATGCCGCGCTCGATGCCCGGATCAGAGCCAGCGCCGATACCATCTATCACCCGGTCGGCACCTGCCGGATGGGCAGCGATGCGGACAGCGTGGTCGATCCGACCCTGAAACTGCGCGGACTGGACGGGCTGTGGGTGGCCGATGCCAGCATCATGCCGCGGCTGATCTCGGGCAATACCAACGCCCCATCGATCATGATCGGCGAACGCTGCGCCGATTTCGTGAAGGCCGCCCTTATGGCCTGATCCGGGCATGGCCGGTCAGTGGTGACAGGCCAGCGCCTCTATCACGTCATCAAGCCGGGCCGGATCGCCCAGCGCCAGCACGTGCCCATCGCTGGCGGCGTGGAGCGGCTCGCCGTTCCAGTCACACATCGTGCCGCCCGCCCCTTCAACCACCGGCACCAGCGCGGCCCAGTCATGCAGCTTGAGGTTGGCTTCGCAAACGATGTCGAGCTGCCCGGTGGCCAGCATCGCATAGTTATAGCAATCCCCGCCCATCACCATCCGGCGATGATCGGTCTTGGCCGCCAGCGCCATGAAATGGTCGCCGTCATGCTGATCGAAGTAATGCGGCCCGGTGGTAGCGATAGCCGCGTCGGACAAGGCGCGGCAGCTCCGCGTGCGGACCGGCTGCCCATTGAGCGTGGTCGGCTGCCCGGCCACGCCCAGCCAGCGCTCCTTCAGCACCGGCTGATCGATCAGGCCAAGCACCGGCCAGCCTTCCACCACCAGCGCGATCAGGGTGCCGAACAGCGGACGCCCCGCCAGGAAAGCGGTGGTCCCGTCGATCGGATCGATCACCCAGGTTCGCCCGGAGCTTCCGCCGGTGGCGCCGAATTCCTCACCGTGGATCGCATCGTCCGGCATTTCGGCGGCAAGGATTGCCCGGATCGCCTCTTCGGCAGCACGGTCAGCCAGCGTCACCGGGGTGGTATCTGCCTTGCGCTCGGCCGGATCACCAGACCGGAAGTGCGGCAGGATGGCCACCCGCGCCGCATCGGCGAGACGGTGGACAAGGGCGATTTCAGCCGTGAGGTTCATGACCCCTCCTTCGGGCGACGATCGCAGCGCGTCAAGCCCACCGCAACCTGTCTAAGCGGGGCGCAAGGGTTGAACTGCAGGCAGACTGGCCTATTAGGCACGGCAAGAATAAAAACATACGGGTCCAGCTTGGTCGCAACGCCAGGGGGGCAGCAAGATAGTGTCACGATCGACGAGTCCGGGGATCGATCCCGCCCTCGAGCCGCGCCTTGGTGTCTCGCGCGATGGCCAGCCGCTGTCCTACAACCGCCTGCCCGCGCCCGATCTCGAGCCGTGGGTCGCCTGGCTTTATGTCGCTTCGGTGGAAATGCCCGCGGACTATCAGCTGCAATGCGGATTGTTCAACGATACCGCGATGATCCGCATTCAGCTGTCCGGTGACTGGACCGCCCAGACCCGCGACGGGCCGCTGAACCATGCCCGCAAGGCCGTCTATTGCGGGCCGCAGAGCAAGGCCATGCCGATCGCCGTGCGCGGCAGTTTCGCCAGCGTCGGCCTGGCGGTCAAACCGGGGGCGGGCGTAACGGTGACCGGGCTTCCCGCCTCGGATTTTCTTGACCGGATTGTCTCGCTCGATGACCTTGGCCTGCCGGGTGCCGCCGCGCTCGAAATGCTCCGCCCCGATGCCTCGCCGGAAGAGTGGCTGCAGGTGCTTGAAGGGCTGGTCCGCGGCGTGCTGGCGATGGCCGGTGCGAAAGAGCCGGACCCGATTTCCGCACGGTTCGAGATGCTATCGCTGACCGATCCGACCGCCAGCATCGCCGATTTCGCCGAAGAATGCGGGATCAGCCAGCGGCAGCTGGAACGGATCTGCCGCCGTGATTTCGGCCTCCCGCCCAAGCAGGTGCTGCGCCGGGCCCGCGCGATCGACATGGCCAGCCACCTGCGCGGGGTGGCGGACCGGAAGGAAGCGGCCGAGCTTGAGCTGCGCTATTACGACCAGAGCCACATGATCCGGGAATTCACCCAGCTGTTCGGGATGTCGCCGCGCCAGTTCGTCGCAACGCCGCAGCCCTTGATGACGCTGGCGCTGGAAAGCCGCCAGGCGCGCCGACTGGCAGTGCTAGACCGGCTGGGTCCGGGCCAGGACAGGCCCTGGATCGCGCCGCGCAGCGATTAGTCGAACAGCGAAGAAACCGAGCTTTCCTCAGCGATCCGGTGGATCGCCTCGCCCACCAGGGGAGCGATCGAGAGGACGCGGATCTTGCTGCCCGCAGCCAGAGCATCCTCGCCCGCCTGGATCGAATCGGTGATCACCAGCTCCTTGAGGGCGGAACCGTTGACCCGTTCGACCGCCTTGCCCGAGAGTACCCCGTGGGTGAGATAGGCGGTCACGCTCTTCGCTCCCGCATCCATCAGGGCCTGGGCCGCGTTGCACAGCGTCCCGCCCGAATCGATGATGTCATCGATCAGGATGCAATCCCAGCCCGCGACATCGCCGATGATGTTCATCACTTCCGAC
>Ga0116179_1002377_pt1 | contig 13508 bp, 12 predicted proteins | sample AD_UKC071_MetaG_FD_89751 | JGI IMG/M metagenome (GOLD analysis project Ga0116179, IMG submission 89751) | Active sludge microbial communities of municipal wastewater-treating anaerobic digesters from USA - AD_UKC071_MetaG | ecosystem: Engineered > Bioreactor > Anaerobic > Digestate | place: USA...
TCGAAGCTCATCACCATGGTATCGTCGACCGGGGCAACCGCGATGCCGTGGCGGGCGAAGATGGTGATGTCGTACTTGGCGTTCTGGCCCACTTTCAGCACCGCATCGCTTTCCAGCAGCGGCTTCAGCAGGGCGAGCGCGCGGGCCTTGTCGACCTGCGCCGGGCGTTCCGCGAACATGTCGATCCCGCCGTGACCCAGCGGAATGTAGCAGGCCTGCCCCGGCCCCAGCGCCAGGCTGACCCCGGCGAGGTCCGCCTTCATCGCGTCGAGCGAGCTGGTTTCGGTATCGAAAGCCACCAGCCGCGCGGCGAAGGCGCGCTCGATCCACTCCTGCAGCGCATCCTCGGTCTGGACGCAGGCGTAAAGGCTGCGGTCGATCGGCGGCAATGCGGGGAGCGGCTGGCGCGCGCCCTCGACCGGAGCGGCCGCGCCCGGCGTCACCACCTTGGCGGGGTTCAGCTGGACCTTGCGTTCCGGGCTGCCGCGCCCGTCGCCCAACCGCTTGAGCAGGCTGAAGAAGCCATGTTCCTCAAGGAAGGCGGACAGCGGCTCGGGCGGGATCGCGTCCAGCTTGAAATCGTCGAGCGGCGCGGGCAGCGGCGCGTCTTCCTTCAGCTGCACCAGCACCCGGCTGAGCCGCGCCATCTCCGCATGCTCGATCAGGTTGTCGCGCAGCTTGGACGGCTTCATCGCGGGCGCGGCGGCCAGCGCGGCCTCAAGCCCGCCGTGTTCCTGGATCAGCTTGGTCGCGGTCTTGGGGCCGATGCCGCGAATGCCCGGCACGTTGTCGACCGAATCCCCCATCAGCGCCAGCACGTCGCCGACCAGTTCCGGCGCCACGCCGAACTTTTCCTCCACCTCGGGAACGCCGATACGCAGGTTCTTCATCGTGTCGAGCATGTCAATCCGGCCTTCCCCGCAGGGGCCGACCAGCTGCATCAGGTCCTTGTCGGAGGAAACGATGGTCACGTCCCAGCCCCGCGCGCAGGCGGCCCGGGCGTAGGAGGCGATGATGTCGTCCGCTTCCAGCCCCATCTCCTCGATGCAGGGCAGGCTGAAGGCGCGGGTGGCATCGCGAATCAGCGGGAACTGGGGCTTCAGGTCTTCGGGCGGCGGCGGGCGGTTGGCCTTGTAGGCATCGTAGATCTCGTTGCGAAAGCTCTTGCCCGAGGCGTCCAACACCACCGCCAGGTGGGTCGGCCCGTCGGCCTTGTTGAGGTCGTCCGCCAGCTTCCACAGCATGGTGGTATAGCCATAGACTGCGCCGACCGGCGTGCCCTGCGGATTGGTCAGCGGCGGCAGGCGGTGATAGGCGCGGAAGATATAGGCCGATCCGTCGACCAGATAGAGATGCTGCTTGGGGTCCATCTGCCATGGCTAGCAGACGCGGGCGCGCAGCGTAAGCCACACCCGAGCCACGCCGGTGCGGGCGAATCGGGGCGGCCATGCGACCAAGCGTGCCGCGCTTGCGCCAGTCCGGCCTGTGCAGGCATGGCCAAAACGCATGGAAATCCACAAGCTTTTATCCGCAATGCGACAATCGCTTGCATCGCCAAACGAAGGCGACTAATTGTCATCGCGAAGTCTACCGATAAGGTAGGCTTTCCGTTCGGCTGGAATGCTTTCCGCATCTCTGCCGCGCGTGGTCCACTCGCTGTTCAAGGAATACCATTCATGCGCAAGATCGTTCTCGCCGCTGCCGCTGCCGGCGCCGCTCTCGCTCTCTCGGCCTGCTCGTCGGAAAAGGCTGAAGACGCCGCTGCCACCGCTTCGGACGCCGCCACCGACGCTGCCGCGACCGCCACTGAAGCCGCCACCGACGCTGCTGCTGCCGCCACCGACGCCGCTGCCGCCGCTTCGGGCGCCGCCACCGACGCCGCTGCCGCCGCTTCGGGCGCTGCCGACGCTGCTGCTGCTGCCGCTTCGGACGCTGCCAAGAAGATGTAATCTTCGCCGCACGGCAAAGAATCGGGGCGCGAAGGGCAACCTTTGCGCCCCTTTTCTTTTGCCTGCCCGGAGTGTGCGCAGGTTGGGTGCGACACCCTTCCTCGATTTTCCTCATTGCGAACCGGGTATGCATAACTGAAGGCTCGGCGATTGGCCGTCAGGCAAACCAGCCATCACCCCGCCGTAAAATCCGTCAATCTGGCTGACTTTTTCGCCCTGCTCGCGCCACGCCCCCGCGCTTGTCCTTGATCTCGTTTAATCGTTCGATTAATCCTTGGCATGAGAGCGGCCCGAGCCGCCCGGAGAGGAGCCAAAGGACTTGAACCGTTCCCTGCCCCAAGGACTGGCCGCAGCCCTCGCCCGCGTCGGGCTACCCGAGCCGCAGGGGCTGGAACGGTTGTCCGGCGGCGCCAACATGGAGTCCTGGCTGTTCCGCGCCGGCGAGGGCGCCTATGTCCTGCGCCGCTCGCCCGGCGGTCTCGCGCTGGTGGGCGGCCGGGCGATTGACATGGGGATCGAAGCAGGTCTGATCCGCGCCGCGCAGGCCGCCGGAGTGACCGCGCCGCGCGTGATCGTGGAGCTGATCGAGGCGGACGGCATCGGCGCGGGCTTTGTGATGGAGGCCCTGCCCGGCACGGCCAATCCCGCAGAGATTCTCGCCGCAGCCGATCCCGCGCCTCTGGTCGCTGACATCGGCCGCGAACTTGCCGCCACCCATGCGATCGATCCGGCCGAAGTCGCCGGCCTGCCGACCATGGTCACCGCCGAAGCGCTGGCGGACCTGCGCCGCCGCTTCCTGGAATATGGCGGCGACCGCCCGGTCCTCGCCCTTGCGCTGCGCTGGCTGGAGGCGAACATTCCCGCGCCCGTGCCGCCACGGTTGGTGCACGGCGATTTCAGGCTCGGCAACCTGCTGGTCGAACAGGGCCGCCTGACTGGCGTGCTTGACTGGGAACTGGCCCACTTCGGCGATCCGCACGAGGATCTGGCCTATGGCTGCATGACCGTCTGGCGCTTTTCCCGGCCCGACCGCCCGGCCTATGGCCTCGGCTCGGTCGAGGCGCTGGCGCAGGCCTATGCCAAGGCGGGGGGCGAGGCCTTCGATCCGGTCCGCTTCCGCTTCTGGCTGGTCTACCGCACCTTCTGGTGGGCACTGGGCTGCCTGCAGATGGGCAACACCTGGCGCGACCATCTCGACCGTTCGCTCGAACGCGTGGTGGTCGCCCGCCGCACGAGCGAGCAGGAACTTGACCTGCTGATGCTGCTGGAAGACCTCGCCCCGGAGGCCGAGCGCAGCCGCCCCCTGCCCCCCTCGCCCGAGCCGCTAGCCGATGGGCGGGGGGAGCCGAGCGGCGCGGAGGTGCTGACCGCGATTTCCGAATGGCTGAACGCCGAAATCAAGCCGCTGGTCAGCGGGCGCAGCAAGTTCAACCTGGCGGTTGCGCGCAACGCGCTGGGGATCGTCGCGCGCGAGATCGTGCAGCGTCCAGTGGCGACCGACGCGGCACTGGCCGCCGACCTGCTGGCGGGCCGGGCCGATCTGGCCACGCCCGGCCTGCTTGCGCGCCTGCGCCGCGCCGCGCTCGACAAGCTCTCTGCCGACATGCCGAAATATCCGGCGCTGGCCCTGGCCCGCGCTCAATGGGAAGGAAACTGAGATGGATTTTGCGCTCCCCCAGGACCTCGTCGCCTATCTTGCCGAGCTTGAGGCATTCATCGAGGCGGAGATCCGCCCGGTCGAGCAGCGGGATGACAACATCCGCTTCTTCGACCACCGCCGCGAATGGGCGCGCACCGATTTCGACAATGGCGGCCTGCCGCGCAAGGAATGGGAAGCCCTGCTGGGCGAGGCCCAGAAGCTGGCCGACAAGGCCGGTCACTGGCGTTTTTCCGCGCCCAAGAAGTACGGCGGCAAGGATGGTTCCAACCTGTGGATGGCAGTGATCCGCGACCGCTTCGCCGCGATGGGGCTGGGGCTGCACAACGATCTGCAGAACGAACATTCGATCGTCGGGAACTTCCCCTTCGTCAACATGTTCGAACATTTCGGCACCGAGGAGCAGCAGCGCGAATTCATCACCGGCGGGTTCGAGCGCAACCGCCGCGTCGCCTTCGGCCTGACCGAGCCGCACCACGGCTCTGACGCGACCCACATGGAAACCCGCGCGGTCCGCGAGACCCGCGACGGCGTTCCCGGCTGGCGGATCGACGGCGAGAAGATGTGGATCACCGGCATGCACCATGCCACCCACTGCGCCGCCTTCTGCCGCACTTCCGGCAAGGATGGCGATGCCAAGGGCATCACCTGCCTGCTGGTGCCGATCGACAACCCCGGCATGGTGGTTGACGAGTACCTGTGGACCTTCAACATGCCCACCGATCACCCGCGGATGCATTTCGAAAATTGCTGGGTGCCGGAAAGCGCGGTCCTCGGCCCGGTCGACGGCGGCCTCTCGATCGCGCAGAGCTTCGTCCACCAGAACCGCATCCGCCAGGCGGCCAGTTCGCTGGGCGCGGCGACCTATTGCGTCGAAGAATCGGTCAAGTACGCGCGCGAACGCAAGCCGTTCGGTGCTGAACTCGCCCGCAACCAGGGCATCCAGTTCCCGCTGGTGGAACTGGCCACCCAGTGCGAGATGCTGCGCACGCTGATCTACAAGACCGCCTGGGAAATGGACCAGCTGGAGCACAAGGAGATCGAGCACAAGCTGTCCGACAAGATCTCGATGTGCAACTACTACGGCAACCGGCTGGTCTGCGAAGCCGCCGACCGGGCGATGCAGGTGCATGGCGGGATCGGCTATTCGCGCCACAAGCCGTTCGAACACATCTATCGCCACCACCGCCGCTACCGGATCACCGAGGGCGCGGAGGAAATCCAGATGCGCAAGGTGGGTGCCTACCTGTTCGGCTACCTCGGCCCGCGCAAGGCGCTGTTCGCGAAGTAGGGCGCGGAAGCTTCCCTCCTTCCTGCTCCCCTCCCCGGCGGGGAGGGGCCGGGGGTGGGGGCTGGGCGCAGGCGTTGAAACACCCCCTCCGGGCCCTCCCCCTCAAGAGGGAGGGCTTCAGTTGGCGAAATGCGGCAGCCTGTCGCCACTGCGCATGGCGGCGATGCCGCCGCCGCGCTGCATCTCGATCCCGGTGAGCAGGCTGTCGGCGATCATCCGCGCCTTGGCGCCAACCGCGCGCGCGGCCTCGCCTTGCCTGTCCAGCCTGGTGAGCGCGGCGTAGAACAGCTCCAGCCAATGGGCAAAGTGGCGCTCCTCCAGCCCGGGGATCGCCACGTGCATCCGCATGGGATTGCCGGTATATTCGCCGCTGTTGAGCAGGACGCCGCGCCAGAAGGCCTTCATCCGTGCCAGGTGCGGCCCCCAGTCGGCAATCCGCGCGGCAAAGATCGGGCCGAGCAGTTCGTCCTCGCGGATCAAGGCATAGAAGGTTTCGACGAAGGCATCGATATAGACGGGGTCGAGCCCGATTGCGGCGGCTTCGGCCCGCTTGCGCTCACGCGCGGCGAGGGCATGGGGGTGACCGCGCTTGCGCAGCGGCTGGGGCTGTTCGTCCATTGCGCCGATATGGGGCGCCCTTCCCCCGGGTTCAATCGTCCCGGGTTCAATCAGCGCGTCGTCATTCAGCGCGACGCGGTGCGGCGCAGGCTGGAGCTTTCGGTGAGGTAGCCATCATAGACCACCCGCGCGATCGAGGCGATCCGCGCGGCGCGGTTGGCCTTGCCGCCCTGTCCGGTGACGTAGATCGCCACGGCGATCGCCCGCCCGTCGGGGGTGTTGATGATCCCCACATCGCTGGCGGTGTTGTTCAGCGTGCCGGTCTTGTGGGCCACGCGGGCATCGGTCGGAAGCAGGGCGCGCATCCGGTTCTTGCCGGTCACGCAGCGCTCCATCGCCCCGATCAGCACGGCGCGGCTCTGCGCGCTGAGCCAGCGGCCCTGGTAGAGCCCGGACAGCAGCTGGACCATGGCAACCGGCGTCGCGCTGTCGCGCAGGTCGACCGTGCGGGCGGGATCGTGCTCCCCGTCGTCGCGCACCAGGGTGGCGATGTCACGGTCAAGCCGCAGGCCCTTGAGCCCGGCGGAGCGCATCCAGCGATTGACCGCAGCCGGTCCGCCGACCGCAGCCAGCAGGGCGTCGGTCGCCGCGTTGTCGCTGCGGGTGATGGCCAGCTCGATCAGGCTCTGCGCGGACATCTGCTGGCCGGGTCGCACCGGGGCCACGGCCGAGGAAAACCTGGCCGAACGCACCGGCACCATCAGCGGAAACTGGTCCGAGAGCTTCCAGCGGCCACGATCCACCCCGTCGAGATAGGTGGCGACAATCGCGATCTTGCTGGTCGAGGCCATCGGGAACGGCTGGTCGCCCAGCACCGAAACCATGCGCCCCGAAGCGAGATCGAGCGCGGCGACGCCGATCCGGCCCTGCCCGGCATCGGCATAGGTGGCCAGCTGCGCTTCTAGCCCGCCGCCATAGACATCGACCGAAGGGGCCGAGGCCGAAGGCGTGGGAGCCCACGGCCGGACCGTGGAGACCACTTCGGGCGGAGCGCGCAGTTCGGTGCCGAAGGTCCGGTCGAATGCGGTATCGAGCGAATCCGCCCGGGCCGCAGCAGGAGCCGCAAGGGCACCGGCCAGTGCCAGCGAGCCGATCAGTCGCGTGAGAAGTCCCGTCATCACAGCGCGCAATAACCCAATCGTGGTTTAGAAATGTATAACCTTTCTGGCCAAGTCCGGGCCGCCGCTCAATTGGCGAGCGTTGAAGCGACGGGTTTCTGCGGGGAAATGCTTAATTGGGGCGCAATAGACGGGGCCTCTGCCCGATCCGGCTGTCAAGCGCGGAGCGCGGACGCGAAAGGGGCCGGAGGATCGCTCCCCCGGCCCCATCGTGCATTGTGGCAGCGCGCGTGGACTTAGAAGTCCATCCCGCCCATGCCGCCCATGCCGCCACCCATCGGGGGCATCGCGGGCTTGTCGTCGGGCTTTTCGCTGATCGCCGCTTCGGTGGTGATCAGCAGGCCGGCGACCGAGGCAGCGTCCTGCAGCGCGGTACGCACGACCTTGGTCGGGTCGATCACGCCGGCAGCCTTCAGGTTCTCGTAAACGTCGGTCGCGGCGTTGAAGCCCATGTTCTCGTCGTTTTCGCGCAGCAGGTTGCCGGCAACCACGGCGCCATCATGGCCGGCGTTCGCGGCGATCTGGCGCAGCGGGGTCTGGATCGCGCGGCGCACGATGTCGATACCCTTGGTCTGCTCGTCGTTGGCGCCCTTCAGGCCATCAAGGGCCTTGGTGGCATAGAGCAGCGCGGTGCCGCCGCCGGGGACGATGCCTTCCTCAGCCGCGGCGCGGGTCGCGTGGAGCGCGTCGTCGACGCGATCCTTGCGTTCCTTCACCTCGACTTCGGTGGCGCCGCCGACCTTGATCACGGCCACGCCGCCAGCCAGTTTGGCCAGGCGTTCCTGGAGCTTTTCGCGATCATAGTCGCTGGTTGTGACTTCGATCTGGGCGCGGATCTGTTCGACCCGGGCCTTGATGTCGTCAGCCGAACCGGCGCCATCGACGATGGTGGTGTTGTCCTTGTCGATGGTGATCTTCTTGGCCTGGCCGAGCATGCCGAGCGTGACCGATTCGAGCTTGATGCCCAGGTCTTCGCTGATCATCTCGCCCTGGGTCAGGATCGCGATGTCCTGCAGCATGGCCTTGCGGCGATCGCCGAAGCCCGGAGCCTTGACGGCGGCGATCTTCAGGCCGCCACGCAGCTTGTTGACCACCAGGGTGGCCAGGGCCTCGCCTTCGATGTCCTCGGCGATGATCAGCAGCGGACGGCCCGACTGCACCACGGCCTCGAGGATCGGCAGCATCGCCTGGAGCGACGACAGCTTCTTCTCGTGGATCAGGATGTAGGGGTTTTCCAGCTCGACCGTCATCTTCTCCGGGTTGGTGATGAAGTAGGGCGAGAGGTAGCCGCGGTCGAACTGCATGCCTTCGACGACATCGAGTTCGAATTCGAGGCCCTTGGCCTCTTCCACGGTGATCACGCCTTCCTTGCCGACCTTTTCCATGGCTTCGGCGATCTTTTCGCCGACTTCACGGTCACCGTTGGCCGAGATGATGCCGACCTGGGCGATTTCGGCCGAACCGGCAACGGCGGTCGAACGGGTCTTGAGGTTCTCGACGACCTTGCCGACGGCGATGTCGATGCCGCGCTTGAGGTCCATCGGGTTCATGCCGGCGGCAACCGCCGTCATGCCTTCGCGCACGATCGCCTGGGCCAGCACGGTGGCGGTGGTGGTGCCGTCACCGGCAGCGTCGTTGGCCTTGCTGGCGACTTCGCGCAGCATCTGGGCGCCCATGTTCTCGAACTTGTCCTTGAGTTCGATTTCCTTGGCGACGGAAACGCCGTCCTTGGTGATGCGCGGCGCGCCGAAGCTCTTGTCGATCACGACGTTGCGGCCCTTGGGGCCCAGGGTAACCTTCACCGCGTTGGCGAGGATGTCGACGCCGGCGAGAATGCGCTCACGCGCGTCGCGGCCGAATTTCACGTCCTTGGCAGCCATGTTGCTGTCCTTTCAAATCAATCGGTTGAACTGGGGTATGGACACTCTGGACAAGGTCCAGAGCCGGGGAGCTCAGGGCGCTTAGCCGATGATCCCGAGGATGTCCGATTCCTTCATGATCAGCAGGTCTTCGCCGCCGACCTTGACTTCGGTGCCCGACCACTTGCCGAACAGCACGCGGTCGCCCACCTTGACGTCCAGCGGGATGCGGTCGCCGTCTTCGTCACGGGCGCCTTCGCCCACCGAGACGATTTCGCCTTCGGCCGGCTTTTCCTTGGCGCTGTCGGGGATGATGATGCCGCCGGCAGTCTTTTCTTCGGCCTCGACGCGGCGAACCAGCACACGGTCGTGCAGGGGACGGAAGCTCATGTGGATTTCCTCTCTACATGAAAGTTGAAATGTCTTGGCACTCCCCCACGGAGAGTGCCAGCAGGGCGCATATGGGTGGGGGTTCATCCGCCGTCAAGGCAGGCCTGGGAGAAAAAATCGCCAGCGCCGAAAGGCGCCTGCCGCCTATCAGGCGCCGACCAGCCCCAGCGCCTCGCGCCGGTGCCAGCGCCGCAGCAGCATGACGGCGACCGCCACCAGCCCTACCGCCAGGCCGATCCACACGCCAAGCCCGGCGAGCGGCGTGAATAGCCCCAGCCACGCCGAGATCGTGAAGCCGCCCAGCCAGTAGCCGCCCAGTGCCAGCAGCATCGGCACGCGGGTGTCCTGCAGGCCGCGCAGCGCGCCCGCCAGCACCGCCTGCACCCCGTCGAACAGCTGGAAGGCCGCGCCGATCGCCAGATACTGCACCGCAAAGGCGACCATCGCCGCGTTCTTCGGCGCATCGGGATCGACATAGAGCCCCAGCACCCACCTGGGCGCCAGGATCATCACGCCGGCGGGCAGCACCATGTATCCCACCGCCATGATCAGCGCCGCGCGCCCCGCGCGGCCGACCGCCGCATGGTCCCCTGCGCCAAAGTGATAGCCGACCCGGATCGTCGCCGCCTGGCCGATGCCGAAGGGAATCTGGAAGGCGATGGCCGCGACCTGCAGGGCGACCGTGTGCCCGGCCAGTTCCGCCTGTCCGATCAGCCCCATCAGGAAGGCCGCGCTGGAAAACAGCCCGCCTTCCGCCAGGATGATCAGCGCGATCGGCAGGCCGATGCGGACCAGATCGCGCAGGCGCGTCCATTCCGGACGCCACCAGCGCCCGAACACGTGGTAGCGCCGCAGCCGCCGGTCGGCCTGGATCGCCGCGACATAGGCCGCCAGCATGATGCAGGCCGTGATCACGCTCGACACCGCCGACCCGTCCAGCCCCATCGCCGGTGCGCCGAAGTTTCCGAACACGAACATGTAGTTGCCCAGCGCGTTGACCAGGATCGCAAGGCCCGTGATCGCGGTGGCAAAGACCGGACGGCCCATGGCCGAGACGAAATTGCGCAGCACGCCGGCGATGATGTTGGGCACGGTCGCCCACAGCAGGATCGCCAGGAACTCGCCCGCCAGCCGCGCGACCTCCTTGTCCTGCCCGGTCAGCAGCAGCACCGCCTCGCCCTGGGCGGAAACCAGCATGGCGATGAGGCCCACCCCGACCGCCAGCCACATTGCCATGCGCACCGAGCGGCGCACTTCGCGCACGGCATGGGCGCGGCGGCCCAGTTCCGCCGCGATCAGCGGAGCGCAGGCTCCGGTCAGGCCGATCGTGCACCACATCATCAGCCCGAACAGCGTGGTCGCAAGGCTGGCAGCGGCCAGCGCCTGCTCGCCCAGCCGGGCAACGAAGATCACGTCGATCGCATAGACCAGCATCTGCAGCAGGTTGGCAGCCGCCAGCGGCGCCGCGAGCCGCAGGGTGGCGCCCAGTTCGGTGCGCATCGGGGAAGGGACGGTCTGTTCGGACATCAGCCGCCCGCGATAGGGCGCGGCCGCGGCGCGGGGAAGCGAAAACCGGGGAAGGCCGAGAAGGCGTGCGCCGGACGTGTATTTCCTGCAACGGCGCGTGCAGCAAACGCACTTTCCCGGCTTGGCTCGGCCGACCTAGGTGTTAGGTAGCGGGGAACCGCTTCCGCCCAAGGGGGTTTCGCGGATCAGGAGGGAATGTTCATGAAGATTGCCGGCAAGACTTTCGCTGCTCTCACCCTGGCGCTGGGCCTCGCGGCCTGCGGATCTCCCGAAGACAAGGCAGCCGACACCGCCGCACCCGATACCGCCGCCCCTGCGGCTCCCGCCGCCACACCCACCACCGCCGCCGCCGATGGCAAGCCCGCAGCCTTCGCCCAGTGCGCCGCCTGCCACTCGGTCGAACCCGGCAAGCACGGCGTCGGGCCCAGCCTGGCCGGCGTCTTCGGCACCAAGTCGGGCGATATCCCGGGCTATGTCTTCAGCGACGCGATGAAGAACGCCGGCCTGACCTGGGACGAGGCGACCCTCGACAAGTACCTTACCGCGCCGATGAAGCTGGTTCCCGGCACCAAGATGACCTATCCCGGCATGTCCGACCCGGCGAAGCGCCAGGAAATCATCGCGTACCTCAAGACGCTGAAGTAAGCGGGATTGGATGGGGAGGCTGCGAATGCCTACCCCCGACCCAGACCAGCTCAGATCGCCGGAGAGTCCGTCTTGCTGAACTTGTTTCAGCATCCAACGCGCCGCAAATCCTGCACCTCTCCGTTGCCAGAGCGGCGGCGCGGTTTTCCTGCGCCTCGACCTCAGGGCAAAATTCACGATGGATCCTGCCTGCACAAACAAGTTCAGGATGACGTCGGGTCTTTGGAGGCTGTGCCTGGAACAGGTCATTCCGGCGATTGGCTGGAGCGAAGCGATCAGGCCAGCGGGGTGGGATTGCGCCCTGGGCCATCTGACCTCCGCCCGCAGCATGTCCAGCCGGGGCAGGCAACGAAAAAGGGCGGCCCCAGCGGAGCCGCCCTTTCCCTGATCTTGCGAAGATCGGTCGAAATTACTTGATTTCGACGGTGCCGCCAGCGGCAGTGATCTTGGCCTTGATGTCTTCGGCTTCAGCCTTGTTGACACCTTCCTTGATCGCCTTCGGAGCGGCTTCGACCAGCGCCTTGGCTTCGGTCAGGCCGAGCGAGGTGATCGCGCGGACTTCCTTGATGACGGCGATCTTGTTGCCGCCGTCACCGGTCAGGATGACGTCGAATTCGGTCTGCTCTTCAGCAGCTTCGGCAGCAGCGGCGGGAGCAGCGGCAACCGCGACGGCAGCGGCGGCGGAAACGCCCCACGCTTCTTCGAGGGCCTTGGCGAGGTCAGCCGCCTCGAGGACGGTCAGCTTCGAAAGTTCTTCAACCAGCTTGGCGATATCGGCCATGATGTTTCACTCCTGAATTGATGGCCGGAACGGGAACCCGCTCCGGTAAATCGTGGGAACAGTCTTATGCAGCTTCCTTGGCGTAGGCGCCGAAGACGCGGGCCAGCTTCGCCGCCGGAGCGGTGGTGAGCTGGGCGATCTTCGTGGCCGGAGCCTGGACCAGGCCGATGAGCGTACCGCGCAGTTCGTCCAGCGAAGGCATCGAGGCGAGTGCCTTGATCCCGTCCGCGTTCAGAACCATGCCGCCCATGGCTCCGCCGACGATTTCGAGCTTGTCGTTCGTCTTGGCGAATTCCACGACCGCCTTGGCGGCGGCAACCGGATCGACCGAAGTGGCGATCGCGGTGGGGCCGGTGAGAAATTCACCGACGCCCTCGTAGGCCGTGTCCTTGATAGCAAGCTTGGCCAGACTGTTCTTCGCAACCTTGTACGATGCGCCAACTTCACGCACCTTGCCGCGCAGCACGGTGGACTGGGCCACCGTGAGGCCGAGGTTGCGGGTGATGACCACCACGCCCGCCTCGTTGAAGGTCGCGTTGAGCTGGGCGACCGAATCGGCTTTCTGCGAACGATCCATGCCTTACTCCTTCACAAATGACCGCTTGGGGGCGAACCCCTGGCGGCCGGCTACGTTTGTCCGTGGCCACGAATGGCCACGGGCGAGTCCGTTCGAAGGGGAAGGAGGGCGTAAAACGCCAGACCGGGCCAGCGCAGGGCGCGGGCCGGAAAGTCTCTGTCCCCGTCTAGGCTGGAAATTAAGGGGGAAGCCCCCACCAACTGTCTCGGACGGTGAACGGCGGACGAGCCGCCTTTCAGCGGCGCCCATTAGCAGCGCGGGGGCGTGAGTCAAGCGTCCGGCGCCGGCAGTGCCGGCCGCACGCACGCTTAGGGGCATGTTAACCATCTGCTGCGAAGCAAGGGGGCATGACCGAACAGACCGCCACCGCGCCAGCCACCACGCCAGCCGCCACGACCGCCCCCGCCCTGCCCCGCTGGCTCACGCCTGCCCGGCTCGACCGGCTGGAGCAGATCGCGATCGTTACCCTGTGGGCGCTGCTGGCGCACCGCGTCTACGTGGCCAGCAATCCCTTTGCGCCGCTGGTGATGGTGGCCGAAACCTCGGTGGTGATCTTCGTGCTGCTGCGCCGCCCGACGAACCGGATCTCGCTGCGGCTGGGTGACTGGCTGCTGGCGATCACCGCCACCTACGCGCCGCTGCTGATCATGCCCGCGCCCAACACCTGGACCGCGCTGATCCCGCTGGCCGTGGGTCTGGTGGTGTTCGGCAACGTGGTGCAGATCGCGGCCAAGCTGTTCCTGCGTCGCAGCTTCGGCATTGCCCCGGCCAACCGCGGGATCAAGAGCGACGGGATGTACCGCTTCGTGCGCCACCCGATGTATGCGGGTTACCTGTTCGTCCACGTCGGCATCCTGATGCTGATGCCCTCGCTGCTCAACCTGGCGGTCTATGCGATCGGCTGGTGGGCCCAGATCCTGCGCCTGCTGGCCGAGGAACGCCTGCTGAGCCAGGACCCCGCCTACCGCGACTACATGGCCAAGGTCCGCTGGCGGCTGGTGCCCGGCATTTTCTGAACACGCTTTATTTGCGAACACCCCTTGGGGGGCACATGGAAGACCGGCGCTTTTCGGGGGGAAAGCGCCGGTCTTTTTCA
>Ga0116179_1002384_pt1 | contig 13494 bp, 11 predicted proteins | sample AD_UKC071_MetaG_FD_89751 | JGI IMG/M metagenome (GOLD analysis project Ga0116179, IMG submission 89751) | Active sludge microbial communities of municipal wastewater-treating anaerobic digesters from USA - AD_UKC071_MetaG | ecosystem: Engineered > Bioreactor > Anaerobic > Digestate | place: USA...
CGCCGCGTCCATCGCGTCCCTGCTGCTCACCACCGAGACTGCGGTGGTCGAGAAGCCGGCCGAGGACGAGGACGAGCACAGCCACGGTCACAGCCACTGACCATCGGTTGGTCGAGCTTGTCGAGACCACCGCTGAGCGGCTGCTGACAGAGGGGCCCCACCCGGTTTCGGGTGGGGCCCTTCGTGCGTCCGCGATCCTCCTGCCGGGCTAGTCCCTCTCAGATTCGGAATAAATTGGGGGCGGATGTAATCTTCGGCAACGCCGATTCTGGACCGAACTTCGGTGGCACATATCTACGCAGCCTTGTCGTTGCAGAACCAACCGATGGAAGCCGTACGAACTCGTACACCGAAACGATGATTTGGGCCTTGACCCACGCCCGAGGGCACTGGGACGGTATCAGCTGGCCAGACGGCCCTTGCTGCGGAAGCAGCCCTACCCCCGAAGTGCACAAGGAGACGAGATGGGATTGCCCACCTCGATCAGGCAGGCCCTGGTCGGAGTTATGACGGTGGCCTTCACGGTTGCCAGTTGCCAGCTCGCCACCCCCGCGAAAGCCGACGACAAGCCAGCCCCGCCGGCGACTACTGTGGCTGTTGCCACCGACATCGGTGCTTCGGAAGACGTCGCGGCCATCTCGGATGCGGCCGAGGACTTCGAAGCGGGCAACCCCGCGACCGTGGCCGATCTTGCGGATGCGGCATCAGCGGCTGATGAGGTTCCGCTCAAGAAGACCAAGGGCGGTTTTGAGGTGGCCAATGACGACGGCGCCGAGATCACGGTCACGAAGGATGGTGCTACCACCTTGTCGGCCCCGGGGGTTCCTGAGATTGGGATCAGCGTCGCGGGCGACGCCGACGCTAGCAAGCTGGTCGATGGTGTGTTGGTTCAGACCGAGGTCGCGCCCAGCACTGACGTGGTTACGCGCGCCACCGACAACGGTGTCCAGTTGATCGCCGTACTGGCGGACGCGGATGCGCCCGACGAGATCGAGTTCCCACTAGAGCTGCCGAGAGGAGGCGAACTAGTCGAACTGGCCGACGGCGCCCTTGCTGTGATGGCTCCGGTGACCCGGGTTCTGGCTGATCCGGGCGAGTGGGAGCGAGTCAACCGGGAGGTTGAGTCGATTCTGGGCGCTAACTACGACGTGAGCGTCGATCCGACTCCTGCGCAGGAGAAAGCTCTTGCTAGTATTCCGCCGGTCTCGACCCACGAAGAGGTCACGGTTGAGCAGGTAGCGGTCGTTCATGCTCCCTGGGCTGTTGACGCGAACGGGCGAGCCGTTGACACGCACTATCGGGTGGACGGAAATACTCTCATCCAGGTTGTTGACGCTGGCGACGATGCTGCGTTCCCGATCACCCTCGATCCTGGCGTGGATTGGTGGAAGGTCACCAAGTGCGTCGCTGCGATCGCGTGGGCAGTCGGCTCCACGATCTTCGCGGTCGCCAAGATCGCCAAGATCCGGAAGTACATCGAGGCGCTGGGTGGCATCACTCAGACTGCAAAACTGGTCATGGGAGCGACCACCAAAGCCGAGAAAGCCATAGCCATCGGTAAGGGACTGCTGACGTTCGCTGCTATCGTCTTCGGGATTGATCAGATCTACGAGAATTGCCGACCATGATTCCAGTGCAAGAACTGGTGTGGGTCGTTAGCGCGTTCGTGTTCGCAGGCGGAGTGATCTGGGGTGTCTTCAGAGGCCGCGGGCGTCCGGACGTCGTCGATTCGGACCCGGCCGACAGGACGGTGCACCGAGATCAAGAGTACGGTTCAGACCTTGCATTCGTCGGATTCTCGCTGGCCGCGTTCGTGGCCGTGTACATCGTCCGCGCATGGGGCAGTTGGGACTGGTCAGTTCCAATGATTGCTCTCGTAGGCCTAGCCGGTGCCCGGCTCGCGGACGTACTCCGTTCGGCCAAAGCTGCCCAATGGGTTCCATGGGTGTTCGTCGCCGTCGCCGCGGGGCTGCTCGCGATCTAGTTGGTGCGCCAAGGAACCGCCTCGGCCTGATCAGTCGCGCATGGGTCCCACCCGATTAGGTGGGGCCCTTTGCGTTGCCCGGACACCAAGCAGACAAGGCAAGCGCCTGCGTCCCACCGCTCAAGCGATCACTTCGCGGCAAGCGAGACAGGGCGGCAACTGGATGAAGAAGTCCTCATCATCGGCTCACACCGGTCTCACCCGCGTCCGGTCAACTAGTGCCATCGACAACACGAACCGTCTGTCCGAAGCGGACGGCAACCAAAGGAGATGGACATGTTCGCAGGACGCATTCGCACCAGCCTCACCGCTCTCGCCGTGATCGGCGCAGGCGCCGGACTGGCACTAGTCGCCCCGACGGCCGCCACCGCAGTTCCGCTGCCGATGGCCACCGCCACCTGCAACGGGCTGGCTGCCACGATCGTCGGCACCGAAGGCTCGGACGACATCGAGGGCACCGCCGGACGGGACGTGATCGTGACCTTCGGCGGCAACGACGACATCGACGGCAACGGCGGCAACGACGTGATCTGCGCTGGCAGTGGCTACGACGAGGTCGACGGCGGCGAAGGCAACGACTGGATCTCCGGCGGCTCGGGCGGCGACACGCTCGAAGGCAGCTGGGGCGCCGACAAGATCTACGGTAACTCCGGCAACGACCACATCGAGGGCGAGTCGGGCAAGGACAAGCTCTACGGCGGTTCCGGCCACGACCTGCTCGAAGGCGGCAGCGGGGCCGACAAGCTGAGCGGTGGCTCCGGCAAGGACACCACGGTCGCGCGCTACGCGTCCGATCGCACCGAGGACCGCTGGGAGAACCGCTACGGCTACGACGACTGACGGCCATCACGCTGGCTGAGTCCCACGCTGGCTGAGTCCTAACGCTGGCTGAGCCTGTCGAAGCCCCCGACGCTCCCGAGGCATCCCGCCCCGGGAGCGTTTCGGCCGTGCTGGCGCGTAATGGAACCGTCCCCATTTCGCGCCATCGGTTGACAAGGCAATTCGATCTGTCGAGCACCTCGGTTTGGCGGGAAATGGAACCGTCCCCAATTACCAGCCAAGATCGTCCTTTCGGATGATTCGCCGCGCCGCGCAGGAGGACGCCGACCGCCGATGCCGTTCGTAGGCTGACGGGCATGATCGAACCGACCTTGATGGAAGCGCCGCCCCCGGGCATCGAGGCGATGGGGCTGGCGCGGGCATTCGGTGACGTCCGGGCCGTGGACGGCATCACCTTCACCGCTCCCGCCGGTGCGGTGACTGCGCTGATCGGACCGAACGGCTCCGGCAAGACCACGCTGCTGCTCCTGCTCAGCGGCTTGCTCAAGCCGGACGCGGGCAAGGCGATCATCGCCGGTCACGACGTCGAGTCCGAGAACCTGAGCGCGCGTTCGCACGTCGGCTGGATGCCGGACGCCTTCGGCACCTGGGATGCGCTCACCTGCACCGAGATCCTCACCACCTTCGCGCACGCCTATGGCATTCCGCGTGCGGGCACGCTCGGGTTGGTCGACGACCTGCTGCGTCGAGTGCACCTGACTGAGTTCGCGCACCGGCCGGCGCGGGTACTCAGCCGCGGCCAGAAGCAGCGGCTCGGCCTGGCCAGGGCGCTGGTGCACGATCCGCAGGTACTGCTGCTGGACGAACCCGCGTCCGGGCTCGACCCCCGCTCCCGGATCGAACTGCGGGATCTGCTCCGCGACTTGGCGCGTGAGGGCAAGACCGTGCTGGTCTCCTCGCACGTGCTCTCCGAGCTCGAAGAGCTCTACGACCACGCGGTCTTCCTCTCCCGCGGACGGACGGTGGACGCGTCCGCGGCCGGCGCGTCCGGGTCCGTCCAGCGGGGCTGGCGGCTGGACGCGATCGACCCGGTAGGCCTGCGCACGTTCCTCGACGACGCCGGCATCCCCTGGACGGGCCAGCCCAACGGCGAGGTCGTCGTGCAACTCTCCGGCTATGACTCGGCCCGTGAGCTCGTCCGGGCAGCGGTAGGCGCGGACGTGTCGCTGCACACCATCTCGCCGGTCTCCGGACGGCTCGAGGAGACCTACCTTTCGCTGAACGAGGAGCGGGTATGAACACCTGGACGCTGAGCTTCGGTGGCCTGCGCACGGTCATCGAACTGGAACTCAAGCAGCGGATCCGCTCCAAGCGCTGGATCTGGGCGCTGGCCGGCTGGTTCGTGCTGCTCGGCGCGGTGACCGGGCTGATCATCTGGGCCGCGCACGAGATCTACTCCTGGGACAACAACAACGTCCAGGCCGGACCGATGGCCTTCGGGGTGATCACGTTCTTCGTCCTGGGCATGGGACTACTGATCGCGCCGACTTTCTCGGCGATGTCGATCAACGGCGATCGTGCTGGCGGCACGCTGGCCACCCTGCAGGCCACCCGGCTGAGCGCGTTCGAGATCGCGGCCGGGAAGCTGCTGGCTGCGTGGCTGACCGCGGCGGTCTTCCTGGTGGTGGCGCTGCCGTTCATCGTCTGGTCGATGGTGTTGGGCAACATCTCGGTCTGGCAGGTGCTGGTGGTCTTCGGCGTGGTGCTGGCAGAGGTGGCCGTGGTCTGTGCGATCGGGCTCGGCTGGTCCGCGGTGATCTCGCGTCCGGCCGGGTCTGCGGTGATGACCTACCTGAGCATCGCGTTCCTGACAATCATCTCCACCATGGTGATGGGCCTGCTGATCCCGATGGTGACCGAGGAGCGGCCCGTCCGGGTGTGGGGTCTGACCGGTGCGGTCATGGACGAGTACAACCGCGCGCTCGACAAGTACTGGGCAGCCAACCCGGACGGTGACGGCACCGGCATGCCCGCGGCACCCATCGGTAAGTGCACCTGGTTCGAGGAGTACCAGACGGTCACCCACGCCGATCGGGTGTGGTGGATCACTGTGGTGAACCCGTTCGTGATCGTGGCGGACGCGGCCCCGCTGCCGCCGGGTGCGGCGAAGAACCTGAGCCAGTACCAGTCGCTGGGTTCGGACCCGTTGGCCACGATCCGCTGGGGGGTGCGGCAGTTGAGCATGCCGCCGCAGCTCGAGTTCGACCAGTGCTCGCAGTACTACGACGGGATGCCCGGCTACACGGTCGTCTACGACGACCAGGGCAACGCCATCGTCACCACGACCAAGGGTGGTGCGACGGTGAACGTGGAGAGCCCGGTCAAGCGCCGAGTGGTCAACGTCGAGACCCCGATCTGGCCTTGGGGACTTGCTGCGAACATCCTGATCGGCGGCGTTTTCTTCTGGATCGCCGTACAGCGCCTGCGGATTCCCTACGCCATGCTTCCCAAGGGCACCCGCGTGGCCTGAGCTGTCGACACTCAGCGGGAGCCGGCCAGACCGGACTCGTAGGCGACCACCACGGCCTGGACGCGATCGCGGACCTCCAGCTTGGTGAGGATGTGCCGCACATGGGTCTTTACGGTCGTCTCGGAGAGGAACAGTTCAGCGGAGATCTCGGCGTTCGACAGGCCGCGCGCGATCAGCTCCAGCACTTCGCGTTCACGGTCGGTGAGACACTCCACCCGGTGGTCGGGCTCAAGGGTCGGCGCGCCGACACCGGTAGCCACATGAGCCAGCAGCCGGCGGGTGGCGGAAGGGGCCACCACCGCGTCCCCGTCCCGAACCGTACGAATGGCGGCCAGCAGGTCGTCCGGCGGCGCGTTCTTCAGCAGGAAACCGGACGCGCCGGCCTTGATCGCAGCCAACAGGTATTCGTCCAAGTCATAGGTGGTGAGCATCACGACCCTGGGCGGCTCGTGACCGGCCAGATCGGCCGCATCGATCAGCCGCCGGGTGGCCTCCAACCCGTCCAGGTGGGGCATCCGCACGTCCATCAGCACCACGTCCGCAGCACAATCGGCGAGCAGGTCCAGCGCCTCCAGCCCATCGGATGCCTGCCCGGCGACGGTCATGTCGGTCTGGGCGTTGATCACCATCGCCAGCCCGGCGCGCACCAGATGCTGGTCGTCGACCAGCACCACGCGGATCGGTTCGGTGGCAGGCTCAGGCATGCGTCTCCTCCAATGAAGCGGCGAGCGGAATGATCGTGCGCACCCGGAACCCGTCCTCGGTCTCGCCCGCCTCGAAGGTCGCGCCGATCAGCTCGGCCCGCTCCCGCATGCCGATCAGGCCAAGGCCCAGGCCTGATAACGGCTCTTCCGCGTCGGGATCAAGGGTCCGAGTGCCCTCACCGTCCCGGTCGGTGACGGTCAGCGTGACCTCGTCGTCCACCCAGCTCACCGCGACGATCACCTTGGCGCCTTCGCCGGCGTGCTTGATCACGTTGGTCAGCGCCTCCTGGCAGATGCGGTACAGCGCCAGCCGCGACCCCGAAGGCATGCCACGCGGCTGGCCGACCCGGATCAGCGACACCTGCAGCCCGGCCTGGCGAGCCTGCTCGATCAATTCGTCCAGCGAAGCCTGCGTCGGCGTCGGCGTCAGTTCGGCCTCCTCGCCGTGGCGCAGCATGCCCAGGATGCGGCGGGTGTCGGCGAGCGCCACCCGTCCGGTCTCGGCGATTGTGACGAGCGCGCGTTTGGCGGCGGCGCTGTCGGCCACCACGTAACTGCCGCCGTCCGCCTGCGCAATCATGATCGCCAGCGAGTGCGCGATCACGTCGTGCATCTCCCTCAGGATGCGCATCCGCTCGGCTGCGGTCGCCAGTTCGGTGGCCTGCTTCTGCGCGTTCACTGCCCGGTGGCGGGCCGCGAGGGCTTCGCGCAGCTCCGTCCGGGTGCGTTGGTGGACGACGAACAGCGCCGCCAGACCTACGGCCAGCGCCACGGCTGCGACCAGCAGCACCACCTCGAGCGGCGACATGGGCTTAGGAGTGAACGACCACTTCCACCCGCTGGAACTCCTTGACGTCGGAGTAGCCGGTGGTGGCCAGCGCCCGGCGCAGCGCGCCGACCAGGTTCATCGTGCCGTCGGCGACGTGGGACGGTCCGAGCAGGATCTCCTCGAGCGTGCCGACCGCGCCGAACTTGACCCGCTCACCGCGCGGCAGCGTGGCGTGCCAGGCCTCCGGTCCCCAGTGGTAGCCCTTGCCTGGCGCCTCGGTGGCGCGGGCCAGCGGGGAGCCGACCATGACCGCGTCCGCGCCGCAGGCGATCGCCTTGGCGATGTCGCCGGACTTGCCAAGGGCACCGTCCGCGATCACATGGACGTAGCGGCCGCCGGACTCGTCCAGGTAGTCGCGCCGGGCCTCGGCCACGTCGGCCAGCGCGGACGCCATCGGCACCTCGACGCCCAGCACGTTGCGCGTGCGCTTGGTCGCGCCACCGCCGAAGCCGACCAGGACGCCGGCCGCACCGGTGCGCATCAGGTGCAGTGCCGACTGGTAGGTGGCGCAGCCGCCGACGATCACCGGCACGTCGAGTTCGTAGATGAACTTCTTCAGGTTCAGCGGCTCGCAAACCGTGGAGACGTGCTCGGCCGAGACCGTGGTGCCGCGGATCACGAAGAAGTCCACGCCGGCCTTCTCCACGACGCTGGCGAACTCGGCGCAGGTCTGCGGGGACAGCGAACCGGCCACCGGCACCCCGGCCTCGCGGATCTCGGCCATCCGGCCGGTGATCAGCTCAGCCTTGATCGGCTCGGCGTAGAGCTCCTGCATCCGCCGGGTGGCAGCGAGCTGGTCGTCGATGTCGGCCAGTTCGGTGAGCAGCGGTTCCGGGTCGGCGTAGCGCGTCCACAGGCCTTCCAGATTGAGCACGCCCAGGCCACCGAGCCGGCCCATCGCGATGGCTGTGGCCGGCGACATCACCGAATCCATCGGCGCGGCCACCATCGGGAAGTCGAAGTTGAGCGCGTCGATCTTCCAGCTGAGGTTCACCTCTTCGATGCCGCGGGTGCGCCGGGTGGGCACGATGGCGATGTCGTCCAACCCGAAGACGGGCAGGGCACGCTTGGAACGGCCGATCTCGATCATGATGAGCTCCCTTGCTCAGGACTGGGACGTGTAGTTGGGTGCTTCGATGGTCATCTGGATGTCGTGTGGATGCGACTCGCGCAGGCCGGCGGCGGTGATCCGGACGAAGCGTCCCTTGGTGTGCAGTTCGTCGATGGTGCTGGCGCCGGTGTAGAACATCGACTGCCGCAGCCCGCCGACGAGCTGGTAGGCGACCGCGGACAGCGGCCCGCGATAGGCGACCTGGCCTTCGATGCCCTCGGGGATCAGCTTGTCGTCGCTGGCGACGTCGCCCTGGAAGTAGCGGTCCTTCGAATACGACATCTTGCGTCCGCGGGCAGCCATGGCGCCCAGCGAGCCCATGCCGCGGTACGACTTGTACTGCTTGCCGTTGATGAAGACCAGCTCGCCGGGGCTCTCCTCGCAACCGGCCAGCAGCGAGCCGAGCATCACCGTGTTCGCGCCGGCGACCAGGGCTTTCGCGATGTCGCCGGAGTACTGCAGGCCACCGTCGCCGATTACCGGGACGCCGGCCGGACGGCACGCCGCCGCGGCCTCGTGAATGGCGGTCACCTGTGGGACGCCGACCCCGGCGACCACCCGGGTGGTGCAGATCGAGCCCGGTCCGACGCCGACCTTCACTCCGTCCGCGCCGGCTTCGACCAGGGCCAGGGCGCCGGCGTAGGTCGCGATGTTGCCGCCGATGATGTCCACCTCGGCCGCGGCCGGCTCGGCCTTCAGCCGGCGGATCATCTCCAGCACGCCCTGCGAATGCCCGTGCGCGGTGTCGACGACGATCGCGTCCACGCCGGCGTCGACCAGCATCATGGCGCGCTCCCAGGCGTCCCCGAAGAAGCCGATCGCGGCGCCCACGCGGAGCCGACCCTGCGGATCCTTGCTAGCCATCGGGTACTTGTCGGACTTCACGTAGTCCTTGAGCGTGATCAGGCCGCGCAAGCGTCCGTCGGCGTCGACCAGGGGCAGCTTCTCGATCTTGTGCTTGGCCAGCAGTTGCAGGGCTTCCTCGCTGCTGATGCCGGGCCAGCCGGTGACCAGCGGCATCGGGGTCATCACTTCGCCGACCGGACGGTTCGGGTCGTCCTCGAAGCGCATGTCGCGGTTGGTGACGATGCCGAGCAGCTTCAGGTCGGAATCGACGACGGGCACCCCGGAGATCCGGAAGTGCCCGCACATCTCGTCCACCTCGCCGATGGTGGCGTCCAGGGTGGTGGTGATCGGCTGGTCGATCATGCCCGCCTCGGAACGCTTCACCCGGTCGACCTGGCCGGCCTGGTCTTCGGCGGACATGTTGCGGTGCAGGATGCCCATGCCGCCCTCGCGCGCCATGGCGATGGCCAGCCGCGACTCGGTTACGGTGTCCATCGCCGAGCTGAGCAGCGGTACCCGAAGCTGGATGCGCTTGGTCACCCACGTGGTGGTGTCGACCGCGGACGGGATCACGTCCGACTCGTTGGGCTGCAGCAGCACGTCATCGAAAGTCAGGCCAAGGGCAGCGAACGGCCCAGGCACTCCGGACGGGGTGAGCTCAACGGGACTCGACACATCACACCAATCAGTCGCTCAACGTGGAAGTAGGGAGTCTACCGCCGAGGCGGTTGGTGTCCCCGGTCAGCTCAGGGCGGCGAACGCCTGGCGGACGGTCTTGTGCTCGAACTCGAAGCCGGCGTCCAGCAAATGGGCCGGACGGACGCGCTGGCCGGGCAGCAACAGTTCCTTCACGAACTCGCGGCCGAAGACGAGGCCGACCGCACCCAGCGGCAGCGGCAGCGGCGTGGGTCGATGCACGTGCGAACCGAAGACGCGGGTGAACTCGGCGTTGCTGACCGGCTCGGGAGCGACCAGGTTCACGGGGCCGGTGAGCTCGGAATCCAGCAGAAAAGCGGTCGCGCGGACGTGATCGGCGAGGCTGATCCACGACACGAACTGGCGGCCGCTGCCCACGCGTCCCCCCAGTCCCAGCGCGAACGCCGGCCATTGCGCGGCGAGGTAGCCGCCGTGGCGGGCCAGCACGTTTCCGGTGCGCAGCAGCGCGGTAGATACCGGGGAGTGGGCGGCCGCGGCTTCCCAGTCGGCCACCACGCCGGCCAGGAAACCGCGTCCGACGGGCATGGTTTCGTCCACGATCTCGGTGCCGGTGTCGCCGTAATACCCGATGGCCGAGCCGTTCAGCAGGCGCTGGCAGCGTCCGCCTGGCGACAGCGAGGTGACGATGGTGAGGGTCGATGTGATCCGTGAGCGTCGGATCTCGGTCTTGCGATCCTTGGTCCAGCGGCCGCCGGCGATCGACGCGCCGGCGAGGTTAACCACCGCATCCACGTCGTCGAGGCCGGGGGAGTCGATGCGTCCCGCGTCCGGATCCCAGCGCCGCTGGTCGGACGCGCTGATCTCGCCCCGCACCAGCCGGACCACCTCGTGCCCGGCGCCGACCAAGTGCCGGCTGAGTGCGGAACCGATCAGTCCAGTGCTGCCGCCGATAGCCACTCGCATACGGTGATCCTGCCACCCAGGGTCAAGTGGACGTGTGCCTGGCCAAGGCGATCTCAGACCTGGCCGTGCCAAATCACGGTCTGCAGCGCGTTCCAGATGCAGAACGCGATCGCGAAGCCGAACACCCAATAGCGTTGGCGCCGGTTCAGCGGAATCAAACCCAGCAGCGCGAGCGACCACGGCAGGTACCACGGGTGCAGCGCCTGGCCGAGCACTGCGATCACCAGCGATGCCCAGGCCACCAGCGCGAGCGGACGGTTGGCGAAGCGGACACCGAGCCAGACCAGCACCGCGAGCAGGATGGCGGTGCCCACCCGCCCGGCCACGATCAGGAAACCCGTGTACGAGCCGCCGGCGGCCTGCCAGATCAGCGCGCCGCCCTTGCTCAGTAGCGCCAGCGGTGCCGGGGTGCCGGCCAGGCCCATCAGGTCGAGCCACTCGACCCAGCCGAAGCCCAGCCCGCTCGCGAGGCTGACACCCGCGAAGACCACGAGCGTCACTGCCGTGGCGAGGGCGGTTCGCCAGCCGAGCAGCCACAGCCGACGCGCCATCGGGGCGGCAACCAAAGCAGCCGCGACCGGCAGCCCGGCAACCGCGATCACGGTGAGTCCACCCTGCTGCTTGAACGCCATCGCGAGTGCCACGACCGCTGGGCCGACCAGGAATGATGCCCACCACTTCGGCCAGCGGCAGACCACCCAGACGGCGGCCAGCGAAAGGGCGACCATCGGTGCGTCGTTGTGGGCGGCGCCGATGAAGTGCAGCAGCAGCAGCGGGTTGAGGACGCCCAACCAGACCGCGCCGCGCGCCGGGCGTACGAGCAGCTTGGCGATGCGTGGCACCAGGACAACCATCGCCACCACCGCGACCACCGCCGGGATTCGCATGGCGATCACCGACCAGTACGGATGCAGCCCGGTCGCGGTGACGATCAGCTGGTTCAGGTGCAATGACAAGGGGGGATACGCCACACCGCTGCCCGCCCAGAGTGGGTCGACCCAGGCCGCGAACGGTCCACCAGAGGTCGCCAGGCCGACTTCGTAGGGGTTGTGGCCGGCGTGCAGCGTCCAACCCAGGTCGGCGTACAGCACCGCGTCCGGGCTGAGCACCGGGGGTACTAGCAGCAACGGGAGCGACCAGAGCAGCATCGCCGTACCGGCATGGACGGGCGCGCGGTCGCGCGTCGGCCGGATGTGCCACCAGGCCCAGGTAAGGGCGATCACCCCGAGCACGATCAGGATGCGGTTGACCGGCTGCGGAGCCGACTCTCCGATCGCGTTGATCAGCTCGGACGGCCAGCCGTATGCTGACGGGGAGAATTCGGGGTGGCAGCTGCCCCAGGCGACAGCGAACGAGCCGAGCGTGCCTACCCACACTCCCTGCGACCGCAGTGCGGTGGCGATCGGGATGGGCATTTCGCTCCAGGACTCGGTTTGAGGTTGCCCATTGAGCTTACCGACCCCGGTAGGTTGGCTTCATCGAAGGGGAAAAGGTGGAGTTCTCGGGGATGGGCGCGGTGGTTACGCCCGAGGGAGTCGGCTTCCGGGTCTGGGCGCCGCACGCCTCTGCGGTCGCGGTGGTCGGTGAGTTCAACGACTGGACGTCCGATGCCAATCAGTTAGCGGGCGAAGGCAACGGCAACTGGGCTGGTTTTGTGCCGGACGCGAAGGCCGGCCAGGAGTACAAGTTCCAGATCACCAATGGCGAGCAGGTGCTCACCAAGGTCGACCCGTACGCGGCGCACGTCACCAACTCGGTGGGCAACGGGGTGATCTACGACCACGATGCGTTCGACTGGGCCGGGGATGAGTTCACGCCGCCGACGTTCAACGAACTCGTCATCTACGAGTTGCACGCCGGGACGTTCGCCAGCCAGGCGGACGGTGAGGTCAGCGATCTCGACGAAATGGCCGAGAAGCTCGGCCACATCGTCAAGCTCGGCGCCAACGCGATCCAGCTGATGCCGGTGGCAGAGTTCGCCGGCGACTATTCCTGGGGCTACAACCCGGCGCACATCTTCGCGGTGGAGAGCGCCTACGGCGGTCCGGACGCGTTGAAGCGGTTGGTCAAGCAGGCGCACGCGCTCGGCCTGGCGGTGATTCAGGACGTGGTCTACAACCACTTCGGTCCCAGCGACCTGAACTTGTGGCAGTTCGACGGCTGGTCGGAAGACGATAAGGGCGGCATCTACTTCTTCAACGATTGGCGCTCGACGACGCCGTGGGGCGACACGCGTCCGGATTATGGGCGCGGCGAGGTGCGCCAGTTCATCCACGACAACGCGTTCGCCTGGCTGGAGCGGTTCCATATGGACGGGCTGCGATACGACATGACGCCCTACATGCGCGATGTGGACGGCTCCGGTTTCGACATTCCGGAAGGCTGGGATCTCTGTCGCTGGATCAACACCGACATTCGCTCGAAGTACCCGGAGAAGATCCTGATCGCCGAGGACCTGCATTCGAACCCGGCAGTGAGCAGCACGGGGCCCGAGGGGGCGGCCTTCCACGCGCAGTGGGACGCGCAGTTCGTCCACCCGGTTCGGGAGGCGATAACCGTGGCCGAGGATCAGTACCGCTCCACCGACGAGGTGCTGGGCGCGGTCGGCTACTCCTACGGGGACGCGTTCGCGCGGGTGATCTACACCGAAAGTCACGACGAGGTGGCGAACGGAAAAGCGCGGGTGCCGGAGGAGATCGACGCGGACGATCCGACCGGCTATTTCGCGAAGAAGCGGTCGACGCTGGGCGCCGGGCTGGTGCTCACCTCACCGGGGATCCCGATGCTGTTCCAGGGCCAGGAGTTCCTGGAAGGCGGCTGGTTCCGCGACAACGTGGCCCTCGATTGGGATCGCAGCGACGACTTCCACGGCATCGTGAAGCTGTATCGGGACCTGATTCGGCTGCGGCTCAACCGGGACTCGTTGAGCGCGGGACTGACCGGTTCTGGCCTGCGGGTGATCCACAACAATGACGCCGAGAACGTGATCGCGTTCCAGCGCTGGCGTGAGCACGGCGTGGGTGACGACGTGGTGGTGATCGCGAATCTGTCCAACCAGACCCGGACGGACTACCGCATCGGCCTGCCCGC
>Ga0116179_1002386_pt1 | contig 13492 bp, 18 predicted proteins | sample AD_UKC071_MetaG_FD_89751 | JGI IMG/M metagenome (GOLD analysis project Ga0116179, IMG submission 89751) | Active sludge microbial communities of municipal wastewater-treating anaerobic digesters from USA - AD_UKC071_MetaG | ecosystem: Engineered > Bioreactor > Anaerobic > Digestate | place: USA...
CGACTGCTCGCCATCGGCTCCTGCATCGCCCTCATCGAGCACACCACCGCACTCGCCCAACAGGCCGAAACCGCCTACAACGCCGCCGTCATCGCCGAGTGGTCGGCCAAGGTCACGACCGCCCTGCGGATGGCCGCCGCGGACATCACGGGAGGCAGCAAGTGACCGAATGCCAGCACTGCAAGGCCGAAGTAGCCGACGCTTTCCTGTGCGGGAACTGCCGCACCGACACCTTCGACACCCTCACCGAACTGCCCTGGTGGCTGGCCAGGCTCACCGAGACCGCCCTCGGACACACCCGCATGGCCGACACCGGTGGACGTAAGTCCGCGGCCCGCAGGGACATCGACGGGGATGCTGAACTGGCCGCCTGCATCGAAGCCCTGCCCGACTGCGACGACCTCGACAAGGCCCGCGCAGCCCGCCAAAAGGCAGCCCTCGCCCACGCCCTGGCCACTGGAGGGATCAACGCCCGCGCCAGTGAACTGCTCGCCGAGATCGCCGACACACTGGCCTACTGGTGCCGCGTGCTCTGCGAGGAACGCGGCCTCGACTACCAGCCCGCACGATCAGCCGAAGCCCTGGGCGCCAACCATGCCCGATGGCTCGCCCGCCACGTCGACACCATCGCCGCCGCCACTGATGCTGGGGACATCGCCGACGACATCCTCGGCCGCGACAAACACCGCCGCGGACTCATCGACCAGATCGAGCACGTGATCAACCGACGGTGGCGCTGGTGGCCACTCGGCGAGTGCCCGACACCCGTGCGCGTCGAAGGCCCCGCCCAACCTGGCCGGCCACACCCCACCATCGACTGCGGCGTCGAGCTGCGCGCACGCGAAGACGCCGTGGCGATCCGCTGCCCCGGATGCCGCACCCTGCACCACGTCCACCGCCTGCTGTGGGCGCGCAAGTCCCAGGCGGAAGCCGAACCCATGACAGCCAGGCAGCTGACGCGCTACAACCACGATCTGCCGCCCGAATATCAAGTCCCACCACGCACACTGCGGCACTGGCTGGCCACCGGAAGGCTGTGCGCGTGCGGCGAACTCGCAGGCGACCCGCTCTACTCGTGGATCGACGTGCGGCTGCTGATGCTGCGCAAGCCACAGAAGGCCACCACTGGTGCGGCGGCGAGGACCCGATGAGGCCCCCTATCGCGATAGAACTGGAAGACAGCGGCAAGGTGTGGTGCCGGTGGGGTGTGATTGAGCATTCCTGCCCGCGCCCTGACCGCGGCCAGGTTGGGCCTTTGATGATCGTCACCGCCGACTACCTGCGCGAGCTGATCGACAACGGCCCGCGGGAATGGCCACACGGCACACACAGCGTCACCACCGACGGGCGCCGCGTGTTCGCCCATCACGACTACCGCGGCCAGCGCTGGACATGGGAACTGTTCCCCGCCTACTTCACCGACAACCTCGGACCACCCATCTGCATCGGCAGGTGGCCGGACTGATCCGACACGCCTCGTAGCGGGTAGCGGCGAATGTCCACTGCGCGTGATACTCTCGCGGCAAGTCTTGGGCCATCGAGTGCGCCCAAAAACAGAACGCCCGGACCTGAAACAGGCCGGGCGTTTCGCGTCAGAGGATGATCCTAATGGCCCGTCCCAGGCCATGCATTGGCCACCAGAAGCCCTGCCCGACAAGGGCACTCACTACCAACATCACCGGTCGTTGCGCCCGTTGTCGGGGCCAGTATCACCGGACCCGAGACCAGGGCCGGGGATCGTCGGCCCAGAGGGGCTACGGTGCGGCCCACCGGAAGCTTCGCAGCCAGTACGAGCCGGCCGTTCGGGCGGGCATGGTGACCTGCTGGCGATGCGAGCAGCCCATCACCCCTGATCAGTCCTGGGATCTCGGCCATGACGACCACGACCGATCGAGGTACCGCGGCCCCGAGCACGCCAGATGCAACCGCCAGACCGCAGGCCGGGGGGGCGGTTCGCCATCGTGAGCGACCAGGGGCAGGAAGTCCCCGCGGTCAGGCTTGCGCGCATCGTGCCGAAATTAGACCGATTTTTTGGAAGTGGGGAATATGCCACCTGGGCGGCCCCGAAAGCCGGTTGAGCAGAAGCGGCGTGTCGGTCGTTCATCGACGACCGATGTCAGCGGACACAAGTTGCCTGAGCCTGTTGTGACTCTGGCCGCCGCCGCGGCGATACCGCCGGCGCCCAGCTCACTCGGAGATGCGGGTCGCAGGGTTTGGGACCGGTTGTGGACTGCCGGTCAGGCGTGGCTGTCGCTGTCGACGGACGCGGATGTGTTGACGCGGTTGTGCGAGGCACATGACGAGCGGGACGCGATCCGGGACCAGATCGCCCAGGACGGGCTGATGGTGTTGGGGTCAATGGGCCAGTCACGTCCGCATCCGCTGTTGTCGCATGTGCGTGCGCTCGAGGCGCAGATGACGCGCTGGGAGATTGAGTGCGGCTTCACCCCAGCCGCTCGGTCGAAGCTGGGGTACGCCGAGGTGAAGCGGGTCAGCAAGATCGACGAGCTGATGGCGCGGCGCCGCAAGGGATCGTGACCAGGGTTGCTGGTTGGCCGCCACGATGGCTGACGCCGACGCCCGCGGCGGCGCTGCGACGTTCCCGCGGCCCCGAGACTTCGGACTTCATCGACACGTTCTGCCGGGTCACGAAGGACTCCATCGGTGGCCGGTCGGGCGACCTGGTGTCGCTGCGAGGTTGGCAGCGCCAGCTCATCCGGCACGTGTTCGCTGTGCGGCCGGATGGTCGCCTGCGCCATCGGCAGGCACTGATCGGTGTCGCACGCAAGAACGGCAAGGCCCTCGATGTCGCCACGCCCATCCTCACTGGCGATGGTTGGCGCAAGATGGGCGATCTCCGGCCCGGGGATGCCGTCCACACCACGGATGGATCATTGGCCAGGGTTGCGGCCGTCTCCCCTGTGTGGACGGACACGGATTGTTACGCGGTGCGGTTCGCGGACGGCGCTGAACTGGTCGCCAGCGCCGAGCATCTATGGACGGTCAACGATCGGCTGCGGGCTACGGCGCGGACGGTGACCACGCGCGAACTGGCCGCCACGCTCACCTGGGGCACGCGTGGCGATCGTCGCTACACGGTGGACGTTCCGAAAGCCCTGGAGCGCGCTGATGCCGACCTTCCCGTCGACCCGTATGTGCTTGGACTGTGGCTCGGCGATGGGGCCACCGCCGCCGGCCGCATCACCAGTGCGGACCCTGCGGTGTTCTCGGCGATAGAGTCCGCCGGCTATTCGTTCGGCGCGAGCTACAGCGCGGGGAAGGCGCAGACCAGGCAGGTATATGGGTTGCAGGTGCAGCTCAGGGAACTCGGTGTGCTCGGCAACAAGCACATCCCCGATCCGTATCTGACGGCGTCGATGTCGCAGCGGATGGATCTTCTGCGCGGACTGATGGACACCGACGGGGCTGTGACGATCGGGCCGAACACGCCTCGCGTGGAGTTCTGCAACACCAGCCGACAGCTCGCCGACGGGGTTCTGTCCCTGGCCAGGTCGCTCGGATGGAAAGCGTCACTCAAGGAGTCGCGGGCAAAGCTCTACGGCCGCGACTGTGGACCCAGGTACCGCGTCTGCTGGACGGCGCACCGCGGCAGGTCGCCTTTCAGGCTTGCCCGCAAGACCGAACTACTCCACGATGAGCCGCAGCGGCCGACCCGCGCTCGAACCAACGCCATTGTCGATGTCGAGCCCGTTCCGACTGTCGACACCGTGTGCATCGAGGTGGAGCACCCGTCTGGCGTGTTCCTGGCCGGCGAGGCCCTGACGCCGACGCACAACAGCGCCCTCGGCGCGGGGATCGCGTTGGATCACCTGCTGTTCGCCTCGCCGGGGTCCGAGGTGTACTCATGCGCCGGGGATCGTGAGCAGGCGCGGATCGTGTTCGGCACCGCGAAGCGGATGGTCGAGCTGGACCCGGAGCTGAGCGAGCGACTGAAGTTGTACCGGGATGCGATCGAGCACACCGAGGCCGGGTCGGTCTACAAGGTTCTGTCGGCCGAGGCGTACAGCAAGGAGGGACTGAACCCGACGCTCGTCTTGTTCGACGAGGTTCACGTTCAGCCGAACCGCGAGTTGTGGGATGTCATGGCGCAGGCCATGGGCGCCCGCATCGAGCCGCTGATGATCGGGATCACCACCGCCGGTGTCCGGTTCGACGGCTCGGGCCAGGACTCGTTGTGCTACAGCATGTATCAGTACGGCAAGCGGGTCGCGTCCGGCGAGGTTGACGATCCGTCGTTCTTCTTCGCCTGGTGGGAACCGAAGAACCCGGATGCCGATCACCGCGATCCGAAGACGTGGCGCGAAGCCAGTCCGGGCCTCGGCGACATCGTCTCCGAAGAGGACTACGCGGCGATGGTGCTGAAGACGCCGGAAGCCGAGTTTCGGACGAAGCGCTGCAATCAGTTCGTGGCGTCGTCGTCGTCGTGGCTCCCGGTTGGCGCGTGGGATTCCTGCGAGTCGGACGCCGACATTCCCGACGGCACCGAGGTGTGCCTGGGGTTCGACGGGTCGTTCAACAACGACTCAACCGCCCTGGTTGTGGCGACATGCGAAGAGAAGCCGCACGTCGGGGTTGTTGAGTGTTGGGAGCGGCCCGCGGAGGCCGCCCAGGACTGGGCCGTCCCAATCGTCGATGTCGAGGATGCGATCCGGGCGGCGTGTAAGCGGTGGACGGTTCGCGAGATTGTGTGCGACCCGTACCGGTGGGCGCGGACCTACCAGGTTCTGGAGGACGAGGGGCTGCCGATTGTGGAGTATCCGCAGTCGCCGTCGCGGATGACTCCTGCGACGCAGCGGTTCTACGAGGCTGTGATGAACAAGGGGTTGACCCAGTCGGGGGATCAGCGCCTGGCCCGGCATATCGGTAACGCTGTCCTGAAACAGGATTCGCGGGGCACGCGAATCATGAAGGAAGCCAGGAACAGCGCCCGCAAGATCGACCTCGCCGTGGCGGCCGTCATGGCGTTTGACAGGGCCGCAACGCCGGCTGAGACCGTTGACGTTTGGGGATTCCTATCGTGACTTCTTCCCTGCGCGCGTGCGCCATTCTGGCACTGGCCGCTGTGGCGGCGATCGTTGCCGGAGTGGTGCTACTGGCCGGCGCCGCGTGGGGTCTGATCGCGTCCGGGGTTTCCGCCCTGGCCGCCGCGGTATTGCTCTACGACCCGGCGGAACGGGACCGCGGGGCAGATGATGGCATCAGGCCATTGAGTTGGCCAGGTCGGTAAGCGTCCGGTGAATCTTCTCGACCGCCTGACGGGCGGGCACCGCCCGGACGAGCGGATGAACATCGACGAGTACGCGCACAGGCTCGGCCAGTTCATGCAGCGCTTCGGCTACCACTCGCCGTCGATGATGCAGACCCTCGGAGGCGACGCGACGGAGCGTCCGGGGGACAGCTTCGAGGGGCTCACGTCGCAGGCATACCAGGCCAATGGCGTGGTGTTCGCCTGCATGCTGGTGCGCCAGCTCGTGTTTTCGAGCATCCGGTTCCGGTGGCAGAACCTACGCAACGGCTCACCCTCGGACACCTTCGGCGATCAGGCCCTGTCGGTGCTGGAGCGGCCATGGCCGGGTGGGACGACGCAGGATCTGCTCACGCGCATGATTCAGGACGCCGACCTGGCGGGCAACAGCTACTGGGTGCGGCAGGGCAATGAGCTGGTGCGGCTGCGACCGGACTGGGTTCAGGTCATCGGCCGCCCCCGGGATATGCAGAAGGGCTCCGGGGGCCGTGGGACAGGCCAGGTGGGGTGGGTCAAGGTCGGCTACATCTACACCGAGGGCGGTCTGGCGTCGCAGAACGAGGGCGTGCCGTTCACGGTCGATGAGGTTGCGCACTTCGCACCCAACCCCGACCCCTTGGCGGTGTTCACCGGAATGTCTTGGCTGACGCCGGTAATCCGCGAGATCCAGGCCGATCAGGCGATGACGCGCCACCAGCGGGCGTTCTTCGACAACGGCGCCACCGTGAACATGGTGATCAAGCACAAGGAAGGCGCGAACCAGGCTGCGGTGGAGCGGTGGGTTGAACAGTTCGAGGAGAAGTTCACCGGCCCGTCCAACGCCTACAAGACGTTGCAGATTTACCCGGGCGCCGACGTCACAACGGTGGGATCAAATCTGAAAGAGATTGACTTCAAGGCGATTCGCGGCGCCGGGGAGACACGGGTCGCCGCGGCGGCCGGTGTCGCCCCGGTAATCGTCGGCCTGTCAGAGGGCTTGGAGGCCGCTACCTACAGCAACTATGGGCAGGCCCGCCGTCGGTTCGCCGACGGAACGATGCATCCGCTGTGGCAGAATGCCGCCGGTTCGCTGGAGCGGGTGATGCCGCTACCTAATCGCGGGGTCCGGTTATGGTACGACGCCAACCATGTTCCTTTCCTTCGGGAGGACGAGAAGGACGCGGCGTCGATCGCTGCGGTGAAAGCCCAGACGGTCAACTCCTACATCACCGCCGGCTATGAGCCGGACTCGGTCATCGCAGCCGTGGAGGCCGACGACCTTCGACTGCTGAAGCACTCAGGGCTGTACAGCGTCCAGCTTCAGCAGCCGGGTGCCGACAAAGCCATTGCGTTAAGCCAGTGAGGAGCAGATAGGTGACCTCGATGAAAAAGCGGAAGTCGCCGCCGCGCCAGGACGTGTGCCGCTCAGTGGCCTTCACGCTCACCCGCGATGATGGGGCCGAGAGCGACGGACTGACGTTCGAGGGCTACGGCGCGGTATTCAACTCGCCCACCAGGATCGACTCATGGGAGGGCACCTTCGACGAGCAGATCGCCCCGGGCGCCTTCCGTAAGTCGATCCGTGAGCGTACGCCGAAGTTCCAGTTCGACCACGGCCGATCGAACTTCGGCTCGCTGCCGCCCGGCGTCATCGAAGACATCACCGAGGATGATCGAGGTCTGTTCGTCAGGGCGCGCATGTCTGCCTCGCCATACTGGGAGCCACTGCGTGATGCCATCGCATCGGGAGCGGTCGATGGCATGTCGTTCCGGTTCTCGGTCGTTCGAGATGAGTGGCGCGACGCCGAAGGGAAGCTCGTAAGACCCGACGACCTTGAAGACGCGCTCTGGACGGGGAGTCGCGGCATCCTGCTGCGAACCCTGAAAGAAGTCAAGGTTACCGAGGTTGGCCCCGTTGTGTGGCCGGCCTACGCCGACACCACCGCGAGCTTGCGATCCCAGGTGATCGAACTAGGCAAGCTTCTGGATGGAGACCCCGAACAGTGCAGGCTGTTCGCCGAGGCCGCACTTCGCGTCAGTGCGATCTCGAGCGCCCCGGAACGGGGCGAGTCCGATGAAGAGCCGCAAGACACCCCGGGTGGGGCCGTCGAGCACTCGGATGACGACAACGACGAGCCGCAACCCACCTCACCCGAGGCCGGGGAGCACTCAACGGAATCCGAACCCGACAACTCCCTGCAGGACGATCCCGCATCAGACGCGCGCAGTGCACTCTCCGAGCGCCTGTTCGACGACGCATTCGAGTTTGTCCGGCTCACAAGGGAATCGACACCACCCATGAAAGGGGTGAACTGATGGCTATCAAGACCATTGCTGAAGCGATCGAGCGCGAGAAGAATATCGAGGACGAATTGAAGCGCCTTCGCAACAAGGACGCCAAGTCCGCCGAGGATCACGCCCAGGTGCCTGTCCTGCTCGAAGAGTTCCGTGAGGTGCACGCGCTGCGCCTGGACATGGAGCACGACGCCGCGCTTGCTGAAATCCGCTCGGCCAGCGCGGCGGCTGGTGCCCCCGTAGCTGATTGTGGCGTCCAGGTTGTGGATCAGCAGGAGAAGCGGTTCGGTGCACAGCCCGGCAGTGCGGGCAAGTACCGTAACCCGTGGGATACCTCCACGATCCGCTTCGACGGTTCAGGCAACAAGGGTGAACTGCGCTCCCGTGCGCTCGACTGCGTCGAGCAGATGCCGTTCGCCGACGACAAGGTGCGCGAGGCAGCTACCCGGTACGTGGAGCGCGGCGGCGACAAGGTCACCAGCCTGGTACTGGCCAGCACCTCTCCGCTGTACAGCGAGGCGTTCGCCAAGCTCATTCGGGCGCAGGGTCAACTGGCCGTGCTGAGCAGCGAGGAGCAGGGCGCCGTCGCCCGCGCCATGTCGCTGACAGACACCGCTGGCGGATTCCTGATCCCGTTCCAGCTCGACCCGGCAGTCATCATCACGGCTAACGGGTCGTTCAATCAGGTGCGCCAGATCGCCCGCGTCGTGCAGGCCACCGGCGACACCTGGAACGGCATCACCTCGGCCGGGGTGACCGCCTCGTGGGATGCGGAAGCCGCGCAGGTGTCCGACGATTCGCCGACCCTGGCACAGCCGTCGATCCCGATCCACAAGGGCAGCGCGTTCGTGCAGACCACCTACGAGGTCGCAGCTGACGCCCCGACGCTCGCCAACGAGATCGCGACGATGGTGGCCTTCGAGAAGGACCGCCTGGAGTCGGTGGCGTTCGTGACCGGCTCGGGCAACGGTGAGCCGACCGGCATCATCACCGCACTGACCGGCGGCTCGTACGTGGTGCCGTCGGCGGCGACCGACACCCTCGCCAGCGGCGATGTGTACGGACTGGATGCGGCGCTGCCTGCGCGGTTCGCGGCGAACGGATCGTGGCTCGCTCATCGGGCGATCTACAACAAGATCCGCCAGCTCGACACCGGTGGCGGCAACGCCCTGTGGGGCCAGTTGGCGGATGGTCGCAAGACGAATCTGCTGGGCCGCCCCGACTACGTGGCCGAGGCGATGGACAGCAGCATCACTGCACTGGCGGACAACCTGGTGTTGCTGTTCGGCGACTTCCAGAACTTCGTCATCGCCGACCGTGCCGGCGCGTCGATGCGGTTCGTCGCCGAGATCCCGGGCGCCAATGGCCGCCCGACCGACCAGTGCGGCTGGAAGACCACCTGGCGGGTCGGAAGTGGCAGCGTCAACGACGCTGCCTTCCGGCTGCTGAACGTCACCTAGCCCGATGTTCCAGTGGCGCCCCGGCCAGTTGCTCGCAGCACTGGCCGGGGTTCCCACTGAAGCCTGGTCGCTCCCCAGCAGGTATGCCGACACCGCTGTGCACCACGGCTATCGCCGCGTCGGCCTGGTCACCGCCGGCCAGCACCAGCCCTACTCCGAGCTGTTCGAGTTCGTGTGGGGAGAGCTCGGACCGGTGAGGAACGCAACACTGTCCCAGATTGAGCCCGGTGGATTCGTCATTCCGCACCGTGACTCCGGTCCCTGGTGTGAGCGGTGGCAGATACCCATCATCGCGTCCGGTGAATGGCATTGGCAGGACGAGTCATTCGCCCCTCAGGCCGGTGTCGCATTCCTGGCACGGCACTGGGAGCCGCACTGGATCACTAACCGCGGCGTAGGCCCGCGCACACACCTAGTCGTCGATCTCGATGTTCCCGTCGACCGAAACCCGTTGCCATTCGCGACATTTCCTGTACCGGCCGACATGGCCGATCTGATCGAGAGGACCCGGCAATGAGCTACCGCTGCATTGACGCTTTCATCTATGCCGACCAGGTATTCTCGGGTGGCCAGCAGGTGGACGACGACCACCCCATCCTGAGGACCCACCGCGCGAACTTCGCCAAGGTGAACGAAGCTGGCCCCAGTGTGACCGAGACCGCCTCGGCCGCCCCCGGCGAGGTGCGCATTCCGGTGAAGAAGGTGCCGGCCAAGAAGGTTGCACCCAAGCCGGTAACTACCGATTCCGACGAGCCGAAAGGCGATGCGTAGTCGATGAGAACTAACCCGATGGTGGCCGAGCCCTCCCCGCCGAAGACCTATGACGTGGTCATCAACGGTGTACAGGTGGCAGTGCAGCTGTCCGACGAGGTTGCGATGGCGTGCGGATTGACGGGCAACGCCGACGATACCGAGCCGCACGGCAAGGCCCGCAAGCCTGCCACCAAGCGCGCGGAGGCCGCCGCGGCGGCGTTCCGCAAGGGCGCCGACTAGATGACCCTTGACGTCCTGGCGGTCGAGGCCTTCACCGAGGGCCGACTCAACCGCGACGACGCCGAGACGCAGCGCCAGCTCGACGCCGCGCTCGCAGCCGCCCGCGGCTACTGCGGCTGGCATGTCACCCCGGTGAACACTGGAGCCCAGGTGACCGTGGACGGCACTGGCGGGGCGCTGCTTGCGCTGCCGACCCTGGCGCTGTCGGCGGTCACCGCGGTCACCGAGGACGGTGTCGAGTTGGACGTCGACACCTTGGAGTGGTCCCTGCGCGGACTGGTGCGCAAGCCCTACGGCCAGCTGTGGACTACCCGCTTCTCCGGGGTCACGGCGACGATCACCCACGGGTACGCCTCAGCGCCGGACTTCGAGTCGGCGGTGTTGTCGGCCATCGAGCGGGGTACGTTCGCCGCCGGCGGGGGCGAGACCCCTCGGGTGATCGGGCCGTTCCAGTACGGCTCGGCCACTTCTGCCGGAGCGCTGTTCACAGATCCCGAGCGGGCCGTTTTCGACCGCTACGCCCTGGAACGGATGCCGTGACCGAGACGGTCACCGTCACCCCGGCGGCCGGCATCGACTCCGACGGCAACCCCGCCAACACCGGAGATCCGGTCGTTCTGACGCCACTGGAGGTGGCGCCGGGGAACCTGCTCGTGCGTCACGGAGTCGGCGGCGACCTGACCGGTGTGGAGTTCACCGTCTATCTGCCGTTGCGGGTCCGCTTCGAAGGGGCGTGGACCTCCACCGAGGACCTGGTGCGCACCGGCGACGACATCCTGGTCCGCGGAAAGCAGTGCACCGCCTTGGTGTCAGTGTGGCGCACCCAGCACGGCGGCCGCGGTGGTGTCGCGGTGCTCGCGCGTTCCGCCACAGGTAAGGCCGCCTGATGGCGGGCAAGGTGCGACTGAACAAGAAAGTCATCGGGCGCATCCTCAAGACTGTCGACGGCGGGAAACGCGCTGTCGCGCAGAAGATCCTGGCCAACATCGACGATCCCGACGCCCGCATCGAGGTTTACACCACCGATCGTGAGGTGGTGGGCATCATGGTGCCCGCCGACAGCCAAGCCCGTGACGGTGTGGCCACCAGGGCGGCCAGCGCAGCCGGAATCAGTCCAGGGGAGCCGTAAGTGCCGCAGCCTGATCCGGCGGCCGCTATCAAGGCCGCGATCGAGCAGGTGTGGGACACCGACCACGCCGAGTGGGCGGTCACCCTGCACGTAGACGACGACTATCGCCCCGTGGCTGGTTCGCCGGTGCTGCTGGTCGCCGACGATGGCGGCACCACGGTGCACGGCGGGGCGTGGCTGGTCCGCAAGGACATGCTGCGCATCGTCATCCGGTTGACCGTGTTCGCCGCTGGGCGCGGCGAGGCCCGCGAGGTCCTCGACGCCGCCGTCGACGACCTGGTCGCGAACCGGCCCGCGGGTATCCGCATTGAGAACGTCCCCGCCGCGCTGGAGACGCGCGACCGGGAGACTGGCGCCTTCCTGGTGTCGATCACGATGCCGGTCATCGTGAGACCGCTGTAACCGCAACAACTCTGAGGAGATCCCCATGGCTGGTGGCAACCCCGCCAATATTCGCGACTGGGAATGGGGCATGGTCTACGCCTTTGACCCGGACGTGACGTTCGTCGAGGCGACGCACGTCCCGGGCGACATCGACGATGCCCTGCACGCTTCGTGGATTGAATGCGGGCTGATGCTGGGCACTCCCGGCGTCGCGATGGCCCGCGAGATCGAACGCACCGACGTCACCTCCTGGCAGCAGGGCCGCGTCAAGGAGAAGACCAAGAACCCGAAGGTCAACATCAGCTTCACCCTCCTGGAGGACAACGAGATCACGGACTACGTGCAGGACGAGGCGAGCGTTCCAGGGGTCAAGAAGCTGCGCCTCGCGCTGGTGTTCAGGGAGGCGGATACCGGCTACGTCAAGCGGTTCATATCAAAAACGAAGGTAGGACTGTTCGCCGCCAGCAACAACTACTCGCAGGACATTGAAGGCACCGAGTACACCGGAGCGCTGGAGCCGGTAGACGGCGAATACTGGATCGTGCAGAAGGGCGTCCCGGCCTGATGGCTCGCAAGTTGACGCTCATCGAGTTCACGAAGGCGACCGCGACCCGCTCAGTCGGGTCGCGGCTGCGGGTGGATGACATGTCGGCGGTGTCGCTGGTCGACAAGAAGAAGGTCGCCATCCGAGTCGACGAGGGTGTGCCGTCGGTCGAGACGGCACCGGCTCCCGACCCGGAACCGCGTAAGCCTCGGCGTGCCAAGGCCGACGAGCCTGAACCCGCCGAGCCCGACGGCGAGTAGCCCCGCCCGCGCGGAGGCACTCGGGGAGGACACCGCCATCGCGACCATCGCCGGTCGCGACTGGCGGATCCCCCTCGACGTCGACACCTGGCCCTTGGACGCGATCCGGGCCAGCGTCGGCGTGCGGGATGACGGGTCGATCGCCGTCGACCATGTCGCGGTCATCTCCGCGTGCGAGGTGCTACTCGGGGAGCAGTTCGAGGCGTTCTGCGACGCGGCCACCACCCGCGCCCATCTGATCCCCGCCTCCCATGCGTTCGCCGAGGCTGTCGGGATCGGCCGCAGCCGGGACACTCACGGCGACCAGTGGGACAAGGCGTTCGGGGCGATACCTCGGCTGTTGGCCCTACTGGAGGCGTGGCCGACGGCCGTCGAGTCCGACCTGGCCCGCTTCTGGAATCTCGACTACCGCGACCGGTGGCGTTTCGACGGCGACGGCCGACGCCGGTTGACCCTGCGGCAGATCCACGCACGCCTGAGTCATCTGCCCGCCAACTCGGCGTGCGCGGTGGCATGGGGGCGGCGCAGCCCCACCGAACTGCTGCTGATGGACATCTATGAGCCGCTGGCCGGCCGCGTCCATCCATCGCGGCCGCTGACCGCCGCTCAGATCGCCGAGCGCAACGCCGAGGATGCGGCGCGCAAGAAGGCGATGGCCGACTACGAGGCTCGCCGGGTGGCGCGCGGGGACCGCCTGCCCGACCGGTTGCGCACCGCACGAGAGAACGCACGACGAACGAGAGGGAACTGATGGCCAAGAAGTCCAGCACCGACACCGCACCGGAGCCGAATCCTCTGGTGTCGCTGGAGTTCAACGGTCACACCTTCACGTTCGCCCGAGACCAGGAGGACTGGCCCACCCGCGCGATCATCGCCGCCTCCCGCCGCCAGTACGACGCCGTCGTCGAGCACGTTCTCGGCCCCGGCCAGTGGGAGGTGCTGATGGGTGTCGCCGCCCCCACCTACCGCCAGTTCATGGACTTCCTCACGGTGTTCGCCGACACGGTCGAGCGCGAGTGCGGCTAGTGCCCGTGCCACAGCCGGAGGGGGTGAATTAGTTTGTCCGACAACGACATCGCCTATTTCACGCTGCCGGTTATATTGAGCTTTGAAGGCGTTGAGAAGCAGATCAGTTCAAAGCTCGGCAAGGCATTCGGCGATGTCGGGAAGAAGTCGAGCAAG